>Ga0255352_1000064_pt1 | contig 55016 bp, 41 predicted proteins | sample HBST0metaG_FD_189939 | JGI IMG/M metagenome (GOLD analysis project Ga0255352, IMG submission 189939) | Peat soil microbial communities from Stordalen Mire, Sweden - H.B.S.T0 | ecosystem: Environmental > Terrestrial > Soil > Wetlands > Peat | place: Sweden: Norrbotten County, Stordalen Mire...
AAGGCGAGAAGCAAAGAAGCGCTCGATCAAGCCATCACCGAACTGCTCCCGCTCATCACCACTGAGGACGCAAAAGCATGGTTCAGACTCCCTTTTGCAGCTCTACAGCAATAGGAGAAATGCTCTAGCCCGCGCGCGAGCGTTGCTGGAGCGCTCGCATTCAGCCGAAATCTCTCACGACCTGCTGCGGACAGAGATCCGCGATTCGTGGCAGCGATGCCTCGGTGCGGGCCTCGATCCGCTCCACCCGCCGCGCCCGGTGCGCCTCACGTCCCAGGAGTTGCAGGCGCTCATCGAGCAGGATGCCTACCTGGTGCATCTGGCCAGGGCGGAATTCCGCAAATTGCAAAAGCAGATCCCGGGCGAGAATTTCGTCCTCGCCTTTGCCAATCGCGAAGCTGTTCTGCTGGATGTCATCAGTTCGCAGCCCTCCGGGAATGCGGCCTCGGACGTTCTGCCCGGCTCCTGCTGGCGAGAAGGGATTCGAGGCACAAACGCTCTCGGAACTGCGGCTTTCACCCGCGGCCCCTTTTCTGTGCATTCCCTGGAACATTTCTTCCGCGACTACGGAGGACTCACATGCACCGCGGCGCCCGTGACCGATCCAGACGGCGAAGTGGTTGGAATCCTGGATGTATCTTCAGACTGTCACTCGCGTCAGCAGCACACTCTGTCGCTGGTTTGCATGTCGGTTTTGCATGTGGAGGCAGAGCTGTTCCACGAGCGTTTTCGCTCTGACATCGTCCTCCAGTTTCATAGTCGCGACGAGTTCGCCAATACCATCGACGCCGGACTGATTGCCCTCAATGAGGAGGGGATGATCCTGCAAGGCAACCGGCAGGCAAAGTTCTTCCTAGAAGGATTGCCGATCGAGGCCGGCCATCACTTCGATGAAGTCTTCCGGATCCCGTTTCGGGATTTTGCTTCCCGTCCACACTCCGCGGGTAACCTCGCGCAGTTAATCGACAACAAGGGAAGCAGCTACAGTGTCTGCGTCCACAACTTGAGCATCAGTCCCCGCGTTTCGTTTTCCACGCCTCGTCCAACACCTACCGACCTGGCCGAAAATCTTCCCGTGGGATTTGTTTGTCAGGATGCGGTCGTCTCTCGCGCCGTCTCCATGGTCAAAAAGGCAGCGGAGTTGGGCATCCCCATCCTTATCCGAGGGGAGACTGGAACCGGCAAGGAGATGCTGGCGCAATATGCGCACCGCTTGAGCAGAAGAAGCGGCCGGTTTGTCCCCATCAATTGCGCTGCGGTTCCGGAGAATCTCGTCGAATCGGAGCTGTTTGGATATCGCGACGGCGCGTTTACAGGCGCGCGCAGCGGAGGATCGGCGGGCCTTGTCTCCCAGGCAGACGGCGGCACGCTTTTTCTGGATGAGATAGGCGACATGCCTATCAGCTTGCAGCCCGCTCTGCTGCGCTTTCTGGACAACTGGACGGTGCGCCCGATCGGATCGCAGAAGGAGCAGCGGGTCGATGTGCAACTGATCACCGCCACGAACTGCGATCTGGAACAAGCAGTCAACGAAAGACGATTCAGGCGCGACTTGTTGCATCGCATCGGCAGCGTCGAAATCTGTCTCCCCCCGCTTCGAGAGCGGTCCGACTTTGAGCAGATCGTATGGGACCTGCTGGGCCGGATCTCGCCGCGGAGCAGTATCACCGAGGATGCAATGCTGTTGCTGAGGGAGCAGCCCTGGGATGGAAACATGCGCGAACTGCGCAATGTTCTCACGCGCGCCATGATCTCGTCCTTCGGATCAATTCTGTCGACAAAGACCGTAGAGTCCGTGCTGCACAACGGCCACCGCTACGCAGCGTCCCCGCATTCGCGTGCCTCTGTCCTTCTTGATATGCGCAGGCACGCGGTGCTCGATTCTTATCGAAGAAACGGCGGCAACATCTCCAAGACAGCGCAGGAACTCTGCGTTTCACGCAATACGATTTATCGGGAACTGCGCCGCGCTGGAATTGCAACCAAAGAAGATCCGGAGCCGGATGGGCTGGAGGGAAATTATCGCCATCGGGCCAAATGAGCGTTGCGCAGGATGCACAACGCTCGTCAGGAGAAATGGCCAGTCTGTAGACACTCCCGTTGCAGTTCCCTGCCCTTGGACTGCGGCTCACCGATCCCAATTCACTGCCCTTCACCGTCCCAACACCTGTTTGGCGATGGTGGCCAGTTGCATATTCGACGTGCCTTCGTAGATTTTGCCGATTTTGGCGTCGCGATAAAACTTCTCCGCTGGGTAATCGCGCACAAAACCGTTTCCGCCGAAAACCTCAACGCACTGGCTGGCCACGCGCTCGGCCACCTGCGACACGAAATATTTGGCCATGGCCGCCTCGCGTACAAACGGCTGTCCGGCATCCTTCAGACGCGCTGCGTTATAGACCATCAGCTTGGCGGCCTCAATCTCCGTGGCCATCTCGGCCAGAGTAAACTGCACTGCCTGGAACTCGGCGATAGGCTTGCCGAACTGGCGCCGCTCTCTGGCGTAGCGCGCCGCATGGCCCCATGCGCCCTCGGCAAGCCCCAGCATCTGCGCGCCGATGCCGATGCGGCCCTCGTTCAGCGTTTCGATAGCAATCTTGTAGCCTTTGCCCGGGGCGCCCAGCAGGTTCGCCGCCGGGACCTCGCAGCCATCAAAAATCAGCTCGCATGTGCTGCTGGCCCGGATGCCCAGCTTGTCTTCCTTGCGGCCGACGGTGAATCCCGGCGTGCCCTTTTCCACCAGGAAAGCGGAGATGCCGTGATAACCGGCAGCCGGATCGAGCGTGGCAAACACGATGAACAACCCGGCTTCGCGCGCGTTTGAAATCCACATCTTGCGCCCGTTGAGCCGGTAGCCGCCCGGCGCAGCCTCAGCGCGCGTTTGGAGCGCAAAGGCATCGGAACCCGAGCCGGCCTCACTCAAGGCGTAGGCCCCCACCGTGCCGGAAGAGAGCCGGGGCAGCCAGTGGCGAACCTGCTCTTCGCTGCCCCAGCGGCGCACCGCGTTCACAACCAATGTGTTGTGTACGTCCACCAGGACGGCGACCGCCGGGTCCACGGTTGAAATCGCCTCGATGGCCAGCACCGCGTCAAAAAAACTGCCGCCCGCGCCGCCCACCTCCTCGGGAATCTCGATCCCCATCAGTCCCAGATCGAAGATTCGCTTGACCAGGTCGGGAGCAAGCTGCTGCTCGTCGTCCATGGCGCGGACCTGGGGAGCGATGGCTTCCCCGGCGAACTGGCGAACGGTTGCGTAGAAGAGACTCTCTTCTTCAGAAAGGCGTGTGAGTGGGATGGCGTGCGAGGTGTGGGCCAAGGAAGACTTCCTCCGGCCAAGCAGTGTATCAAATCCCATGGCGGGCGGGGCGGCTGCCCCGGCCTGCGCAAGAAAAGGGCAAAAAACAAGGGCAGGCGTCAACGCGACGCCTGCCCCATGGGAAGCTGAAACGCTTAGTCGACGGTGAGAGTGAACGTCGTCTGAGCAGTGATGCTGCTTGTGGTCGAATCGACGCCAATCAGCGTCAGCGTGTAGGTTCCTTTCGCCACGTAGTTGTTGGAGGTCGAAGTCGTGCTCGAACTGCCGCAGCCAACTGCCAGGCTGAGCACTCCCAAAAGAACGAACCCGCTCAGCATGGTCCACCATTTGGATACCCTGCGCCTGCGGATCCCGAAGAACAGAACGCCCGCCAGCGCAGCGGCGCTGAGTGGAAGAACCTTCTGCAGTGCCGGACTCCCGTTCGAAGAGGCGATGCGTTTTGTCCCGACCTTTGCAAAGGTGTGCAGCGCCGCGCCCTTCGTTACCGCTGCCGTGCTGCAGTCGCTCTCGGAGGTGTAAAGAGTGAGGGTCGCGGTTGCTGTTTTGTTTGCAGTCACCGGCGTGTTGTTGACGTCGTAGCAGCCGTAATTTATCAACGATGAGCTGGTCGTGCTCATCGACAGATCTACGGTACCCGAATAGGAGTTCGCTGAAGTGATAGTGACGGTCGAGCTGCCCGAGCTGCCCTGGCTCACAGTCACATTGGTAGCCGCAAGCGTAAACGTGCCGCTGCCCGAGCTGGTGGTCCCAACCGCGACCTGGACGACTCCGACGGAAATGGCCAAGCTACTGGAGATGCCGGGGAAAGTGGCGACGATCTGGTGCGTCCCTGCCGTGGAGAAGGATGTCTGGTAGGTGGCCGTAGCCGTACCGGCGACGCTGCTTGCCGTCAGGGCCACTGTTGCCGTTGTTCCGTTATTGCTGTAGTCGGCGGTACCACCGCCATCGATGGAAAGCGCCACGTTGCCCGTGGGAGTGGTTGCACCGTCACTGGCGGTGACCGTGATGGTAAAGATGACCGTAGCCCCCGCGTTCGGTGAAGCGTTGTTTGCCGTGATCGTGGTCGACGTGCCGATGAGGGTTGCGACCGCGGTGGGCGGAGTCCATGTATCGATAAGGTTGACCAGGTTGACCGATCCCAGCCCCGTTGCCTCGTCATAGCCGGTGGTGGTGGGGTATTCCGATTTCCCCGTACTTGAGCAGTAGGACGTCCCTGCGAGGCACTCGTTTCCAACGCCAGCGGTGCCGAGGCTGGTTCCGCTGGTGATGTCATAGAAAGCCGAACCATACGTGGTGGGGTCGGCGGCCATCGAATAGAGCGTGGGATTGATCAGTCCCTGCCCGCCCGTATACTCCATTTTCTGGTTGATAACGGCCACCATGCCGGCGAAGATAGGCGCGGCAAAGCTGGTGCCTCCGGCGATCGTGAAATCGAACGAGTTTGGATCGTAGAATTCAGCGCTGCCACAGCTTCCCTGCTGGTTTGTGCTCCAGTCGGATTGATCGCTGGTGCAGTAAAGGTAGCCGGGGTAATTGGGCGAGGCGTAGAGAGAAACGTCCGGCACGAGGCGCTTGGTTCCGGCAGGGATGCCGGAGACGCCCGTCTGCCACGTCGGCCGGCTGATCAATGCACTGATGCCGCCGCCGGTGGAGCTCATGCAGGCGTCATACGTGGCACAATTCGTCATGCCATCGTCGTTCCACGCCACCTCCGGAATGTGCGATAACGCAGAGGTCAAGGTGATGGTGTTCGAGCTGGGAGCAGAAGCCCAGTAAGTACCGACCTGGTCATTGGCTGCGGTGATCTCGGTGCCGCCGACGCCGGTGACATACTCGCTGCTGGCGGGATAGTTCACGGCGAGAGCTTCATCCATCGCGGTGGTGAAGGTCGTGCCTCCATCCGTTGTGCCGGTGTATCCGTAGCAGGCGGTGGAACCGGAGTCGCCCGAGGACGCGATGATGGTTTGTCCCTGCGACTCACCCTCTTCGAGCTTGGGTTCCATGGTGTTGAGATCGGCCTGATCCAACGCCGTTTCGCAGGAGCCGTAGCTGAGGGTGATGATGGGCGCAAGATTCTGCTCGACCGCGTAAATAAGCGAATCGAACACTCCGGCGTTGGAGTCGCCGCCCGTGTACACGAAGAGGATGTCGGCGCCGGGAGCTGTTGCGCTGGACCACTCCAGGTCTAGATCGGACTCCCCTTCATCTCCGTCGGCCTGAAGGGTTGAAGTACCGGTTGTCGGGACGAGCACCAGCGTGGGAAGCTTCTCGTTCAGACCGGCTGCGTCCTGAAAGTTGGTGATGTCGCTGGTTTGAATGGCTGACTGGCCCAGCACTGCGATCGACTGCCCGGCGCCGGTGTAGCCCTGTTGTGACAGAGTCTTGAGGCCGTAGGCAACGGCGATGTCGCCTGGAGCGAAGGCTACGTGCTGATTGGAGTCGGAGCCGTAATAGGTATACGCCGGCTTGGCCGAACGGGAAGCACTACGGACGTGCATGGGCCGGGGGCGGAAGTCGTTCAGGTTTCTGACCGCCGCGATGCTGGATCCGATGGCCGCCGGAATCGAAAGGTCTGTCGAGGGAGCAAAGTGCCGTTTGCCCTCTACCTGAAAGAAGTGCATCTGGGTGGAGAAGGCCCTTTCGACTTGGGCAGACGTGCCGGAAAAGCGGATGGCATCACGGCTTCTGGCCACCGAATCGATGGAAAAGCCCTGTTGCAGCAGCCAGTTCTGCACCTTCTCAAGATCCGAAGACGCCATGCCATAGCGGGCGGCGAACTCGTCGGGCGTGAGCCATTTATGGAAGAGGGGCGAAGCGGGATTCTGCTGCTGGGCGATGAGGGCTTTGAGGTCGGCTTCCTGAGCCGCCGACCGGCTGAACACGATGCTGATTCCGTTCAGTTTGGTCGCGCCGGGGACGCGTCCGGAGTCGAATTGAGCCTTCGCGAGCGGATGCAATGATCCCTTCAGCGTGGTCTGCTCGGAACTGGTGATCTCGGAGGAGATGCGGGGAGTCACCAATTGAGCACCAAGAGTGGTCGCGGCCATCGCGCAGGCAGCGACCCAGCCGCAGACCCGAAGCTGCTTCCGGAGTGTGAGTGCAAGCATCGTGTTCATTGCCATCCTCATGATTCTAAGGTTGAAATGGTTCAGAGGTTGAAGGTTCAGGCACCGGTATGTGAATGGGGACTTCGTGTTTGGCTGGGCCGAATGGGTCGCCGCCTTGGCCTGAATTCGGCTTGAGCGGGGAAGCCACAAGAGCCAGCGCTTGCCCAAGAACGTGCCTTGTTCCAGGCAACCCGGACTTGGCACTATTCCTGCTTCTTGATTAGACTCCAAAACTGAAATGAAGTTGTGGGCACAGAAATACTCTCGGCGTTGTGGGGTGGGCGGGTAAAGCCAAAAATGGGAGTGCTTGGTTTGCTGGCCCGATCTGGAACTCCGTGCTGCCCAGTCGAAATGCGCGCACGCGCTATGAAATCCGCGGTTCAGAGCTGACCAGTTCGAGCGCCGCTGTGCCCTTGTGCCGTGGGACGAAACTATCGGCGCGCCAGGCGATGGAGAGCTTTTCGCGGCTGAGGAGCTTGCGAATCTGGCCGTGGGCGTGGTCGGCCCAGGGGCCATTCGAGTCCAGCCGCACGTAGATCTGCCAGTGGCGCAGCGCCGGACGCCGTTCGCCCCTGCGCTCGTGCGCCAGCGCCAGGTTGTAGTGAGCATCGGCGTACCGGGGCGAGAGCGCAACCGCCTGGCCATAGGCCGCGATCGACTCCTCCGGCCGGTCCAGCTCATCGAGCACGTTGCCCAGGTCAAAAAACGCCAGCACGTACTCCGGGTCGGCTACCGTCGCCTGGCGGTAAAGCTGCTCGGCGCGCTCAAACTCACGCAGATGAAAGTGGATGGTGCCGAGGTTGATGCAGGCCGCCGCATAGCTGGGATCGAGTTCAATAATCTGCTGGTACAGCTCGATCGCCTTCTGCTTCTCGCCCGCCTCCTCGGCTTGCACGGCGGCCAGAAAGCGGTTCTGGACGTCGCGCGCATGGGCCGCACCGGGCTTGCGTCGGTGCGACGGCTCGGAACTGGCTGAGGGATGGCCCATCCGGCTCATCTGATCCATCCGGCTGAGCCGTTCGAAGTCGAACAGCAATTGTCGCCGGATGGGGTCGACCATAAAGCCGTCGTGGCGGAAGACCAGGCGCGTCCCGGTCCGGATCACGGTGGCCTCAAGCAGCGGATTCGCCATCCCGGCTACCGCTTTCATGGCCACAATGGAGTGCCGGATGGAGGCCGAGGAGATGGACTCCTCGCGCAACGAACGCAAGGTTCGCAGCTGGCCCAGATCCTGAAAGGTATAGGTCTGTTGATGGGAAATGATGCCTGCCCGCTCCCAGCCCTGCAACTGGCGGGAACTGATTTGCAGGATGCGCAAAACGTCCTGGCGGCTATAGCTGGTCACTCTTCATGCTCCCGTGGGTGGTCCGGCAAGCGCCGGGTGTCGAACTCAGTTTGTGAACTTGGGTTCTGAACCCCGCCCTCCCCAGACTCGGCTCTTGGAACAGTTACTGAGAAACCGCTCTTGCTGCGATTATGCCAAGAGTATGCGTGGATAAGCAGATAGGAACTACCGCTGCAATAAAAAATAGGTGGATAAATGGTATCTGATTTGGTTCATTGCTGGCTGAAGGGCCGCCGACCTGTGGAAAACCGGAGGAAAACACAGAATCGCCGATGAGCCTGGGAGGTCAGCCGGCCGCTCGCCGGGGAGGCTACGGAAGGCCGGTTTGGAAAGAGCGCTTGACCTGGTGGGGTATCGGCGTGGGTTTTTCAGGGGACGGAGCGCCGATCTCCAAACCGGCTGTCGTGTGGGCGTCCCCGCCCGCAACCGGTCCTGAGAAGAGCGAAGATCGCACGGGCAGGGACCTAGTTCGGTGTGCCCGTCGCCTCTTCGGCGGCGAAGGTGCATTCGCGGCACTGGCAGACGCGGCGCAGGTATTCCCACGAATAGATGCCGCCGGAGTGGCCGTCGAGCCAGTTGAACTGGATGGCGTAGCGGCCGACCGCATGCGCACTGGCTGGTTTGGGCAGAGGAGCGTACATGGGCAGCAAAGCGGCAGGCTTGGGTTTGGGCTGGCCGGGCTTGCGGCCTTCGTTGACCCGCTCTTCGTTGCAGGTGGCGCAGGGGCAGGCGTCGCGCAGCCAGGCAAAGCTCCAGGCGCTGCGGTGACCGTCGGTCCAGTCGATCTCCATGCCCTTGCCTTCGGTGAGCAGCACTCGGACCTTTTCCGGGGTGGTGGCGATGCGGGGAAGCGGGCGATTGGACTCGTTCTCGCGCTCTTCCTGCTCCTTGGGGACAATGCGGACGCCTTCGTGGCTCATAGCGTTATTTTACAGGGGCAGCGATCAGGGGTTAGGGGTTAGGGATCGGATACCGGCGCCGGGCCGAAAGTGGTCCCAGTTCGGAGTCGACGGTGAACCCTCTTCCGTCCGCAGCGGCACTCTTCTAATCCCTAACCCCTGCCCTACTGTTTCCAGAAGAACCAGGCGGCCATGAAGAGGCCGATGAAAACGACCAGGCCGCGGAGAAACGACTGCGGAACACGGCGCGCGAGGCTGGCCGAGGTGTAGCCGGCAATGGCGCAGGTGACCATGGCCAGCAGGCAATAGCGCCAGACCACCTGCCCACTCACAACGAAGATGATGAAGGCAACTCCATTGGCCAGCGTTGTGGACACCACCTTGAGGGCATTGATCTCGTTCAGATCCTGATAGCCGAACAGCGACAACACAGTAATGATGAGGAATCCCGCGCCAGCGCCAAAGTAGCCAATATAAAAGCAGACCACGATGGTGGAGAGGAAGACCGGCATCCGGCGCGGCGCGTGGGTTGCACCGGCGATTGCGCCCTTGCGGCGCTCCAACCAGCGGGAGACAGGGCCACTGAGAGCAAAAATCACTGCCGCCACCAAAAGAAGCCAGGGCACCAGGCGCATGAAGGTCTTCTGCGGAGTATTGAGCAGAACCAGCGCGCCAGCCGTGCCGCCCAGCAATCCGGCAAGTGCCATGGGCAACGCCAGGCGCCGGTTCTTGCGGATGTCGTCGCGATAAGCCGCAACCGAGGTGAGTTGCCCCGGCCACAGGGCCACCGTATTGGTGGCGTTGGCCTGGATGGGCAGCATCTTCATGCTCAACATGGCGGGAAAGAGCAGAAACGAGCCTCCGCCAGCCACGGCATTCAGCAACCCGGCCAGAAACGCAGCCACGGTCAGCCAGATCCAGTGCCAGTCCATCACCAGGGAAAGGGCGGAGAGATGCATCATTTCCCCTTATTGTAGAGGCGCACGTGCGAGCGAAAATCGACGAATCGTCGCCCCAAGACAGTTAGCGGGCCTAAAGTTTTGTGGACGCGAGGCTGAACTTTGCTGCCAGCCGTGTGTCCCGGCACTTTTGTCGCCCGCAAGCGATTGAAAACAAGACAGATGTACGATTGTTCAAAAATGTGAGCGTAAACCGCGCACATTTCATGAATCATTTGTGCTATAGTCTTATCAGATTAGTTGAGCGGCCGGGACTCACCCTTCCGGCCCAATTCCTAAAGTACTCAGCAGGAGGTACACACATGGCAATCACTCGTTGGGATCCGTTTCGGGAAGTCGCAGCATTACAGAACCGCGTCAACTCGCTCTTTCGCGATATGAATGGAGAGAACGATCCGTTGGCCGCCGCCAACTTTGTGCCGCCCGTCGATATCTATGAGGACGCGCAAAAAGTTGTGCTCAAGCTCGAGGTTCCGGGCATCGAAGAGAAGGACCTGGACATCCGGGTTGAAGATCACACGCTCACCGTGAAGGGCGAGCGCAAGTTCGAAAAAGAGGAGAAGGAAGAGAACTTCCATCGCATCGAACGGCGCTATGGCAGCTTCTATCGCGCCTTCACGCTGCCTTCCACGATTCAAACTGAGAACGTGGTGGCCACCTACAATGCGGGTGTGCTCAAGTTGGAACTCCAGAAGAAGCCGGAGTCCCAGCCCAAGCAGATCAAGATCACTGTGGGCGGCGAGAAGAACGTGAAAGAGCCGGAATTGGCGGGCGTGCGGTAAAACCTGCCGTCACTGGTCGGGCTTCTCTACGCGGGAGCAAAAGCCAAGTCGGCGAAAGCCGGGTCGGGCTTTTGCTCCCGCTGCTGTAACGCGGCAACTGACCGGCGTCACTGACGACGCATAATCATCAACAGGCCAGCGATCATCTATATCAGGCCGCTGATCACTGACCACTGTTCACTGATAACTGAGGTTTCTATGGCGATTCGCTGGGACAAACTGACGGTAAAATCCGCCAAGGCGGTGGAGCAAGCTGGGGCGCGAGCCGCGGAGCTGGGCAATCCTGAGGTGCAAACCGTGCACCTGCTGCTGGCGCTGGTCGAGGACCGCGAGGGCGTGATTCCTTCGGTGCTTGAGAAGATCGGCGTGCCCACCGAACGGCTGGAAAGCGACCTGCACGGCATCGAGGAGAAACTGCCTCGAGTGGCTGGCGCGGCCTCGCAGCCCGGCGTGAGCCAGGCGCTGACCAAGGTGCTGAACCAGGCATTTGTCGAGGCGGCCAACTTCAAGGACGAGTACGTTTCAACCGAGCACCTGCTGCTGGGTGCGGCCCACGTGAAGGGTGACCCGGCGCGGGACGTGCTGGTGGCCCTGGGCGCAACCCACGAGGCTATTTTGAGTGCCTTGACCGCGGTGCGCGGGTCGCAACGCGTGACCGATCAGAATCCCGAAGGCAAGTTCCAGGCGCTGGAAAAGTACGCCAAGGACCTCACAGAGCTGGCCCGGCGCGGCAAGCTGGACCCGGTGATCGGGCGCGACGAAGAGATTCGCCGCGTCATCCAGGTGCTCAGCCGCCGTACCAAAAATAATCCTGTCCTGATTGGCGAGCCCGGCGTGGGCAAGACGGCGATTGTCGAGGGTCTCGCGCGGCGCATTGTCTCCGGTGACGTGCCGGAGAGCCTGAAGAACAAGCGGGTCATCTCGCTGGATCTGGGAGCGATGCTGGCGGGAGCCAAGTATCGCGGCGAGTTTGAAGACCGGCTCAAGGCGGTGCTCAAGGAAATTGAAGAAGCGAACGGCGAAATTGTGCTGTTCATCGACGAACTACACACGCTGGTTGGAGCCGGCGCCGCCGAGGGGGCCATCGATGCCAGCAACATGCTCAAGCCTGCCTTGGCGCGTGGCGAACTGCGGGCCATTGGCGCAACGACGCTGAATGAGTACCGCAAATATATTGAGAAAGACAAGGCGCTGGAGCGGCGCTTCCAGATTGTCTACGTCGGCGAGCCGAACGTCGAAGACACAATTGCCATTTTGCGCGGACTGAAGGAGCGCTATGAGGCGCACCACAACGTGCGCATCAAGGACGCAGCCATTGTGGCTGCGGCCACGCTTTCGCATCGCTACATCAGCGACCGCTTTTTGCCCGACAAGGCCATTGACCTGGTCGATGAGGCGGCGGCTTCGCTGGCCATTCAGATTGGCTCCGTGCCTACCGAGATCGACCAACTGGAGCGCGAGAGAACCTCGCTTGAAATTGAGCGCGAGGCTTTGAAGCGCGAGACGGACCCGAACAGCATCGAGCGCCGCAACGTGGTGGAGCGCGAAGTGGGTGCGCTGACTGAGCAGATTACTGCCCTGCGCTCTCGTTGGACGAAAGAGCGCGAGGCCATCAGTCGCGTGAGTGAGTTGAAGAAGCGGATCGAGGCTCTGCGCTTTGACGCCGAAGAGCAGACGCGCAAGGGAATGCTCGACAAGGCCGCGCAAATTCAATACGGCGAGCTGCCAAAACTCGAAGCTGAGTTGAAGAGATTGAGCGCGGTTCAGGATGGCAAGCCGGGCGTGGCGCGCATGTTGAAGGAAGAAGTCGACGAGGAAGACATTGCCGGCATCGTGAGCAAGTGGACGGGCATTCCTGTCTCGCGAATGCTCGAAGGCGAAGTCAAGAAGCTGGTCGAGATGGAGCAGCGGCTGCGCGAGCGGGTCGTCGGACAGGACGCGGCTCTGACGGTCGTGGCCAACGCCATTCGCCGTTCGCGTGCCGGATTGAGTGATCCAAAGCGCCCCATTGGCTCTTTCATTTTTCTCGGGCCCACGGGCGTCGGCAAGACGGAGACTGCGCGCGCTCTGGCAGAGTTTCTTTTCGACGACGAACAGTCGCTGATTCGCATCGACATGAGCGAGTACATGGAGAAGCACGCCGTGGCGCGGTTGATTGGAGCGCCGCCGGGCTACGTAGGCTACGACGAGGGTGGCCAGTTGACTGAAGCCGTGCATCGCCGCCCGTACTCTGTGATCCTGTTCGACGAGATCGAGAAGGCACACCCGGACGTGTTCAACATCCTTCTGCAAGTGATGGACGACGGGCGGTTGACCGACTCCAAGGGCCGCCTGGTGGACTTCAAAAACACGGTGCTCATCATGACTTCAAACCTGGGCGCCGCGTTGTTGACGGGCGACACGCTGAAGACCGAGCACGATTTCGATATGGCGCGTGAGTCAGTGATGCGTGTCTTGCGCGAGCACTTCCGCCCGGAGTTTTTAAACCGCGTGGACGACACCGTGATCTTCCACTCGCTGGGACAGGCGCAGTTGAGCCAGATTCTGGAACTGCGACTGAACGAGGTGAGCAAGCTCCTGGAAGAGCGGCAAATTTCGCTCGAGTTAACGGAACCGGCGCGGCAGTTGATTCTGGCTGCTGGCTCGGATGCGGCGTACGGCGCGCGTCCGCTGAAGAGGGCTTTGCAGCGCATGGTGCAGGACCCGCTGGCCATCAAGATCCTGAACGGCGAGATACTGCACGGCGCACATGTGCGCATTGGCGTGGACCGCAACTCAAACCAGTTGCAGTTTGAGCCGATGGGCCGCGAAGCGATGGCGTAACTTAACTCACAAGGCCAGTGATCCGGCAATTGAAGTCTTTGCCGGATCACTGAACTTGTTTCTGCATGTGTGCGATTGTCGACCGCCGTCTCGGATGGTTCGCCATGGTTGGCCGAGTGCACATCTCCCGTCTCCGGTCTACCGAAACAGCATAGGGGCTTCTCCCGGTCTCCTATCTCCAGATGACCGTATTCTTTGTTGCATCAATCGGAGCCGCCCGCCGCTCGATCAGAACTTCAATGTCGATCCACAAATGATAATCAACACCCTCTTTGGTCCCGGCAATGCCGGGTTATAGCCGAAGTAGAGCGCGTGTATCCCGATGGCAGTGCACCCAAGTCCGGGGCCCCGCCGACGGGTCAATGTCGATGGGGTGAAGTCGACGCGACCATCAGGAAGCAGCGCCCTCGCATTCACTGAGCAGGACACATGACTATGGTTCTGCTCCAAGCACATGCCGGTCTTTCGTTTCGAGCACTTGGCCGGCTGGTCTTGAGAGATCATGACTGGGGCGAGAATCAGACGCTGAAGCTGCCTGGCAAACAACGCTGCTCAACAGATGCGCCGCCTGCAGGGCGCTTGAGCTGTGCATGATTTAGGAGATAGAGAACTTTCTCAACAATGGCTGGTGAGTGATCCATCTGACCTCGCGTTATGTTGCAATCGGCGACAGTAAAGACGGGAACCATCCTTGAGATTCACGGTCGGCGGCAGGCTGTCTTCAAGTTTCTGGAGCAGCGCCTGCGCAAGGTCGAAGGCCTCATAGCCTCTCAGAGACTGAACAGGCTCGTGCATTTCGTCGATAGAGGTATCGGGTTGAGTATTGATGCCGTTTGTCCAACCCGCGCGTAGATTGAAAAGCCACCCTTTTGTTCACCGCCCCGGTGCGGTGGGAGCATTTTGGGCGGCACACAGCGACGGGCAGAAGAGGAACACGGTCTCATCATTGGGCCTCGATTCGGGCCATTGAACGAAAATCGTCGATTCATGGATTAAAGGAATCGGATTTCGAACGGCGCAAGCTCCTAGGACTCTGTGCCCTTCAAGTACAAACTTCGGCACAAAATCCACTGGAATGGGAATGGAAAATATTTATGCGTAACTGGAAAATCGGATTCAGAATTTCGGCGGCGTTCGGCGTGGTAATCCTGATCTGCGCTGCAATGAGCTACTTCAACTACAATCGCGTACGTCACATCGATGCTGAGACGGTGCAGGTATCCGGAAACACCGTCCCTTCCGTGGTCGCTTTGAGCGGCACTCAAAGCCGGATCTATCGGAACTTCATCATTCTTGGGCTTCACGCGGCGACTACTAGCCAGGCAGAAAAGGACCAGTACGAGGCAGAGATGGCTGCAAACTCCGCTGCGGCCGGGAAGGCACTCAAAGAATATGAGAGCTTCACCTTTGCACCAGGGGAAGCGGAACTCTACGAGAAGGTGAAGCAAGATCGGGCGGTCTTCAACGGCCTCATCGTTGAAGTGAAAAAGGTGAGCCGCGGCGGAGACGCCAAATCAACCGCTGCCGCCAACCAGATCATACATACGCAGATGGTTCCTGCGCTCATGAAGTATACCGACGATTTTCAGGCAATCGTGGACCTGAACAACAACGGCTCGACATCAGGACTCCAGCGGGTCCGGGAGGCGGTGAGTGCGACGATCCGCGGGACGGTGATCGGCATGCTGCTGGCGATTGGGCTGGCCGCCTTGATTACGGTTCTGATTGTTCGCAGCATCTCCAAACCGCTGGCGCAGTTGGCGGAAACGGCGAAGCATATTTCTCTTGGCGACGTAAGTCAGACCGTGGACTACCGCGCGGGCGATGAGGTTGGCTCGCTGGCCGATTCCTTCCGCGCTATGGTGGAATACATTCGGGGGGTTGCTGGATCGCTGCAGAAAATGGCGGCAGGCGACCTCAGTGCGCAAGCGGAACCAAAGTCTGACCGTGACATTTTGACCAACAATCTCAATGCGCTCATCACTGCGATGAATGAAATTACCCAGGCAGCCCAGGATATTGCCGGGGGCGACCTGACAGTCGCGGTGAAGGAGCGCTCGGAGAAAGATAAGCTGATGCAGGCTCTCGCTTCGATGGTGGAAAGGCTCAACAGCACCATCCGCGATGTGGCGGATCATGCAGCCAATGCAAGTTCATCGTCGCAACAACTCGCAGCCGCTTCTGGAGCAATTGCATCCGGCGCGCAGGAACAGGCAGCGAGCCTTGAAGAGACCTCCGCCAGCCTGGAAGAGATAACCGCGACCGTGCGGCAAAGCGCCGATAATGCGCAACAAGCAAGCCAGCTTGCGGTGAGTTCGAAGGATGCGGCGGTGCAGGGACAGGAAGTCGTGGCTCAGGCCATCACCGCGATGTCGGAGATCAATGCAGCGTCGGCCAAGATCGCGGACATCATCTCGACCATCGACGAGATAGCTTTCCAGACCAATCTACTGGCGGTGAATGCAGCCGTTGAAGCAGCGCGCGCCGGTGACGAAGGCCGTGGGTTTGCCGTGGTGGCTTCTGAAGTTCGCAGCCTTGCGCAACGCAGCGCTGTAGCCGCCAAAGAAATCAAGGTTCTAATTCAGGATTCACTGCGCAAGGTCGACGCAGGATCCACACTGGTGAACCGATCGGGCGAAACGCTGCATGGCATTGTTGGATCGGTGAAGCGTGTGACGGACATCGTGAACGAAATGGCCGCTGCGGCTATCGAGCAGAGCACGGGCATCGAGCAAGTCAGCAAGGCGATGACGCAACTGGATCAGGTGACCCAATCGAACTCCGCGCAGACTGAAGAGCTTTCCGCCACGGCGCAATCGCTCTCCGAGCAAGCTGTGCAGCTTTCAGAACTGGTGGGCACCTTCAACGTGGGCAATGGCGGCAAGGACCAAAGAAGCCGGCACAACGATAGCTATCAAGCCGAGACGCAATTCGCGCATCCGAATCCGGTACCACGCCAGGCTGTCAAGGCACTTCGAAGCAACGCATCTGCCAAAGCGAGCAGCTTGGTTCGTAGCCGGACAGTCGCAAACCGCTCTGTGCATCCTTCCATCGCTACCACCCCGCCAACTGGATCCAACGATGCCAGTTTTGAGGAGTTCTGAGGCCGGGTCAGACCCGACGGAATGAGGCAACGACCAGAACGATCGAACACGGCACATCGCGTAGTAAAGGTGTAGGAAATGGCAGTGACGAGAGCTACCGAGCGCGATCGGCCTCATCGAAGCTTCTGCCAGATTGTTTGACAACTCCAGTTGCGGATGCCCGAGGAAGCGCGTCAGCCCTTTCCAAAGTGCCAGGGTGCACGGCGCTGCTTCTCTGGGCTTGTCGATGGTGACACCTCGCGCCAGAGCAAAATCAGAGTAAATGTGCCCGGGTGAGATTGTGCGGGGTCGCCGCTCCCTGTTGGTCACGTCACCTTAGCGGCATTGGCTTCGGGTACATCAACTCTGATTTTGCTATAGCTCTCGGCCTGAACTTCCTCGCCCGTGACGCCAGGCTCCATATCGAGCAACTGCAACTGGAGACCGCTCAGCTTCTCGCTGCCCGGCCCATCCCTGGCGATGCACCGCGGCCGACAATCCATGCTGACAGCAAAATGCCCGCCGCATCAGCCTGATGGCTCCCACGCCAGCGCATCGAGTCTTTTCCTGCTGCCCCGCTTATGCCCCTGCCGACCGCAGGCTCACGAGGCAAAACAGGCGCGTTGCTATGAAGGATACTGCACGCCACCCCTCCTGCGATGTCGGAGAACGACATGAGAATGTCCGCTGGGAACCTGCCGTTTCATGTCTTCCACTTCTTATCATCGTTCGGTGATTGATCCTGTCGAGACCGAAGATGGCCAAGAATAATCGCAAAATCGTCCTTAGCTGCGCTATTACCGGTTCTGTCCATACGCCGACCATGTCGGAGTATCTTCCCATTACTCCATCCCAGATTGTTGACAGTGCCACTGAGGCTGCCGAGGCCGGGGCGGCGATTCTCCATCTCCACGCCAGAAACCCGGACGATGGCAGGCCCTCGGGAGATCCGGCTCACTTCCGTCAGATCTGTCCTGCTCTGGCAGAGCGCACCAGCGCCATCATCAACATCACGACGGGCGGCAGTTCCAACATGACGATCGAGGAACGGCTCGCCTATCCTCTTCAGGCCAAACCGGAGATGTGCTCGCTGAATATGGGATCGATGAACTTCTCCATTCATCCGGTAGCCGAGCGGATCAGTAACTGGCATTATGACTGGGAGAAACAGAAGATCGAGGGCATGAAAGACGGAGTCTTCAAAAACACGTTCGCGGACATCGAATTCATTCTTGACCATATTGGAGATAGCGGCACTCGGTTCGAACTCGAGTGCTACGACGTCGGACACCTTTACAATCTCGCCTACTTCGTCGATCGCAGCATCATCAAGCCGCCGATTTTTATTCAGGCCGTCTTCGGGATTCTCGGTGGGCTCGGCCCGGACCCGGAGAATCTCTTCGTCATGCGATCGACGGCCGACCGCCTATTCGGGCGAGACGCTTACTGCCTTTCCGTGCTGGCCGCAGGACGCCACCAGATGTCCCTTCTGACCATGGGAGCCATCATGGGCGCAAATGTGCGCGTGGGCCTGGAAGACAATCTCTATCTGAGCCCTGGCGTCAAGGCGACGAGCAACGCCGAGCAGGTCAGGAAGATCCGCCGCATTCTTGAAGAACTCTCCTTTGAAATCGCCTCCCCCTCGGACGTCAGGGAGATGTTGCAGTTGAAAGGCGCGGAGAATGTCCATTTCGCCTGATCGCTATGGGTGGAAGAATCTCAACGAAAGGTGAATCACGAATGTCCTTCCAGGATCGACTCCGTCCCCCGCAGGGATTGCGGGTGCTGGTGACTGCGGGCGCTTCCGGCATTGGAGCCGCCATTGCATCCGCATTCGCAGAGACGGGTGCGCAGATCCACGTCTGCGATATCGACGACGATGCGCTGGCAACATTCCAGAAGACCCATCCCTCCTGTCAGGCGACCCACGCCGATGTGGCCGACGAAAGCCAGGTCGCATCCATGTTCGAGACGCAGCGCGCGAGATTTGACGGCCTGGATGTCCTGATCAACTGCGCCGGAATCGCAGGCCCGACAGCGGGAGTGGAGAAGATCACAGAACAGGAGTGGACGCGCACCATCGACGTAAACCTGAATGGCCAGTATCGTTGTCTGCACCATGCCGTACCGATGCTCCGGACGTCCAAGACCGCCAACATTATCTGCATTTCGTCGATCGCCGGCCGTATGGGGATTCCATGGCGCACGCCGTACGTGGCGACAAAATGGGCCATCGTGGGAATCGCCAAATCGCTTGCCATCGAACTGGGCCCCGACAATATTCGGGTGAACGCCGTGCTGCCCGGCATTGTCGAAGGACCAAGGATGGATGGCGTCATCAGTGCTCGCGCCAAGTTGGAAGGCATTGATGAGACCGCGATGCGGGAAGAATACCTCAAGAGTATTTCCCTGCACCGCATGGTGACTGCGGACGACGTAGCGCTTATGTGTCTCTTCCTATGTTCCCCAGCAGGACGAAATGTTACGGGCCAGGCGATCAGCGTGGATGGCAATTATTTCTAGCTCGCGAAACCAGCGGCGTGACACTTTGGACGAATGTCTCTCATCATCGAGCCAGCCCGGACAGCGCGCCTGGATTGCGCTCGCCATGCTGTGCGTGGTGTATGTTTTGAACTTCCTGTCGCGGCAACTGCCGGGCATTCTTGCCAAGCCGATCCAGGACAGCCTGCACCTCTCCGACGGGCAGCTTGGCCGCATCGGCGGCCTCTACTTCGCGCTCTTTTATTGCTGCATCTCCATTCCTGTCGGGTGGCTCGCCGACAAGACGAACAGGTCGAGAGTTCTTGCCATTGCGTGTGCAGTCTGGAGCGCGGCAACCATGGGCTGCGGCGGCGCCGCCACTTATCTGCAGTTTGCCATCGCGTACATGACGGTCGGATTCGGCGAGGCTGGCGGCGTTCCACCCTCGTACTCGATCATCTCCGACTATTTCCCGCCCGGCCGTCGCGGCAGAGCGCTCGGCCTCTACAACCTCGGCCCGCCGGCCGGCGCAGCGTTGGGAATTGCATTCGGCGCTTCCATCGCGGCTGCTTTCAGTTGGCGTTCTGCTTTTGTCTTCCTTGGCGCCGCCGGTCTTTTCGCAGTGATCGGCATTCTCCTTCTGGTACCGGAGCCGCTTCGAGGCGGCCTGGACCGCATTTCAAACCAACCGGCCGCTGACGAGACAGGATTCCGGCAAACGTTGGCGATGTTCGTCTCCCGGCCTTCTCTCATGCTGGTCGCACTCGCCAGCGGCGCCAACCAATTCATCACCTACGGTCTCACCAACTTCGCGGTCCTCTTTCTCATGCGTGAAAAAAAGATGACACTGACGGAAATCGCCGTCTATTATGCGTTGGTGGTCGCAATCGGAATGGGCGGAAGCATGCTCGCCTCCGGGCGGACGATCGACCGGTTCACGCGACGCTCCAAGCAGGCCTATGCGCTGGTCCCCGCCGCCTCGCTTACTCTTGCTCTCCCGTTTTACCTCGCATTTGTTTGGGCTCCCTCCTGGCGTCTGGCGTTGCTCTTCCTCACCGGCACCATGTTCCTGAATTACTTCTATCTCACATCGGCGGTGACTCTGGTGCAAGAGGAAGTGCGGCCAGACCAGCGAGTCATGTCAGGCGCACTGCTTTTGCTGATCATGAACCTGATTGGCCTCGGCCTCGGTCCCACCTTCGTCGGCGCGGCCAGCGACTGGTTCCGCGCAAGCCGTCCCCATCAGTCGTTGCAGATGGCACTGTACATGCTCGCGCCATTGTATGTTGTCGCTGTGTTGCTGTTTCTTGCGCTGGCGCGCGTGCTTGGAAACGAAAGCCGTACCGTTGGAGGAGCAATTCGATGATCCTGCTTCGTCGCTTGTTTGTTTGGGCCGTCGCGGCCGTCTGTCTTGCGCCGGTGCTTCTGTATGGTGCCGAGGGAGTTACATCCATGTCAGCTCCCTCCGATGACAAAACCGGCGTCATTGTGAATGCCCCGGCCGGCGCGATGGAGGGGCGGAGGGAGGGCGAGCTGCGCGTCTTCAAGGGCATCCCGTATGCGTTGCCCCCGGTGGGCCCGGCGCGCTGGCGGCCGCCCGCTCCGATGCCTCGATGGGTCGGCGTCAAAAAAGCAACCGAATTCGGAGCTGCATGCTGGCAGCCCAAACCGACCCTCTCCAACATCTATACCCGCGGTCCCATGCCGATGAGCGAGGACTGCCTGACCCTGAACATCTGGACTCCGGTCCACGCGGACAACGCACCGGTCTTTTTCTGGATACACGGAGGCGCGCTGGTTGGGGGGGCAAGCAGGGAGGAAAACTATGATGGCGCCCACCTCGCTGGACGAGGCCTCGTCGTTGTCTCGATCAACTATCGATTGGGTGTGCTCGGCTGGTTGGCACATCCCGAATTGAGCAAAGAGTCGCCCGTTGGAGTTTCAGGTAACTATGGCTTGCTCGATCAGATCGAGGCCTTGCACTGGGTTCAGCGCAACATCCGCTCGTTCGGCGGCGATCCGGCTAACGTGACCATCGCTGGCGAATCCGCGGGCGCGCTGAGCGTGATGTACCTGATGGCCGCTCCGCCGGCACGCGGCCTGTTCGCCAGGGCAATTGCGGAAAGCGCATACATGATTTCGACGCCGGAGTTGAAGAAAGCCAGTTTCGGCTCGCCCTCTGCGGAGGAAAGCGGTGTGAAACTCGCTGACGCGCTCCATGCGCCGGACATCGCGGCGATGCGAGCCACGGACGCGGAAAAACTGGCTCTCGCCGCACCGGCGGCTGGATATGCGCCATGGGGCACGATTGACGGACACGTGTTGATACGCCAATTGGTCGACGTATTTGATCGGGGCGAACAGGCGCCTGTGCCCATGCTCGCAGGGTTCAACAGCGGCGAGATCCGCTCGCTGCGGGCACTCGCTCCGCAAGCTCCGGCGAACGCAGCCGCGTACGAAGCCACCATTCGCGCCCAGTACGTTGATCTCGCCGACAAATTCCTGCGGCTCTATCCCAGCGACAACATGCCGGAGAGCCTACTGGCCACGACGCGTGACGCCCTGTACGGATGGACGGCGCAGCGGCTGGTCAGAAAACAAGCCGCACTGGGCCAGCCGGCTTTCCTCTACTTTTTCGATCATGGCTATCCGGCCGCCGACGCTGCCGGTCTGCACGGCTTCCATGCGAGCGAGTTGCCCTACGTGTTCGGCACATTCGACGGCACTCCGCCGCTGTGGCCGAAGATCCCCGCAGCGCCTCAGGAGAGAATGCTCTCCAACGCGATGATCGGCTACTGGACCTCATTCGCTCGCACGGGTAAGCCTCAGGCCCACGATGCGTCGGATTGGCCGGCGTTCTCGCCGTCCGGCGCTTACATGGCATTCAAGGAAGCTCCGCAACCGTCGGATCACCTGCTGCCAGGGATGTACGAGTTCATGGAAGAAACCGTTTGCCGGCGCCGCGCGACCGGGGACACGGCCTGGAGTTGGAATGTTGGCTTGTGGTCACCGAAACTCCCGGCCCAGCAGGCCCAATGTAAACAGTGACCGGCAATTCCGGCGGGGAGCTACGATGGCGGCTCATCAGGGGAACGTTGATCTTATTGATCAGGCCCACAAATGGAAGCACCGTGCCCCATCCATTTCGCAGGTCTTATCGCGAAATGGGTGGGCAGGCGCAACACTCTTGGAGAGCCTGATCTATAGGGGGCGAGTGACGAACCGGGCCGCTGAACTTCTGTCTATTGAGCGCAGAAAGCGAAGTCCAATTCCTTGGGAGCATGGGTGTCTGCAAATGACATGAAAATGTCTGCTCAGCACCTGTCGCGTCCTGCATTTGTTTCCTTACGATTCGCCAATCGCTCTCTGCGGCGAGATTCGAGTGGGCCGGATTCGAAGAGGACAAAACAGATGCGTTTCTCCCCAATGCAATCCCCTCGCAAACCAAGTGTGTCGTCCTGCCGCCGCGCATTCGTGGCGTACCTCTCATGCGCACTCCTCGCAATCGGTGGGCTGCTCTCTGCGCAGACGGGTGGAACAGGCGCCATCAGCGGCGCAATTACAGACCGCACTGATGCAATGGTGGCGGGCGCCCAGGTCAAGGTCACCGATATGGCTACGGGCTACACGCGAACCTCGCAGTCCAATGGCCGCGGAGTGTATGTGGTCTCCCTGCTTCCGCCGGGGCAATACACGCTCGAAGTCACGAAGCAGGGCTTCAAGGCGGCATCTTCGTCGGACGTGCAGGTGATCGTTGCGGAGACGACGGTCCTGAACATACACATGGAAGCGGGCGCAGTCACGGAGACAGTTACTGTGGCTGCCGCAAGCGTCGAGTTGCAGACCGAATCGAGTGAATTGGGGCGCGTGACAGATTCCGAGATGATCGAGAACCTGCCTCTGGTTACCCGCAACTTCACGCAGATCATTGGCTTGAACGCGGGCGTTGCGCAGGAGGTCAACAACGCGGGCGATATTGGAAGAGGCGGTGGCAGCCAGGACGCGAATCCCGGAGGCGGAAGCATCATGAGCCAAGGAGCCACCTCGACAGACAATAACTTTGAGATGAACGGCCTCACCATCAACGACATTCAGGGTTCATGGATTTACTCGTCGGGAATTCCGGCTCCCAATCCCGATACCATCCAGGAATTCAAAGTGCAGACAGCCCTGTTTGATGCTACGACCGGCCGCAATGCCGGGGCCAACGTCAATGTGATTACGAAAACCGGAACCAACGCCTACCACGCGTCGATGTTCGAGTTTCTGCGGAACGAAGATCTCAACGCCAATGACTGGTTTGCGAAGCGTTCCGGCGAGCCACGTGGCATTCTGCGGCAGAACCAATATGGTTTTACCGCCGGCGGCCCACTGGTCAGGGACAGAGTTCTGCTGTTTGGTTCATGGCAGGGCACAAAGCAATACAACGAAACCGACCCGTCGAATCATAAGTTGGACTATCTCCCTCCCCTGACGAACGACCGGTCGGCGGCGGGATTGGGTGCGGTTTTTGCAGGCGCCTCCGGCTATCTTGGTCCGCTCTTCGGCACCATCGACGCCAATGGTTCAAACATCGCTCCCCAGGCTTTGGCGCTGCTCCAGGCCAAGCTGCCCAACGGTCAATTCGTGATACCCACAGCGCAGAAAATCAACCGTTCCGCCACCGGCGGACTGGATATGGAGGGCACGGCATACATCAGCAGCCCGGGGTTTTTCAACGAAAACCAATGGATGGCCAACGGCGACTATCTGCTGTCTGATCGCAACAGGATCGCAGTTCGCTATTTCGGTGCGCTCAGCAACGTGGAGTGGAGCACTTTATACGAGACGGAAGGGTTTCCACTCTATCAGCCGGAGCGGTTTGATCTGGCCTCCATTGAAGAGACCTATACCCTCAGCCACACGGCAGTGAATCAGTTTCTGGTCGGCTTCCATCGGTCGACTTCGAATCAACGTTACGGCAATGCATTTACCTTCTCAAGCCTGGGCATGAACGTCCCTACAGAGGATGATGCGTACCCCAATCTCTGGATGATCAGCGACGGCTTTCAGACGGGCACAACGTCGGCGTTGGGCTTTTTAGAGAATGAGTACGCCATCACCGACACGCTGTCCTGGGTCAAGGGAAAGCACCAGTTCACCTTCGGCGGCGGCTTCACTTATGGCAGGGATAACATGGAGAAATTCGACTTCGAGGCCTATGTGCTCTGGCTAAGTTGGGCGGATTTCTTGTTGGGCCAGAGTTACTTGCCCTACGGAGTCCCATACAGCAATATTTGGGAAGGATATGAGGGGATCGGGGACTTCCAGCGCGACTGGCGATACAAGGATGCCAACGGCTTCGTTCAAGACGATTTTGTCGTAGCGAAACGTCTCACGCTCAACCTGGGCCTGCGCCTGGAGCACATAGGCAATCTTGGGTCCGCCAATGGCGGCGGCAACGTGGACGTATCCAAGATCAATCCCAATCCACCGGCCTCGGGCAGCCTCGATGGCTACCTGGTCAACTCCAATTACCATGGCCCTATGCCCCCCGCCGGAGTGATCCAGGGGAAGAACACCTTCGGGTTCAATGGCGACGGCCAGAACACATGGAATCCGCGCATAGGATTTGCCTGGATGCTGCCGCGCTCCGATCGGTTCGTTCTTCGCGGAGGCGTAGGCATGTACCACACGACGACCGAGGGCCAGATGAACCTGTTGCTGTGTGCGGAAGCGCCCACCGGGATATGGAGCGTCTTGTCCGGACAGTACAACGCGTTCTCAACCGACGCCAGTCCCTTCCCGGCAGCACCGGCCTTCCCTGTCTTTACGCCGTACTCGCCGTCAACCGATTTCACCCTGGCTGCGCTGGCGATGGACTGGCGTCCTCCGACAACGTACCACTATAGTCTTGGCCTGCAATCCAGGCTTCCCGGCGGTCCCGTCCTGGACGTCGCCTACGCCGGAGCACGCGACCTCCACGCAATTCTGGGCAGGACGATCAACCAGGCGAATCTGGCTTCTGGCGCCAACCCGATTCGCGGTCAGACTACAAATACAGTTGCGAACGTCCCCTTGCGCGCACCCTATCTCGGGTGGACAGCGAACACCATGTATTACTTTGCGACGGATGGCGAGGCTTGGTACAGCGCTTTGCAGGCGTCGCTCACGCAGAAAATCAGACATAGCTTGCAGTACCAGGCCGCCTATACCTGGGAGCGGTTGCTGAGCCCCGTCCCGGGCTTTACCACCGGCTCGAACGAGTTCGGACCCACCGGCGATCAGAAGGCGCTGCGCGCTCACGAGGCGGGATATGGACCCGATTATAATGTCCGCCCGCAGCGGTTTGTCTTGTCCGCGTTCTATGCTCTCCCCGGTCCGGCGAAATCTCATCCATTGCTTTCAAACGCGCTCGGGGGATGGAGCCTTGCAACCGCGACCGTGGTCCAGTCTGGACAGGAGGGCAGCATTACCTTCAATAACATCAATAACGTTTACGGCATTACCTCCGATCGGGCGAGCTACGCTCCAGGTTGCAGCGCGAAGAATCTATCTACGCCTGGATCGGTCAGTCATCGAGTCGACAACTACATCAACAAAGCCTGTCTCGCGGCCCCTGCAGTGATCGGGGACGACGGCGTCGGCACGGGATTTGGAAACACCTCGAACGGCGTGCTGCGGGAGCCTGACCAGGCCGACGTCGATCTCTCGCTCAGCAAGAGCCTTCAAGTGCGTTGGCCGAAGGAAGGCGCCAGCGTGCAGCTTCGGGCGGACTTCTTCAATGCTCTCAACCACCCGAATTTTGCCGGTCCAAACAACGCGTTCACGACGACACCATCGACCTTTGGGACCATCACCGCGATGAGCACCAATCCGAGAGTGATTCAATTCGCGTTGAGGTTTTCGTTCTGATTCTGGGGATTCGCCGCTCAGCGTCACGACCGAAAGTAGGCCGGCGTGCTCCCGGTCCATCTGTGGAATGCGTGGCGAAAGTTCGCAGCTTCGCTGAATCCCACCAGTTCCGAAATATCGTCGATGCTCAACTTGGTAGAACGGAGATACTCTTTCGCCAGATTGCAGCGGACGTCGTCGAGGATCTGCGTAAATGACACAGCCTCCGCGTGGAGTCTGCGGTGCAGCGTGCGGACCGTGATGGCCAGCCGGTCGGCCACCGCTTCCATGGTCGGCGAATGTCCGGGGGTCGACGCGATAATCTGGTACACCTCGCCGGCGACGCCGATCGACGTCTTCACTTCGCCCAGAATCCGGTCGCAGGTATCCCACATCAGCTTTGAAGTGAGCCGGTGCGCCATGTGCGGCTTTTCAGCAAGAATCGATTTCGGATAAGTGAGTTCGCAAACCGGCTGGCCAAACTTTAGATCGCAACCGAAATGGCGGCGATAGAAGTTCAGGTGACGCGGCGGTGCGTAGGGCAGCGCGGCGCGAATGGGATGGCAGGCGCCCGGTTCGACGACCGTTCTCAAATGGGTGGCTACCTGCGTCAAATGCTGCTCCAACAAAAAACGCACCAGGGCATCCGGGTGAGCGACCAGTGGATTCTTCTCCAACACCCACGACACGCTGTCTTTCTCTTCGCGCCACGACATGGTTAAGAGCGGTGTAGCCAGCTTGTGATACTTGACCGCAACTTGAAAGTACTCGCGGATCGTCGGGCTGCACACCAGCGCAAACCCGTACATTCCGTACGCCGAAAGTGGAATGCGACTGCCAACCTTGAAAGGAGTCTCGGGATCCTTCGACAGTTGCAGAGCATTGTGGCAGACCGTGATGTACTGGCGGACGGAGGTCAGGGTGTCTGGCTGGGTAAGACTCTCGGGCGACAGGCCGCTACCCGACAAACTTGTTGCCGGAGCAATCCCTTGCTCGTTAAGAACCTCAACCAGGGCCGCAACCTTGTAGGGCGCGTAACGTTTTTCGTTCCAAAGGGGAAGTATCATAACGGGAAGGATTGTCCGACTCGAACACGTTTGTGTCCGCATCGCACGACGCCCATCCATTGTGCAGCAGCGTGGCTTCGTTTGGGAAGATTTTTCTTGACGCCTTTGGCAGTTTGTTGATCTCCTGACGGCGGCGGTAGAACTCACGAGGCCTGCAGGCTCGCTCCGTGCTTTCTTGCGGTCCTTCTCGATAACTCGGCGACTGTGAAATTGCGCCATTGATTGTCCGGTAAACACACGGCGCAGCGCGACGCATCCAACTAACCTACGTAGGGCATGCGTGCTCTGCGCATCCGGAAACGCGAATCGTGAACAAACTCATACCCTCCGCCGATGCCGCTATTGCAGATCTACGTGATGGCATGACTGTCATGCTTGGCGGTTTCGGGCTATGCGGGATTCCGGAAAACCTGATCGCGGCCCTGGTTCGCAAAGGGGTCAAAGGGCTGCACACGGTCAGCAACAATATGGGTGTTGACGGCTTCGGAATGGGGTTGATGCTTGAGGCCGGCATGATTGCATCCCATATCGGCAGTTATGTTGGGGAGAACCGCTTGCTTGAGAAACTGGTCATCGCCGGCGAACTGGACCTTACGCTGATTCCCCAGGGCACCCTCGCCGAACGCATTCGCGCCGGCGGCGCCGGCATACCGGCCTTCTATGTGCCAGCCGGAGTTGGCACCATTGTTGCCGAGGGAAAAGAAACGCGAGAGTTTGATGGCAGACTTTATCTCATGGAACGCGCTTTACGCGCCGACGTCTCGCTCATCAAGGCGTGGAAAGCTGACCGGCACGGAAATCTCGTCTTCCGGAAGACGGCTCGGAATTTCAACCCGGCAATGGCCACTGCCGCCGAACTGGCGATTGTTGAGGTCGAGGAATTCGTTGAGTTAGGCCAACTGGATCCGGACGAGATCGTGACGCCGGGCATCTATGTGGATAGGGTCGTAGTGGGCGCCGTGTTTCAGAAGCCGATCGAGCGGCGCTTCATCAAGGAGCATGCGCAGCCATGACCGTTGAGAGTTTGGCAGGACCAGAAGCACCCTTCACCCTGGTAGGGAAAACCGCGATCGTAACCGGCGGAGGGCGGGGGATTGGAAGGGCCATCGTGCAATTGCTCGCGTCCGCGGGCGCACATGTTCTTGCTGCTGACCTGGACGAAGAGGCGCTCACGGAAACGCGTTCCCTGGTCCGTCAACCCAATCTGGTTGCGTCCATCCATGGCAACTTGACGGACCCTGCATTTCCTCAGCGGATCGTGAATGCTGCGCTCGAAAGCTTCCATTCGATTGACATCCTCGTAAACTGCGCGGGCTTCACCTGGGATAGCGTCATCCAAAAGACATCGGACGAACAGTTTCTCGCCATGTTGGATATCCACGTGGTTGCGCCGTTCCGATTGCTCCGCGCCGCCTCAGACTATCTTCGTGAAACCGCGAAGCGGGATATAGCCGCGGGGCAGCGCGTGATGCGCAAAGTTGTGAACATCACTTCCATCTCTGGCACGGATGGGAATGCAGGCCAGGCAGGCTACGGCGCAGGCAAGGCCGGAGTCATCGGGCTCACGAAAACTCTCGCCAAAGAGTGGGGCCGCTACAACATCAATGTCAATGCGGTTGGCTTTGGTCTCATCCAGACGCGCATGACACAACCGCTCAAGCCGGAAGGAAAAATCAACATAGGCGGCAAGGACATTCCCGTCGGCGTCCCGCCCGCGATGCTTGAGTCGATCGCAGCCGCGTGTCCCCTTGGGCGCATCGGAACCGCTGAGGAGGCGGCCGGCGCCGTGCTCTTCTTCTGCTCCCCTTTATCGGATTACGTGACCGGCGAAGTGCTCATCTGCAGCGGCGGCTTCCATTTCTAATCGATAGCGCAAAGACCGGTGCAACCTCTGCCAACCGGCGACACAATGCCTGGGGTATGGAGTGTAAATGTGAACGGCAAAGAGTTGATCGCACGACGTGTCGCCCGGGAACTCCGCGATGGGTTCTATGTCAATCTTGGTATTGGCCTGCCCACCACGATCGCAGCGTATGTGCCAGACGGGATCGAAGTGATTCTCCAGTCGGAGAATGGCCTGCTGGGAATCGGCCCTCCGCCTTCTCCCGATCACGAAGATCCCGATCTGATCAACGCCGGAAAACAACCGGTGACCATCCTTCCCGGCTCCAGTTTTTTTGGCAGTGACCAGGCCTTTGCCATGATCCGCGGCGGGCATATGAACGTGAGCATCCTGGGCGCGATGCAGGTATCCTGCCGAGGCGACCTGGCAAATTGGACCATTCCCGGAAAGGTAGTCAAGGGCATGGGAGGCGCGATGGATCTGGTCGCCAGCGGGGCTCGCGTGATCGTCGCCATGGAACACAACGCGAAGGACGGAGCCTTCAAGATGGTCGAGGAGTGCTCACTGCCGCTCACGGGAAAAGCCGTAGTCCACGACATTGTTACGGAGCTTGGCTGGTTTCACGTTTCCAGGGAAGGACTGGAGATGAATGAAATCGCCGAAGGCGTCACCCGGAAGGAAGTTGAACAACGCACGGGGTGCCATGTGAACTTTTCGCAGGAACTGTGCCCGATGCTTCCTTTCTGATCGACGTTGCAACAGTTTGCCTTGGATTCCCTCACTCGACACACGGCGATTGCGCAGTTAGCAATCAGCGGCTTTGCGACCCAGCTTGCCTCCCCCCGGCGTCTGTCCGCTTCATCCGCCTGCTGTGTTGAACCTTCTGGGCCAACCCTGTGCCTGTGCGCACGCGCATTTTCAGCGTTACACTCAAGCGTGGAAGGGTTTCCTTTCAAAAGATCGGCCGCCCCCCCTCACAAAGTCCATCCCTTCCCGCCAAACGGTCTGTTTTGCACAGTTTAGTGCGGCTTGCTGACACACACTAAGGCTGGAGCAGTGCGCTTATTCGAACGGTGCCCGATAGGGTTCCGATGCGCTGAGACCCGCCTCCGAAGCCAATCCGGGCTTCCGTGCCCGCCGGCCGCCTACTCCACGAGGTGGCAGATGAACGCCCTGTTGATCTATCCGGAGTTTCCCGACACATACTGGAGTTTCAAACATGCGCTCAAGTTTCTGGGCAAGCATGCGGCGCAGCCTCCGCTGGGACTGATGACGGTTGCCGCACTGCTGCCGGACTCCTGGAAAAAGCGCTTGGTGGATACGAACGTCGAGCGACTGCGCGACCGCGACCTGGACTGGGCAGACATCGTGCTGTTAAGCGCAATGCACATTCAGCGCGACTCGCTTGCGGCCATCGTGGAGCGGTGCCACGCGCGCGGCCTGCGGATAGTGGTGGGCGGGCCCATTGCGAGCAGCCTTTCACTGGCTGAACTGAAGGCGGATCACGTGATGATTGGAGAAGGCGAAGCTTTGATCGCCGGCATGGCCCGCGACCTGGAGCAGGGAACTGCCCGGCCGGTCTATCAGGCCGCCGAAAGGCCCGAAATGGTGACCAGTCCGCTTCCCGATCTGAGCCTGATCAAAATGCACCGCTATTCGACCATGGCCGTGCAATACTCGCGCGGCTGTCCCTTCAACTGCGAGTTTTGCGACATCATCGAGATCTATGGGCGACGCCCGCGCACCAAGGCCGTCGCGCAGGTCATTGCGGAGCTTGATCAGTTGCATGCGGCCGGCTGGCAAGAAGCGGTATTTATCGTCGACGATAATTTCATTGGCAACAAGGCGCGCGCCAAGGAGTTATGCGTCGCTCTGGCCGAATGGCGCAGCCAGCACAGGACCAGTTTCGCCTTCAATACCGAGGCTTCACTGAACCTGGCCGACGATCCGGAACTGATGCAAATGATGAAAGACGCCGGCTTCGTGTCGGTCTTCCTGGGCATTGAGACGCCCGATGAATCGGGGCTGATAGCCGCCAACAAACTGCAGAATACGCGGCGCAGCCTGCTGGACAGCGTGGCAACAATCCAGAGCTATGGCATGCAGGTGATGGGCGGCTTTATCCTCGGTTTCGACACCGATCGCGAAGATATCTTCGATCGCATGGTGGAGTTCATCCAGAAGAGCGGCATTCCCATCGCCATGGTCGGGCTACTCCAGGCCATGCCCGGCACACAGCTCTTCCGGCGCTTGTGGAGAGAGGGCCGAATCCTGGACGCAGGTCACGGCGACAATACGGACGACAAGCTCAACTTTCTTCCCAACATGGATGCGGCAAAGCTGGTGGAGGGCTATCGCTCCGTGTTGAAGAGGATTTATTCCTGCGAGGCCTACTATGAGCGCGTCAAGCTCTACCTGAGTCGCACCCAGCCGCGTCCCGGCGAACGTAAGGGCCCGCGCAAGAGCGGGCAGCGGTGGCTCACGGTGGGCAATGCGCGCGCCTTTGTCACATCGATCATCCGGCAGGGCGTTTTCGGCAGACAGCGGTGGAGTTACTGGAAGTTTCTGGCGACAGTAGCGACCCGGTATCGCCACTGCATCGGCGCTGCGATGACCCTCGCGGTGATGGGTTATCACTTCCAGGTAATGACCAGAAGAATCTCCGGAGCATCCTCCATCGTGGTGCCCGCCGCCGACGAATGCTTGCCGGACCAACATGCCTCTTAATCGGCCTTCTCAACTGCACGGGTGGCACTTCTGGTTAGAAGTCGCATCCAAGTCACAATGTACCGTCGGGCCTTGATGGCAACCTTCCTACGGCAACTGGTCCAATCGCCAGCGTCGCACGCGCATCGATCGATCATGCCGAGCTGGCTCGTGCACTTGGGAGCGTTTGGGCTATTTTTCGTTGCTGTAGTGGACTCCTCCGTTGTCCCTCTTCCGCTGCCCGGCAGCACCGACCTGCTGTTGCTGTGGATGGTGGCCAACGGCAGAGACCCATGGCTCCTCGCCCTGTACGCGATCACGGGCAGCCTTCTGGGCGGATATACCACTTGGCAAATCGGTCGCAAGGGCGGCGATGCCGCGCTTCGGCGCTATGTGCCCCGGCGCCTTCGTGAACGAATCTTCAGATGGGTTGAGCATCATCCGATTCTCGCGGTCTTTCTTCCGGCCGTGCTTCCTCCGCCGATTCCGCTGTTGCCCTTCGCGCTCGCATCGGGAGCACTGGGCGTTTCGCGCGGGCGCTTTCTCACCATCTTCGGCGCGGCGCGCAGCATGCGCTACGCTTTCATCGCCTGGCTGGGCGTGACCTACGGGCGCCGGATGGTGCGTATGTGGTCGGGAAGCCTTCAGAAGTGGTCGACGCCGCTCCTCAGCGTATTCGTGGGGCTGCTGGTAGCCGGCCTGTGCTACGGAATATGGAAACTTCGCAGGCTGCGGAAGATGGATGTCGCCGGGACACTTGCACTGCAGGACGAAAAAGCGCAGGGAGACTGATCGACCTTTCATGCGATTGCCCTGAGAGCTGCCCTCGGCCGGCGCTCCGCATGGTCCAAACAGCTCAGATCGAGGCGCTTCCCAGATACTAACCTGACTCAAGTTGCCCCCCTTTGCGGAACTCTGATGAGTCTGCGTAGCGGCGCTGCTTTTCCGCAGCAACCTTTTCTCCGCTGCTTCTGAAAGTGGCCGGGAGCATCACAAGTCAAATGCACGGAAGCTGTTTTCATTTCCCACAATCGGAGCATTCAATCTCTGGTCGAATGCCTCAGTCCAAACCCGAACAGAATGAAGTTCGAAAGGTCTAACGATGAATAAGGATCGCGTAAAGGGCACTATCGATGAAGCAGTGGGAAGCGCCAAGCGGAAAGCCGGTGAATGGGCGGGCGATGGCGAACTTCAAATCGAAGGTATGGCTCAACAGGTGAAGGGCAAGCTTGAAAACGCCTGGGGCAAAGCGAAAGATGTTGTGGATGAGGCCAACGCGGAAGCAGAGGTTAAGCACGAATCGCGCACGGAAGTAGCTATCGAGCGAGCGGAAATCGAAGACCGGCAGAGCTAAAGCAAGCTGCTCTTGTTCCCGCAGTGGCTCGCGGAGCTTTTTCTTCCGATGAGGCCTTTCGTGCGAGTTGTGCAATCCGCGCCAAAATCATTGGCCCTTCGACACAAGAGCCAGCCGTGCATCGGTTCGGAAGACCGGTTTGCTCGATGCAAGAATCGTCTCCACAACGCTTTTGCCGCCGCGCCCGACCTTCGACGCCATCGACGATACGCTCGCGCAAAGGCTCGAAGACGAAGAACTTCCTCGCAAAGGGCTGGGCCGCGCCTAAGGCCCAGCCTTTTGCAGTAAACAGGGCATTGGAGCGCGATCGAGTAGCGTACGATCATCTATGGAATCATATCAATCGTGTGAGCAATATTGATCACCATCCGCCTGTCCGCTGGTGCGACTCTGAAGTGATCGTCCTTGTCAGTTCTCTCAGACGCGTGTTCAGATCATTCGTCTGACCCAAGGGTGTTGCCTGCGCGGCAAGGCCTTTGTAACCGTCGATGAACCCCTGTTTCGGTTGCGGCGCTGTGCTGTAGTCCCTGACAGACGCGATTGCGTGTCCTGCTTTACTCAACGGCAGGCCCAGTGTTCTGGGGGAAAGTTTTCGATGCATGAAGATGGAAAGACCGCATTCGATGCCGGGGCCTTCGTGGCCAGCGCCGGGCTCGGGCGGACAATCGTCAAACTAAGCGAAGGTCAGGCCTTCTTTTCGCAGGGTGAACCCGCGGGCAGCGTCTTCTACCTTCAGATCGGCCGCGCAAAGCTGACAGTCGTTTCCGGAGGCGGCAAGGAAGCTGTAATCACTCGTCTCTCCGCAGGCGATTTCGTTGGCGAGGAGTCGCTCGCCACAGTTGGGGCGGTGCATATGGCCACGGCCACCGCCGTGACCGAATGCACCGCACTCAGGATCGAGCGCGACCAGATGATCCGCGCCATGCATGAAGAGCCTTCCCTCTCTGAGCTCTTCGTCCGATATCTTCTTGGCCGCGGGATGCAGACGGAATCCGATCTCATCGACCAGCTCTTCAACTCGACCGAGAAGCGCCTGGCGAGGTTGCTGCTATTGATGGCGGAGTTTGGCGAGCCGGGGGAATCGGAGCGGTTGATTCCCAAGATCACCGAGGAAAGCCTGGCGGAGATCGTCGGCGCCACGCCGGCAAGTATCGCCTTCTTCATGAATCGCTTCCGCGCACTCGGCTTGATTGACTATAACGGCCGCATCCGGGTGCATCGAGCGCTTCTCAACGTGATTCTGCATGATCGATATCCCGATGACAATGCCGCAAAGCCGCCCATCACCGGCTTTCCGCGAGCGTGATGAGAGTCAGCCAGACGCAGAGCGGTGCCGTCAGTAGAACATTCGTTCCGCTCTGGACCTTGGTGGACCGTCAGTGAGAGTTGCTCTGCGAGCAAGCGGTTCAGGCAATTCGGTTCGTTCTTTGGAAATGAGTGGGTTGGTACGATGGAATATTCGAAGTTCAGATCGTTGCTTCGTCGAATGGTTGTGGTGCCTATCGTGGCTGCGGCAGCGCTCGCCGGGTTGCTCTTATGGGAAACCTTCGACCTGCATCAATCGTTGCAGTGGGTTGACCACACCGATCGAGTCCTCGATCAGTCCGGGCATCTGCTCAAGATTCTGGTTGATATGCAATCCGGAACGCGCGGCTACGTTGCTACCGGCGACGAAGCCTTCCTTCGTCCCTTTCTGGAGGGTGCGCAGAGTTTTGAACCCGAATACCAGGCCCTTTACGGCCTATTGACCGACAACCCTTCGCAGCAGCAACGACTCAAGGATTTTGACGTCGCCTCTGGAGCGTGGGAGAGTGACGCCTCTCGAATCATCGCCCTTCGGCGCGCGGGGAAAGCCGATCCCACGCTCTACGAAAACCGGCAAGAAAAACAGCGGATGGATGCCCTTCGAGAGCGGATCTCGGAGTTTCAAACTGTGGAGCAAGGTCTGCGCATCGAACGCATGCATGCCGCGCACCTGCGATGGAACTTGATGGTGACCAGTTGTCTTGGCCTTGGTTTGGGATTTGGCGTCTTCCTTGCTTTCTTCACTCGATATAACGTTGAAAAACTCGGCACCAGGCTGCTGCAGAGCGAGGAGCGATGGACGGCTACGCTGGGCAGCATTGGCGAGGCCGTCATTGCGACCGACAGCGAAGGTCGGATCACTTTCCTCAATTCGGTTGCCGTTGCCCTGACTGGCTGGCCGTTGAGTGAGGCACTCAACCAACCCATTGGGAACGTACTCCGGCTCATCAACGAAAAGTCCGGCATGACCGCGGACAATGAAGTACTCCGCGTGCTCAACGAAAAGCAGATTCTGGCGGTCGCCAACCATGTGGACCTGGTCACGCGGGATGGTCGCGAAATTGCCGTGGAGCACAGTGCGGCGCCCATCCTGGCTGCCCAAGGAGAAGTCATCGGCGTCGTGCTGATCTTCCGCGACGTCGCCGCCAGGCGGCAGGAGCAGATCGAGACTGCCGAGCAGGCTGCCCTGCTCGAGCTGACCCAGGATCCGGTTTTTGTCATTGACATGGAGGGAGCGGTTCTCTTTTGGAGTCGCGGCGCCGAGGCGATGCTGGGATATTCCAAGTCTCAGGCAGCCGGCAAGATCTCGCACGATCTGCTGCACACGGAATTCCCGCAACCGCTCACGGAGATCAAGGCGGAGTTGATGCGCGCAGGACATTGGGAGGGGGATATTACAACCACCGCTCGGAATGGCAGGCGCATCGTGATGTCCAGCCGCTGGGCACTGCAATGGGCCAAGCGCGACCAGGCTCCCCGCGTGCTGGTGATCAACAGCGACATCACGGAACGCAAGCAGGGAGAAGAGTCGCTTGTCTTGCAAAAGGAACAACTCCGGGCGCTGGCTGAGCGCCTGCAGTTGGTTCGCGAGGAGGATCGCAAGCAGGTCGCTCGCGACTTGCACGATCAAATCGGACAAATCCTGACCGCGATCAAGATGGACTTGACCTGGATGACTCGTCACTTGCCCAAGTCGGAAAGCGACGTCCTCGCGCGGCTGGCAGAATCGATTCAGTCGATCAACGACGGCGTCAAATCGGTGCGCACCATTTGCAGCGGGCTGCGCCCGGGCGTGCTGGATGACCTTGGACTGGCGGCCGCCATTGAGTGGCAGGCCAGCGAGTTCGCTTCTCGCAATGGCGTTAAATGCCAGGTCACTGTCCCGCCTGTTGATTTACATTTGGATGGGGACCGAGCCACCGCGACTTTTCGAATCTTTCAGGAGTGTCTGACCAACGTGATCCGCCACGCGCAAGCAAAGTCGGTTCGCATCACGCTGCTCCAGGAAGAGGAGAACATCCTGCTCATTGTCGCGGACAACGGTATTGGCTTCCGCGAATCCGACTCATCAAACTCATTCGGATCCCTGGGCCTCCTGGGCATGAAGGAACGAGCGCAGTTCTGCGGAGGAGACGTACAGATCTCCAGTTCCCCCGGCAACGGAACGACGGTGACGGTCCGCGTCCCGGTGGACATCCCGAGCCCGACGAGGAGCCAATCATGCACATCCTGATCGCAGACGATCATGCAGTCGTACGTCGCGGCCTCAAAGATATTCTGGCCGACGCACTCCCGGGTGCAGACTTTTTTGAAGCCGGCAATGGCGACGAGGTGTTGGGCAACCTGGCGAAATGCGCAATCGCCTTGCTGGTTCTGGATATCAATATGCCGGGGCGCAACGGAATGGACGTGCTGCGGGATGTGAAGCACGGATACCCCCGGCTGCCGGTGATCATCCTGAGTGTCCACCCTGAGGACCAGTATGCCGTGCGCTGTCTGCGGGCCGGCGCGGCCGCTTACATCAATAAGGACAGCGCTCCCGAAGAATTGGCGATTGCGACGAAGAAGATTCTGAGCGGCGGCCGCTACCTCAGCGCGAGCCTCGCGGAGAAACTGATTGCCACACTGGATGAGCCCACGGACAAGCTCCCGCATGAGTTGCTCTCTGATCGGGAACACGAAGTGATGAGAATGATTGCCGCCGGCGTCCCTTTGACGGAGATTGGCGAAAGACTCCACGTGAGCGTGAAAACGATCAGCAGCTATCGAACGCGCGTGATGGACAAAATGCAAATGAAAAGCAACTCGGAGTTGACCCGCTATGCAATGACGCATGGCCTGATCGATTAGTTATTGCCCGCCGGTGTAGGAAAACGCCTACGCGCTCGAAGTACAAACCCTACAAAAATCACGGACTACGCTGATGCCGCTTCTTCGCCCGTTGTTCTATCGTTGTCTCAGGTCGAAGGTGTGACCTGCCCAGCGGGTACAACGATGAATATTCTGATTGCAGACGATCATGCGAATGTGCGGCGCGGCCTGAGAGAGATCCTGGTCGATGCATTTTACGGCGCACGATTTTCCGAAGCATCCAACGGGAATGAAGTGCTTTCGCGGCTGGTCGCGTCTCAACATGACGTGTTGCTTCTCGACATCAATATGCCCGGGCGCAGCGGCTTGGAAGTACTCAGAGACGTAAAGCAGATTTATCCACTGCTCCCTGTCATCATGGTAAGTGTTCAGCCGGAAGGCCAATATGCGTTACGCTGTTTGCAAGCTGGCGCAACAGCATATATCAACAAGAACAGCGCTTCGGAAGATCTGGCTCCTGCGATCAAGAAGATACTGGGCGCGAGCGTCAAGCCCGCGCAAGAACCGAACAAAAACTAAGCTGCATTCCCCAGGAACCTCCCATGTCAGCACACGGTTTTCGTTGCGCCGAAAGCCAGACAGGGGATGAGCGGGCTCCAGCCATGCAGTTCATGTGGGAATCTCTATAAATATAGGAAGCGTTCTCGGTTCGAAAAATCCATTCTCCTCCTGAATAGCCTACGACAATGTTTCGATACAAGCCGCTGTGGCTTGCAATCGTCATCGTCAATGGCAATTATGCCTTCCTCCAGTCCGCACGATGAATGAATCGACGATTCGCGAAATCCATTCCAGGGGAATGCAACAACGCGTAATAAGGAATGTTTGACGTGACCTCGCCCCGTAGGAAAAGCCCTACAAAGTGCGCGCCGCTAAGCCTACAGCAATAACATCCTTCGCCGATGTTCATACTTTCTCGCGCACCATATCTTGGATATAGAGACATTGCGAAGCATGACGGTAATTCATCGCTGCGTAACTTCTCTCAACATCTGAAAGGTATCGACCATGGCTACTTGCTTCGCTACTGTGACGAACTCCGCGCCCAGGATTCCGTTGGGCCGCTCCTTCCCAATGCCTTCGGCCTCGGACCGCAAGTTGAAGGCCGTTCCGAACCTGATCAGCGCTCCTCCCGCCAAGGGAGCCAGCTTCGACCTTCAGATTCCGTTGAACAGGCTCATGACCGGAAAATCACGCTGTGAGTTCCTCGCTGGAGAATCGATGTTTTCGCAAGGCGATCCCTCCAACGCTGTGTTCTACATCCAGAGCGGCCAGGTCAAGCTCGTTGTTGTATCGTCGAGCGGCAAGGAAGCGGTCATTGCCTACCTTCCCGCGGGCAGCTTTTTCGGCGAGGCCTCGCTGGCAGGCCAGGCACAGCGCACCGCCACCGCGAGCGCGCTTGAGGCCAGCACGATCATTCGCATTGAGAAAAAGAGTATGCAGGACCTGCTTCATCGTGAGCCAGAGTTCGGCGAGCAATTCCTCGCTCACCTGCTCTCGCGCAACATCCGCATGGAAGCCGACTTGGTCGACCACTTATTCAATTCCAGCGAAAAGCGCCTCGCACGGCTGTTGATGCTGATGGCGAACCACGGCCAGGAATCGAAGCCCATTCCTGTCATCGCCAAGATCAGCCAGGAGACTCTGGCAGAGATGATCGGCACCACCAGATCCCGTGTCAGCTTTTTCCTCAACCGGTTTCGCGACCTCGGCTACGTCGACTACAACGGTGGTGGGATGCTTATCAACAGCTCGCTGGCGAATGTCGTTCTGCAAGACTAAGCGGGATTGGGCGGGACTTTCCACCAATCCCGCTCAGTCTTGCAGAACGCTGGCGCCGAAGACGCTTTAGGTCGCGACTCCGGGCCCTGACACGGGGACCGCATGGCCAAGTTTTGCGGCCACGATGGCTTCGGCGGCCTGTACAGCCTCGTCCAACGTCAGGTTCGTCGAATCGAGCAAAATGGCATCCAGAGCAGGCTTGAGCGGAGAATCGGCGCGATTGCGGTCGCGCTCATCGCGGGCGCGCAAGTCGCGAATCACTTCTTCAGGCTGGACAGTGGGCTCAGGGCCAAGCTGATCGAACCGGCGCATGCCTCGGACTTCAGGAGCTGCATCCAGAAAGATCTTTACATCGGCCTGGGGAAAGACGACAGTGCCGATGTCGCGGCCTTCCATCACTACCCCGCCACCGACTCCCAACTGCTGCTGCAAACGGACCATCCAGGCGCGAATGGCAGGAAACACGCTCACCCTGGAAGCCGCGTCGGTCACTGTTTGGTTGCGAATGAAGCCGGTCACGTCCTCGCCGTCGAGCAGGACGCGATTTTCCGCCTCTCCCGGCTCCAGCCGGATGCTGGTTTCCTCGGCCAGCTCTTCCAATCCCTCGCTCTTGTCCAACGAGCAATCCGACCGCAAGGCCTTCAGCGCAAAGGCGCGGTACATTGCGCCTGTCTCAAGATTCAACAGACCAAAATGCCGGGCAAGGTGGCGGGCAATCGTACTTTTGCCCGCCCCCGCAGGGCCGTCAATGGCGACAATGATCTTGGTGGCTGAATCAGTGCAAGTGAAAGAGGTCTCGTTCGCACTCATCCGCGCTTCTTCGTCTCCGGCTTGGGCCTGGCGGTAAAGCCCGCCTGTCTGCTGCTCCCCGCTTTTTGGCCGGCGGCCAACGCGGGCGTCCTGCTCTTGCCGTTGTGTGCGGCTGCGCCCGGCTTGCCGACTGCCTTGGCGCCGTTGGAGTGGGCTCCTCGCTGGCTCCAGGCGGGTGCCGCGGATTTGGCGGAACGCGTGCCGGAGGCGCCGTTGGTCGGGCGAGCCGTTGACCGGCTGCTGGAACCGCTGGTTGAACCCGCGGGAGTATGCGCCCCGCTGCGTGTGCCATTCCCACCCGAGGGAGCAGTGGGGCTCCAGCGAGCAGATGAGGCAGGCCGGGCTCCGCTGGCCGTACGCGAACTGGTTGGCCGGGAGTCGGCCCCGGCGCGACGCACCGGCCGGCTGCTCGACGACGCTTGCGCCGGCTTGCGATCACGGGAGTGTGTGGCGGGACGGCTGAAGTGCGGCCGGGCGGCAGCCGGTTTTCCACTCGCGGCCGGCTTGCGCACCGCAGCGGGGCGCGGCGCATGGGTCTCGGCGGGCTTGTGCGCGACTACAGGAGCAGGCGCATCTTCTGTGCTGGGCGCCGCGTCGGGCAACACGACTGGGGGCTCCGGCAGGTCCTCCTCACGGTCATACGCATGCTTGAAATATGCCGAGGCTGACATGGACGAACTTGAATAGAGTGTCGGTGCCACTGCGAACTCAGGCAGCGTGCCGGCAACATAGAAGTGGGGTGCGTGCCCCAGAGAAATCGTGTGAACCTGGCGGGTTGCCACCAAGCCGCGCAACACTTCACGCACTTTGCTGCGTGCGGTGAGCGGAGCAAGGAACATTTCCACGTCTTCCATGCTGGCCGCAATCACAGCCTGAAGATAGATGGAGGCAAGCACCGAAATCGCTGTCACCTGGGAGGTGGAGGCGCCTTCCGCAATGGCTTTCTGGAAACGCTGGCGGAGCAATTGCCATTCGGCGGCCTCGCCCGGCCCTCCAACCACGGGAATGATGCGGAGTTGCTGCCAAAGCTCAGTGATGGCGCGCAAAACAGCCGCCTCGGTCACTTCCCGGCCCAACTCATGGGTGAGTTTGGTAATGTTGGCGTCGCCCGCCTCCAGCAATTTGTAGGCCTGGACAGCCAGGGGCGAAACCTGCCGCGAACCGGTCAATTGAGGGCTGCGGCGCCAGTCGCGGTCGCCGCGCAGAGCATACACGTAAGGCAGAACCCAGCTCGCGACCACGAAGTCCGTCTGCTCTCCGGGCAAGCCCAGCAGATTCAGCCGCACAGCCACGCCGTCCAACTCCAGCCGCACCAGCAGTTGTTCTGCGGCGGAAATGTGCTGGGGATCGGGGGTGGCGTCGCGCTTGCCAGCTACGGCCTCGACAAACGACGGTGCGATGGAGGACGAGAACTGCCGCTTCGGGAGGAAAAGACACAATCCGGTCTCTTCGATCCACGTCCGGGCATCCTCAAGTGTGAGTGCCCCATGTCCGTTCAGGCGCATCCTTTCGGCGCGCGATGCTTCCAATTGCTCCGATGTCAAAGAAAAACCTCGCTTCCAGGCTGGCGTTGGCGCCGGGCCGCCCTGTCCCCTAAGAGGAGGGCCGCCACCTTCCATTGGATTCAGATTCGATGGAAGGCCCGCTGGATCTCCTTCCAAGAATACAGCAAAGCTATTGGACGTCCATGCGGGCAACTGGTTGGGTGGCTAGTTTTTGCCAGTTCCAACAGTAACCATTCCATTCGAACGTGGTCAAGAGGCGTGTTAACCTTAATGGCCGAATGACAGGCAATGGAAGCAGCGATCCGCCCGCGGAGGGCCGCAAGGTCTTCATTCTGCCGGGGTTCGTCCGAATCCTCGCTGGATTGCTCGATCACCTCGGCCAACATCCGCTCCAAAGCCCCGCCCTCCAGACCTACCGGCGCGGCCTTCACCGCAAGTGTCTGAGGCCCAAAGGGTTCTACTTCAAATCCGTTGCGTTCCAGCTCGTCCGCGATCTGCGTAAAGACCACCATCTGCCATGGCTTCAATTCCACCAGCATCGGCATTAGTAACCTCTGGCGCTGCACTTTTTCGGTTTGCCGGTCGCGCAAAATTTTTTCAAAGAGTACCCGCTCGTGTGCCACATGCTGGTCAATGATCCACAGCCCGTCCTCGCCCGTGGCCAGGATGAAGGAGTCCCGTAACTGCCCGAGCGGGCGGAGTGAACCCAGGTGGTTGAGGTTGGCGGCGGCCTGTTCAGCCTCCACCAGGGCCGTTTCCACACCCGGGTTCGTGCCAGCCGCATCACCGGCCGCGGGGGAGCAGTCGCCCGCGGGCGGAAGGCTCGCCGGCTGGAACAGGGCTGCGGCAGCTTCCCCCCACGCTTGCCGATCTCCCCATCCGCCTGGATTGACGCCGTTGGCGGCGAAGGGCAGCTTGCCGGGAACCGGCGAGGGCATGCGCGGCGTCAGTTGAAATCGCTCGGCCTCTCGGCTGGCGGTCTGAAACGCGTCCGGGTCGGAGTCGTCGGGCAGCGCCGTAAACGTCGCGCTCTCCGGAGAGCCAGGCAAGGGTGAAGTGGACGGAGGCATCAGCGAAGGACTGGCGGCGGCCGCATTGTCGAGAGCGGCCAGGAATCCCGCGGCGGGGCGAGCCTTGATCAGCGCGGTGCGCAGGCTGTCGCGGACGAAGTCGTGAATCAAACTCTGCTGGCGAAAACGGACCTCGGTCTTGGCCGGGTGCACGTTGACGTCCACCTCCTCGGGCGGCATCTCCAGGAACAGCAGGACCACCGGAAAGCTGGTAGGCGGAATCACGTTGCGATAGGCCTCGGTAATGGCGTGCATCAGCAGCCTGTCGCGAATAAGCCTCTTGTTCACAAAGATATAGATGGAGTTGCGGTTGAGCTTCTGCAGCTCGGGTTTGGAATAGAAGCCGGTTAGCCGCAATGCTCCGGGATCGCGGACAGGCTCATCGGGGTCCTTCTTCCAGGGCGGAGGCTCGGGCAGACCGGCGTGCGCCAGCGGAAGTTCCGCGGCCACGGGCAGCAATTGGGCCAGCGTGTCCTTGCCAAAAATCTGGTAGATGCGCTCGGCGGTCCGGGCTACGGGCGGCGCCGAAAGAATGGTATGTGTGGCCGAGAGCAGTTCGAAGTGCTTTTCCGGGTGCGCTAGGGCGTAGTGCGTCACAAGCGCCGTCACGTGGGCCAGTTCGGTGGACTCGGCGCGCAGAAACTTGCGCCGCGCCGGGGTGTTGAAGAACAGGTCGGCAACAGCGATGGTGGCGCCACGAGGCAGAGCCGCATCGTCCACGTGGAGAATTTTGCCGCCGGCGATTTCCAGGCGAGTCCCGGCAGCCTCGTCTCCCGTCGCGGTTTCCAGGGTCACGCGGGCCACGGAGGCGATGGAGGGCAGAGCCTCGCCGCGAAAGCCCAGGGTCGCAATGGAGAGCAGATCATCGGCGGTGCGCAGTTTTGAGGTGGCGTGGCGCTCGAAAGCCAGCAGCACGTCGTCGCGGCCCATGCCGTGGCCGTCGTCGGTGATGCGGATGAGCCTCCGGCCGCCGGCCTCCACTTCGACCCGGATGCGGGTAGCCCCGGCGTCAAGGGAGTTCTCCAGCAGCTCTTTTACGACCGATGCAGGCCGGTCCACCACCTCGCCGGCAGCGATCTGGTTGGCAACCTGGTCGGAAAGTATGCGGATGCGGCCCATAAGGTCTTAGGGTAATGCAAACGGCAAGGAACAGGGGGCAGTTTGCCGGCGTCGATGCAGAGGACGCCGAATTGGCGGCATTCGCGCACAAAAAGAGGGGCCTCGGACGGACAGTGAATTCTGAGTAATTGGGTGAAAGCGGCAGGATGCACAGGAGGTACGCGGTCTGGACTCCCAGATCAGGCCCAGGGACCCCGACGGCGACAGAGGTAAATCGGTCGGTGCGACGACGGAAAGCCTGGAGAAATTAGCGAGTACAAAAGAAGTATCTTGCACTCACAAAACACTCATGTAATACTCTAAGTGTGCAGTCAGGTGTTGTTCAAGCAGTAGCGATTGCCGCAGTGCCTGATGCGCGTGTTGGACATCGAAGACAAAGGCCAAGAGCCAAGGTTAATCAATGAAAAGGAGCACTTGCATGTCTTCTCTCTTCTTTTTCGCTTCAAAAGAGCGATCTCCAGATTTGAGGGCGATTGATGGAAGACTTATGCATATTGGCGACAAGAGCATTCTCAATTACCTCGATCATCGAGGTTGACACAGTAATCGCGTCACAACTTGATGAGATTGAGGAACAATCGATTCTGATTGAGAGTTTTCGGCAACCGTTCCCGCTGCGGGAACGCGGGAAAACCGTCGTAGACGGAGAAATGGATCCAGATGGCTAAGACACGGCTGCAATTTGATTTTACGGATGAAGCACTGGGCGAGTTGGATGAACTCAAAGGCGCTACGGGAGCCGCCAACCGCGCGGAAGTCATTCGCCAGTCCTTGCGCCTTCTGCAATGGACACTCGAGCAGACGCGGGACGAGAATGCTACAGTTCTTGTCGAGAAGAACGGCCGGCAGCGCGAGGTGATCTTTCCCTTTCTGTCGGCTGGGAAAGCGGTGGCAAGCGCTAAATGAACGAGCACCCGGAAACTGGTGATCGAAGCGTAATCGAAGAAGCCGAGAGCCCAAGCGAAGAAGTTGAAAGCCCGAGGCGTTCGTCAGGAGGCCCGGTTTTTTCGCAAGAGGAGCACAAAGCCAAAGCCACCAAGTTGCTCGCGCTTTTGCTTTTCGCGGCGCTTATTGCCAGCTTTGTCGGGCATGTCGTTTCGGTCCTCTGCCTGGCTCACAACAAGCCGAACTCCGTCGAGGAGGTCACGCGCGTCTTCAACACTTGGATTCCTGTCTTCTCGGGCCTCTTTGGATCGGCAGCAACTTTCTATTTCACCCAGGGACGGAAATAGGGCAGCCTGTGCACTGAGCCTCGAGAATAAAGCCGCAGACGCAAGAATGCCGCCCGCAGGCGGCATTCTTGCGTCTGAACGTGGATTCTGGCGCTAGATGCCCACGCCGAATTCGGTGGTCTGCTGTTCGCCGGCGTTCGAATAGAAGTCGTAGGGAGTGCGGCGCTTGAACTTGTAGCGGCTGCGCAACTCGCGGCCCACGAAGATGCCAATCGTGGCCACGGCCATTCCAACGGAAAACCATCCGATCACCCGCAGGGCGCTGGATTCTTTGGTCTCTTCTTCTGCGGCGGGGTTCAGGGCTTCTGGTTCGGTGGACATGGGCTGGCGGCCTCCTGTTTCATCATGATAGCGCAATTTTGGGCGACCCGGCCCGCTCCTGCGGTGGTAATCCTGTAAACAATTGTTTACAGAATAGAGTCAATTCGCGCGAGCCATGTGATTTTCTCCGCTGCTGGCAGGAAGCTTGAGCGAATGGAGTTGGCGGCCAGTTGGCGGAGTTCGGCGCGGGAAAACCCTGCTCCGTGTTGGCCGGCGGATACTGGTTGGCTGCGTCAAACCGATGAGATCGGGTCGAGGGAGCCGGACCGGATCCAGCGGCGTAAACAGTTGAATGCCTTTCCGCTGGGAAGGGCATTCAACTGTTTGCCATGAGATCCCCGGATCGCAGTTCCGGCCAAAGCCGTCTTTCTACTTCGTCTCCAACTCCGTGACACTCGACAGAACGTACACGAAGACTTGCCTGAATTGTTCAAATAGCTGTTCGAGTTGTCCGACTTCATCATCGGAGCTGACTTGGATCTCGGTTCCATGGTCTCCGCCCACCACGCGTGTCGCCACCCGGATGATGCGCTCCAGGCGCTGGAAGACGAGACGGCTGAGCATGAACAAGAAGATGCCCGTGCCGATCAATACGGCTACCGCGGTCGAGACCGCAAAGATGATCTCGGTGTGTTGCATCGAGAGGTAGAAATTCGTAATGTCGCGCACCACGAAGATTGCGCCCACCCTGTTGCCGGCCACGTCCTGAATAGGAAAGACGCCACGGACAAATTCAGACTTGCCCTCGTGGTAGCGTTCCAGCGCTTCGCCGTTGGCCGGTACTGCGCTCAAATCCCCTTTGAAGTCGAAGATACGGTCGGAGTTCGACGTCTTGTCCCCCATGACATAATTCGGCGCGTCGTTCCAGTTGTTGCGGCGGTTCAGTGCCGCATTGGAATCGGCCCAAAACTGCTGGTTCACATATTTCTTGTCGAGCAAGAGACCGTAGTCGTCTCCCGTCGTGGTCTTCATGCCATGGAGGAACTGACCCAGTTCCTCGCCAAACTCGACATACCCCGCGACCTCGCCGTGGGACCCGAACATGGGCGCAATCGTTCGGACGGCGAACCCGGCCTTGCCCATTTCGTTTCCAGTCACCATGGTCAGCGTGGTGGCGACTTGCTTGTCCATGAACCGACCCATGTGGTCGCCGGAGCTGGCGGGATCACTGAGACGCAGAAAGACCGCCGGATCCAGTTCCTGCGTGTGAAAGGTGAAATCGGTGATTCCGTCATCCTTCAAATTCAGGAAGAACGGAGCGGTCATCTCGATCAGGCCTTCCCGATCGCGGGCAAGAAGCGCATCGCCGATGCGGGGATTCAGGTTCAGCGACTGAGTGAGAGCGGCCATCTTTCTGATTTCCCTGGCTTCGGAAATAGCGAAAAGAGATTGCGCCCCGGTTACCGCCTGCGAGGCTAGATTCTGCGTGTTGCGGTTGAAACTGTAGTGGATCAGCGCCAGGATTCCGCCCAATCCCACGGAAAGACAGCAAAGGCACGCAACAATGACTTTGGTACGAATAGACTTGATTTTCATAGATTCACCATTAGAGAGTCAGGTTGAGGATTTCCTTTGCAGCCAATCTGAATTTCGCAATCGATTCGGGCTTGTCAGGCGTATTTGCTGAGATCAAAGCGACAAGCATGCCTGTCTTCAATCCGAGTTTCCCTTTCACTTCCATTGGATCCAGACGATCGGCTTTGATCTTCTCTTCAACGCGCAGTCTCATCTCGTACAGCTGACTCACAGGGCTTTCCCTCGATGTGGCAGTAAGGTGGACGCAGGGGCGTCTTGTCGGCAGGTTCCACGTGCTTATCGGGAAGCCGGTACTCGCCTATCAGAGGGAACGCGGGACATTCACTGTATATTCTTGTTTCTATTTAGCAACAGTTATGACTTATTGTAAGTCGATTCGCAGGCCGAGTTATCCATAGGTTAGCTATCCGGAGTGGAACAGGTGGACTAACTCGATGGAACAACTCGGCTATCTGCGCGGAAACCCATGCCGCGCGTGTCGGGAGCGTAGTGAGGACAGCCTGTGCCGATCGATCCGGCACAGGCTCTGTTCGACGTCTTCGGTGCGGAGGTGAAAATGTGAAATTCTCTGAAGGATGGGTAAGGAGATAGCAAAAAAGCCAGTCGGCCATTCTGTGAGGAACTCTGCGGCGCAAACGGGGACACCGCAATGACGGCTGCCTAGAACTTGTTTCAAAAAGCCGCTCTGTGTCAGGGCACGACTTCAGTCGTGCCGAGAACGCTGCGAGAAAAACGGGCTTTAGGCCCTGAGGAATTGGCCACCATGTCCGTTGATGCGTTTTTGAAACACGCTCTACTGAATCGCCTCAATGCGCGCGAGCCACGCGGCTTTTTCTGGAGCTGGCAGGAAGCTTGAGCGAATGGAATTGGCGGCCAGTTGGCGGAGTTCGGCGCGGGTGAATCCCTGCTCGGTGTGGGCCAGCAGGTACTCGTTGGCCACATCGGAGCCGAAGAAGGCCGGGTCGTCGGAGTTGACGGTGACCATCAGGCCCTGATCGAAGTAGCGGCGCAGCGGATGCTCTGCAAAAGACGAGCAGACGCCGGTGCGAACGTTGGACGTGGGATTCAACTCAAGCGGCGTGCCACGCTCCTTCAACTCCTGAACCAGGTAGAAGTCCTTGAAGGCCGACAGAGCATGCCCGATGCGCTCGGAGCCGATGGCCAGTGCTTCGCGAATGGCCTCGGGTCCGGTCGTTTCGCCGGCGTGGTTGGTGAGCCGCAGACCGGCCTTGGCGGCCTGCGCATACAGGGCAGCGAAGGGCTCTGAACCGCTGCGGCGCTCGTCTCCGCCCAGGCCGATCCCGATGATCGATGGATACTGTGCCCGCATCTCGGCGGCTTTTGCAAAGACGCGCCCGGCCTCTTCAACGGTGAAGTGCCGCACGGCATCGAAGATCCAGTAAAGCGAGAGGCCCAGTTCGCGTTGGCCTTGCTCGCGTGCCCGCTCCAGCCCGGCGAAGATGGGCTCGAAAGCCGCGGGATCATGGTTGCGCCACATGTAGATCACGCCGACGGAGATGAAGACCTCCGCATGGACCACTCCCTGCTCGGCCAGATGTTCGATCATCCGCCAGGCGGCGAGTTCGTAGTCTTCCGGCGTCGTGAGCAGTCGGGTAACGGCCTTGAATGCTTCGATGAAGCCGGTGAAATCAGTGAAGCGGTAGAGTGCTTCTGCCTCGGCTAGCGGAAGGGGCTCGGCGTCGTGACGGGCGCTCAGTTCGACCAGGGTCGAGGGCAGGATGGTGCCCTCGAGGTGCAAGTGCAACTCGGCCTTGGGAAGGCGGCGGATAAAGTCTTCGATCTTTGGCATCAGCGGCAATCTAACGAAGCCCGGCGAACTCCGACCGGTGGCGGCTGTAGAAGAAATAAATGAGCAGGCCGGCAAGCAGCCATGCGAAGAAAGCCATCCAGGTCATCACTTCCAGGCCCATCATCAGAACGACGCAGAAGATGATGCTCAGCACCGGGAAGACCGGCCCGAACGGAGCGCGGAAGCTGCGGTGCCGTTCCGGCTCGCGGTAGCGCAGGATGAGCACCGCAATGGCCACCAGCACGAAAGCAAACAGGGTTCCGATGTTGGACAGGTTGGAGACAGTGCCGATGTCCAGCAGGCCGGCCGGAATGCCCACGGCAAACCCAGCCACCCACGTTGCAACTGCGGGAGTGCGGAACTTGGGATGGATGCGGCTGAAGACGGTGGGCAAAAGCCCGTCGCGTGACATGGCGAACCACACGCGCGCCTGGCCAAGCTGAAAGACCAGGATGGAAGAGATCATGCCCAGCATGGCGCCGATGAGGACAAACAGCCGCACCCAGACAAGTGCGTGGCCGCCGGGAAGCACGGAGAGCCGCTTGATGGCGTTGACCACCGGGGCGGCGTCGCCCATGACCGATTGCCATGGAACAATGCCGCTGAGCACCAGGGCTACCGCGCCGTAAAGCACCGTGCAAGCCACCAGCGTAGCCAGGATGCCAAAGGGCAGGTCGCGCTGCGGGTTCTTGCACTCCTCGGCGGCTGTCGAAACCGAATCGAATCCAATGTAGGTGAAGAAGATGATCGAGCCGCCCGTCAGCACGCCGGTCCAGCCGTTGGGCATGAAGGGATGCCAGTAGTGCGGCTTGACGAAGCTGGCGGCCGCGGCAACGAAGACCACGATGGCGGCGATTTTGACCAGCACCATGATGTTGTTGGCGCGGGCCGACTCGCGGATGCCGCGCACCAGGAGCACGGTGAGGAGCATCACGACCACGAAGGCCGGGATGTTGAAGCCGAAGTGCCAGCCGGAGTCGTAGAGATTGTTGCCGGCAAAGTCCTGCAGGCCGCTGGGCAGATAAGCCGGAGAGATCCATCGGGTGGGGAAGTGAATGCCAAACCAGTCGAACAGATCGACCAGGTGGGCGGAGAGGCCCACGCTGACGCTCATGTTGCTGAAGGCGTATTCGAGGATCAGATCCCAGCCAATGATCCAGGCGACCAGTTCGCCGAGCGTGGCGTAAGTGTACGTGTAGGCCGAGCCGGCAATGGGAATCATGGACGCCAGTTCGGCGTAACAGAGTCCCGTAAAGACGCAGACAATGGCCACCAGTACCAGCGAAAGCGCCAGAGCCGGACCGGCGCCCGGCCGTCCCGCCATCGCCGTGTGGTGAATCAGGTAATGCAGGAGCGGCGTGTCGCGGATGTTCGGCACGTCAAACTTCTGGCCGGCCATGGCGGTGCCGATGACCGTGAAAATTCCCGAGCCGATCACGGCGCCGATGCCGAGCGCGGTCAACGACCACGGCCCCAGGGACTTCTTCAAGGAGTGCCCGGGCTCTTCCGAGTCCCGGATCAACTTATCGATGGACTTGCGCGCAACAAGTTGTCTGAGCAGGGCAGTTCTCCTCAATTCCGCCGCTGGCGGAATCCTGTCAAGGGCAGGGTCCTGATCGTTTCAGGGTTGTTTCCGGTTCAGGATGCCTGCGACGCGGTGTAGAGGTTGAGGGCTTCCCCATGAAACTCCTCACGCATCTGATCGGGTCCGGACGGACCGGCAAAGGGAAAGGGCCGTTCGGGGGCAGGAATTCGAGGGCTCCTGCCCGGGCGCACCTGCGCTGGACGGTCTGGAGCCCTATCGGTCTCGCGGGACGAAACAGTTAGCGCTTGGAAACGCCGCGCGCGAGCTTCTTGACCTTCTTTTTGTTCGCGCCGCGGGGTTCGGTCCGGGCTGCCTTGGGAGCGGCCTTCTTGCGGGCGGCGCGCTTGACTGCTTTTCTTTCCTGCTTGTCTTCGATCTTGGTAGTATCTGCCACTTGTAACCTCTTTCGCTGCAATCTCTTCAGGGTTTCCCGCAAATCGGGTGGATGTGACCCATATGTTAACAGGGTTTGGACCGCGGCGAAAGCGGCAGGGGTGCGTGAAAGGCCGCGTTGAAGCCGATTCCAGCGTACAATGAAGCTAGACCTGAACTATCAGAATTGATCTTTGAACCAAAAAGGCCTGCTCGGCTTCTGCCGTCCGTCCGCTCCAGACGAGCTCCGCAACCCACGCAACAATCACCTGTTGACCGGAGTCCGTCATGCGTTCCGACAAAATTCACCGTGCGCTCGCGCAGGGAATGAACCGCTTTGAAGTCTGCCAATTAGTTGCCAAAGGGGTCAAGGCCACCCACAAAACCGGCGCGCGTTTTGAAGATTCTATCAACGACGTGCTGCAATATCTTGGCACCCACGATACGCCCAGAACATATCTTCACCCTGCCATTCCGCAGGTCAGCGTCAAGAGCCTCAAGCCAGCCGCTTAGCTTCAAGAGGGATCAGGGTTCAGGGACCAAGTTTCAGAAGGCGTCCCGGACCCGGTCGGCCCGATGGCCACCAAGTGCGTGAATCGTCCTGGTTCCGGCAAGAACTTCGCCACCGTGCGGCACTCCCCGCGGAATCAGATATTCCTCTCCGGCTCTCACCGGAATCCGCTCTCCATTGACGATTAAGGTATAGCAACCCTGTACGACGAGCAAATATTCGTCGTATGGGTGAACATGCGCAGCCGATGCCGCCGTTTCACGGCAGGTCCAAAATGCCATCTGGCTGCCATCCCGGCCGTCAAAGACATATCCCTCAACGCCGGGCGTCGCCTGGTCGGCCCCTGCAATCCTGTTCGCGGGCTGCTTTATGAATTCCGGGAAGTCATTCATCGTTAGAGAATGCATCGCTAGGGCTACAAACGCAACAAAGGGACGGCATCGCTGCCGTCCCTTTGTCTAAACTGAACTGGTCAAAAAGGGGGTAACCCTTAGATAACCTGAACGTTTTCTGCCTGCCAACCCTTGGGGCCCTTGGTCACGTTGAACTGGACGCGCTGGCCTTCTTGAAGCGAACGGAAGCCGTTCGACTGAATGGCGGTGTGGTGAACGAAAACGTCCTCACCGTTCTCACGGCTCAGAAATCCAAAACCCTTGGCGTCATTAAACCATTTCACTGTGCCTGTTTCCATTGTGTGTAACTCCTTCGATACTGATTTACCGCGAACGCAATGTGGAAGTTTGCGTGTAGGCGGTTACCGGAACAGGCAAAAACTTCAGATCGAATTCTACGATTGAATTAAGCCTAGCACGGAAGTACCGAACCGCAAAGAAGATTTTTTTGCAGGCACCGAAGGGGTTGACTAACCAGGTTCCATTTTGGGCATGGAGGCAGGTGCGACGCCTTTTCGGAACAGTAAGAAGAGGCCCGAGAACAGAGTAAACTCGTTCTGGCCCCGGGGTTTCCGGCCTGGAGAACGACCCTTGACGAACAAGAACAACTGCGTGCTTGCCATCAACCCGGGATCGACATCGACCAAGTTCGGCGTCTATACGCGTGCTGGCGCGGAGTTGGTGCGCACCATCCTGCACGGGGACGAGGAACTGGAGCGATTTCGCGGGCAGCCCATGCTGGCGCGCCAGGACTATCGCGCCGACCTCATTCGGCAGGCGCTCGACGAAGCCGGCTATAACGAAACCGGCCGCGGCGAGGAGCATTTTGCGGCGGTGGCCGGGCGTGGCGGCCTGCTTCCGCCGATGGGGTGCGGTACCTACCTGGTGGACGAGACGATGGTTCAAGAGCTCAGGCTGGCGCGCCTCGGCGACCACGCTTGCAACCTGGGGGCGACGCTGGCGCTGGTGTTCGCCAAGGCGGCCGGAGTCAACGCGTATATCGTCGATCCGGTGACGGTGGACGAGTGGCAGCCATGCGCGCGGCTTTCCGGCTCTCCCCTGATTTCGCGCGTCGCCATCGGCCATGCGCTGAACACCAAGGCCGTAGCCAAGCGCTTTGCGCGGGAGCAGAAGCGACCCTACGAGGCGCTGAGGCTGGTGGTGGTGCACATGGGCAGCGGAAACACCGTCTCGGCGCACGAGAACGGACGGATGATCGACCAGAACAACATCGAGGAAGGCCCGTTCGGAGCTGATCGACCCGGATCGCTGCCGGTGCGGGAACTAGTCAAGCTCTGTTGCAGCGGCAAATTCACGCCGGCCGAGCTCGACCGCCAGATGTTCGGCGAGGGCGGCCTGTTCGCCTACCTGGGAACACGTGACCTCAAGGAAGTGGAGCGGCGCATCGATGCCGGGGACGAGGAGGCGATGCAGGTGTTCGACGCCATGGTCTACCAGATCGCCAAGGAAGCCGGCGCGATGGGAGCGGTGCTCCGCGGCCGGGTGGACGCGGTGCTGCTGACCGGCGGAATGGCGCATTCCGAGAGAGTGGTGACGGCGCTGCGTGGCTATCTTGACTGGATTGCGCCGGTCACGGTCTATCCCGGGGAAGATGAATTGCAGGCCCTGGCCGAAGGCGTGTTCCGCGTACTGGACGGGGAGGAGCCGGCAAAGCGGCTGCAGGCGTAATTTCCGCCAGCCCCGCTGTGGCATGGAGAAGATTCGCCGGACGGATGCGGAAACCTGTTTACATTATTTTGTTTCGCGGCTAAAGTGCTGCGGTAGGTAAATCGGCTGCCCCGCACGTTCCCCGCAGCCGTGAATAATCTGTAGGACACTCAACCCACAAGGAGAAACACCATGCCTTTCCCCAGGAAATTCCGGGCATGCACGATCTTCGTCTGCCTGGTCGTTAGTTCGTTTGCCGCCTGCGCCGCGACGCCCGCCTACGATGCCATCTATGTTTTTGGTGATAGCTACTGCGATGTGGGCAACATCTACGCTGCGACGAAGGGAGCGAAGCCGCTTTCGCCGCCTTATTTCAATGGCCGGTTCTCGAACGGTCCCATCTGGGTGGAGCATGTGGCCAGCGCCATGGGGCTGCCGATGCTTCCAGAGGTAGCCGGCGGGACTGACTACGCCTTTGGCGGAGCCTGGGCGACCCAGCCCCAGGTCACCGCTGCGGGCACCATCCCCGATGTCCCGCAGCAAGTTGGTCTTTATCTCAGCCAGCACGGCGGCAAGGCCGACCCCAGGGCGCTCTACATCCTGGAAGGCGGGGGCAACGACATCGTGGGAAACCTTGGACCAAGCGGAACACCGGCGAAGGCACTTGGATATCAGATTGCGTTGGCCATCGCGGAGAGCGAGCTGTTACTGCGCCGCGCCGGCGCCCGGCACTTCCTGATCCCCGACCTGATCAATGTGGGCCTGTTGCCCGTGGCGCAGGTCAATCCGACCTATGCCACCGCGGCCAGCGTCGCCACTAATAAGGCCCTGGATGAATTATTGGACGTGGAAGACTTTTTTGATGGGGGCAGGATTCAACGGATCAGCGTGTTCACGCTCTTCGAAGCCATTCAAGCCGACACAAGCCACTTCGGATTTACCAATGTCACCACTCCCTGCCTGGACCCCACAACCGAGACCGTGTGTACAGACCCGGATCACACGCTCTTCTGGGACACCTTTCACCCAACGGAGTTCGGACACGCCTTCTTCGCGGTGACCGTGGAGGCTGTGCTGCGACAGTGACGGGATGCATTGAGAATTGCGAACCGGCGAGGTGTTCTCCCAGGTCCCCAAAAGCGAGGGACCTGGGGCACCGCGTAAGATGGCCGCCCTAAATCTTCTTCAGGTTGGCGAATTTTTCAATCAGCTTTTTCATGCCGTGGCGGCTGAACAGGACCGTCAGCTTGGCGTCTTCTCCATCGCCTTCGCGCATGAGCACGGTGCCTTCACCATACTTCGCGTGGCGGACGCGCTGGCCCTTCTTCAGGTTGGCGGCGCCGGTCGGCTCGGGGATGTCCATGGAGGGACGCGCCAGGGAGCCCGGCTTGCCCAGATGAGGCTGGCCGGCCACGGCCTTTCCCCCAAAGAAGCGGGCGATATTGTCGATGGAATTGGGCGCTTCCCCGGACTCAGCGCTCCCACTCTTTGCGCCTGGCGCATGGGTGGATGAGGCAGAACCGGCTGCGGGTTTGACCTTGGGGGTCATCCATGAGGCAACAAAGGGCTTGGACGAATTTCCGCCCTTGCCACCGGCAGCCAGGATGCTCGACGTCTCCTGGCTTTCGTCTTCGTAGTTGAAATGCTTGTCGCCAAAGTCGCTGGCTGCGCCCGGACGTCGACCTGCGCCGAACCGGGATGCGCCTCCATAGCCGTTGGAGTAGGCGGAACGACCGCGGCCGGTGAGGTTTTCGACCAACTGGCTGGGCACCTCTTCAATAAAGCGCGAGGGGACGCTCATCTCCGGCGCGTCGTTGCCATAGCGCCTTCTGTAGACAGCGCGCGTGAGGACCAGGGTGTTCATGGCGCGCGTCATGCCGACGTAGCAGAGGCGGCGCTCTTCCTCGAGCTCCTGGGGATTGTTGAGGGTGCGCGAGTGCGGGAACAGGCCCTCTTCAAGCCCGGCCAGAAAGACCAGCGGAAATTCCAGGCCCTTGGCTGCGTGCAGGGTCATAAGGGTAACGCGGGCATCGGGGTCGAACTGGTCGGTGTCGGAAGCCAGGGCCGCGTGATCGAGGAACTCGGCCAGGGTTTCGCCGCGCATTTCGGCATCGTGGGCGGCGTTGGCCAGTTCTTTCAGGTTCTCAATGCGGCTGATGGCCTCGGGCGAGCCTTCGGTTTCGAGCACCTTGATGTAACCCGTGCGGTCGATGAGGAACTTGATCAGTTCGGGAAGCGTGGCGGCATCGCCGGGGGCGCGGAAGGCTTTTCCTGCGCCATTCTCGCCAGCCGTGATATCTTTTCCGACTTCCTCGGGGTCCGACTCAAAGTCGGGGTTGGGAGGAGTGGGAATTGCGGAGCCAGACGCTTGCTTCGGCATGACCAGGAACGGCCGCTTGGGCGCGTCGGCGAAGGGCGAAAAGCTGGCCGCATCGAGAAACGTCATTTGGGCCTGATCTTCGCCGCCAAAGTCGAAGCTGGTGGCGGAC
>Ga0255352_1000067_pt1 | contig 54764 bp, 60 predicted proteins | sample HBST0metaG_FD_189939 | JGI IMG/M metagenome (GOLD analysis project Ga0255352, IMG submission 189939) | Peat soil microbial communities from Stordalen Mire, Sweden - H.B.S.T0 | ecosystem: Environmental > Terrestrial > Soil > Wetlands > Peat | place: Sweden: Norrbotten County, Stordalen Mire...
TCGTTGCCCGCAGGCGCGGGCCAGTAAAGGCGGCCGCCCTCCATGCGTTTCGAGCATACCCACAGCCCGGAGCCATCGAAAAATACCAGCTTCAGGCGGTTTCTTCGCGCGTTGGAAAATAAGAAGATGTGACCGGAGGTCGGATCGCATTCCAGCACGTCGCGGATCTTGCCATAAAGGCCGTCGAACCCGATGCGCATATCTGTGACTCCGGTCGCAACGTATATGCGTGTCGCCGCTCCTAACGCGAACATCGCCTCAGCCTTCCAGAGCCGCGACTAGCTGCTTCAGAACAGAGACATCGAATCCGGCTTCGACAAGAATGCGCCGCCCGTTGCCAAGCTCCACCCGCAGACCGCCACTCACAGATGGCGCGCCGACCAGATCGACGGGGAACAACCCTTGGGCTGCAGTCGAGGCTCGACGCGTGCGACACCGGGCACGATAATAATCAAGCGTGTGAGTTCCTTACACAATCGCGCTCAGAGGCCCCGTCCTGCCCCTGCTGAGGTAGTGATAGGGAAATCTATCACCCTGCCTCTATCAAAAAGTGTGCAGTGGCTTTTGCACACCGTTCTGTCCTCCATCAGCCGCTCTTTTCGAGTGACTGGTGGAGGACTTCATTTTGTTGCCTCACATACATAAAAAGGAGATAGATTTTGATCACTGAAGCATCTGCCGCAAGCGGGTTTGAACCTCTATTGAACGTGAACGAAGCGGCCCAGACACTCGGGCTACATCCAAAAACCGTTCTGCGTATGGCCAGAGAGAACAGCATCCCTGCCTTTCATATCGGGCGCTACTGGATGTTCCGCGCATCCCTTATCGACTCGTGGTTGACTACCCGTCTACAATCCACTGTAGCCAACTCGTGCGCGTGAGAACCGGAGCATACAAAATGCAACCACTCACCAGACAGTCTTTCCAGCACGGATCTTTGACAATTGAAACTCGCAACTCGGGTAAAGCCGTCTGGATTTTCCGCTGGCGTGAAACAGGACCAGATGGCAAAAGAATCCAGCGTAAGGCAATTGTGGGAACAAAGCACGAGTTCCCGACGAAAGCGAAGGCAGAGAAGGCCGCCGCTGCGCTTAGGCTGGACATCACCAAGGAAAGCCCCCAGCGCGTCAGGGATGCAGTAACGGTGGCCCAGCTTGCCGCTCACTACATCGAAAAGGAACTCAGTGAAGATGAGCCCACCAAGGCTTATTCCACCAGAGAGTGCTATAGAACGATGATCGAACAGCATATCCTGCCACGCTGGGAAAGCTACAAACTGGGAGACGTACGGACTGTGGCGGTGGAGGATTGGCTAGGCGGTTTGCTCTTGGCCAATGCATCAAAGGCCAAGGTGCGAAACGTGTTCCACGCCCTATATAGTCACGCCCAGCGGTATGAATGGCACGACCGGAACCCCATTACCAAGGTGAGACAGAGCGCCCAACGGCAGAAGGAACCGGACATTCTGGAAGTTGGCGAACTCATCGGCCTCTTGGATGCACTACCAGACCCTTACCGCACAATGGTCTTTGTAGCGGCGGCAACGGGTTTACGTCGTGGGGAGTTCATTGGCCTGAAGTGGGAAGACATCGACTTCGAGGCCAAGGCTATCCATCAGCGGCGATCCATTGTGAACCAGAACATTGGAAAGCTGAAGACGGTAGCCTCTGCGAAGCCGGTGGCCTTGGACCCAGACCTGGCCGTCGCTCTGGCCAACCTGAAGTCAAACTCTCCATTCAGCGGGCAGGGCGATTGGGTATTTGCCAGCCCTGCCGCTGGTGGCAAGAAACCGTACTGGCCAGATATGGCCCTGAATCGCCATGTACGCCCAGCCGCTGCAAAACTGGGGATCACAAAGAACATCGGCTGGCACACATTCAGACGCACCTATGCCACCCTGCTCAAATCTAGTGGTGCAGATGTGAAGGTCTGTCAGGATTCGCTACGCCACGCCAACGCCAGAATCACCATGGAACTGTACGCCCAATCACTCACAGTGGACAAAAGAGCAGCCCAAACCAAGGTAGTTCAGATGATGCGGCCTCAAGCCGTACCGTCCTACACCCCTGGCTGCGAAGGTGCATCTCGTGCACTTGTCGCCTTTAACTGACAATCTCGCCGACACAAAAAATCGGGCAGGCCGGGTTGTGATAGGAGAAAGTGTGAATGAGTTACCTCATTGAACACAAGGCACAGACGGTTTTTGTCTCTGCTTCATCCGTTAAAGAGAACGGCAAGAAGCGCAGGATTGTGATCGAAAGCCGCCCCGAGTTCGCTATCGTCCGACTACTCGGGGCGAAGGAACAGTTTCCTATTGCCTGGGAAATGATCTATGAGGCCGCGATACGGCACCACGCCGAAAACCTCCGCTTGGAAGCTGAAGCAGAGAAGTCGCACAAGGCACGAAGCAGGAAGCCTACCGATTAGCCTGTCCTGGGGACAAAATCAAACCAGCATTCTGAATCGAAATGAGCTTGCTCTCACTCTTCCATTTATGCGAACGTATTGAAATGTACATCGCATAACGCGTACCGGAAAGATGAGGCGCTCCCCGCTGAACCCATTTTGACTCACTTCATATCGAGGATGTTTCACATGCAACTTCCGGCAGGTTTCACAGATGAACAGTTCGTCGATGGCCAGCAGGCGGCTGATTTTCTAGGGCTCCAACGTAAAACGCTACTGAACCTCGCCCGGCAAGGGTTTGTTCCGGCACATCCGATTGGGGATGGATTGCGGCGCACGTGGCGTTTTCGGCTCTCGGAATTGGCTTCCTGGCTTCAGTCAAAAACGGTAAAATTGGATAGCCATCGGGGTCGGAGAGAGGAGCAAATTCCTTGAATCGACCACGGTATCAACACGGTTTCTTCAGCCGGCACAAACGGCAGAAGGGACCTGAAGTCTGGGTCTACAGATGGCGGGAGATTGACGCCAATGGAAAGCCCAAAATGCGCGCGCTCGTAGTTGGCCCAGTCACGCAGTATTCCACTGAAACAGCAGCTTGGAAGGCTGTATCGACACTACGCCTCGATATTAACCATCACACTTTCCGCCCGGAGGGCCAACCGGAAACATTCAAACAGTTGGCGGATCATTACCAGAAAATCGAATTGGATCTGGAAAAGGAATCCGAACGAAAAGTGCCCCAAACGAAACGAACCTACAGCATCTACCTGAAGTCGAGAATCGTTCCCCGATGGGGCGGCCATCCGTTTCGGGAGATCAGGGCAGTGACAGTCGAGCGTTGGCTCGGTTCCATCGACGATCTGTCGAACGGGTCCAAAGCCAAGATCAAGTACGTCATGAGCGAAGTTTTTCAGCACGCGATCCGATATGGCTGGCTCACCGATGGAGAGAACCCCATTTTTGCAGTCCGCCAAAGCGCCAAACGGACGCGGGTGACGGAACCTCTGGAAGCGGCGGAGTTCCGGGCGCTCATTCTGGAGCTGCCGCAGAAGATGCGCATCATTGGCATCGTGGCAGCAACAACAGGACTTCGGATCAGTGAAGTTCTGGGCTTGAAATGGAAGGACATTGACTGGAAGGCTCTGCAGATGGAAGTCACCCGATCGGTCGTGGATGGCATCATCGGAAAGTGCAAAACGGAAACCTCGCGCAGACCGGTGCCCATCGACGAATTTACTGCCGCGGAGCTGTTGGCGTTGAAGCAGGAAACCGCCTATGCGGAACCGGAAGATTGGGTTTTTGCCAGCGAGAAGGTCCAAGGCAGAATGCCGCCTTGGGCTGACACACTCTTGGATCGCTTTCTGCAACCCGCTGCAAAGCGGGCTGGGATTACGAAATGGGTGGGCTTTCACACCTTCAGGCACACGTACTCTACTCTGCTCAAGGCAAACGGGGAGGATGTCAAAGTGGTGCAGGAATTGATGCGCCACGCCAACATCACCACCACGATGAACATCTACACAAAAGCTCTGACGCCAGCCAAGCGGGAAGCTCAAAGCCGGGTTGTCGATGTTCTACTGGACCGTTCGAGCGATGCCAAGGGAAGGGCTGCGGAAAACGCAGCTTGAGAACCAACGTATCGAAAACGTATCGTATTTTTCGATGCTTGGCCGTAAGTGCTTGATAAATATGGTAGGCACGACTGGATTCGAACCAGCGACCTCTTCCGTGTCAATCTGCATCTAACCCTTACTTTCAACAACTTAACCGCACACGGAATACCGCCTAAGCACCTGTATTCACGTGCAAGACGTATGAGTTTTGGGTAAATCCTTGGGTAGATTTTGAAAAGGATATGGCTCCCCGGCCTGTGAAGAACTTTCGCCTTTAATTCGCCTATACTCAGGAAATGGCATTCGGATTCCCATCCGTCGAGCGGAGACAGTTTGTGGTCACATGCAAGCAGTGCCGCCGCGATGTGCCGTCAGGCCGGGACGAATTCCCCTTCCAGTCGGTCACCGTCGCGTGCCCCTTGTGCGGCGAACTGCGGCGGTACCTTCCCTCCGAAGTCTTCCTCGGTCGGCCTGACGGCCTCGTAAACCGGCAGGAATGAACGGGAGGTCGGTGATGCCTCAGATGTTGAGTGCGGACTACTCACGAGCTACAGAAAAAACAGTTTGGGGCTTGTCGCTAAAAACCATTCAAATCGCCACTATATATATGAAGCATCTTGTTGGCGTCGGCGGTGTCCAGAATTGTCAGGCTGGTCGCTATCGCAGCGTGCTGTTCCCGGCTCCTCCCAAGGGCGGCGTCAGGCGAGAAGCGAGCAACTCACCCTCCGCCAGCAGCGACCCGGAGGCCGGTGATGTTCGACCCGGACGCCGGTATGCCGAGAATCAACCGTGGCATGGTCTACCTCGGTGCGTTCCTCATAGCCGGTATCCGGCTGGCGCGGGAGCGGCAAGCGAAGGACTGCGTCGTGCTCAAGTCGAGTGCCACACTACGATTTCTGCGGCTTCTTGCGGGTCGGTCGAGCCGGAGTGGACTTTCTAACCTCCACTGCCACGCTATCAAGGACGTAAATCGCCTGAAGGAGATTCTCCACAATATCCATGACAGAGTGAACCTCGGCCAACTTCGGCGCATAACCCCTGTGGGCAGCAGCACTGCCAGCGTCAAGAGCCGCGTCCAGAACCTGACGGTTCTTCGGGCTGATGAAGCCCTGCACTTCCAATTGCTTCAGCTTTTCTGCAAACCCACCAACATCGCCCACCTTATCAACAATAACCATGTCGAGTACGGCACGAGCCCCCATCATCGGTAACGCACGGTTGTCTGCGTCAAGCGAGTTGTAAATCTCGTTTAGTACGGAGGCCGACTCATGCGGAATCTGGTGGAACCAATCAGGTTTCCTTCGAGAGGCTGGCGGCGGAAAGAACCGAATCTCGGCACCGTCCCACTCCGAGAACTCATGAATGCGCCGGAGAACCACAGATTTACAGCCGCTGCATTCGAACATCTGATGCGTGATTTTCCACCATATACGGATGTCCTCGTCGTACGGTTCTGAGCCTTCGTCACTCGTCGATTTCAGAAGCTTGTGAAAGGTCTTATGATGGCATTCGTTGCAATGGAGGCGTACGTTCGGACGTCTAACAGCCGTTTTCGCTGGGGCAACCATGCATAAGAGGATACCCCTTGCGGCGATAAGGCGACTACAATCACCCCTGAACTATGGACAATGGAGGTTACGGGGTTGCCCCAGTTTCACCGCTACATCGGCATCGACTACTCCGGCGCAGAGACTGCTCCCCTATAGTCAAAATCTTCTGCCGGCCCCGACCATCCTCCTGTGCTTCGCTGAGCGCACTCGAACGGAGTCGTCCAGATTGCACGCTGAAGCCAACAAAACGCAAGGGCTATAGCTTCGAAAAAACTCTCCGCTTGAACATCTCCAATTTGCCCGCTTTTTCACCCCACAGAGACCGCTTCAACGATTCCACTGTCTCATCCAACTTTGCCTCTGCATCGGCGGGTGTTCGCGTGTTGTCTCTGACGGATTTCTGAATTATATGGAGGGTCTGGATTTGAAACCGTACTTCGGAAAGTTTGAAATCACTGTAGAAATCTTCCATATTCCGCTGCCAATAGAACAAGAAGCTTGGGAAAATTTCGTGCTGCCAGAACTGAGCCGAAGTGGTTAAGCCTTGCCTCACAGCCTCACGAGCGGTTATCAGGGTTAATAGGTCGAACCCAATCGCTCGTCTCATCCGATAGAGTTGCAAATCCCGCGCTAAAATAGCACGGATGGGGTCAGCGATGAATCCCGTCAGCATCCCTGCCAAAGCGGAGATGAGAATCTTTAGCCATTCGTTTGCCACTCATCACTCCCTATCGAAGCCATGTTACCTTTGCACTGGCTCCGGGCTTATTTAGGATGCTCCTTATAGTAGGCATCATCCTCGACATTTTTGTGCTCTCATTTGTGGTGGAGAACAGCCACGAGGCCAGTGAGGGCACCAATTACACCTGTAAGCGCAGCCAAGGCCGGAATGATAACCGTCTTCCACCACCACGCTGCTACCTCTCTCCTCCGCATCTTTTCGTCGTCAATCGCACGACGCATCATCAGCTTGCCCTTATTGCTAAGGAAGGGCAGTCCACAGGAACCATCTAATCCAATCCATGCGTCCTTCTCTTCTACTGAAGGCAAATCAATGTTGAATTTTCTTGCTTCCTGTATCATCCCAACCGATTTGAAACGCTCCCATTCACTGGCCGTCTCTCGGAATTTCGCCATAAATTCCTCACGCGCTTCGGCCAGTTTTTCAGGGTTATCAACATACCGTTGTTTCAGTGCCTCATGCTCAACATGAATTTCATCAAGCCGAAGGCGAAAATCATCTTTTGACATTAGAAACGGTTTGGTTTTCATGATTTCCCCGACGGAATGGTAGCAGAATCCCCACTAGACAATGTGGCGGTCGCATTGTTCGTACTGTCCGTATGGGTTCCGTTCCTGCCCCCAATCGAGCAACTTCCTCACCGTCTCTCAACGGTTCGCTCACGGTAATGCACGGCGGGGACACCGACACCAATGCTGCCATCGCAGGAGCCCTGTTGGGTGCCGCATACGGTCGCCACGCTGTTCCCAACCAGTGGATTGAGAAGTTACTGAGTTGCCGCCCAAAATCCGGGGACTCCCGCGTTCATCGTCCGCGACCGGAGTGCTTCTGGCCGGTGGACGCTTTGGAACTCGCGAGGGCTTTGATTGGCGAATAGGCAGAGTGCCAAAGAGCCGTACAATTCTCAATTGAAGAGGAAATATCCTGAACAAGGAGACACATGCTCAAAAAAGCGCCGATGGTCAGCGGCTATGCGCGAATGTGGCCTCGTGCTGTCTTTTACACGAAAGCCCTGAATGACGTAAGCGGTCGCCAGAGAAGCCTAGCAAAGGAGCTAGAGTTCTTGCGACTCGGTGGCGTGTACGTGCTTTACCGTGACGACACGCCCCACTACGTTGGAAAGGCAACTAAGCTTAGGTCACGTCTGGTTCTATGGGCTACAAAGCCGAGTGCGCCTCACTTCCACTTCTGGAACTACTTCTCTGCGTTCGCTGTTGAAGACCCGGACAAACGAGATGAGTTGGAGGGTGTGTTAATTGCGGCCCTCCCGACAGCAAACAACGGCGCAAAGCCAAAGCTCAAGAGTGCCGGATTGCCCAAGGAAGTTAAGGACATTCTATTGCGAGCGTATGGTGGCATGGAAGATTAACCGGCGTTGATGCCTAGCGGCCAGTTGCGTGGACGATAGACAGCCGATGCAGCTCATTGACTAACTCTACTTGACCAGCGAAGCTGCCGGAACGCACCCCCAAAAAGCCCAGTAATATTGAGATTTTTGGGTTCTCTGGCGGAGGGTCTTCTGACCAGAGTGGTGGATGGGCTGGTTGTTCCCCAATCTGATTACCCGGTATCCTGTCCTTCTGGTATTTGTGAGTGAATTGCAATGGAGGTTAAATCGTCATTATGGCAGCGAAGAAGGCAGAATTCTATCCGACTCACTGGAAGAAGTGGAGTCAAGCCATCGAAGACAACAGAGTCATGGCTTCACCGGGGTTGAATCGGTACGCCGCGAGGTATCGTGCCGCGCGGTTGTTCCTTGCAGTTAATGTTGAGCCAGAGCAAGTGAGCGAAGAATGGAGTCGAGGCTTCTCGGCTCTTTTGAAGGTATTTCTCGCTTACACCGCCATGGAGAGTTTAGCGAGAAGTCTTCCGGGGCGTTACGAGGACAATATCAAGGGCTTTAGCAAGGAAAGTGTAAAGCTTGCACAGCAAATCAGGAAGAATAGAACACTTCTCGACTTTCTTTTCACTGAGATTAGCAATGCGAAATTGAAGCCCAAACTTAAGGCCTTTGCGGACAGCGAGAACAATGATGTTTTCTGGGTGGCAAGTGCGATTCGTCACTTGGTAGCGCACGGCACACTAACAGTTGGTGGTGCGAATGCTCGAAGTATGGAAAAGGCAGAGGCTCTGCTAAAACTGGCTGATGTGGTAATGAAAGTCAGTGACGAGAAGTTTTCTGAATTCTGCTCAACACGACTTCAAGCTTCATCGAAAAGTGGCGTCAGAAGCTGAACAGGAAGTCGCTTCGTGGGCGTATGCAGTCAGACTATTCGACATCAGAAGCCGGAGCCACCCCTAAAATCAACGCCGTTCGATGAATTGGAGTCCATGGCGAGTCATCGTCAATTCGCCCCTCTCGTACAGTACCTGAGTGGGGGCTGGGAGCGAGAGTCTGCTAGTGCACGGGTCTCGGGCTCATAGCACCGGAGGAAGGGTAGCCAGCCACGGCTCAGAACTCGTCGTCATCGTCAGGAACCGGGTACAGGCATTCGAAGCAGCGATAGTGCACGCCCCTGCCCTCGGTCGCCTTACAGGGGGGCAAATGCATGGCGTCCATTATTCGCCCGACGACATCCCGCCGACTGAGGATGCACTTGTCCGCGAGGAAATGAAAACGCTGCTCTCGCCCGTCGAAGACTACGCGGCCCCGTGGCGGCTCCTCGTATTCAACTTCGGTGGGTATTGCACCTATCCGCTGGAGCCTCGCCCAATAATCAATGTGCCCCGGTCGGATGCGTCAGGGCAGTGCCATAGGGTTCCGCCATGGAGAGCGGCGTGGAGTCGATGATGACTTTACCGTCAAGAAGCCAGAAGATGCCCACGCGGGGCTCCGGTGTGGCGGGATTGTTCACGGTGTCGTTTGCTTTACCTTCCGGCGTCAACATCGGCCTCGGCGTCGTCTTCGAATTCCGCATGGGTAAGACAATCCTCGGGTAGGTCTTCTGGAACGATATAGTAGACCACATCGCACACCGAACCACATGCGATGCCGTTGTAGTCAACCTTGAGAGCCTTTGCGGAGGCCGGAAAGGCTTCGACAACCTCATCCAAAGTCATCCTGTTTGTGTTGACGCTGGCATAGTGCACCTTCCACGCCTCCGCGAGTGGCATCCCCTCGACCGCACATTCCTCTGGGGCCTGGCTCGTTATCACGGCCAACACAACCGTGCCCGGAAGAACGTCGGCAATGTCTTCGTCAGCCCAAAGAATGCACGTTCCCGTTTTGGGGCATCTCAAGCCGACAATCTCATCCTTGTCGATTCGCTCAATCTTCATCGCACCCTTCCTGCTTATCGGTCAATCAACCTTCGTCCCCTGCTCCACACGAGCACGGGGCTAGGGCAGAGTTGATTCATAGTGTTCCGTGCCCACGCGGTGCAGCTATCGTTGGCAGGATTTCCATTGAGATAGGCTTTCAGATGAACTACAGCCTCGTCTCGGCGTCCGGTAGCGGAGCAGAGCATTTTGACAGATCAACCGTGCTCGTCCCTAGCGCGCCAGACATGCAATAGAATCAGCCATTTACATATTCATAGCTTTGCAGCTACCTCTGGCTTTTCTCGGGAAATGGCAATCAATCCGGAATTGGCATTTTGCGAAAAAACAAGGTCGAGAAGTTGCCCGTTAAGGCCGAATCACCCATTGCTGGTGCCCCGGGAATCTGAACGCTCCAGGGAACGATGGTCCATTGTGTCGATCTGGATAACCGGGCGGTCTCCAGCGTCTGTTGCCCTCACGAACGGCAGCTTGATTTCTCGGCGGTTTATGCTGGTCGGCTACATGATTAATTCCAACCGGTTCTCCGCCGGCGATGAATATTATGAGCGTATTGCGGGAGTGCCGCAACCGCGGCAGATGTAAGCGCGTTCGTGCCCTCTTGATTGAAAACGACCCCACGAGATACCCACTTCTCAAAGCATATGCAGAGCGGATCAACGATATCGAAGTCGTCACCCAGAGATGGGACTTCAACGACCACGTCCAGGACGTCGTCAACTTTGCAAAATCATCAAGGAACAGCTTCCCGTTCATCTTTATTGACCCGACAGGCTGGAGCGAGGTGCGAATCGATCGCATTCGGCCGATCCTGCAGATGAAGCCGGGCGAGGTGCTCATTAACTTCATGAGTTCATGGGTGAAGCGGTTCCTGGACGACGCGACCAAGCCATTTCAGGAACTCCTTGGGACTGATGTCGCGCGGTTGCGGACTCTTCAAGGAGAGGAACTCGATGATGAACTCGTAAACACCTATGCCGCGGAGGTGAAGCGTGCAGGCGCCTATGCATTTACGTGCGCGATTCCGATCCTGATGCCTGATCGCGATGCAATTCATTATCACCTCGTCTATGGAACGCGAAATTTCAGGGGCCTGGAGGAATTCAAAAAGACGGAAGCGTTCGCAATCCCATTCATGCATGATTGCCGTGCCGCCGCACAGCGTCGGCGAGACGAGGCCAACAGCGGTCAAGGATTCCTTCTGGCACCGTCCGAGACCTACCAGGAAAGGAGATTTCGTAGTTTCAATGAACGCCGCGAGCAAACTGCGCGGGCGGACGTCGTGCAGTTACTGAGCAGGGAAACGACAGTGTCCTACAAAGTCCTGTTCGAAGAGGCGATGCAATACTCTACCGTAGTTGAAAAGGATCTTCGGCAGTGGCTCGACGAATGGCGCAAAGGGAATCTGATACGGTACATGAATTGGGGTAAAGCCCAACGAACCCCACGGCCGGACACTTTGATCGAAAGACTACACGTTCTTTCTTGAAGCGTGCGCGCGTAATCCGTGTTCCGGGCGAGTCATCAAGCCGTTAGTTATGCACTCGTGCACTACCCGCTTGTACACTACCTAACACGTTTGCCACCAGGAGGCCGTGCAGAGTGCCGCCACTGTGTTGGTAGCAGCAATTCACGCCACTGGGCGATAGAATGGACTCTAGACGCGGTCAAGCACGCAATGCCTTCACAGGGAGTGGAATCGAAATAAAGGCAATATTGTAAGCTTGTTACAGATTCCCCCAGGATACCGCCCGGGAAGTCGCCCAGGATTCGCCGATCTGCCTGTGCATGATCCCCAGCTGACCGGAACAGCGCAGACCCCGTTTCCAGCCCTCTCCTACCTGGAAACGCGCTCAATAGACTTTGCATCAAGTGAAGGCGAATCGGTCGCTCAGGCAGATTGTACACAGGCAGAGCACACATCTCGAAGAGCTGATGGCGATATTCACGATCAGCTCCATCTTCGAATCCAATGATCGCCTTCAAGTTTGGAAATGCAAGCCGTCGTAATTGCCGCCTACGAGTGCCCCAAAACCTTACCGGATTGGTAAGTGTAGAGCCTCGGTGTGATTCACTCCTGCCGCAATGCCTGGATTGGATTGATCCTCGTGGCTCGGCGCGCAGGAATGTAGCAAGCCAGCAGCGCGAGAACGGCGAGGAGGAGTGGGGCGCCGATCAGCAGTCGCAGATCGCCGACGCCGACGGCAACATCGTCGCTAAAGGCCGTGGCGAATGCTGAAAGCGCTTTGGCCAACGCGACTGCGCCCAAAAATCCAATTGTGGTTCCAACTGCAATGAGCGTAGCGCCCTCGCGGAGCACCAGCGCCAGCACCTGCGATTTGCGCGCGCCCAGCGCCATGCGAATGCCGATCTCCTTGCGTCGCTGCGCCACCGCACACCCGGTCACTCCGGCCAGCCCAACGGCCGACAGTAACAGGCCGAAGATACCAATGCCGCCGAACGTGCGCACAGCAGAACGGATAGCGGCGCGGGTCCCTTCGAGGTATTCGCTCAGCGTTTGCACGTTGAAGAGAGTCAGATTCGGATCCATGGAAGCGACCGCGTTTCGCGCCCCACCGAGAGCATCCTCTGCCGAATGGCCGCGCGCGATCATCGTGATGCCGCCGCCTGGAGGATGGGCAAAATCGTGCCGTGAGAGGGGAGAGTAAGCGATCGCCTGGATCGTGCCGCCGGCATCTCTCCTTTCGGGCACCACGCCCACGACTTCGTACACGTGCCGGTCCCCGCGAAGGTGCTTGCCGATAGGGTTGTCCTTGCCAAACAGGGCGCGCGCGGCTTTTTCATTCAGCACCAGGGGCAGCGTCGGCACCGGGGCCCCGGAGGTGGTGGCCGCCTCCGCATCGACACGCTGATCGCTCTCCGCGAATTCCCGCCCGGCCAGGATGGGCTCATTGAGGACGGCAAAGTAGCCCGCCCCGACGGTCTGTTCCGCCACATTCTTCTCCACCGGCGACGATGTCCGCGGATCGTCGACTTTGAGATGAAATTGGCCCTCGCCGCCGCCCGGCTGAAAAGGCGGCTGCGCGGCAAGCGCGAAGCTGGTCACCCCCGGTGTGCTTCGCAACCGCTCAGCTAGCCTCTCAAAGAAAGCCAGGGATTTATCTGGGGTATAGCCGTCCCGCACCGGATCAACGAAGAGAAGGACCATGGTTTTCTGGCTGAAGTTCGTCTGGAGGCTATATCCGTTCATGATTCCCAAGACCAGGAATCCTGTGACAAGCAGCAGCAGCATCGAGCCAGCCACTTGCGCGCTCATGGCCAGATTGCGCAGGCCGAAGCGCCGGTACCCGGACAACTGCAGCGCCGCGCCATCCTTGAGTGCTGAGGCGATGTCGGTCTTTGTCGCCTGCAGAGCCGGGAGGATACTGAAGCCGATGCCGCACGCAACTGCCAGCACCAAAGCGAAGATCGTTGCACGCAAGTCGAGCGCCGTGTCGATGCCGATTGGCGAGCCCGCAGGCAGCCGCGTATGAGCAGTCAACGCCCGCAGACCATAGGCCATCGCGAATCCCGCTGCGCCACCGATGAGGGAAAGCAAGATCCCTTCAGTGACCATCTGGCGGATGAGGCGGAAGCGGCTTGCGCCGACGCCGAGGCGAATGGCCAGCTCCTTGCGGCGACCTGCGGCGCGCGCCAGGACCATGGTGGCAAGGTTGAGGCACGCGATGGCAGTGATAATCACCATGAGCATAAGGTAAAATCCCATGATTTTTGGGCGGGCGTCGCGTGGGATCGGCAAGCGGGTGCCCGCGGGAATCAAAACGACCCGCTTCGCTGTGTCCTGCTGGGGCGGCGCGAAGGGATCGTCTTTGTCGAGACGGCGGGTGATGCCATCCAGCGCTGCCTCGGCGGAATCGACGGTGATCCCCGGCGCTAATCGGAACAGCAATTGGAAGTTCTTTGCGTTGGGGTTGTGCAGAACGTCGTTGGCGAGTTCCGGAGCCAGCTTGGCCGACACCGTCGTGGGGACGAAAAGCTCGGCCGGATTCCGAATGAGAGCGCCATCGAACTTGCGCGCGGTGATACCGACGATGGTCGCGGACTGCCCGTTGAGATGAATCGTTCGTCCGATTGCGTCGGGATCGGCATTGAGGCGACTGCGCCAGTAGCGGTCGCTGACCACCACGGACGCAGGGGCGCCGGTCTTGTCCAGGTCGGCACTGAGAAGGCGTCCCCTCTGCGCGTCCATGCCGAGAACGGAAAAATAGTCCGGCGAGACCAGTTGCCCGAAGACGCGCTCGGGTTTGCTGTCGTGGCCATCGAAGGCGACGTTGAACTGGACGTAGTTCTGGACTGCGGCAACGCCTGCGAAGAGACCCTTCTGCTCGCGGCAGCGCTCGATGTAGGGGTAAGATGCGGGATTCTGCGCAGTCACCAACCGCTCTGCGTTGGCCACGCCCGGAAGTGTGCGCGTGAGCACCGCCCAGACGGAACCGTAGAGACTGGTTGTAAGCCCAATCCCGAGTCCCATCGAAACAATGCCAACCGCTGCGTAGCCCGGCGACTTCATCAGGGTGCGCGCGGCATAGGGCAGGTCGCGGCGCAACTCGTTCAGGTATTCGATGGGCAGGCGAAGCAGCAGGTCGGCGATGAGAGGAACGAGGCCCAGGACTCCGCGGCGCTTTGCGATGTGGGCGATGGCGTCCTCACCGGCCTGCATCATCTCGTTGCCGAATGCCAGCTTGAATTCGTGGGGGAAGGCCGCAGCCAGTCGCCGGTAGATCGGCCATGCAATGTTCATTCCATTACCCTCGTTCCGTCATCATCGTTTGCTTGGTTTTGATTGACTGAACCAACTCCTGAAGGCGTTCGCACTCGGCGTTGAGCACATCGCGGCCCAGGGGCGTAAGACGGTAGTAGCGGCGGCGGGCGTCGTCCAGTTCGGGTGCGGGCCGGGCACTGGACTCCTCAATCAGGCCGGCCTCGATCAACCGCTTGATAGAGCCGTAGAGCGTAGCCGGCCAGAGGCGGACTTTCCCGGTGGTTCGCTCGAGTACTTCCTGCATGATCCCGTAGCCGTGCTGTTCTTCTCCGGCAAGAGACAGCATGATGTGGAACCACTGTGTCTTGAGGGGGAGGAAGGACTGAATCTTGGTTTCGGTCATGCTCAATATGTATATTGTTCGATATAGATATTTGTCAAGTGGGTTCCTTTATTGGGGAAAACTCAGCGATTTGGGGTCCAGCTGGAAATGCGGCGCGCATGTGACAACTGTGTGTGTTCCGGAGAGGGCGAAGACACGAGACTGACCTTCTCCGGTTAGCTGGGAAGAACTCCCGCCGCATCTAAAGCTGCTATCGGGAAGGCGCAAAGCTACCAGAACCAAGCTCACGGAATTTGACAAACCGAGAGGGCACCGCTGTGCCATGCGCAGAGCAACCCCTCCGGATAGGGATACGAGACTAGCACCCAATTCACGCTAAAGTCCGCTTTCAGCCGCTTGAAGTCCGTGAGTCGGAAATGGGTCCAGTCAGCTTGCGCCGCCACTTGACTCTCCCATACTGGCCCCAGCTCGGGAACCTTAGTGACAACCGAGGTGTCCTTGATGGTGTCGGCAAGAGCGCTCCGCTCAGCTATTGCGCGAAAGCTGTGATAATCCTCGCCGGGAGCCGCCATGTACTTTGGGTCGAGCGCAAAATAAGCGTCCTGGGGCGTGTTCAGCCTGATCCAGACAAAGGCTTGAAGCCATGGATTGGCCGATGCACGGTCGGGCAATTCGATATGTTCGGTGCCGACAAACAACTGTCGTTGCACAAGGAACATGCAGCCGCTGCCCAACAGCAGAAAGACAGCCCAGCGCCACATGTGCGCTTTCAACACATAACGGCCCAGATCAGCACCAAGGATCAGTACCAGAAAGATGTAGATCAAATGCAGATAGCGCATGGGTTCAAGGGTGCTGAAAGCGATTGGTGCTACCGGGCTGAGGATCAACATCGCCGCCACTTGCTGGAAGATGCCATAGATGAAGACGGCTGTCGCAAAACGTGCTAGCTTGGCCTCTCCTTGCTTGCGAGCGATGCACATTATCAACCAGAACAACACCAACGGCCCAATAGCTCCCAGCCATTCGTACCATGCCCACTGGTAGAGGCGAAACCAATGCCTGCTGCGCAACGCCTCCAGCCAAATCCGCGATGGAGGTTTGGCCATCCATCCAAATGGAATGATGGCGGCAACCGGAGTGGCGGCATTGTGACCCAGTCGCGTGCGCCGATTAGGGAGGCTTGCACACAAGGGTTCTGAGAGAGTAAGCGTGAGCACGCAGCAGAAGGAAATGCCCAACGCGCCCATCAGCGGATGCAATGCAAACGCCAAAGCGAGCAGTGGCACAGACTGCCAGCGCTTCGATGCCATGATTCGCATGACAGCAAAGAGAATCAATGCCGTTGCAATGCTGCGCGGATGCAGATATTGGTCCGCGATATAGAGCGCTGTCCCGGCCACAGGAAGCGTAAACATGACCGCGAGCATGGCGATTCCAGCCCATCGGGCGGAGGCGTCTTCAAAGAGCTGACAGACAATGGTCCAGCAAGCCAGCACGATAAAGAAGAGGGAAAGAAACTGCCACAACAACTCGGCCCATGCCACCGGAATGCCTGTTTCACGCACAAATGCGGCCATCCAGGTGTCAAAGACCGTGGTTTTCAATTCCAGCTTGAAGAAATCCGCGTCATGGGAAAACATTAGTGGATTGAGGTCGGCCTTGACCGCGGTTAGGTACACACCATCGTCTTCAGCGCCGGGGTGATAACCCATCACAAGAAAGCCCGCGACTGTCGTCGAAAAGAGAGCCGCTGGCAGGATGAAGGCGCGACCTATATCGCGACAGAGGGGTCTCATCCTCAAACGCGCAAGGTGCTCACGCAGAGAAATGGATTGGGCGGTCGCGGCTTCGGATTCGACAGTATCGACACTCATTGAAATGCAATACGCGCCTCTATTGGCTGCGGAGTCACTTCAATCGGGGCCAGTCCCTCCTTCCTCTCCACCTCCACACGTTGTGCTACTCGTACACGCAAAGCCCACATTGCTCGACATCCGAGGATTACGAGGAATGGATCGAGCGGACGCATGCGATAGGCCTCCGGATGAACAAAGTAGTACATCAGCGGATACAGAAACAGGACTCCTGCATAACGGATTGCCTCTACATGCCGTCGTCGCCATGCGACAATCACGCCCACAAGTCCGAGCAGGGACAAAGCAGTTGCCACCGGAATGTTTGCTGGGTCGAGCGGTTCTTGTACAAGATAGGCGGGGTCGAAGCTCCAATAGCCGGTCCAGAGATAGACGGCGCGCCGCGCGCACATCCATGCATACCAACCGGGATGAGCATGAATGTATGCCGCAGCCTGCGCGGCCTTGTGGTCCATGTAAGCCAGTTCGCCGGCCTGGTATTCGGCTAGCTCCCGTGGATCGTGATTGGGGTGGTGATCGCCGCTTCTCCAGTGGAGAGAATACCCATTGTTGCTCAGGTACATCTCCAGGCCCATGCTGTCACGCATAGGAATAAAACGGTGAAAGACCACGGCATTGCGCACCATCCAGGGAGAGATAGCGGCCGCCAGTACCAGCGAGGCAACAAGCCCCGGCACCAGCCACCGCTTGGCTGCGCGTGCCAACCGCCATGCAGCCAAGGCCATAAGGAAAGGAATAATCACGAGAATCGACGGCTCGGTCAGACCCGCAAAGCCAGCGAGAAGGCCAAAACTGGCCCACAGGGACAACCTGGGTGAGTGTTCCATTTTCTGGGCCATGTAGAACAACCAGCACAGGCACAGCAGCAGCAGATGTGTGGACCAAGCCCACTCCGCTGAAAAATAGACGCCATAAGGCGAGAACGCCCATCCCCATCCTGCCCACGCCGCGACTCGCGGACCAAAGCTCCGCCTGGCGAGCAGAAAGACCGGAATGCAGGACAACGCTGAAAACACGCAATTCAGCGAGAGAACGGCGATCATCGCAACTTGGGTGTGTATGCCGAAGATGCGGAAGAGCGCCGCAACGATCAGCGGATAGACCGGCGGCATGATCGCCGAAGGTTGATCGGACAGGAATGGACTGCCGAAGCCATGACCGGCCAGCAGCGCCTGCGCCACATTGCCCTGCTCATAGTGGGCGATATTGTACGGAGACATCCACTCGTCAATGACGAATGGAACTACGGCCAGACGGACGGCCAGCGCAATCAGAACCATCCAGACAACAGGCGTTAGGAATTGAAGCCGTTCCGTGGCAGGACGAGTTTTGATTTCTAGCGATTGAGCTTGCAATATATTCTCCCATGGAAATTGCTTGAACACCCGTCCGTCTTTTGCGGCTTTTAGTGTGCATGTTCTTCTTCCTGTCTTGAGTCAACAATTCGGCGGCGGTCGTCAGCCTCACATCCTGGCCATAGAACTGAATGAGCACAGATTCAACGAAGAAAGTGCGGGGCAGGTAAACGTGTCCGTTGCGACAGACTTTCTTCGTGTGAGTCTTTTGCCCATTCACTCTTAAAGAGCAAGAGACTCGGCGAATCTACCCTGGTTATCCGAGAGTTTGCTGCGAGATTCTGGATTTGACGTGCATATGAACGCGCGAGGCCGCGCAGAAGAGCAGGCAAAGATGGTCAGTCTAAAATAAAAGTTGGGATCGAGGGTAGATTTAGGAGAAGAGTTACTCTTCAATAGTAGATGGAGAAAAAGAGGATCAAATGGCGCACTCCTCGGCCCGCGACCGACGCCGAGACTCTTCTGGAGGGCTATTACAGCCAACTCCAGAAGTGGGGAGCGCTATTGACTCGTGGCGACTTGGGCATGGCCCAGGAGATCGTTCACGAACTCTGTCTTCATTTCATGCTGGCTAAGCCGGACCTGAGCCAAGTTACGAATCTGGACGGCTACCTCTATACCTGCCTTCGGAACATCTATCTGTCTGTGCTTGCCCGTGCCTCACGTGAAGCGACTCAGTTTGTCAGCGTAGCAGAGTTTGACTCCATTCACTTTGCTCTCAGCACCAGTTCGCCGGATTGCCTTCTTCAAAGGCAGAATGATCTCCGCCGCATCTGCGGCTACACAGTGTGGCGCAAGAAGTCGTCCAAGAGCGCCAGCTACCTCATTCTTCTTTTCTTTCATGGCTATTGCCGTCGCGAAGTCGCGGAAATTGCCTGCCTGCCGATTGCAGCGATCTACAACAAGCTCAAGCGCGCCCGCATGGAGGTGAAATCCTATCTTGAAGAATCCGGCAAGTTGCGAATTGCCACGCGTGAAGTTCCCCCGGAACCCGAATTGCGATTGAGCCTTGTATCGTCTGCGGAATTGTTCGGCGAATTTCGGGAAATGATTCTGCGCGCGGACGATTCCGAGTGCCTTTCCGAAGAGGCATTGCTCCTCCATTACCGGTCAGCCAATCCGAAGCCGATTTCCTGCTCTCTGCTTTCTCACATTGTGAGCTGTGAGCGCTGCCTATCCCTTATCGATCGGCATTTCCAACGTCCTACATTGGAAGACCGCGAGCCGCCTGACGGTTTCGAGGCTCCGATGGATCGGAAGAGCGACAACGCTTCTGCAACAACCGACAAGAACTTCAAGACGCTGATGCGCAAGGTGCGAAGGCAGAGAGACAGGGTTTACGAACATCGTCCCAGGACGTTGTCGATTGCCATCAACGGAAAGATCATGGCTTTCCACGATGTGCAAAGCGAGCGCAGCACGCTGTCCTCGCGAATCGAGCATCTGGAAGGCACCTCCTTCGTCGAGGTGTTTACGGAGCAGCAAGTCCGCCTTGCGCTTCTACCCATCGACGAGCGTCCGCCTGAGGGGCCCAACGCCCATGCGCAGCGCGTTGTACTCAGCGATGACCGGTGGCTCGAACTGACCCTCAGCTTCGATGGGCTAGGCATGAATAGCGAGGTTACTTATTTTGACCCCGCGCTGGCCGTGGTGATGGTTGAAGAGCAGGCGGAAGACGAGCAGCCTGCCGCAGCGCGCCAACTGCACAGAGAGCCTCATCCCATCCTCAGCGTGCCGGCCAGGCCCAGGTCCATCTTTACTGAAGCCCTGCAATACCTGCGTATAAGGATGCAAATACCTGCTTTGGCCTGGGCTGTCGTTCTGGCCTGCATCCTGTGCGGCTCCGGATATTTCGCATACCGCCATGCCCGCGCGCCGCTTGACGCGAACGACCTTCTGAACCAATCCATCAGGATGGAAACGGCTGAATTGCACGGCCAGACCGAGCATCAACTCCTGAATTTTGAGGAAACCGCAGCGGATGGACACACTCTGCGGCAGGGAAACGTAGATGTGTGGAAGGACGAGGACAACGGCCGGTACATCCGTCGTCTCTATGATGCAAGCCATCGTCTGATTGCCGCCGAGTGGCACCAGAGAGATGGTGAGAGCGGATACTACACGGCAGCTAACAACGGAGATGCGCCGGAGGATGACCGCGAGCTTGTAGCGAACGCACTCTGGAAACAGGACGTATCTGTTCGTGCGTTCCGGAATCTGGCCGGCGGAGAAATGCGGGCTCGTGCGCTCGGCGACAAGTATGAGCTTACAGGCGTGGCAACAGGAGATGGCACGTTGCATCTGCTCTCCGCGGTACTGGTGCTGGACCATCATCTGCGACCTGTCAGCGAGCTTCTGCGTCTGCATGGTGACGCTGCGATCCAGGAAGCACGCTATTTGCTGGCGAACGACGAGCGCAGGCCAAACTCCGCCGTTCCCGATTCCATCTTCCATCTGATGGAGACGGAGATGCGTTCCGCTGGGACGCAGGCAAACGGTTCTGCCGCGAACCAGCATCAAGAAGCGGCAGGTGTTGATGTGCGTTTGATCCAGACGCAGATTGCCGTTCTGCACAAGCTCAATGAGCTGAACGCAGATACGGGTGAACCCATCGAGGTGACAAGAACGTCTGATGAGCGGATCCTTGTTTCAGGATCTGTTGCGGAGAACACGCGCAAGCAGGAAATCAGTTCTGCTCTACAGGCGATGCCCGATCACGAGTTGATTGACATTCATCTGGCCTCGCAGCACGATCTGCGCATGTCACTTCCTGCCTTCAGGAAGATGAGATCGCCGGCAACCAGCGTCTACAACATCGGGCAGGCAGAGGCTCCGGCCGACCCCATCCTGCGTGGATACTTTGGCTCCAAAGGCTGGTCAAGCGACCGGGTGAACGCATCTGTGGCGCAGTTCTCTCAAGATGCTCTGGAACATGCGCGCCGGGCGCTCCAGCACGCATATGCCCTGGACCGGCTGGGCCGTGCATTTTCCGCAGAGGAGTTGCGCGCGATCAGCCCAACCTCGAAACGACAATGGGCAGAAATGCTGGCCCGGCACGCTGCGGCTCTTGAGAGCGAGTTGCACCAACTTCATGACCAATTGGTTCCCATCACGCCTGCGGCCAGAGAGTTTGCAGGCGTAGACGGTGTTCACGCTCCCATCGATACTCTCGCGGTTTTTGCATCGACAGCCGGCGAGTTGCTGCAACAGGTACAGACGCTGAACCGCAACATCGGAAGCTGCTTTGCATCAGGGGCAACAGGAAAAGCAAATCAAACTTCGGGCTCTTTGGTGGCCAATGCGGCGAACTCCATTCCCCTGCGTAAAGCAGCGGAGGTTTCCCGTCTCGCATCCCGGTTGGCTCTAACGGACAATATGGCAAACGGACACAACAACATCGCAGGCAAGTAGTTCTCGGACCTGTTGCAAGAGAGTCAAGCAGACCTATGACGAAACGAACGTGCGCTCTCGCAATCAAATGGATTCTCTGCGTTGCACTCATGCCGGGAGCGCAAGTGTTTGCGCAGGTCAACACAGCCAACGTGGTGGGCATCGTAGAAGATTCCACGGAGGCGCGCATCCCGGATGCGACCTTGAAGCTCATCAATACTCTCACCGGAGCCGAGAATGGCTCCACCACAAGTCACAGCGGAGTCTTCTTGTTGCCCGGCGTGCTTCCGGGCAGTTACATGCTGCAGATCGAGCGGGAAGGGTTCGCCACGGCGCAGGTCACCGGACTCATTCTCAATATGGGCGACACGAAAAACCTTCTCATCCACTTAAGGATCGGCTCAGTGACAGAGACCGTCCAAATCGACGCCTCTGGAGTGACGATCAATACTGTCGATGCGTCCGTTAGTACGGAAATCGACCGGAAATTTATCGCCAATATTCCATTGAATGGAAGAAGCTTTCAAGACCTGATCTCGATGACCTCTGGCGTTCTGACAGACAGCCCGCAAGCAATGGCCGGGCAGCTTGGCGCCAACGGAGGGTTGAGCGTAAACGGGCAGCGGACTAGCGCCAATTACTTCATGGTGGATGGCATATCCGCCAATTTCGGCACAGCAAGCCTTACTGGCTCGCGCAAGATTCCGGCCGATGGAAGCTTGCCGGGACTTACTGCCTTAGGTACAACACAGAGCCTAGCGTCAGTCGACGCTCTTGAGGAGTTCCGGGTTCTTGGTTCCAATTACTCAGCCGAATACGGTGGCACGCCCGGCGGTCAGTTCACGCTCATTACACGTTCAGGGACAGAAGCAGGAGAAAATGCCGTACATGGAAGTATTTACAACTATCGGCGATACAATGAGTACGACTCCATCGACTGGTTTGAAGGATTTAATAACGGCATCAATAAGGTGATCTCGTATCAAACCGGATATTCTGGGGGCATTCCTTACATCCAAAACGACTTCGGGGACACACTTGGATTCCCGGTTATGCCTTTGCGCCCGCACAACAAGTCAGCGCGCACCTTTCTGTTTTCCTCCTTTGAAGGCGTGCGTGTATCTCAGCCCACGCCCTTCCTCACCCAGTACATCCCGTCCAACACAACCATCAATGAAGCTCCCAGCGCGCTGCAATCGATTTTGAAAGACTTTCCCTCGTCCTCTACCTATGTTCCGTCAAACGCGCAACCTACCTCTTTGGTTCCGTACATCGACTTCAGCCCTTTGCCCAGTCGGCTTAGCGCGACAGGGGTTCGTCTGGATCATACATTCTCGGCAAAATTGGCCGTATTTTTCCGCTACAGCAACTCGCCCAGTGACAACCAAGCAAAGAATCTCTCTTCGCTGACCTCAACCCACATATATACGCAGACGATGGCCTTCGGAGCTACCTCACAACTTTCGGCTATGAGAAGCAACGATTTTAGGCTCGGGTTTGCCAGGAGTAACTCGCATCTGAATACTTCTCTCATGAGTTCCTACTACTCTGATGGCACTTTAAGGACGCTTAATCTGCTTACCGATCTTGGCGTTCCCGATTCCTACTCCTCAGCAAGAGGGCAAGCGTACATCCACATCCCCGGCATTGGAGAATCGACAATCGATGTCGACCAAGCATTCAGTTCGCTTCGCCAGTGGAACCTCCGAGATACCTTCAGCCTTCAAGCCGGGCGCCATTTCCTGCGGTTTGGCGTCGATGATCGCCACATCGTTTCCAATGTGAATCCTGCACCACTGTCGGTCGAAGCCGACTTCTTTGATCAGAATTCTCTGCTGAACAATCTTGTCTCCGATATCTCCATCACCCGGACTCAACCGGCCACGCCCATCTTCAACGAATTCTCTGCCTTCCTTCAGGATGAATGGAAGGTTTCCAAGTCGCTGATTCTGTCGTCGGGTCTTCGCTGGGAGGTTGATCCCGCTCCGCACGGAAAGAATGGCGCGGATGCCTATACTCTGCTTGGAAGCACTGCTTCTCCCGCCACGCTGCAACTCGCTCCGCGGGGTACTTCACTCTGGCATACAAGTTGGTTCAATGTCGCGCCTCGCCTGGGGCTGGCGTGGAGCGCCGGCAACAAGCCTGGCCAGGAGATGGTTGTGCGCGCAGGAGTCGGTGTGTATTTCGACTCAGACAATCGACCGGCGGCGGAGGCTTTCAGCGCGATTGGTTTCTCGGCAACCGCACATTCCGAGAACGTGCCGGTGCCCGTGACTGAAGCCCAACTCGACTTTTCGACCACTCCCGCTGCGCCGTACACCAACACGACCGTGTTTGCTTTTCCACGTCACTTGCAGTTGCCCTACACTCTTCAGTGGAACGTCGCTATCGAGAAGGCTCTGGGAAAAAATCAAACATTGTCTGCCTCATGGGTCGGGGCCAGCGGCCAGCGTTTGCTGCAAGAGCGGCGAACAAACATCAACGGCGAAAACCCCGAGTTTGGCGAGATCAACTCCTTTCACGGCGGGATCACATCGAATTACCAGTCGCTGCAATTGAAGTTTCAGCGCTCCATTGCACCTGGTCTTCAGGCACTGACGTCCTATGTGTGGTCACATGCCCTGGATTACGGATCAACGGCTCCAGAATTCCCGATGACACGTGGGAACTCCGATCTCGATGTGCGCCATAATCTACAGTTGGTGCTCTCATGGGACGAACATCGCCTCTCTGGGAACTGGGCGCGCAAGTTCTTCTTTGGGGGCTGGGGCGCAGATGTACGATTTACAGCAAGGTCGGCTTTTCCAGTCAACCTGATGGGGAATCTCTTCTCCGATCCTGGAACTGGGGAGCGATATTACAGTGGCGTGGACCTGATACCGGACCGGCCCTTGTACTTGCATGGATCGGAATATCCTGGGGGACACATCTTCAATGGCGGGCCCACTGTCTCCAATCCGGCCTTTGATCTGCCGGCCGGCTCTGCCGCCGGGAACGCGCCCCGGAACTTGCTGCGAGGCTTCGGCGATTTTCAGTTCAACGCTGGAATCCTGCGGGAGATTCATCTCCACCACAGCCTGATTCTGCAGTTCCGCGCCGAGTCGTTTAACTTCTCCAACCATCCGGATCTGGGCTTTATTGATCCTGTTTTGAGTAACGCGCTCTTTGGTCAGGCCAAGCTCCTGCTGAATCAAAGTTTCGGACCGGCAGGACCGCTGTATGAGCCGGGAGGACCACGCTCCCTCCAGTTTTCTGTCAGGCTCCATTTCTGACAGACTGCGCACACTTTTCATTTGCGGCTTCGTGGAAGGTATCTGTCGCGAAATCCTCCACCAAAGCCAACCAGATGGGACCCTTCATCCGAGGCCGGCAGCCTGCTGTCCTCGCGAACGGCAACCCGAAAGGACTCCATGAGCGGGGCCAGACAGTCATTCAACTTTTGGCTGCGCACCCTGACTTCCCGGGGCAGTGTCCGACTAGCTTTGGGAGCCTCCAGGGAAATAGACACATCGGATGCTACAGAGAATCAACTACTGACGCGAGGATTCTCGAAGGAGCTTCTGGACAGTTGTAGGGGACGCTCCAACGCAGCTTGCTATCCTCCTGAATCTTCCCCCTGCTATCTGCTCCAATAGGCTTTCCTCGGCAAGGCTCAGCACGACCTAATTCAGATCAATGTGACTCTACGCGGCATAACGAAGCACAATCTCGGGTGCCCGGGAACTTTATGGAGCAGAAAGCGCCCGGTAGCCATAAATCCCGATCCAGCAGCCATTGTCGCCTGAACAATATCAGTCATCCGAGACCGGATTAGATTCCGGCGCTTTGAATGGAAGGCGACAAGGTTCCTGACCGGCCACCCGAGCTCTTTTGCACTCCCCTTATCTCTTCTCGCCGGCACGAGATCTCGCAGAAACCCACCTGCAACTCAGCATTGTCGGCGTTCGAAGGCCGGGAAAGACGTGGGACCTTCAGCTTTCTGCGAGTAAGACTGGCCGACACTTTGGCCAGCTTCGCCGCAAATCGAGTTAGCGAACAATCGTTGGACTTCGATTCCGGAAAGAGATCTTTGTCCCACGAGCCCGTTCTTCTGCCGAAACATCGAACTCACCCGATGATCCATGTCTTTCCAGACCATTGAGGTCCGCAATCAACCCAACCCCAAAGGAAATGAAAAATGAAAGCACGGGATAGCTATATTCAGGCAGTCCTGAACGAGTGGCGTGTCGGCGCCAATGCATTACAAAACCCTTCCCTCCAAAACCTGCGCGAGGGCGGAAAGCGCTGCGCAAGCTGCGAAGCCAAGTTGCCGCCTCCCAATACGCCTGGATTCCGTCAGTGTCCGGGCTGCCGGCGCGCCGACGCGCACGCAATCTACATGGTCTTCGCATACAGAAATAGCTCATGGCATTGCCGGTTCCTCGATGAGGGGCCGGAGGGGACGCTGGTGAACGAAGTGACGTTCGGTAGCCCGGATACGGTGCTGGAGAGTGCGAGACGCGGAAAAGCCCTGACATTCGCCGCGGCGAAGCGAAGGACCGACTGCGTGCTCGCGGAGCGCCGCGAAGGCAAGCTCTGGCTTCAACTCACGGTGCCGCAGTACGTGAATCTTCAGCGTCATCGTCCGGGTGAAATCCCCTGCACGGTGCAGCTCAAATCCTCGGAGTAGGTGAGGACATGGGTGCGCCGAACCTTGCCTTAGCAGCGAAAGGAAGCTTATCGATGGATAAGTGTCGTTTTTTGGCGGAAGGCCCGACCCCCTGCAATGAGTCGGAGACTGGATGTCCGCGGCGCGGAGAGGAGGACTACCGGCCGAATCCGGATCAAGCAATGGACTTCAAGGTCGATTCTGACGAGGATTTCGGTTGGGAGGACACCCGCTGAGCACCGGCAGGATGGGTGCCATTACCGGACGGCGCTTAGTGCGCCGGTCTGGCGCGATCCAGTCGAACGCTCGCCGCAGTTCCGCGCACGTAGGCTGTGGTGGGCGCCGCGGCGTTGGTTCGAGAACCCCTTTCAAATCTGCTTTCCCCAGGGCGGGCAGCCTTGATCCCTGACGATTGCCTTTCCCAAGCAAGGAGTCCACTTATGCAAGCGCTCGAGCTTTCCGTGCCTGCGTCCAGCCCTGACATTCAGAGCCTGGTTGAGCATGCTAAACGTCTCCTCAACGCGTCCAGGGCCCCGGCAACCCGGAAAGCCAGCGCGGCCGATATCCGCGATTATCGTGCTTTCTGCACAAAATACGGTCTGCCGTTTTTCGCGTCCGGGAGCGACGGATCCGGCGACAAGGTGTTGGCCCTCTATATAGCCGACCTGGCCGACCGCGAGAAAAAGCCGTCGACCATCTTGCGCCGCGTAGCGAGCCTTGCCACGGAGTACCACGCGGCAGGGCACCGCGAGACGCCGGCCTCGAGCTTTCTGGTCGTGGAGGTTCTGCGCGGCGTGAAACGAACTCTTGGCACCGCCCAGGAGCGCAAGATTCCGCTGCTACTGGGCGACATCGAGAGGATTGTTGCGGCCTGCCCCGCCCGGTTGATCGGTCTGAGAGACCGCGCTCTGGTGCTTCTTGGGTTCGCGTTGGGCGCGAGAAGAGCGACCCTCGCCGGTCTCACGGCCGGCGATTTGGAGTTGACTGACGAGGGGCTCATAGTCACTATTCGGCGCGGGAAAGAGGACCAAGAGCAGCAGGGCCGGAAGGTGCCGGTAGCCTTCGGCCTACATTCGGATACCTGCCCAATTCGTGCAATCGCCGCCTGGATCCATGCCGCCGGCATCGTCGATGGCGGCCCCCTGTTCACGGCGGTTGACCGGCATGGCAACCGGTCATCGAAGGCTCTCGAGCCCGGCTCGATCGCAAGGATTCTGAAGAACGCAGCTCGTCGCAGCGGCATGGGCGAAGCGGAGGTGGCGAAGCTGGGCGGGCACAGCCTCCGCTCAGGGACAGCCACCGCGGCGGCGATTGCCGGGGCCAGTGAGAGGGAGATTTCCGCACTCACCGGGCATCGTTCGCGAGAGGTGCGCCGATATATCCGCGACGCGGACCTGTTCCGCTCGAGCGCAGCCGGGCTGCTGGGCCTATGAAGGGCGGGCGGTGACGAAGGTACCGCGTCAGAGGCCCGATAAGCGTGAGTTACCGAGCCTCAGACCCCGGAACTGTCGAAGAACGGAACACGCCGAGAAAGTAACAGCGGTGAACAAACACTTATCCGGCCTCGTTCGCGGCTACAGGGAATGCCCGCACGTTTCCCGCTGGCGGGAGGCGTGCGAACTCGTCCTGCGTGGAGACGGTTGCCCGACCTGCGCCTTCACGCGGCTGGGCGCGAAGGCCTGTGACGCCAGAAGACTGTCCGTTCCCCACGATTCGCCGCGGAAGGACTGACGCTCCGCCAACAATCAGCAACTCAACTGCCGCCCCGCGATCGCCTCGCAGAGCGGCTTTTTCTTTTGGGAGGATTCCATGGACGTAGAGACTTTCTTTACAACATTGTCCGCAAAGCGGCGCGCGGAACAGGCGCGCCAGCGATCGGCATTTACGCCTCCGACTGGCTTCCGGGTTCCCTGGGATCTTGAACGGGCGATCAAGCACGGCTGGTTGGTTCAGCCGGTTCTCGCCCAGTCGATTTACGCCAGCGCCACCGCGCGGGTGGGCGTGCCCGACAACACGCGCACGCAGATCGAGTACTGGGCCACTCTGTATCCAGGGTGCAACTGGGAGCTGGCCACGGGACGAGACTCCGGCGTAATCGGTGTAGAAATGGACATGCGCTTCGCCTCGGAATCGCTGAGCCTGGTTTCCGAAGATGCTTGGGAAGTCTTCGAAAGCACGCTCTGGTTCGAGGCGGGTTGTCGCCGGATTGCGCTCTTCCGCCACGCAGAGAACCTTCCCAGGATGGGCCGCCAGTACGCCGGATACGTCAAGCTGTACAACGGCGGAAAGACCATCCTGATCCCGCCCTCGTGCCTCGCCGGGAGCCAACTCGCTTACCGCAATTCATCGTCCCCTGCAACCGCGCCGGCGTGGCTTTTCGATTTGGGTGCGACTTGCGTGCGTCCGGATTTCTCCAAAAGAGCCTGAACCACTGAAGGCAGCTGTGCCTCTGCAGGCCAGGCACTCGTTCCGCACCCATGCCCCGCTCATGGGTGCGACCCATCGATCGAGGTCATTTTTCCCCTGTGCAAAAACTTGGCAATAGTGACGTTCCCTTCCGGACGGACCCTGGCCGACAATGACGTTAACTACCGGGAATCCGAGCCACATCCGAAATGGGTGCCCGAGCTTATGGCCGCACTGCAATACCGGGCAGTGCGGCTGGACCGATGGGAGGAACGCATGAAAGACGATGATTCTAAACAATTTGACAATTTGTCAAATCTCACCAAAGACCTGAAGGTGATCGAAAATCAGGGCGGCGTGGACCACGCCGCTGGCCTGGACGCAGCACGGGAGACCGTGGTTGGGGCCATCCGCGGAATGCGGGCGAGTCTTTATCAGCTCGCAGAAGCGTTGGAGGGTTACCACAACTACTTCAAGGGGGAGCACATCTGGACCTCGGTTCTGGACAGGGTCGCGCGTGGGCAGGGCTGCAGCGCGCGGACGCTCTACCGCCTGATCGAAAACTACAAGGAGGCGCAGAGGCTGCCGCAAATCGTCGTCGACGCAATGATCGAGTCGCACATTGAGCCCACCTCCACCAAGAACCGTGATGTGGTGCAGATTGTCGCCCAGATTCCAGAAACGGCCACCAGGGAAGATGCGGCAGCGGCGGTCAAGTTGGCGCACTCGCGGGTGATCGCCATGAAGCGCACTGCAAAGGCCGAAACCGCACCGGTGGAACCAGGCTCGCTGGAGGAGTTCACGCGGCGGATTGTTCGGATGTTCGAGGCTCGATTCGGCTCGTACTCTCCCTCCCACCGGGACGACGAAGTTCGCTTCATTCTTGAGAAGGTTGTGAATTGCCTGCGGGCAAATGTGCGCGAACTGCGCACGTACAGCCGCGCCGACCAGGTTCGCAAGCCCGCGGCCGCGAAAGGGGAAATCTAATGCAGCATTCGAACATTACCTGGACACAGGCGACGATGAACTCTCTTTATGGCTGCACTCAGTGCTCGGAGGGCTGCACCGAATGTTATGCAACGAGCAATCTGGTCCGTTTTTCTGCCAACCCCGTTCTGAACAGCGATCACCGGTTCGATGACCTTGTACGCGTCCGGTCAGTTGGTGATGAACAGGTTTACACTCTGACCGGGCGCATCCTCTTCAGCCCCGCTCACCTCTACTCCGCCTTGCGCGACAAGACGCCGAAGATGGTGTTCGTCAACGAATTCAGCGACCTCGTTCATGAGGCGCTGCCTCTTGACCTCATCCTGGAGCACTTTCGCGTGTTTGTCCACGCCCCGCAGCATCTGTTCCAGGTGCTGACCAAGCGCGGGAAGCGCCTCGCCGAAATCAATGACGCGGTGCTGACTGAGTTTGGAGCGTGGCCTCGCAATGTCCATATGGGCGTTTCGGTTTGCACAGCGGCAGATCACGAGATGGCACGCATCCACCAGCTCGGCGCGACAGATGCCGCGCTCCGCTGGATTTCTTTCGAGCCCTGGATCTCCGATCTCGCAGTACCTCTGCGCACCGCGCGGCCTGGGCTCCGCACTCTCCTTCGCGACAACCGCATCGAGTGGGTGGTGATTGGCGGCGAGTCGGGAGCGTGTGAGAAAACTGGCCTGATGACACTCGACGACGCACGCTACCTTATTGAAGAAAGTCGTGCGGCGGACGCGCGCGTCTTCTTTAAGCAATTGGGGACCGCGCTTGCCATCCAGCTTGGCGTCTATTCGACGCAGGGCAAGGGCGAGCATCGCAGCAAAGGTGGGCACCCCGATCAGTGGCCCGCTGACTTGAACGTGCGAGAGTATCCCGATCCGCTTCCTGTCACTCCGCGTACGCGCACCGCGTTCCATCCAGCATACGATCCGGAAGCATGGATGCATTTTAGGGGCAAGACCGCAAAGGTGGGCTGAAAACTATTTGAACTCTCCTACGTGACGCGCCTCATCTCTCACTGCTTGGTTGCGCAGCCGGGAGGTGAGGCATCCTTTTTAGAGTAACTCGATCACGCAACGTGGCTGGCGTTCAGATGCCCGACGCCGATCGAAGAGTGTGCAGTTTGCAGCCCGTGTAGCTCCTCGCGATCGGTGCTAAGGCTGGTGTACGTTTCCAGATGCCAGGCACCGCGCCAACCTGTTCTGACCCATCCGACCCATGCAGAGTAACCCTTCACTCATAGATTTTGATGGGTAGAGAGAAATAGTGTCTCCGTAGCAGTTCCCGGGATTCTGCTCTTCATGGCATCGTGATGACAGTAATCACAACGAGGGCCGTGACATGAAGAACTCGCACAACGACGACACGAATCCCGAGCTTGATCCACCCATCCAGCTCACTTCCACCAACGCGGAAGACGAACAACCTATGTCCACAAATCTTGAACCATATGTCGATGCTGATAAAGTCGCCGCGTTCATCTCCGAACCGCGCAAGAACGTCATCCGCTTGGCTCGGGAACACAAGCTTACCTGCTATCCGATGTCGGGACACCTGCGGCACACATACAAATTCAAACTCTCCGACGTGTCGCGCGACATCGCAAAGCTTCGTCGTTCGAGCTCGACTCTGCCCAACGAAAACCCTCAAACCAAAGGCTCTAATCGCGAGTAGTAGGAGATGATCACCGTGCCCAAGAAAGCTAGGGGCTGGCTTCGCCGCAAGACATATGCCGAGGGCGACGTATGGCTGTTCTGTTATAACGTGCCGCGCCCCGGCATGAGAGCGGCCGAGAATTCGCAACTCATTGGCTTGGTCAGCGACTTCCCGACTGAGGACGATGCCTGGCGCGAAGTACAGTTGAAGGGCTTTTGGAAACTTGTGGATCCAAGCCTTTCAATCTCGCCAACATTCGGCGAACTCGCGCAGCACTTCCGCCTCGACGAATTGAAGCGCAATGGACCTCTGTCCAAGCGCGCCACTGAGACCGTCACGACGCACGAGTCGATGCTCGATGGCTACGTCCTCCCTAAGTGGGGATTTACCCGAGCACTCGACATGACCGTGCCGATGATCGAGCACTGGTTCGAGGAGTTGGCCACTACCGCGAATGGCAGGGCGTACCCGGAAGGCAAGGAACCGCCGAAGGGCTATGTTTCCAAGCCTCTCGAGTGGACGTCGATCCAGAAGATCCGCAGCACCATGTCGCTCGTCTTCACGCATGCTCTGCGGAATCGTCTTCTGCAAAGCGGACCGGAAGTCAATCCATTTCGCAGCCCTAAGTCTGAGGGCGGCGTTCGTTGCATTACTGTCTCGGATTACGAGGCCACGTATGTTACGCCCGAACAGATGATCTTGATTCTCGAGTTCCTCAACACAGAAACCACGCAGATGGAGTGGACGATGGCCCTTCTTCATGCCTGCACGGCAGTCAGGGGCGAAGAGGGATTCGGGCTCAAATGGAAGGACATCGACTGGCGGAAGGGCCAGATCAATCTCACGCGCGCATGGTCCAAGGGTGTGGAAACCGCCGGAAAGAATGACGGCGCACTGGTTCCGGTCGCCATGCACCCTGTGTTAGGCAGAGCGCTCCTGGAGTGGCGCCGCCAGTCGCCGTATCCCAACGACGATGATTGGGTGTTCCCCAGTTTGAAGCTCAAAGGCAAGGTTCCGCGGTCAGCTTCCAGCGCGGCGCAGGACTATCTTCGCTCGGCGGCTGTCTATGCCGGGGTAATCATGGAGGGCTCGTCGAAGAGGTTTGGGTGGCACAACCTCCGGCACTCACTTGCGACTTTCCTGGCCGGGGAAGTGGATCCGGCCATCACCATGAAGACCCTGCGGCACAGGAAACTTTCGTCGCTTGGGCGTTATACGCATAGCGTCTTGCAAAAACAAAGAGCTGCACAGGGACTTTTTCTCGATGCCATTGAGCAGACCGAGGTGCCGAAGAAACAATCGATAAGGCGCATGCGGTAGTGTCCACGGCCGCTGCAGCAATTCCGTTTCCGAAGCGCGGCGTCGAGAACAATTTTGCTGGCGCGCGGAGGTGAAGAGCCGCAGTGACTGCATATCGAAAGGAATGTTAAGGAGGAGCAGTGCAAATGAGTAATAGAGAAGAACAATTCGTGGACGTCGAGGCTGTCGCCGGCTTCCTCAGGGAAACGCGCCGTTACGTGCTGTACCTGGCCAGGACCGGAGTCATCCGGTCCTACCCGCTTTCCGGACACGTGCGCATCATTCGAAAGTTCAAGATCTCTGAAGTGGCTCGCGATCTGGTCGGCCGGAAGCGCAAGATCCGAGGGAAAAAGAAAAGCAAGGACATGCCGGTCATTTCACCCAGACGCTGATCTCGCATGCGAAGAATCGGCGGCCAGATACCCTCTCATTCTTCGCGGATTGCCACGGAGGGCCTTGCTCTCGAGGTAACCCACCTATTTCTTCTTTCCCGCCACCAATAATTCTCTGTTACATGGCGCACGCGCCGTGTCACTCGAAGTGTGCCTGCGTTCCTCCCGCTGCGTGCGCAGCCAGGAAGCTCGGGCAGGCGATAAACAACTGGCCCCGGCGCATCGCGCGGCAATCGCGAGATGCCCGCACCACGCCATTCACCCAAAACGATTCACGTTAAGGAAGACGATTTGCCAGAATGGACAGTCACCCTGGACGGCCGCACGGATATCCCTTTTCGGCCCCAAAGTCAGACGATTTGTTCTTCTTCCGCTGTCTCCCATCCATCCACCTTCACCATTGGTCCAGCAGCCAGCACGCTGTCCTGCACGCGTGCCGGCTCCTTGAGAAAGGTCCAAATGATTCACGTCATTACGCTCTACTCCGTCCGCCCCGATGCTGTAGGCTCGTTCGTTCGCTCCATAGGCAGAGACGGCGAGTGCTTCGCACTATCTCGCGTCGTCGGTCCCGCCCTTTTAGCCAGCGACCTTTTGCAACACGAGCCCTCCGCAGCCGCCCCGTTCCTCTCAGCGTCTTCTGTGCTGTTCGTATGTATCGATTTCTGGATCTCGCGCGAGGCCTACCAGCGGGCGTGCCTGAATCCGGCTTTTCAGAGCCTAATACTCGCGCGCCGGCAAATGGCAGCCTCAGTATTTGAATTCGGCGCCTTCTCCGTCCCCAAACGGGTGGACGCAGAGATCAGCGGCATGTCGGTGGAGGTATGGAACTAACCGCGCATAGCGAGAGGCCCAACTTTCAACTTCGAGGATCATATATGCAGAGAAGAAGCACTCCAATGGACCGTCAGGAGACTGAACTCTTGGCGTCAGAACTCGCGTGCAACCTGGGGCGTAAGCTGAGGTATCTCCGGGCAATGAGAGGCTGGACACAGATTGAGCTTGCTAGAAGGGCAAAAATGTCACGCGCCTACGTGGGCAGGCTCGAAAGAGGAGAGGTTCTTCCCCGGTACATCACCCTCGTGCGGCTCGCAGCCTGCCTGGGCGTTACCCCTGCGGAACTCGTGCGCACCGAGGCCCGGGCGGATTGTAACGGTTCGAATGAGCCTCAATAGGCTCATTCCTGCGTTTCACGTCGGTCCTTCACCCCGGTTCCGTGCCATTCTTGGAATTGCCCTGGAGGGGCATGCATCATGGATGACACGATTGACCCGGCTGAGAACGAAGAATGCAAGGGGCCGGAAGATAGTAACGACAAGCCTCCTGCTTGGATCAGTACGGAGGAATTTGAAAAGGCGCTTTTCAACAAAATCCAATACACATCGTTTGCATGCGCTGGTGACACGGATGCCTACGCGGAGGTTGATGAGGATTTCAGCGGCGAGGAAGACTACGAGGACGACGACGAGAGGAGATGCTCGGTACTACGGGTTCTCGCAACAATGCGTTAGTAACTGGCATATTTTCTCGCAGCGCAGTCCTACAAATTGCAGAACGCGACTGTCACTTCGGTAGGGCTGGCAGCAGCAATGACCTGATGGAACACAGGTCTGACCCAATAACACCTATTTGGCATGGGCAGCATCCCGCGACCGAGATTGCGGCTGCTCTCCGACTGGCGGCCTCCCTTTTCGGCATTGGGGAGGTCGCCGATTTTTGACGGGAGTGCCGATCCTCACGGGTTTGCACCCCTGGTGAAACCTCCAATTCAAGATAGGTTGACAATGAACAAAGGTGATATAAGCACTGATTTCGCAGATGCAATGAGCAGAGTCTCGAGTATGTTTGGGCGCTTTAGGAAGAAGCGCCTCAGCGAGCGATTCAAAGCGATCAAGAACGGCCTGCTTGTCGATATGCAGTTCCCGCCGTTTCGGCAGTTCAATCAGATACTCAGCAACGATTGCCCAATGGTGATGACCAAAGCGGCGTATCAGGCGTGTGTGCAACTTCCGGGCGAGGTCATGAAGAAGGCCGAAGTGCCCGCAAACGCTCGCTGGGGGATTGTCTTTCTCAGTTTCACGGAAAAGTTTCAGCACTGTGACGACGACCCGCACGAGGGGACCTTCGACGTTAACATTTTGATGCCTGGTGGGTTTCAAGTGCCAAAGACCGTGAAGGTTGTTGTAGATGGTGACTTCGACGGGGAAAACGCATTTGTCTTCATGTTGCCGAATGAGTCTTGGCCCGCATGCATTCACTCCGCTGAATAAGACGGCTATGGATGCGTTGACTGCGGCGGGCCCGTTGGACCAGTGCCAACCCGACCGATTTCATTTTCCCCAGCGTAAAGCTCGCATTCAAGGGGGAAGAGACCGTCGCACGCCGGACGGTGGGTACTTACACGATCCACCCCACATGATTACCTGTGCAAGAAGAAAAATGCGTGGGTTGTGAAGATAAATCCATTCTAGCGTTTCAAATGGACCCACCAATGTACTTGACTGATTCCGAAGCACAGGAAAGGGACCCACCATGAATCGCTATCTTTTGCTCTTGACCGTCGCCAAAGTACTCAATATCTGCGATTTGCTTTTCTACCTCGATAACACATGCAAGGACGAAGGAATTTTTACACTTGCTGTTTTGGACTCGTTTTTAACCCAAAACTTCGAGTCCCCTGAGTTGGCAAATCAGTTATTTCTCTCGTTCACCGAGGCGCCATCCGTGTTGGCTGTGCTCTCCTTCACCTTCGCGTATGCGGTAACGATCCGAAACGATGACTGGAGATCTGTCGGATTTAGAGGCGCTGACCACCGCGGAATCGACTGTTGGTTAGGCGGGATGCCGGTCGTGTTAGCGATCATCTGAAAACGTATTTGTCTGGACAGTGGTCGCCCTGGTTTTTGCGGCTTGTTGCAGCTTGAGGCGCAGGTAGTCGAGGTAGTTTCCGGGCGCAGGAGCTTCTGTCAGCTCTTCGGTGACGGGCAAGAAGTAGGCCAGCGAGCGTATGGGCGACAACGGCGGGGCATCCTTGGGACGTATCAATCGGCGTAGCGATCCCAGCAGCAGAGCCGCTTCAACGGCCTCCGGCGGCACACCGTCTTTGTCGAGACGACGAGCCAGCATCTGATCAGACTGGCTGGCGCGCATCGGCGTCTCCGGCATTTGCAGATAGAGAGTCATCACCGATGTCAGATACGAGGATGATTCCGCAGTCTGATTCATGACTTGCTCCTGCGCCGCGCGGTGCTCTCCTGCTCGCTTTCATGCACACGATAACTTTTGCCTTCGATTACCGTGACCTCGGCGTGATGCAGCAGGCGATCCAGCATCGTTGTAATACAAGCCGCGCTGGGAAAGACCTCGTTCCATTCCTCGAACCGCTTGTTGGTTGTGATAATTAGCGACTTCTTCTCATAGCGACGATTGATGACCTCGTAGAGCAGGCCGGCCGACTTGTCATCGAAGCTGAGATAGCCCACTTCGTCGATGCAGAGCAGCGGCAGACTAGCATAGGCGCGCAGCTTGCGCAAACGCCCTTCTGGTGTCTGTCGATGCAACTCTTCCAGCAGCAACGATGCGGTGCGGAAGAGCACGGAGTGACCGGCCAACACCGCGGCGTGACAGATGTTTTGCGCGATCATGGTTTTGCCCAGTCCGTTGGGGCCAAATCTTCCCCCTGTCTTCTGCTCCAATAGGCATTCCTCGGCAAGGCTCAACACGCCCTAATCCAGATCAAAGTAACTCTACGAAGCTTAACAAAGCACAATCTTAGGGGGCCGGGTACTTTATGGAACAGAAAGCGCCCTGTCGCCAGTAATATCGATTCTGCTGTCATTGTGGCCAGAACTGTATCGGTCATCCGGGTCCAGATTCGATTCCGGTGGGTTGAATGGAAAGCAACAAGGCTCCTGACCGGTCTCCCGAGCTCTTTTGCACTCCCCTTATCATCTCTTCTCGTCGGCGCGAGGCCTCCAGGAACCCACCTACACGCCAGCTTTGCCGGCGTTCGAAGGTCTGGAAGAAAGTGCGACCTTCAACTTTCTGCGGGTAAGACTGTCCTACATTTTGTCCAGCTTCGCCGCAAATTAGGTTAGCCGATATCCTGGCGATGATGACTGGCTTTTCCCGAGTCTCAAGCTCAGGGGAAAGGCACCGAGCTCAGCATCTACTGCGGCGAAGGACTATCTTCCCCCGGCAGCTGTCTATGCCGGAGTGATCGAGGAGAGATCGTCCAAGCGCTTCGGATGGCACAATCTCCGCCACACGCTTGCGGAGTTCCTTGCCGAGGAGGTTGATCCCGCAGTCACCACGAAGGTCCTGCGCCATCGCCGGATATCGCCCACATGGAGAGGTACACACATCGCATCAGCGACAAGCAGAGGGACTCACAGGGGCTATTCCTCGTTGCCATCGGGAAGAACAGGGCGCGGAAGCAAAAGTCGGCAAAGTGCAGACGATAGAGTTCACCGCTGTGGCCGCAATGCCGTTTGCCGCTGTGGGCGGCTAAGCAGCCATTCAGGCGCGGCGGACGCTGAGGACCGCGGCGCCTGATCTCCATGATCTGTTATGAAGAGAGGGAAAAATAAATGAGCGAATAGGAAGAACGGTACTTCGATGCTGACAACTGCGCAGTTAATCAGTGTGGTGGCGATGGTGGTAAAATGCATTTCTCTACGCATCCTGGAGTGACATGCGCCTTTGGCATATCTCGATTCCTGAAGCGTAAGATGTTCTGGACATGTCACCAGTCACTTATTGGGCGCATTCGGCACAGAATTCGTTACCTGGCTCGGAATCTAGAGTTGGTTGGCAGCCGTTGGCCGTTCATCTACAGGCTGTTAGCCAGTTGGCTCGCGAGCTGGCTTCCGCGGCCCGTCCGAATGACGACAACCTGGCCAATCTCGCCGCCATCTCTGGGGGGCTGCATGATTTCGGGAAGTACTCTGAATGCTTCCAGAAGATGCTGCGCACTGGCCAAGGACGTTGCCAGCACGCGATCCACGGAGCAATGTTGGCGAAATTTGGGACTTTAGATGCGCCACTCAAGCCAGGGCTGCAAACCGTATCCGCGGCCATTACCGGCCATCACGCTGGACTTGCGGATTGGAACACCGGATTAAGAAAGAAGATGCTCGATCCGAAGTATCGCGACGAAACCTGCTCGCTGGTGGAGCGGGCTTGCGTCGACTCTGTCGAGCTGAAACGCATCGTCTCCAAGCTAAGCAATCAACAGGATGCCTTTCCTGGAGCGACCAAAGCTCAGCACGATCTGTTCGTGCGTATGCTCTTCAGTTGCCTCGTCGATGCGGATCGGCTAGACTCTGCGGGTCGCCTTTCTCCACAAGGCGAGTTGCACGCCGGTGAGCGGCTCCAAGCGGTAATGAATCACATCGCAGATCTACAGAAAGACTCACCTGAAGGGCTGGTCAAGCAGATGCGCGCGCAGGTTTTGGCAGACTGCCTCCAGGCCGCTTCAGCAGAGCAGAGATTGTTTTCACTTTCGGTTCCGACTGGAGGCGGCAAGACACTTGCCGCGATGGCATTTGCTCTGCGGCGAGCGGCTTTTTATCCGGAACGCTTCCGACGGGTCATCGTGGTCATTCCCTTCCTGTCAATCATCGAACAGAACGCCCAGGTTTATGCCAGGATTTTTGGCCACGATGCAATCCTGGAGCATCACTCGGGCAGCATCCAGAAGCTAGTGATACATTCCGACCCCAACACCAATCCAGACGAGGATCACTTCATTCCGGCCGCCGGAGAGCAGGACGAAGAAGAAAAGAGATACCAAGAAACGGGAGTACGTCTGGAAACCGAGAACTGGGATGCGCCGCTTATTGTGACGACTTCGGTTCGTTTCTTTGAGAGCCTGTTTTCCAACCGTCCTGCCGATTTGCGGCGCGTGCATAACATCGCGCGCTCGATCGTGATTCTCGACGAGGTGCAAACCTTGCCGCGTCGCCTGCTGGGACCGCTGTTGGACATGATGAAAGAGATGGCCGAAGACTGGGACACGAATTTTGTCTTCTCGACGGCCACACAACCAGCATTCGAGCGCCCGCCACACAAAACGGACCTGCGTTGGAGTCCTGGGACACTCACTGAGATCATTCACGATCCCGCTTCGCTGCGCCAGGCGCTTAAGCGCGTTGAAATGTGTTGGGAGATCGACAATCCCGTTGGCTGGCTGGTCCTTGCGCAACGAATGTTGGCAGCACCCCAATGTCTGGCCATCGTGAACGTGCGCGACCACGCAAGCCAGCTCTATGAAGAGCTTCTGCACACCGTAAATGATAAGAAGTTGGAGACAGGGGGTATCTTTCATCTTTCCACTCGCATGTGCGCTGCACATCGTCTGCGCGTGCTGGACGAGATTCGCAAGCGATTGAAGGCGGGAAAATCCTGCCATGTGGTCTCGACGCAATTAGTCGAAGCGGGCGTGGATGTGGACTTTCCGCTGGTGCTGCGGGCTCTGGCTCCGCTGGACTCCATTGTGCAGGCTGCTGGGCGCGCCGATCGCGAGGGGAAACTGACGGCAGCGCTAGGACATCCCGGCGGGAAGGTCGTTGTCTTCCTGCCTGAGGAGCACAAGCTACCGCCGCATGAATACAAGGAAGCGGCTGGAATTACCGCGGCAATCGCAAAGCAGGAACTCCTGGATGGCCATAGCGTGCAGGTAGATTCCGCTGTGGCATTCAGAGACTATTTCGAGCGCTGTTACGGGGGAAGTGGAACCGACCTCGGAGAGAATCTAGTCGAGTTGCGCAAGGGGCTCAACTTCGCCACGCTCGCACAGGAGTTCGAGATGATCTCGAACCGCACGCGGGATGTTTTTGTGCCGGATGACGAAGAGGCGCAGAAGGCAATCGAGGAACTGCGGTTGGCTGGTGAAATCAGCCCTGCGTTGCGGCGCACTTTGCAGCGGCACATCGTGGGGCTTAGTCCCTCGGAGTTCGAAAAGGCAAAAGGCGTTGTGGAACGGGTAGCAACGGCTACTGGGGATGAAATATGGGTAGCTGTGGATCAGGCATACGACCAGCAATTGGGCCTGATTTTCAATCCTGGGCCGGATCGGCTGGTCCTTTAACATAAGCGCAGCAAGATGTCCTTTCAATATTAGCGAACCGTATACCTGCCCATCCTAGGCCTATTCAGGCGCATAGAATCTTCGCATTGGCAGTTCAAGACTTTTATCGTCCTGAATTCGATTCGAAGCCAGGAGTTCTGCAACCATGTCCATTCCAAGTGTTCGCGTCCGAGTCTCTGGAGAGTTTGCGTGTTTTACGCGCCCAGAGGCCAAGGTTGAGCGATTCTCTTACCCTGTGATGACGCCCTCTGCGGCGCGCAACATCTTGGACGCTATCTGCTGGCGACCGCAGATGCGCTGGATCGTCACCAGCATTACCGTATTGAAGCCAATTCGCTTGATGAGCGTCTTGCGCAATGAGGTTCAGAGCAAAGTCTCCCCGGTCGCCGTCAAACGATGGATGCGCGACGGCTCCACCTTTGAGCCGCTGATCGCTGGCGCAGGAAACGGCACCGACGGAACCCCGCGGAACACCACTCTGCTGCGTGACGTGGCCTACTGGATCGACGCGTATCCGCAGGTCTTCGACGCAGGAGGGGACGACACTGGGCCGAATACTCCAGAAAAGTATGTCGCGATGCTGAATCGGCGCGTGGAAAAGGGGCAGTGCTTTCAGCGACCCTACCTGGGCTGCCGCGAGTTTGCCGCGGATTTCGGCCCTGCGCGCAAAGAGGACCAACCGATTCCAGATTCGATGGAGATTGGCCGGATGCTCTATGACATTGCCTTTCTGGCTGACGGCAATCGCGCTGCGTTCTTCGACGCACGCCTGGAAAATGGTGTGATGGAGACCAACCCGGAGACTGTCTTGGCAGATGAAGGCCGCCGCCAGGAGGTGCTCGGATGCTCGTACAAGCGCTAGCCGAATATGCGGACAACTATCTGGCCGACGAGTTGAACGATGCGGCCTGGGAGATGAAGCCCGTCCCATGGCTGCTGGAGATCTCTCATCAGGGAACTTTTCTGTATGCAACCCAACGGATGAAGATGGAAACCCGCGGCAAGAAGCAAGTGCAGGTTCCCATGCAGATGAGCGTGCCTCGCTCCCCGGTACCACGTGTCAACGGGGAGCATCCATTGTTGGGAACAGACGATATCGCCTATGTGCTTGGTGTTGGCCCATGGACGCCCGACAAGATCGCTGACAAGAAAAAGGCTGTGAGACACCATGAAGCCTTTATCACCCTCGTAGCCAAAGCCGCGGCCGATACACAGGACACCGTTCTTGCATCCTGCGTTCGTTTCTACGCTAACGCCGATGAGGTGGAAAAGGCGCGCAACGCCCTGGGAGAAGCGAAGCCCGGGACTCTCGTTGCGCTCTCTGTGGGTGAACCTCTGGTGGAATGCGAGGCCGTCCAGCAGTTCTGGCGCAAGCATTATCAGGCAGAGTTTGACCAGCGCATGGAGGGCGTCGACGGCGAATGCATGATCTCTGGAAAGCTCGGTCCCATCGCGCCCACACACGAGAAGATCAAGGGTGTTTCGAGCCTCGGCGGGCAAGCAGCCGGCGTGGCGCTGATGTCCTTTGATAAAGAGGCATTCCGCTCCTATGGCTGGGAACAAAACCGCAACAGCCCCGTCTCGCCCAACCGCGCACTGGCCTATGTGCTAGCAATCAACGATCTGCTAAAGCCAGTCAAAAAGCCGTACAAAGGGCGCAAGGACATCGCTGGCATTGGATTCCTCTACTGGCTGAAAAATCCTGCGGGCCTCGATGTCATCGACATAATGGACGTGGCCGATCCTGGCCAAGTGAAAAGTCTTCTCAGCTTCGATCCAAGGGACGAGCTCGATACAAACCGCTTCTACATGGTTGCTGTTTCGGGCAATGGCGGGCGGCTCCGCGTGCGCCATTGGACCGACCTCGCTCTCACGCAAGTCAAAGCAAACCTCAAGGACTGGCACCGGCAATTGCGAGTCGAATACCCGCAGTATGAAGGGGAAGAACCAAATCCCGTTCGTCTCTGGCAACTGCTCTATGCTCTGGACCGCGATGGAGAACCCGACGAGCACTCGGTACTGGCCTTGCTGCGCCGAGGAATTGAGGGACTCCCTCTCGGTTACTCGGTTCTTTCGACGGCGCTCACCCGCCTGCGCCATCCGGGCGGAAACGATTCCAGGGATAAGGCCGGAGAGAAGAAGAACGATCCCATGTCGCTGGCTCGACTGCGTGTGCCCATCGGCCTGATTCGCATGTGCATCAACGATCTAATTCGGCAGCAGAAAGGAATGAAGGAAATGAGTGAAGGACTAGACTCCACCTGTGCGATCCCCGCCTACGTCTGCGGTCGACTGATGGCTGAGTTTGAGAATCTGCAACGCTCATCCAGCGAGACTGAAGTGAATTCATCGATTATGGATCGCTATTTTGCCTTGGCATCGACATATCCAGCGGTTGCTTTTCCGAAGATTGAAAGCCTTGCGCAAAAGCACCTGCGTAAACTCCGCAGGGACAAACCAGCGGCCGCATACGCCATCGACGGGCGACTTCAAGAGCTGCACAGTCTGTTGCAGCCCTCCGCAGGCGGCGCATATCCGGGCAAACTCGGCCTGGATGGTCAAGGCCTATTTGCGCTCGGATACTACCACCAGAAAGCTCGTTCCCGTACTCAGGCACAGGACCGCAAGCAGGCCAACGCTAACTATTTTGCTAGCGACGCAATGAAAGAAGGAATCAACGAATCCAGCGATCGGGAGAAGAACTAATGAGCACGATTGAAAACCGCTACGACTTCGTATATCTGTTTGACTGCCAGGACGGCAACCCGAACGGCGACCCGGACTCCGACAACAGCCCCCGCTTTGACCCGGAGACCTTCAACGGGCTCGTCTCCGATGTATGCCTGAAGCGCAAGATTCGCGACTATGTTTCTAACTCGACGACCGTCGGTGCTATTCCAGAAACCGAGAACCGCATCTTCGTCCTGAGTGGCAACACACTGGAGAGCAATCAGCGGCAACCGTTTGAAAAATGGGAAGGTGATGATAAACCTGAAGCCAAGGGCAAAGACACCACGCCGACAGACATAGATAAGGCCCGTCTGTGGATGTGCAAAAACTTCTTCGATGTGCGTGCCTTTGGCGCTGTCATGAGCACTACGGAGTTCAACTGCGGACAAGTTCGCGGCCCCGTGCAAATCACCTTTGCACGCTCCATTGATCGTATTCTTCCGACTGAACACACCATCTCACGCCAAGCGTTTACGGGTGAGAAAGACATCAAATCGGGCACGGGAACACTGGGCCGAAAATACACCATCCCCTACGGCCTTTATCTTGCGCACGGATACATCAACCCGGTTTTTGCAGCCAAGACCGGCTTCAGCGAAGACGATCTGGCGCTCTTGTGGAAGGCGCTGGCCAATCTCTTCGAACTAGACCGCTCTGCGGCGCGTGGCACCATGTCGTCTCGCGGACTGTACATTTTCAAGCACGAGAGCAAACTGGGCAATGCGCAAGCGCAGCGTCTTTTCGACACGATCAAGATCGAGAAGAAGCCGGACGTTGAAAGCCCGCGTTCCTTTGCGGATTACACCGTTGTGCCTCCCGATCCCAGCACACTTCCGGCAGGGATCACTTACATCGATGGTCTCGCATAAACAGCGCACACAGGGTGTAACGGCATGTATACAGAAGAGGATCTTCTTCCGCTCTCCGGTCTCCAGCATCTCGCCTTCTGCGAGCGGCGCTGGGCTCTTGTCCACCTGGAGCAGCAGTGGGAGGAGAACCTCTTCACCGCCGAGGGAAAGCTCCTCCACGAGAAGGCACACTCAGCAGAAATTGAGTCCCGGCCCGAGGTGCTTGTACGACGAACGCTGCCGCTGCGATCATTTCGGTTTGGACTCTCTGGTCAGACCGACATCGTCGAGTTTTTGCCTTGCGCCGAGGGAGAACCCGGAGTGTCCATGCCGCGCCGCAAAGGGTTATGGAAGCCATATCCAATCGAGTACAAGCGCACCCGCGACCAGCACGGCAGCACTGCTTACCGCATTCAACTTTGCGCCCAGGCACTCTGTTTGGAAGAGATGCTGCAAGTTCCGGTTCCCGCAGGAGCTGTCTTTGACGGCAAGGCAAAGCGGCGCGAAGTGGTGATTTTTGACGAGTCGCTTCGGCAGGAAGTCGAAAACCTCGCCGCCCTTATGCACCGGATACTTCAGTCTGGGAAGACCCCACCGCCCATCTATTCGAAAAAGTGCGAAGGATGCTCCATGAAGCTAGTCTGCCTGCCAGCGGTGGTTGAAGCAGGCAGCGCCTCTCGATATTTGTCCCGCGCAATCGAAGCTAACCTCAGACAGGCCTCGCCTGGTGCAGGGCGTGAGGATAAGGATCAATGAGAAAGCTCCTCAACACGTTGTATGTCACCATCCCGAATGCCTATCTAAGCAAGGACGGTGAAACCGTACTGGTTCGCGTTGAGCACGAGACGCGCCTGCGCGTTCCGATTCACACGCTGGAAGGCATCGTTTGCGTCGGGCTGGTGTCGATGAGTCCGCCTCTGATGGGATTCTGTGCCGAGCACAACGTCGGAGTGAGCTTTCTCAGCGAACATGGCCGCTTTCTGGCCCGCATCCAGGGTCCCATACATGGCAATGTTTTGCTGCGCCGCGAACAGTACCGCCGCGCCGATCAGGAGGCCGAATCTGCCGCCATTGCAAGGTCTGTTCTGTTAGCAAAGGTTGCGAATGGCCGGACTTCGCTACTGCGCGCCGGCCGTGAGCATGCATCCGAGACGCTTGAACGTGCAGCGACACAACTTGGCAAATCGCTGCGCCTGCTTGTGTCCACGCCATCTCTCGATGGCTTGCGGGGGGTCGAGGGAGATGCGGCACAAACATATTTCAGCGTGTTTGACGAAATGATATTGCATCAGAAAAGCGATTTCTTCTTTCATGGGCGCAGTCGTCGCCCCCCACTCGACAATGTCAACGCAATGCTCTCCTTCCTCTATGTACTGCTGGCGCACGACATCGCTTCTGCATTGGAGACGGCCGGTCTTGATCCCGCCGTCGGGTTTCTTCACCGCGACCGCCCTGGCCGCGCGGGCTTGGCGCTAGATCTTATGGAGGAATTGCGCCCAGTTCTGGCAGACCGTCTCGCTCTCACCCTCATTAACCGCCGTCAGATCTCTGGCAGCGGCTTTTCCAGAACCGAGTCCGGAGGGGTGACGATGAGCGATGCTACACGAAAGGAGGTTCTGATTGCATGGCAATTGCGCAAGCAAGAAGAAGTCCTCCATCCATTCCTTGACGAACGTATTCCTTTTGGCCTTGTGCCTCACGCGCAGGCACTGTTGTTGGCCCGCCACCTGCGCGGTGATCTGGACGCCTATCCTGCCTTTATTTGGAGATGACAGCGCATGATGGTCCTTGTAACGTACGACATGGGAACCCAATCGGAAGACGGAAAGCGCCGTCTGCGGCATATCGCTAAACTGTGTCAGAATCATGGTCAGAGGGTTCAGTTTTCCGTCTTTGAATGTCTGCTTGAACCTGTCCTCTGGGTTGAATTCCGCGCCAAACTCCTCGCGGTCATCGACCCGTCAGTAGATAGTCTTCGCTTCTACTTCTTGGGCGCCAACTGGCAGCGGCGCGTGGAACATGCCGGCGCCAAGCCCGGATACGACCCAGAAGCCCCCCTCATCCTGTAACGCGTACGTAGAGCACACAGCTTGTCCCTGACAGATTCGCGCTGAGTGCATCTCACTCAATTCACACAGGTTGCTCATAGCGGGTAAGCCTCAGGCGTGTAACGAGCCCCACGTCATGGGAGGTTCGCGCAGATAGCCAAATAGAATACAGAAAACAATACTGTTATAGTTGAGCCGTCGCGCCCCTCGTGGGCGCGTGGATTGAAACACCTAGGCAGAGGCAGAGGCAGATATAAAGTACAAGTCGCGCCCCTCGTGGGCGCGTGGATTGAAACACTTAGAACGTGCCAGATGCCGCCCGTCGCCAGCGTCGCGCCCCTCGTGGGCGCGTGGATTGAAACACTGAAGCTGCTCACGCTCTTGTGCAGCCGCTCTGGTCGCGCCCCTCGTGGGCGCGTGGATTGAAACTCGATAAAGAGCACACTGTAATCCCACGTCGGCTCCGTCGCGCCCCTCGTGGGCGCGTGGATTGAAACTTTCCTTGGCACCGTAGTGCGAGCGACGTTGCTACGTCGCGCCCCTCGTGGGCGCGTGGATTGAAACCGAAGACGAGCTGATGACGCTGCTTCAGGCGATGTAGTCGCGCCCCTCGTGGGCGCGTGGATTGAAACAACACTACTCAAACTGCTCAACCTGGGCAATTACGGTCGCGCCCCTCGTGGGCGCGTGGATTGAAACAACGTGAAGCCGGTGCCAACGACTGCGGTAGCGGGTCGCGCCCCTCGTGGGCGCGTGGATTGAAACGTTGTACTCGCCCCAGTACGCGCCGATGGGGTTGTCGCGCCCCTCGTGGGCGCGTGGATTGAAACATGCGTGCTCCTTTGCGCATTCCTCATCAGTTGCGTCGCGCCCCTCGTGGGCGCGTGGATTGAAACGCTATGTGCTTTGTATCGTTCCACGTGTAGAGATGTCGCGCCCCTCGTGGGCGCGTGGATTGAAACAATGTAATGCGGCAAGGACCGCGCAGCGGAGGTGTCGCGCCCCTCGTGGGCGCGTGGATTGAAACAGGTTTGGGCTCAGGCCGCGGCGCTGCATCCTTGGTCGCGCCCCTCGTGGGCGCGTGGATTGAAACTTGATGCCCAGTTCTCCGCTCAATTCAGCTTTGGTCGCGCCCCTCGTGGGCGCGTGGATTGAAACTTTGTCGCTCATCTGCGACCGGAGAAACCCTGCTGTCGCGCCCCTCGTGGGCGCGTGGATTGAAACAAGCTTTATTTGTGATTATTTTCACTCTTGTGATGTCGCGCCCCTCGTGGGCGCGTGGATTGAAACGCCAACACGCTGCCCAATCTCCCAGCGCAGGTACAGTCGCGCCCCTCGTGGGCGCGTGGATTGAAACCACCTGGGCGGCTATCTGCTTCACAAACTTCACTCGTCGCGCCCCTCGTGGGCGCGTGGATTGAAACTCTGATCTCGGCTGCGATTGCTCGCAGGGACAGCCGTCGCGCCCCTCGTGGGCGCGTGGATTGAAACACCTAGGCAGAGGCAGAGGCAGATATAAAGTACGTCGCGCCCCTCGTGGGCGCGTGGATTGAAACTCCGCCTGGTACCCTACCTCGATCTTGCCGGGTTTTGTCGCGCCCCTCGTGGGCGCGTGGATTGAAACTCCGAGCTGAATCTCCTCAAAGGCGAACTGAAGGAGGTCGCGCCCCTCGTGGGCGCGTGGATTGAAACTCGGCTAGTTGCTTGACTGATGTAATGATTTGCGAGTCGCGCCCCTCGTGGGCGCGTGGATTGAAACCGGAAGACGGAACCGTTTCCTACGTAGGGCGATGTCGCGCCCCTCGTGGGCGCGTGGATTGAAACGTGCTGCAGAATCACCAGATTTCCCGGGCGGCAAGGTCGCGCCCCTCGTGGGCGCGTGGATTGAAACGACGTGGTGCAGGCCAATGGCACCACGCCCCTGGGTCGCGCCCCTCGTGGGCGCGTGGATTGAAACATCGAGTGGCACGATGTTCAAGCCGAGGGTTGCTTGTCGCGCCCCTCGTGGGCGCGTGGATTGAAACCTCATCGGCTGCTAAAGACACAGATAACAAACGAGTCGCGCCCCTCGTGGGCGCGTGGATTGAAACTGCTTTACGTGTTCGCTCGGACAGCACAGCACGCGTCGCGCCCCTCGTGGGCGCGTGGATTGAAACGTCGCTGGCACTGCGGTGCCAAGGAGAAAGTAATGTCGCGCCCCTCGTGGGCGCGTGGATTGAAACAGTTGGACCACATCCAGAGCCACGGACTGGTAGGCGTCGCGCCCCTCGTGGGCGCGTGGATTGAAACAGTTGGACCACATCCAGAGCCACGGACTGGTAGGCGTCGCGCCCCTCGTGGGCGCGTGGATTGAAACATCTGACCACGTCCGAGCACCCACGGTGTCGCGCGTCGCGCCCCTCGTGGGCGCGTGGATTGAAACTACATCGACACAACCATGCGCTACATCCATAGCGTCGCGCCCCTCGTGGGCGCGTGGATTGAAACATCTGGAGATCCTTTCTTCGCTTTGGTTCAGGTCGTCGCGCCCCTCGTGGGCGCGTGGATTGAAACTGTTGTTCCTCTTATGTGCCGCCGTTCCCATCACGAGTCGCGCCCCTCGTGGGCGCGTGGATTGAAACCGTATCGACGGTATCAAGCGCAAGAAAGGTGGCCGGTCGCGCCCCTCGTGGGCGCGTGGATTGAAACCCGGATGGCGTGGGCATCGAATCTGCTGCTTCGGTCGCGCCCCTCGTGGGCGCGTGGATTGAAACGATCACTGTCGTCCTATAGCAGAAGTGGGAGGAGTGTCGCGCCCCTCGTGGGCGCGTGGATTGAAACAATTCCTCAGCGCGTGCAATCGCGTTGAAGTCGTGTCGCGCCCCTCGTGGGCGCGTGGATTGAAACAGCAATGTTTGGCATCTCATTGCGGAGGGTTTCGGTCGCGCCCCTCGTGGGCGCGTGGATTGAAACGCTCCATCCCGGCGTAAGAGTGGTGTCCGTGTACGTCGCGCCCCTCGTGGGCGCGTGGATTGAAACACTGAGATGGACAACAATCTTCAGTATGACAAGGCGTCGCGCCCCTCGTGGGCGCGTGGATTGAAACTGCCTAGACGTACCGAAAGTCGTGTCCCAGTTGCGTCGCGCCCCTCGTGGGCGCGTGGATTGAAACCGCCAAAGAAGGCGTATACACCTTATGACTTCAGTCGCGCCCCTCGTGGGCGCGTGGATTGAAACTCCTCCAAAATATGTTTGGTGACTGCCAGCTCGTGTCGCGCCCCTCGTGGGCGCGTGGATTGAAACTGCTGTTGCAGATGCACTTTCTGGGAATCAAGGTGTCGCGCCCCTCGTGGGCGCGTGGATTGAAACTTACTGATTACGACGGAATGCCCGGTTTAGTTAAGTCGCGCCCCTCGTGGGCGCGTGGATTGAAACTGCTGTTGCAGATGCGCTTTCTGGTAATCAAGGTGTCGCGCCCCTCGTGGGCGCGTGGATTGAAACAATGACGGATACCGATCTGCTCCAGGTGGTGACAAGTCGCGCCCCTCGTGGGCGCGTGGATTGAAACTGCCATCGACTTTTACCAGAGGCATTACCCGACCTTGTCGCGCCCCTCGTGGGCGCGTGGATTGAAACTCAGATACATCTTGGAAGTCTGCGGGAAGGTTTGGTCGCGCCCCTCGTGGGCGCGTGGATTGAAACTAAAGCAGTAGGGCAAATTGCATTAGGTGCAGCAGTCGCGCCCCTCGTGGGCGCGTGGATTGAAACCCTCGGCAGATAGCAGACAAGGTTTCGGCATTCAGTGTCGCGCCCCTCGTGGGCGCGTGGATTGAAACATCTCTATGAGCACCGAGAGCAAAACTCAGAAGTGTCGCGCCCCTCGTGGGCGCGTGGATTGAAACCGCTCAGAGGTTGGCTGATACATTGCGGCAGCAACGTCGCGCCCCTCGTGGGCGCGTGGATTGAAACTGTGACCAAGTTTCGTGCAATGTTGTTCTCTTCCGTCGCGCCCCTCGTGGGCGCGTGGATTGAAACTCCCAAACACAAGCGGCGCAGATCGCGTTTCCCGAGTCGCGCCCCTCGTGGGCGCGTGGATTGAAACATGGTTGGGTCGTATCTCAAGGCTGTAGACGCCAGTCGCGCCCCTCGTGGGCGCGTGGATTGAAACTGCACAGCGGCAAAGATCGAAGCGGCATTGGGGCGTCGCGCCCCTCGTGGGCGCGTGGATTGAAACACGGCCGGGTCCTTCATTTGCTCATAGCGGCCCAGGTCGCGCCCCTCGTGGGCGCGTGGATTGAAACTGGCTCATCGCACGATCCCTTCCACGCGGATGGAACGTCGCGCCCCTCGTGGGCGCGTGGATTGAAACCGGATCGCCGACTTCCTGGCCAAGCTTTCCGAAGTCGCGCCCCTCGTGGGCGCGTGGATTGAAACCTTTTTGAGGGTGTGCTTCACCTTGCGCTCAAACGTCGCGCCCCTCGTGGGCGCGTGGATTGAAACTTGCGCCTCTTACACAATTGCAGGTTGGCGCTATGGTCGCGCCCCTCGTGGGCGCGTGGATTGAAACTAAACGGTGGTTTAGATTTGTACGCTTGACCAACGTCGCGCCCCTCGTGGGCGCGTGGATTGAAACCGAAGATTCCGCGCACGCCGCGCCGGCCCTGGGTGTCGCGCCCCTCGTGGGCGCGTGGATTGAAACATCGAGCAGTATGCCGGCATCGTCGGCGCCAACCTCGTCGCGCCCCTCGTGGGCGCGTGGATTGAAACCACCATGAAGGCCAGGTGGTGCTGTGTCAGGGAGTCGCGCCCCTCGTGGGCGCGTGGATTGAAACCAATAGACTCCAAGCACCTTTTCGAGGAGATAGGTCGCGCCCCTCGTGGGCGCGTGGATTGAAACATCGAGATCGCCTCGGCCTTCTTGCGCGGCGGAGGTCGCGCCCCTCGTGGGCGCGTGGATTGAAACTAGCCGCAAAATCGTGATTGACGTAAGCGTACCGTCGCGCCCCTCGTGGGCGCGTGGATTGAAACGACGTAGTAGACGTAATAGAGTTCCGCCTGGTTCAGTCGCGCCCCTCGTGGGCGCGTGGATTGAAACAGCGTATAGCCGTCGACAATCGCCATGCCCTTCGTCGCGCCCCTCGTGGGCGCGTGGATTGAAACCGCACGGTTTTGCGGTCGCTTCTTAGCCTCTCGGTCGCGCCCCTCGTGGGCGCGTGGATTGAAACATCGAGATCGCCTCGGCCTTCTTGCGCGGCGGAGGTCGCGCCCCTCGTGGGCGCGTGGATTGAAACCACGAAATTGGTGGCTGTGACGGTTGTGTTCTGGTCGCGCCCCTCGTGGGCGCGTGGATTGAAACTTGCCGCCAGAACATAGCTCCTGCATTACCTGTGTCGCGCCCCTCGTGGGCGCGTGGATTGAAACAGCAAAGTGTGTCCCGTTTTATCCTGCAGCCTGGGTCGCGCCCCTCGTGGGCGCGTGGATTGAAACTCCTACGGCCCAGGTAGTTGTAGGCCCGACAGGGTCGCGCCCCTCGTGGGCGCGTGGATTGAAACTCGGGTGGCACCGAGGGCCGGTACGAAACCCGGCGTCGCGCCCCTCGTGGGCGCGTGGATTGAAACTTGCCAGGCTTGTAAGAACCCACAGAGGCTTCGGCGTCGCGCCCCTCGTGGGCGCGTGGATTGAAACTGGCTCATCGCACGATCCCTTCCACGCGGATAGAGTCGCGCCCCTCGTGGGCGCGTGGATTGAAACCACTACATCCCACTTTCCGTATAGCTTCGATTGCCGTCGCGCCCCTCGTGGGCGCGTGGATTGAAACCTCTTCAGCAACCTGCACTGCCGGAATGATTGAGTCGCGCCCCTCGTGGGCGCGTGGATTGAAACGCCCAGGCGCAACGCCCGCAGCTCGTTGGTGGAGTCGCGCCCCTCGTGGGCGCGTGGATTGAAACCATACGGCCTTGCGTGGCCACGCACCTGAATAGCGTCGCGCCCCTCGTGGGCGCGTGGATTGAAACAGTGTCAGCGCGTTGCCCTTGGACCAAATGCTAAACGTCGCGCCCCTCGTGGGCGCGTGGATTGAAACTTCCTCGTAGGCCTGGAGAGCGGCCGGGAGCAGGGTCGCGCCCCTCGTGGGCGCGTGGATTGAAACCTTTGTTTCGACCATCGCTCCACTTTCCTTATCTAGTCGCGCCCCTCGTGGGCGCGTGGATTGAAACAAAAGAATAGTTGTCGCAACCGTGCTCGAAAGAGTCGCGCCCCTCGTGGGCGCGTGGATTGAAACTTTTGTTCTCCCTCTGCCTCTGCCTCTGCCTCTGCCGTCGCGCCCCTCGTGGGCGCGTGGATTGAAACTGCGAAAAGTGCGGGAACAAGAGCGTAAAGCGGCGTCGCGCCCCTCGTGGGCGCGTGGATTGAAACTCCAGACCCTCTACGCACAGTTTGCCCGCCGCGGTCGCGCCCCTCGTGGGCGCGTGGATTGAAACCCGTGCAATGCGCTACCTGCTGCTCAAGATTTTCAAGTCGCGCCCCTCGTGGGCGCGTGGATTGAAACCATGACCTCGCGCGCTCCCCAGGCACCAAACTTCGGTCGCGCCCCTCGTGGGCGCGTGGATTGAAACGTGGTCGCGCGGGCCATGATCCTGTGACACACTGCGTCGCGCCCCTCGTGGGCGCGTGGATTGAAACCAAGCAAGACTTTATCGCCCTCGCGGATGCAATCGTCGCGCCCCTCGTGGGCGCGTGGATTGAAACTTTGTCGCTCAGTTGCGACCGGAGAAACCCTGCGTCGCGCCCCTCGTGGGCGCGTGGATTGAAACCACCATACATCCACATCGCCAAAATCCGATGGCGGTCGCGCCCCTCGTGGGCGCGTGGATTGAAACCCTCGGGTGAGGTTCCACTAGAGGCGTCGGGTTTGTCGCGCCCCTCGTGGGCGCGTGGATTGAAACTGCACACTTCTAAACTTCATTCAATCCTCCTGACGTCGCGCCCCTCGTGGGCACGTGGATTGAAACTCCAAAGACGCCCGCAACCTCATGAGGTGTCGCCGGTCGCGCCCCTCGTGGGCGCGTGGATTGAAACCGGTATGACCGCCAACGATCCTAATTGGACTGTGACGTCGCGCCCCTCGTGGGCGCGTGGATTGAAACGCATCACCGCCCAGTATCATCCTAAACATGAACACGTCGCGCCCCTCGTGGGCGCGTGGATTGAAACTGTGTCGGGCTCATGCCACGGGTCGCACTCGGCGGTCGCGCCCCTCGTGGGCGCGTGGATTGAAACACCACGGCGCGATGCTCTTCGATCAGCGAATCGCCGTCGCGCCCCTCGTGGGCGCGTGGATTGAAACTTCACGTCGGCCAGCGCGTAACGCCCTTTGCTCGTCGCGCCCCTCGTGGGCGCGTGGATTGAAACAGAACGGGATGCCAAGGCAAAGCGCTCAAGAACAGGTCGCGCCCCTCGTGGGCGCGTGGATTGAAACACCTAGGCAGAGGCAGAGGCAGAGGCAGAGGGAAAAGTCGCGCTCCTCGTGGGCGCGTGGATTGAAACAATCTGTACGTTGACGGAGTTTTCAATCAGTCCATGTCGCGCCCCTCGTGGGCGCGTGGATTGAAACTTTGGTCCCGACGGCATCCGCCTCCGTGCCAAGATGTCGCGCCCCTCGTATCCTCCCCCTACCATCTGCTCCAATAGGCATTCCTCAGCACGGCTTAGCACGCCCAACTCAGCTCAAGGAAGCACACTGCGGCTTAAAGGAACTCAACCTCGGTGCCCGAGCAGTTTATGGAGCAGAAAGCGCCCTGTCTCCAGAAATCCCGATCCTGCAGCCATTGTGGCCAGAGCTATATCGGTCAAGGCTACTCCAGCACCTGAGTGAGCAGTGCGCTCCCGTCCCAGTCACAGGGCGTGAGTCCGCGACCGAATGCGGGCTAACGTTCCGGGGCGGGAACTGGGAATTGCTTGAGAAATACATCCAAGTCGAATACGCGAGTCAGATTGAAGCGGTGTTCGACGTTCCTCCGCCGCAGATGAGTTGGTGCGCCAAAGTCAAGGCCGTCGGGCGACGGATTCAGAAAGTCCTGGGCGGGCATTTCCTAGTTGCGCCATTGCATATGAATTGCCTGCTCTCACTTCGTCTCAGCCTACGGCAGGCTCACGCAGTTCCAAAGTTCTACGATCGGCGCCACCAGCATCACCTCCAAGAATTCCCGGCTGGCGCGCCGAATATCCAGATTGACCACATCGACGGCAATGTATTTCAGGGCTGCTTCGCAAGCGGGATTGTGCACTTGCTCGCGTTCGATCACGATATCATCAGGCCTGAGGCCAAGGGGTACAAGCCAATCGGATAAATCTTCTTCCCGGTCGCCGTTGCGGAAGCCGACAATTCTGAAGCCCAGCCATTCTAGACCGAGCTGCTTAACGAGTTTGATCAATGACTGGCCCAGCGCGGCGTCTGCATGATCAGTGAGGAGAATGCGCATCCGCTTTGAGGCCGTCATGCAAAATCCAAGTACCACAAAGCGCGCCACCTTGGGATCGCTCTTCGAGACGTGCAACAGTTCGTGGCTCAATTTATTGGCCCGTTCGCGGGGATGCCCCTTCAAACGCAGGTCGGGAATCAATGCTTGTGAGTTTACCTGTTGGACAAAGAATCGGCGTGCAGGGCTGTCGATCAGTTCTGTCATACATAAGGTAATGGCTGCGCATCCAATTGAGCCATCGCTTCAACCGGGGTGGAGTAACTATTTCTTTCGAGTGATGCCTGTTTTCGCGCACTTCGCAGATGATCTCGCCGTCGGTCGGCGCCTTTCCGTTGATGAGAAAATCGTTCCAGGCTGCGAACAACGTAGTGATGATTTCTGCTTCCTCTGTCTTCGTGTCTGCAAAGAGGTTGAGGAGCCGGTCGAACTCGGCTTCTTGCTCACCGACACAGTGACGGCTTCGGCGGCTTTGGCCTTCAGGCCTTTCTTCGCAGAGTACTCGATCTTGCTGTGACCGTGGTTGAGTGCTTTTTCGGTCACAGTAAACCAGTCATTGCCTTTGCCCAAGGACTCGAAGTCTTCTATCCAGAGGTCCCAGGGGCCAGCAGCCTGGCGCATGGGCTGCCAACCAAGATAGAGGCCGAGATGTGTTTCGGACAGGTAGCAGGCCTTCATCAGCATCACGCGGCCGAAGCTCGGATTCCGAACAAGGTGCTCGATCGCGTAGCAGCCAATTGCCGCACGCTGTGAGACTCGGTCAACTTCACTGCTCAGAAACTCGACAATTTCGGCGCTTGGATGCCCGCTTCGGTGAGTTCTTTCTTGTTCACAGTAGGGCTCCTGGGGTTTGGGTGATCCTCCGACGCTTTGCGGCATCGGGTTCAGCGAATTGGCTCCGTCCCTTCGTTCAGGATGGCCAGATATTTGTC
>Ga0255352_1000068_pt1 | contig 53809 bp, 49 predicted proteins | sample HBST0metaG_FD_189939 | JGI IMG/M metagenome (GOLD analysis project Ga0255352, IMG submission 189939) | Peat soil microbial communities from Stordalen Mire, Sweden - H.B.S.T0 | ecosystem: Environmental > Terrestrial > Soil > Wetlands > Peat | place: Sweden: Norrbotten County, Stordalen Mire...
ATTATATTTTAAGAATTTTTAGAATTACCCGATCCGTCTTTATGGCAGGAGCAAAAATGATCAGATCTAAAACACTCTATGAGAAATTAGTCGATGCGCATACTGTCCGAACGCTGGATGATCAAGGCAATGTCTTGCTCTATATCGATCGTTCGATTTTAAATGAGTACACCAGTCCCCAAGCATTCAGCGGATTGCGTGAAGCGGCGCGAGAGATTTGGAATCCGGGGACATTATTGCTTAATGTCGATCACGTCAATCCGACGCGCCCTGAACGTACCCCGGCAATGACGGATGCGGGCGGTGAATTGCAGGTCAATTATTTTCGCGAGAATAGCCAATATTTTGGTATCGAGCTGTTTGATGTGATGGATAAACGCCAGGGTATTGAACATGTGGTGGCGCCGGAACAAGGGTGGGTGCTTCCCGGCATGGTGATTGCCGCCGGGGATAGCCATACCTCCACCTATGGCGCTTTTGGCGCACTCGGGTTTGGTATCGGTACCTCGGAAATCGAACATCTGATGGCCACCCAGACCTTGGTTTATAAAAAGCTGAAAACCATGCGGGTCTCGGTGGTCGGTTTGCCGCCAGAGGCGATTACCGCCAAAGATATCATTATATTGTTGATTGAAAGCATTGGCGCGGATGGCGCCACCGGTTATGCCATTGAGTTTACTGGCGAGGTCTTTTGGGCATTGAGCGTGGAAGGCCGCATGACCGTATGTAATATGGCTGTGGAAGCAGGCGCTCGCGGCGCTTTCAGCGCACCAGACGAGAAGGTGTTCACCTATCTGAAATCTACTCCCCGCGCGCCGCAAAATACGCTTTGGCAACAGGCCATCGCTCATTGGCGAGCATTGAAAAGCGATGACGACGCGGTGTTCGATAAAGAAATCCAACTTGACTGTACCGGCATTGAACCGCGCATGACCTGGGGGATCAGCCCGGACCAGGCAGGCGGCATCAGTGCCAGCGTGCCGGACCCGGCAACCGTTACGGACCCTCAAAAACGGCGTGATATTGAATCCGCGCTGAATTATATGGGGCTGACGCCCGGCATGCCCTTTGAAGAAATCGAAATTACTCATGCATTTATCGGTTCATGCACCAATGGGCGTATTGAAGATCTGCGCGCGGCCGCCCGGGTTGTGAAAGGACGTAAAGTCTCGTCTCATGTCCGCGCCATGATTGTACCGGGTTCGACTCAGGTGCGGCAGAAAGCGGAGCAGGAGGGATTGGCGCAAATTTTCATCGACGCCGGCTTCGAATGGCGCCAGTCGGGTTGCTCGATGTGTCTGGCAATGAATGAGGATGTCTTGTCCGCAGGCGATCGCTGCGCATCCAGTACCAACCGCAACTTTCCCGGACGGCAGGGCGCTGGATCAAGAACCCATCTCATGAGCCCGGCCATGGTTGCGGCGGCGGCGATTGCCGGCCATCTCGTCGATGTACGGCATTTTGTTGAAGGAGCATGATTGTATGGAACCTTTTAAATGTATTACCGGCATCGTTGCGCCGATGATGGCCGCCAATATCGATACCGATGTCATTATGCCCAAACAGTTTCTCAAAGGAATCGATCGGCGGGGATTGGACAAGGGCACCTTTCACGACCAACGGTTTCTTAATGACGGAACGGAAAATCCGACATTCATTCTTAACCAGTCCCCTTGGCGGCAAGCCTCGTTTCTGGTCACCGGACCGAATTTTGGTTGCGGATCGAGCCGGGAACATGCGGTATGGGGATTAAAACAACTCGGGATCCGTGCACTGATCGGTATTAGTTTCGCCGGCATTTTCAACGACAATTGTCAGCGTAACGGCGTACTGACCATTACATTGGATCAAAAAGCATTAAAGCGGATTGAGCAGACGGCAACCGATGGCGTCGATCACCGGATAACGGTCGATTTGACGGAGCAACGCATAACGGCTGGCGATGACACAATTTTGTTCGATATCGACGCGCTTAAAAAACACATGCTGGTGGCGGGTTTGGATGCGATTGATTATACCCTGCAGTATAAAGAGGATATACAGCAATTCGAACAACGTCATTTTCTCGCTAATCCCTGGCTGAAGAGTTAATGCTGCCCAGCAATCAATACAGATTATATAAACGATTTAACGAGGCTGGAAATGAAACTGGCGAGCTATATCCGTAATAAAAAACGCAGTTATGGTTTGTGGACCGAGCAGGGAATTATTGATTTGGGGAGCAAATTAGGCAAAAAACACGATTCGCTAAAGGCGCTGCTTGAAAATAACGCGCTGCCTGAAGCATATCAATTTATCAATACGACGCCTGATACATCCCCGGATGAGGTGTATTTTCTGCCGGTGATTGAAAATCCAAATAAAATTATTTGTGCTGGTATGAATTATGCCGAAAAAAGGCTCGAATTTAATGAGCTCAATCCTGAACCAACCCTTTTTATCCGTTTCCCGGATTCGCAAACAGGACATCATTCTCCTGTCATTAAACCGGCCGGTTCAGTGGAGTTTGATTATGAGGGCGAACTGGCGGTCATCATCGGCAAGCCCTGTTTTCGCGTGGCCATGTCGGCTGCGTTGGATTATGCGGCAGGTTACAGCTGCTATATGGACGGGTCGGCTCGCGACTGGCAACACACCTGGTATACAGCGGGTAAAAATTGGCCGGCGACCGGCGCGTTCGGCCCTTGCATGACCACCGCGGAAGAAATCGGCAATCCGCAATCTTTGAATATCAAAACCTGGCTTAACGGCAAGCTGATGCAAAATGACAATACCCGCAATATGATCCACGATGTGGCCCATTTGATAAGCTATATCAGTACGTTTACGCCCCTTGCCGCGGGAGATGTCATTATTACCGGTTCGCCTGGCGGAGTAGGTAAAAAACGAGTCCCGCCAGTTTACTTACAGGAAGGTGATTGTATTGAGGTCGAAATAGAGTGTATCGGTCGTTTGACCAATCAGATTTATGAGGAACAGTCATTGCCTTTGTCGTCGATTCCATCTTCCTTTTCTTTTCCTGTCTATTCCGCCTGATGCAGAGGATCTATTATGACGTTCGGTACGGAAATAAAAGTCCTCGGCGCTTCTCCCTTTATTCCGGGCTTTACTCTCAATGACATTTGTTTAAGCAACGGTATTCGGATGCGAACCGCCATCGGTGGAACAGGCGCACCATTGTTGTTGTTGCACGGACATCCACAAACCCACGCGACCTGGCGGAAAATAGCGCCGGAATTGGCTAAATATTTTACCGTCATCGCACCGGATTTACGTGGATATGGTGATAGCAGTAAACCGGAAAGCGATGTGCAACACCGTCCTTATTCAAAACGTGAAATGGCGCGCGATATGATGCTATTGATGAGCGCGTTAGGTTACAGCCAGTTTGCGGTAGTGGGCCACGATCGCGGAGGACGGGTGGCGCACCGTTTGGCGCTGGATTATCAACAAGCCGTAACACGGGCGGTTTTAATCGATATCGCGCCTACCGCGACCATGTATGCCCGTACGGATAAAACCTTCGCCACACGCTATTTCTGGTGGTTCTTTTTGATCCAACCCGCGCCGTTGCCCGAAAAACTGATTTCCGCCGATCCGGCCTTCTTTTTACGCAAACATATCGATGGTCAGCTCAAAACGCCGGATGCAACCGAACCCGAGATTTTCAACGAATATTTGCGCTGTTACCGCAACCCGCAAACCCTTCATGCCATTTGTGAAGATTACCGGGCGGCCGCGACTATTGATTTGGAGGATGACGAGGCGGATCGGGAGAATCGCATCATGGCCCCTGTGCTGGCGTTATGGGGTGCAAAGAGCACGGTCGGCCAGCTCTATGACGTTGTGGAAACCTGGCGGGTAAAAGCCCTGAACGTACAAGGGCAAGCATTGCCGTGCGGCCACAGCCCCCAGGAGGAAATTCCGCAGATAACCTTGAATGCGTTGCTTGGTTTCCTGGCGTAAATGAGGATTGCCCGGGCGAGGGCGGTTTGCCTTTGGCCGGGGCGCATGGCATGCTGCCCGGGTGATCCCAACACTTTCCATGGCGCCGGCGGCGGACTATTTTTATGAATTCAAATGATAAATCGCCACATACCTGGCCGTTGGTTGATGATTTAAACGTATTTTTGACGGTGGCGAGAAAACAGAGCTTTGCCGCCGCGGCGGTAGAATTGGGGTTTTCCCCAGCTTATGTGAGTAAACGGATTAATCTCCTGGAAAAAGGACTCGGGGTACGGCTGTTTTTCCGGACTACGCGCAATATCAGTTTGACGACAGACGGTGAAAAAGCCCGTGACGGCGCCATGGGCGTGCTGGATACCATGAGCGAATTCATTTCCGGCCTGTCCGATTCCCGCGAGCATGTCCAAGGTCACCTGAATATCAGTTGTTCATTCGGTTTTGGCGAACAGCATATGGCAATGGCTTTGGCGGAATTCTCACGCCGGTTCCCGCAAATAACCTGCAAATTGACCCTCTCCGATCGCGTAATGGATTTGATCGAGGAGGGGATTGATATAGAAATCCGAATCGGGAATGACATCAAAGAGTTTTATATTGCCAAAAAACTGGCGGATAACGCCCGTATTCTTTGTGCTTCGCCCGCCTATCTTGCCGAATATGGCATGCCGGAAAACATTGAGGATTTGGCCAGGCACCAGTGCCTGGTTATCCAGGAAAGGAACAGTCCATTCGGTGTCTGGCACCTGACCAAAGCCGAAGAAACCAGCCAGGTGCGCGTAAAAGGGCCGTTATCCTCTAACAGCGGCGTCGCGGTATTAAACTGGGCGCTGGCCGGCCATGGCATTATCTGTCGGTCGCGCTGGGATGTACAAAAACATATCGATCAGGGACAATTAATCCATCTGCTGCCTGAGTATGCGCAAAGTGCCAACATATGGGCGGTTTACACCATCAAGCCGTCCACCTCGACCCGGCTAAAGTTGTGCGTTGATTTCCTTGTGGACCATTTTCATTTAAACCCCCCGGTTCCTTATTCTTGATGTCTGGATCGGTGCTCTGTTCCGGAATTGATACCGGTAGGGTGTGTGGGACACATTTACCGCACTTAATCAGCAAATAATGAACATACAATAGCAATATTAACCATATCAACCCTATCCGTCCATATCTCTACACAGGGTGATAAAGGGTAATGAAAATAACGCGTTGCCGGTAAAATCCAATGCCTGCGTCCTGGTTTTGACCCCGCCGGAAAGAATATGCTATAAATAATGTTTATAATCATAATGTTATTTAGGTTCTTTTAAGATCACGGGGTATCAGGTTATGCAATAAATGCCGCTGGCATCATCAGCAATCCTCCTCTTTAGCCAATCCACAATGACAGTTTGCTCAATTGGTGATCTCGTTCACAAAATATCCGGCGTAGCACGTTTGTTTATATCCGCACTCAGCAGAACCTCACCCGATTGGTTATTTCTACTTATGGTAGAGGAAGATTTACTTTTGCCATTATTTGCGTTGTCGTACCTGACTTTTTAAGGAGAAATAAGCAAATGTCAGCATTAGATGCAATTCAACCTTCTGATTTTTCGATTGAAAAAACCAAAAGGATTAACCTGTTCATCTCTTTTTCGGCCGCGATGGCCGGTTTGTTGTTTGGGCTTGATATCGGTGTCATTGCCGGTGCGCTCCCTTTTATAACCCATCATTTCTCCCTGAGCAGCCGCCAGCAAGAATGGGTGGTCAGTACTATGATGTTGGGTGCGGCGCTGGGGGCGCTGGCCAACGGCGGCCTTTCTTCACGCCTTGGCAGGAAATACAGCCTGCTGGCGGCCGCGATGATGTTTATCATCGGGTCCTTGGGTTCGGCGCTGGCCATTGATATAAACATCCTGATGATATCGCGATTGGTGCTGGGATTTGCCGTCGGCATAGCTTCCTATACCGCGCCGTTGTATTTATCGGAAATGGCGTCTGAAACCAATCGTGGCAAAATGATTGCCATGTACCAATTGATGGTGACTATCGGTATTCTGCTGGCCTTTCTTTCCGATACGATTTTCAGCAATTCCGGCAACTGGCGGGCGATGCTTGGCGTATTGGCCATTCCGGCGCTGATATTGATGGTAGCCGTATTTTTTCTGCCCAATAGTCCACGTTGGCTGGCGGCCAAAGGACGACACGTCGAGGCGGCAAGGGTATTGCGTATGTTACGCGATACCTCGGAAAAAGCCCGCCAGGAACTGAACGAGATCCGCCAAAGCCTGAAATTGAAACAAAACGGCTGGGGACTGTTCAAAGCCAACAGCAATGTGCGCAGAGTCGTTTTCCTGGGCATGCTATTGCAAGCCATGCAACAGTTCACTGGGATGAATATTATTTTGTACTACGCGCCGAAAATTTTTAACCTGGCGGGTTTTACCAGTACCCGGCAACAAATGTTCGCGACAATTATCGTTGGATTGACGTTCGTGTTGGCAACGTTTATCGCCATTGGCATAGTGGACAAGTCAGGCCGCAAGCCGGCGCTGAAAATTGGGTTTAGCATTATTGCTTTAGGTACGCTGGTGCTGGGTTATTGCCTGAAACAATTTAATGCCGGGACGGCGAATAGCGGGCTTTCCTGGTTATCGGTTGGTATGACGATGATGTGTATCGCCGGGTACGCCATGAGTGCCGCTCCAGTGATTTGGATTCTGTGTTCCGAAATACAGCCCCTGAAAAGCCGGGACTTGGGCATTACTTGCTCAACCACCACGAATTGGATATCAAATATGATTATTGGCGCCACTTTTCTAACACTGATGGACAGTATTGGACCGGCAGGCACCTTCTGGCTTTATACCTTGCTCAACCTATCATTCGTGGTCATTACCTTTATTCTGATCCCCGAAACCAAAAATGTCAGCCTGGAACAAATTGAGCGTAATTTAATGGCCGGCAAAAAACTACGCGATATCGGTCAGTAGCTTTTGGGCCGGGAAACGTGTATTGCCGCCACATGGTCTGCAGTCTTAATCGACTCGTTGAGCGAGACTCCTTTATTAAAAGCCTTACAAAAAGTACCCATAAAACAATCCTCGGCGTTATGGGTACTTACCAGCTTCACTTTTCGGCCGGAAGCGAATCGTATGCGTATGAGCCCTGTTTTGGAAAAGGCGACGCTAAATTCACTCACCTCTTCTAGTACCGTGACCGTACCGTAAATCTTGGTCATATTACGCATTATCTAAACGATAAACCTCATAAACCCGCCGTACCCCTAGTATCAAACTCGTTTTGCAGTAACAACTTTTCAGGTCGGTCGCGGTCGGCAGATTTGAATTCCTACCATTATTGTAAGCCGATTCACGGTTCCAGTTTACCATTGTGCAATAGCCCCTTGCACTTGGTATCAAGTTCAGCCTGCGTATCAACGGCAATCGAACTATCCATATAGACTCCATATATTGTAACACCACACAAATTACCGTTAACATCTTGCTAACGGCACAAAATGCCTATTCTAAATTATAAAAATAAGGTTGTTCAATATGATAGAGTTTAAGTCAATGACATCCCACCCCTACAACCCGGGGCAGCCTGACGGCAACAATCACTCGTTAACAATTCAGCCAAATGTCGAAAAGGATAAAACATCGGCAAAATTCGCTGTCATGTTACGCCAGCTTAACGCGGTCATTAGATATATCGGTGACCTCGAACTTGGCTACGGTAAAAATGAAACGAAATCGACACGTATTGAAAATGACCTGGATGGCATCGTACCTAAGTGTATTTCCGTTAAAAACCAAACTGCGTCTACTGAATTGATTCCGCTAAAAACATCGGACAGCGCTGCCAGGCATAATGCAAATGAATCACTTCCAGCCCATTTATCGAAGGGATTAATAAAAGCCATTACACCCGAGATGTTTGCAAAAGACGTGAACATAGAAACATTAACATCACCCGATGATCAAGGAATTAGATGCAATAATCAGCAAAAGAAATTTTTAGAATTGAATGGTAATTTTCTGGAAATAACCAAACTAAATGAAAATCGATATAGAGCAAAAACCAGCCTAATGTTACCAGACTTATATATACGTTATAAAAATAATAAATTTGAAGTTGAAAGCCTCGCCGAAAGATTGAAAAATATATTAACGGTCGGCCTGAGCGGAAGAGCTATGCGAAGAAAAGATACAGGGCAGCTATCAAAAAAAAGGTTCAATACTCTGGATGAAACGACTAATGCAGAACAACTGCCCAAGCGGATGCGCAAGCACATTTCAAGCGTTGATATTGCTGAGAAAAATGAGATTAGACCAACGTCTCTAAAACAAAACGCCAAATCTGATGGCAGACCGACGGAGAAAGGTTTTGCTAGAGTCTCTAAATTTGAAAGAAATAAAAATGGCCATGTTAACTTCGATCTCGTTGAGCGTTGGCAAAAGATGTCTCAACAAGAGCGGGACAATATTACTCAAGCCGAATTTGCTAGGGAACATAATATCCATGTTGGCAGATGGATAGATATGGTTGATAAAAATGGTGGATTAAAAAGCACCGGCCTTAGAATTAAAATGCAGTCTGAAGGAATAGCGTTTAAGCCTATTACCGCAGAAATATGCTCCGAATGGAGAAATTTTACTCAGGCAAAGCGCGATCAAATCACTCGCAATGGTTTTGCCGAGGAGCGCACGATTAATCCTGAGATATGGGAACGATACGTCAAAAAAGATGGCCAGCTGACTTTTTTTGGTAAAAACAAACTCTCCAATTTATCGGGTGTTGTTTTTCGCCCGATTACCCCCAATATTCTCATATATTGGCGTAATCTCTCTCAAGAGCAGCGCAATACCATCACAATGAAAGGTTTTGCCAGCAAGCGTGGAATTAATTATTTAAAATTAAGCCAACTCGTCACAATCGATGGCCAACTGCAGCCTAATGGATCAGTCATGGTAGATAAAGCTAATGGTGTAGATTTCAAACCCATCACGGAGCCGCTGATTATCGCATGGCAAAACCTGAGCCAGGAAGAACGTGATGAAACCACCATGAATGGTTACGCTAAAATGCACAATTTCAATGCTAGGCAATGGTATAAGACCATCAATATAAGAGGGGAGCTTGGCGTAATGGGGCATAGCATCATCGACAAGGAACGTGGGGTGGTTTACCAGCCTATCCTTAAGAGGCATTTGAAAAAATGGCAGGCTATGACGCATCGGCAGCGCGACCAAATCGGCGTGATCGAATATGCTGTGCATAACAAGCTCAGTCCCCAACATTGGGCAAACTGTGTCAAAGTGGCTGGCGGGCTTCAACCTCGCGGAAGAGTCATAATTGATAAGGCGGACAAAAAAAACTATCGACCTATTGATAAAAAGATTCTGGAACTTTGGCAGGGAATGGCTCAGGAAAAGCGCATTAACCTTAAAATAGGCGAATTTGCTCTAGAGAATAATATCGATGCTTTGGAATTTACCAGACTGATCAAACGCGATGGTAATCTTCGATGTCGAGGGCTGACTAAGCTGAATCATCAAGCCGGAAAGATATATCAACCGGTTACAGCAAAACTTATCACTTCCTGGTGTAATATGAACCAAAAAAAGCGCGATAAGGTCACGATGGCTGAATTTGCGGCGCGAAATGACCTCAACCCATCAAAATGGGAAAGCTGCGTTAATCTCAATGGCACGCTAAGTGAAATTGGGCAGACCATAATAGATGTAGCCTTAAATGAAAATCTTCATGATATAACCCACGAACATATCAAGGATTGGTTAGCTCAGTATCCCAATGGAGCTACATGCGCTCAGCGGCGGGCTTTTGCCGAACAGAATAAACTTCGGCAGAGCCGATGGTGCAAAACCGTCAAGCTTGACGGCGGCCTTCAACCAAACGGAGAAGATATAATGGAAAAGGCGGCATGCCATAGATATGATCCCATAGAAGCCAAACATGTTTCTTATTGGAAAAATTTGACCCAAGCAGAGCGTAGAAAAATTACAATTAGAGGCTATGCCAAGAAAAATAATTTCAATCCAATTAAATTTTCCTTCAAAGTGAATATTGACGGGGATAGCCGTAAGAGTAAATTGGCTAAAAAAGGGAAGACTCCAGAAACAAGATATACGGTTGCCATCACTAAAAAAAATAGTCATTCACCGCATCCTCGGATGGCTGCTTTACCAGATGTAATAATCTTGCTTAAAAATGACTTCAGCTTGATTGAACAGCGGGAAATTAATAATGACTCACCTATACTACGAGACGCTGAAAATTTCTACAAAAGTATATTAGTACAAGAAGAAGGGGACATTAAACAGATTAAAATAAGTGGTTGGTTTTATGTTAATACTCTAATTCAGTCATTACCGAAATCCGACCGGCAACGCGTCAGACTCGAAATTAGAAAAAATATAAGAATTTGGCTGCATGCTGAAGGGCAACATACTGACTTGTTCAACGCATTGATGGAAGCCAGACTTCCGGAGGGTGATGACGGACCCGCTCGTGGAAAAACGGTCTACGCCAAGCGAGATATTAAGCAGTTTGAGGTGTTAGGCCCTTATGCTGGGATATTACATACATCGGAAGACTCGCTACAAAAAGAAAAGAGAAAGATAGGAGAAAAATTGGTGCTGTCTTATTTATGGGAGCCGTACGCAACGGACCGCACCGTCAGCGGATTTCAACAGGGCAATATGCTGAGTCTTATCAATACGTCACAACTATCTAACAGCAGCCCAGTATGGAAACATAATAATGTCGGCGTGATTTGGGTGGGCAAAAATCTAATATTTTACGTGGCATTGGAAAATATTGAAAAGGGTGAAGAACTGCTGGTCGATTATGGGGGTACCTATAATCCAACCGGGAACGACATCAAACAAGAATCGCTGGCTTTAGCGGAATCGTAATGGGTAAATCACTTGCCAGCCCTAAGCCATTGCACACAACGACCGCATCATGACAACAATTTTTCATGGGTGTCGTTTTGTGGTTATTGCGGTTTTTGGGGCGCACAGGCAATGAAATAACGATTTATGGCTATTCAACCATGCCGTATTTATGGCAATACAGCATGGTTCTGACTTTTGTATTACGATTCCATACCGAGGCTTTTCCTGCCGATAGCGTTTAAATTGCCAATCTTGAATCTGTTATCCCATTTCGCTTCGTAATCTTCTTTTGGAAAATCAGCAGGCGATTCTCCTCGCAAGAAGGCCTGCGCAACGCTTCGCGCATATGCAAGATTCTTTTCGCATAGGGGTGCGGCGGGGATATACATGACATTTCCCCACCCGCGCTGGTTTTCAACCGGGGCAACAGAATGAATGACATCGCAATGCCACCAGACGGAATCTCCCGCTTTGAGCGCTGGAATGCTGCTGAGTCCTTTCATCAATAATGGGTGCCATTTTTCCGAGATGGGGAGCACCCTTCCCGGCGCGACGCCACATAATTCATCTTCGGGCACATCTTTTAGTAAAGGCCGTAATAAAACGTATGCCATGGCGATAGGGATGGGTACGGCATGAAGGAGTCCCTGGCCCAGTTCCATATCTGAAAGGGCAGTCCAGCCCTGGAAAGTCCGGAAAGCGGAGCATTTAGTGGTATTGGGCACGTCGTATTCATCAACTTCCGTACGATATGCCGCATCCCATGGATCATACTCATCAAACTGATCGTTAAAAATCTTGTGGAACACTTTTTGGTAGGCGGGCAACAGCCAACGTTCCAAGGCGCCGGAGTCAGTATGGGCGCCCAAACCCTTTGATATTGTTCCAGGGCGACGGTGCCGGATCCGGTCCGGGTAAATGATATTGGTGTCAGGATCAAACCAGGTTTTACCGCCTGATTCAAATTGCCATAGTTTATTCAAAAACGATTGCACCTTGGCCATTCGCTCGTCCTGCCGTGCTTCCATCTGCGCATGCGACCAATAAACGGGAAATATTTCCGGTTTACTGGCTTCCAGGGTACCGAAAAAATTGTCCCCGGGCCCGCGATACTGCTGGTCAAAGTTATTCGAGTCTAGGTAGTCGACCATTGACTTGTCCCAACTTAATGCTTGATCCCGGGGGAAGTGTTCTTTGACGACCAGACACCCTCTCTTTTTGAGATTTTGAATGAAATCTTGGGAGACATTGCCGGCAGCGATGTCTTTGTAATCAATCACCGGCCAGGCAGTTTGACCTTTCTCTTTCAGCGCATTGATTACCTCTATCTCTTTTTCTATCTTTTCGGAGATGTGTTGGAAGAAATCATCTACATCATTGATTTTATTGCGAAGTTCCTTCTTCATTCTAACAATATTGTCCTTATAATTATCGGGCAATTCTTGGCTTGTGAATGACTGTCCCATATTCAACCTCACATAATCGATGATATGATAATCTTCGTACGAAGATAAAAATGGTTCATTCATAAGTATCGTGTTAAGTTAACGGAAATGCAACAATGATAAGTTGAGTTGGTGCACAAAATGCGTCGAAGTTACAGAGGCCGAGAAATCCATCACCCAGGTTTCACGCCGTCTCCCAGGCAACATTGCAATAAAGCTCAATTTTTACCGAGGCGGTGTTGAGGAATATCTTGGAAAAATGACAACGATCAACATTATCTTCTTACGAAAGATGTTTAATCTTCATATGTAATCAAATGGATTTCACATATGATCTTCAATATCCAGCGTTACTCGACTCATGATGGCCCAGGCATCAGAACTGTGGTGTTTATAAAAGGGTGTTCGCTCGGATGTCGCTGGTGCCAGAATCCTGAAAGCTGTTCACGTAAGAAAGATATTTTGTTTGATGCCAGATTGTGTCTTGAGGGGTGTCATCTCTGTCAACAAGCACTTCCTGAAATCATTACAAAAACCTTGACCGGTATTGCTATAAATCGTGAAAAATTAGAAGAAAAACATTTCGACCAGTTACAGGATGTCTGTCCCAGCCAGGCATTGACCGTGTGCGGCGAGGAAGCGGACATTGATAAGATCATGTTTACCATTTTGCGTGATAAACCTTTTTATCAACGTAGCGGTGGCGGCCTGACCTTGTCAGGCGGTGAGCCTTTCATGTCACCTGATACCGCACTTGAGTTATTCAAGCGTAGCCATGAGCAAGACATGCATACGGCCGTGGAAACATGCTTGCATGTGCCTTGGTCGTACATTGAACCCTCTTTGCCTTACATCGACTTGTTTCTTGCTGATCTTAAACACGTCAATGCAATGATATTCAAGCAATGGACCGGCGGATCGGCGAATCGGGTTATGGAAAACCTCAAAAAAGTTTCACGAGCGGGCAAGACCATGGTTATTCGCGTGCCATTGATCCCGCAATTCAACGCTGATAAAGATTCAATACGATCAATCATTGATTTCACAGCGAATGAACTGAATGTTACTGATATTCATATCCTGCCGTATCACACATTAGGTATGAATAAATATCTTTTATTAAATCAACCCTACCTTGCGGCTAAAAAACCACTGGATGATCCTGAACTGCTCGAATTTGCAGAAAAATACGCGCACGCAAAAGGGCTAAAAGTAACTCTAAGAGGATAAGTTAATGACTACGACGAATTTAACGCCATCTACCGAGCTGGATCTGACTTCAGTGAGTGACCGTATCCGAGCTCACAAAGATGTGCTGGTGCACATCGTAAAGCCTGCGATCTGTACGGAACGTGCGCTGCATTACACTGAAATCTATCAGCAACATTTGGATAAGCCCCTGCCGGTAAGGCGCGCGTTGGCGCTGGCTTATCATCTTGAAAAACGGACTATTTGGATCAAGCACGATGAATTGATCGTCGGCAATCAGGCCAGTAAAGTACGAGCCGCACCGATATTCCCTGAATATACCGTCGATTGGCTTGAAGACGAGATTGACGAACTGGATACCCGTCCCGGCGCGGGTTATGACGTCACCGAGGCGGATAAAGCGCTGATTCATGAAATCAGTCCCTGGTGGCATGGACAAACGGTTCGTGATCGCTGTTTTGGCCTCTTCACGGACGAACAAAAGCAGATTGTCGAGTCGGGGATAATCAAAGTCGAAGGGAATATGAATGCCGGGGACGGGCACTTGGCTGTTGATTACCACTCTGTGCTGGTTAAGGGTCTGGATGGCCTTCTGGCAAACGTTGCGGAGCGGCGTACCCGTATCAATCTCACCGATTTGGCTGATCTGCATAAAGAACAGTTCCTCAAAGGCGTTGAAATCACACTCAAGGCCGTCAGCAAACACATTGAACGATTTGCAGAACTTGCGCGCAGCGAAGCCGAAACGGAGTCCCGCGATTCGCGGAAATCAGAACTGCAAGCCATTGCGGACAATTGTTCTCTGATAGCCCATCAGCCGCCGCGGACATTCTGGCAGGCCCTGCAATTATGCTATTTTGTGCAGTTGATATTGCAGATTGAATCCAATGGCCATTCGGTTTCTTTCGGTCGTCTGGATCAATATCTTTATCCTTATTACCGCCGCGACGTCGAGCTGCAACAAAGCCTCAGCAGAGAAAAAGCGATCGAATTATTACAAAGTTGTTGGTTGAAGCTTCTCGAAGTCAATAAGATTCGATCCGGCTCGCACTCAAAAGCGTCTGCGGGCAGTCCGCTTTACCAGAATGTGACTATCGGCGGGCAAAATTTGGTTAATGGGAAAGCTGTTGACGCCGTTAATCCGCTGTCTTACGCCATCCTGGAATCTTGCGGGCGTTTGCGGTCCACCCAGCCTAACCTGAGTGTTCGCTATCATGCGGGTATCAGTAACGATTTTCTCGATGCCTGCATCAAGGTTATTCGGTGTGGCTTCGGGATGCCTGCTTTTAATAATGATGAAATCGTCATTCCTGAATTTATCAAACTTGGCGTTGAACCTGCGGATGCTTACGAATATGCCGCGATCGGGTGTATTGAATGCGCCGTCGGCGGCAAGTGGGGATACCGGGTCACCGGGATGAGTTTTATGAATATGGCCAGGATGTTATTGGCCGCGCTTGACGGTGGCCGGGATGCTACGACCGGCAACATTTTTTTACCGCAGGAACACGCGCTATCGAAGGGGAATTTCAGCAATTTCGACGACATATTATCGGCGTGGGATCGTCAAATCCGTTATTTTGCCCGCAAATCTATCGAACTTGAATATGTCGTTGATACTATGCTGGAAGAAAATGTTCCTGATATTTTTTGCTCCGCATTGGTGGATGATTGTATCGAAAGGGGCAAAAGTATCAAAGAAGGCGGGGCGAAATATGACTTCGTTTCGGGCTTGCAAGTCGGGATTGCCAATTTAGGCAATAGCCTGGCGGCGGTCAAGACGCTGGTTTTTGAAAAGAAAAACATTACACAACAGGAATTAGCCAACGCGCTGGCTGCGAATTTTGACGGCAGCGCCGGCGAGCAGTTGCGACAGCGCCTGATTAACGGCGCGCCGAAATATGGCAATGACGACGACAGCGTCGATATGTTACTGGTCAGAGCTTATCAGGCTTATATTGATGAATTGAAAAATTACGTCAATCCTCGCCATGGTCGCGGGCCCATTGGCGGCACGTATTTCGCCGGCACTTCCTCAATATCGGCCAATGTGCCTTATGGGGCGGAAACGCAAGCTACGCCGGATGGACGCAAAGCGAAAACACCGTTGGCGGAAGGGGCCAGCCCGAGTGCCAGTACCGACCGGTTGGGACCCACGGCGGTGATTAATTCAGTAGGCAAATTACCGACCGGGTCAATTCTCGGCGGCGTATTATTAAATCAGAAACTGAACCCGTCGACACTGGAAAACAGCAGCGACAGACGTAAGTTGATTGCTTTGCTCCGTACGCTATTTGAGGACCGCAAAGGTTGGCATATACAATATAATGTCGTTTCGCGTGAAACCCTGATTGATGCTAAAAAACACCCGGATATGCACCGCGACCTGGTTGTCCGTGTCGCGGGGTATTCGGCATTCTTTACGTCACTGTCGCCGGATACGCAGGACGATATTATTGCACGGACGGAACATACGTTATAAGAACGGTATAGCGTAAGGTGGCGGTGAAACCGCTACCTTATCTTTTTCTGGGTGCACAATGTTTATTTATAGCTGAATAGACAGTGTTTTAATGTCAGTTAGGAAAGGCTTGTTGTTTCTCATCGCCCACCAAATCTAGTTGAATTCCCTTCTCTCTTAACTGTTGCTGATATTCCTTGGAGAGGAGGTTGTCCGTGATGACACGATTAATTTGGCCGGTGGCGGCAAGCGGATAAGGCTGAATTTGCCCAAATTTTGATGAGTCCGTGAGCGCTATGGTTTCAACGCCTTTCGCCAGCACGGCGCTGATGACATCGCAGCGCATCATATCTTTACCCGTAAAGCCGGTTTCAGCAACATAACCATCAATACCGATGAACGCTTTATTGAAATGGACTTGCTGGATGCATGAACGTGTCAAAGGCCCGACAACGGATTCACTGTTTTTCTGATAGAGGCCGCCGAGGATTATCACGTCACAATCTGAATCTTTCAAAAGATTGGCGATGTAGTGACTGACGGTTATCAGGGTGATTTTTTTCATCGTGGCCAGATGGCGTGCGAGCAGGGCGTTGGTACTGCCGCCTTCGATAAATACCGTCTCGCCATCATTAACCTGTGATGCCGCATACTCCGCTAATTGTTTTTTTAGCTGAAAGTTACTCATCATACGGGCATCAACGTCATCGCTTTCAAAAGCAACAGCTGATCCATGTATTCGTTTCAGGTAACTGCGTTTTTCCAGGATATTCAGGTCCTGACGGATCGTTACCTCGGAAACACCCGAGATGCGAGCAAGTTCACTGACGCTGATAGTCCTACGGTCGTTAACAAGTTGTAAAATATTCTGTTGTCGTGAATTCATATCCATCGGCTGTCAAATCATCCAAAACTAGCTAAGTATCATATGAAAGCTTAAAACTACCCAATGAGTTTCATTGTAGCATCCAGTGAAACACAACCCTATGCAAAAAAGGCGTTTCAATCAAATTAGCAGAGGGTGGTCGATGGTGTTCAGAATTGCTGGTTTGGTCCTGATAGCGGCAATTGGCTGAGCGTCAATGACGGGACTCAGGCGGTTAATGCGCCACCGAACAATTTGGCATGGCAAGATGCCAGGAAGGTGTGTCAGTGTATCGTCGACCTTCTACTGTGCCAAGCGTTGTAAATAAATAACGTTGGCATGAGTCGTATTTAGCCGGGTTGGCTGTCGTGTATTTATATTACCAGGAATTAATTTAATAAAAAATGATTGATGTTGCCATATATAAAATGCGAATACTTCCTGTAAAATGTTTTTGATGATAATTGCTCGCTAATATACTGTGGAACTGCCCTGGAATCGTGGAATATATTAGGATAGGATAAGCTTATTGATATGGAAAATAAGTTTAAATGGATGTATGCAAATAATTAAAAAGCTAAGAGAATTAAACAGAAAACGGAACTACCTTAAGAAAGCGATAAGATATAAATGCAATTTATATTATGCGTGTGTACGCTGGAAAAGAAAAAGTGCCAAGGCGTTATCCTCTGGTAATATCAAGAGTGTAATTCTTCTTAGAAATGAAGGAAAAATAGGTGACGCTATTATATCAACGTGGTTCATAAGAGCATTGCATAACGCAGGTTTTATCATTGACGTCTTGGCGACGAAAGAAAACGAACTTATATTCAAGCATAATCCGTTTGTCGGCGGCCTTTATCTGTCGGATGCCGTTAACCCAACGACGTCTAAGGACAAATTCAATCATTTCGTCAGTGAAGAATTGCTCGCTGTCTTAAGAGGGAAAAAATATGATTTGATGATTGATACCGGACTGCTGGACACCGGGCTTTTCATGCCGAGGCTAATAAGTGAAGTATCTCCTAAAATTGCATTGGGTTTCAATAAGCGGCCATGGCTAAAACACTATGATAAATCTATCGACTTTGATTATTTTAAAAGGCATGTGAAATTAATCTATAGCGATATTCTTGCATTTTTGAATATTTTCCCCTCCGAGAAGCCGCGGTATGAAATCTATTATCCTCATTCCGTCAATCAGGATGTCATGGATGCGGGGCTGATTGCCGCTTCCGGCAAGAATATTGTTGTCAACATCTTTGCCAGCCATGGAGACCGGTGTCTGTCTCAACATCAGTTGGCCGAGCTCATCGCCGGACTGCAAACAATGAGCAGCGATTGTAACATTATCGTGCTGGATCATAAGCGAGAATTGGACCGAAACAATTTTTCGAAAGTCACGTTGTATCACTCTCCCTCTCTCTATCACTCGGTCGCGGTGATATCGCTCGCGGATATTGTCATAAGCCCGGATACGTCAATTGTTCATATGGCTGCCGCATTTGATAAAACGCTGATCGCTGTTTATCAGAATAGAGAAGAGCTTAATGAATTATGGTCGCCGGGGTATAGCAAAGCTATACGGCTTTTTTCTTCAACTTATCGGGTGCATGAGGATGACTTGCTGATAAGTCGTATTCTGAAATGCATGGTGACGCGTTTAGCAGACTGATTGCTTCGTAAATACTGTCCGTTGTGATAGTTTTTCTCAGTGGCAATGCATAACCTGGCTCAAACAGTGAATGCAAAATCCGGCAGGTCTGGATGTACCCCGTTGAAAACCTGCTGTTACCGGCAACAGCAACGCTGTAAAATGTTTGACGAGTGATCGCGCTGTGCCGGTATTAGGTCGTTTGGCCATGCTACTGACGTTCTGGCAGGCGCATCGGTCGCCGAATATTACATTCATAAGAGTCTATGATTAACCTCACCTTTGCGTTTTTCGATGCGAGATCGGTCTGCAGGTCATTGCAGACGAAAGAGGCCCTGGCGTTTTTGTCTTTTGCACGATGGGTAATGCGGCCATGAATATAAAAACATCTCCCCATGCCGGGATCCGGGGGCCGGCGGACCACAGTATCCGCGATCAGATTCTACTGGCTGCCGATGAGCACTTCAGTTACTACGGCTATGGCAAGACCACGGTATCCGATCTGGCGAAAGCCATCGGTTTTTCCAAGGCCTATATCTATAAATTTTTCGATTCCAAGCAGGCCATTGGCGAAGCCATCTGTGATAAATGCCTCAGCAGTCTGCTGGATAAGGTCCATGAGGCACTGGCGAAAGGTGTCTCCGCCACTGATCGGTTGCGTATCCTGTTTACCACTATCGCCGCCGGCAGCACCGATTTGTTTTTCTCCGACCGGCGCTTATATGACATCGTCATCTACTCCACCGAGGAGAAATGGCCTTCATCCCAGGCCTATGAGCGGCAGGTTCGCGCGTTGCTGGAAAATATTCTGCGCGAAGGGCGTGAAACCGGGGAATTTGAAAGGCGAACCGCGCTTGAAGATCAATGCCGCGCCATCTTCCTGGCCATGGAACCATTTGTCAACCCATTGTTATTACAGCATAAACTCGATGATATTCCTGCGGCTATCGATGATCTCATCCAGTTGATATTGCGGAGTTTAAAAGCATAAAGTGACCATTGACAAATTTAGTCACTAGATGTCAGACTTGATCTCCCCTTTCCCCGGAGGATTATCATGCTCTGCATTCGCTCCATTTTATTGCCCTTCATTTCTCTCCCGCTGGCGCTGGGGTTGTCTGCCTGCAATCCGGCCGCGCAACCGGATCCCCGTACCGAATCGCCCCTGGTGCGCACCGCCGTCGTGGGGGAATTTACCCGCGCTGAAAAAGCCTATACCGGCACTGTGGTGGCCAGGGTGCAAAGCGACCTGGGTTTTCGGGTCGGCGGTAAGGTGGTGCGGCGTTTGGTGGATACCGGCGCAACAGTGAAACGCGGCCAGCCGCTGATGCAAATCGATCCTGCCGATTTGACCTTGGCTCTGGCGGCGCAAAGCAGCGCGGTGTCGGCCGCCCGGGCGCTGGCGGCGCAAACCGCCGCGGATGAGCGACGCTACCGGACGCTGGTGGCGACCGGGGGCGTTTCCGCTTCCGCGTATGATCAAGCCAAAGCCGCCGCCGATTCGGCTCGCGCCCAGCTCGGCGCGGCTCAGGCGCAAGAGGATGTGGCTCGTCATCAGGCCGGTTATTCAGTCTTGAGCGCCGATGAAGACGGGGTGGTAATGGAAACCCTCGCTGAACCGGGGCAGGTTGTGACCGCTGGACAAACGGTGGTGAAACTTGCCCACGCCGGTCCGCGGGAAGCCGTGGTGTATTTGCCTGAAACACAACGGCCGGCCCTTGGCACAACCGGGCAGGCCCGATTATATGGCGACTCATCCATCACTGGCACGGCGACGTTGCGCCAGTTATCGGATACCGCTGATCCGCAAACCCGTACTTTTGAGGCCCGTTATGTCCTGACGGGGGCGATGTCCGAAGCGCCCCTGGGCGCTACCGTCACCGTTGCACTGTCCGATTCCGCCGCCGCCGGCGCTTTGGTGAGTGTGCCGCTGGGCGCAATTTATGATGCGGGGCAGGGCCCCGGCGTCTGGCTGGTTGCGGGAGAAAACCCTAAAGTGCTTTGGCGAGCCGTCCGGCTTTCCGGCCTCACCGAAGAGAACGCAGTTCTCTCCGGCGGTTTAAAACCCGGCGATCGTTTCGTCACGCTCGGCGCGCATTTGTTGCATCAGGATGAGGCTGTGCGGCTGGCTGATAATAGCGGAGCGGCGAAATGAGCGGTTTTAATCTTTCGGCCCTGGCGGTACGCGAACGTGCCGTCACGCTGTTTCTCATCGTTGCGATTTCCGCCGCCGGCGCCTTTGCTTTTCTGAAACTGGGGCGGGCAGAGGATCCCGTTTTCACCATCAAGGTCATGACGGTAGTTCTCGCCTGGCCCGGCGCTACCGCGCAGGAAATGCAGGACCAGGTCGCCGAGCCGTTGGAAAAGCGGATGCAGGAACTGAAATGGTATGATCGGACCGAGACGTTTACCCGGCCTGGTCTGGCGTTTATCACCCTGACGCTTAAGGACTCGACGCCGCCGTCGGCGGTACAGGAAGAGTTCTACCAGGCCCGCAAGAAACTTGGCGATGAGGCTGCGAATCTGCCGGTTGGGGTTATCGGTCCTGCCATCAATGACGAATACGACGATGTCACTTTTGCCCTGTATGCCTTGAAAGGCAAAGGAGAACCACAGCGGTTATTGGCGCGAGAAGCGGAAACATTGCGCCAGCGCTTGCTGGGGGTTCCCGGCGTCAAAAAAGTCAATATTATCGGCGAGCAGCCTGAGCAGATCTTCGTTGAGTTCTCCTATGCCCGCCTGGCCACGCTCGGTGTTTCCGCCCGGGATATTTTTTCCGCGCTCAGCGCGCAAAACAGCGTGACGCCGGCGGGTTCCATTGATGCCAAGGGACCGCAAATCCAGATTCGCCTTGATGGGGCATTAAGCAGCCTGCAAAAAATCCGTGATACGCCCATCGCCGCCGCCGGCCGCATGTTGAAGCTTTCCGATGTGGCCGACGTCAGGCGCGGCTATGAAGATCCCGCGACGTATTTAATCCGTAACCAGGGCGAGCCCACGCTGCTGCTCGGTATCGTCATGCGCGATCGTTATAACGGACTGGTGTTGGGCAAGGCGCTGGAGAACGAGGCGGCGGCCATTGCGGCCGGGATGCCATTGGGACTGACGTTCTCCAAAGTCACCGATCAGGCGGTGAATATCAAAGAATCTTATAACGAATTCATGTTGAAATTTTTCGTTGCCCTGGCGGTGGTCATTACCGTCAGCCTGTTAAGCCTCGGTTGGCGGGTGGGGATTGTGGTGGCGGCGGCGGTGCCGCTAACGCTGGCCGGCGTGTTTGTCATTATGCTGGCCACCGGCCGCGACTTCGACCGCATTACCCTGGGCGCCTTGATCCTGGCGTTGGGCCTGTTAGTGGACGATGCCATTATTGTTATCGAAACCATGGTGGTACGCATGGAGGAGGGGTTTGATCGAATCAGCGCCTCCGGCCAGGCCTGGGCCAGTACCGCATCGCCTCGTTTGGCGGGCGCGCTGGTGACCGCCATCGGTCTGATGCCGGTGGGGTTTGCCGCCTCAAGCGCCGGAGAATATGCAGGCAATATTTTTTGGATAGTGGCTTTTGCCCTGCTCACCTCCTGGCTGGTGGCGGGCGCGTTTACGCCTTATCTCGGCGTGAAGTTGTTGCCCGACATCAAACCCATACCGGGCGGTCACGGCGCAATCTACGGTACGCCGCGCTATAAACAATTACGCGCTCTGATCGCCCGCGCGGTGGCCCATAACAAAAAAGTGGTGCTGGCGGTGGCGGGGATTTTCCTGGTGGCGTTTGTCGGCCTGGGTGCGGTAAAGCAGCAGTTTTTCCCCAATTCCGACCGGCCTGAAGTGTTATTGGAAGTGCAATTGCCGGAGGGCAGCGCCATTGAAGCCACCAGCGCGGCGACCGCCAAGGTGGAGGCGTGGTTGCAACGGCAGCCGGAAGCTAAACTGGTTACCTCGTATATCGGCCAGGGCGCGCCGCGATTCTATCTGGCCATGTCGCCGGAATTGCCCGATCCCTCCTTCGCCAAGATTGTGGTGCTTACCGCCAATGAGCAGGAGCGTGAAACGTTGAAGTATCATGCGCGCCAGGCGGTGGCGGAGGGGTTGGTCCCGGAGGCGCGGGTGCGGGTGACGCAACTGGTGTTTGGTCCCTACTCGCCGTTTCCGGTGGCGTTCAGGGTCATGGGTTCGGACAGTGGAACAGTACGGGATATCGCCCGGCAGGTACGGGACGTGATGTTGAATAACAGCAGTATGCGCCAGGTGAATACTGACTGGGGCGAACGGGTGCCCACCGTTCATTTCGTGCTGGATCAGGATCGGCTGCAATCCTTTGGCCTCAGTTCGGAGAATGCCGCGCAACAACTGCAATTTTTACTGAACGGCGTACCTGTCACTCAGATCCGCGAAGATATTCGCACCGTCGAAGTGGTGGCCCGCAGTGCCGGCAACGAAAGGCTGGACCCGGCAAAACTGGGGAATTTCACCCTTACCGGCAGCCAGGGACAGCGTGTGCCTCTTGAGCAGATCGGCAGTATCGAGATCCGTATGGAGGACCCGATCATTCATCGCCGGGACCGCATGACAACCATCACCGTGCAGGGGGATATCGCCGAGGGCCAACAACCACCGGAAGTCGCGCTGCAAGTCATCAAAAGCCTCCAGCCGATAATGGCTAAACTGCCCGAGGGGTATCGCATTGAAACCGGCGCCGCGTTGGAAGAAGCGGGCAAGGCCAACACCGCGTTGGCCGCCATATTTCCGCTGATGTTGATCTTGATGATGATCGTGATTATTTTCCAGGTGCGATCGCTTTCCGCCATGGCTATGGTCCTGCTTACCGCTCCGCTGGCGCTGGTGGGGGTTGTGCCGACGCTATTGCTGTTTAATCAGCCGTTCGGCTTCAATACCATTCTGGGCCTTATCGGACTGGCGGGTATCATCATGCGCAACACCCTAATCCTGATTGGTCAGATTAACAGCAATGAGCATGCGGGCTTGAGCCCCTACGACGCGGTGGTGGAGGCCACGGTACAGCGGGCGCGCCCGGTTATCCTGACGGCGCTGGCGGCGGTATTGGCCTTTATTCCGCTGACTTTTTCGATTTTTTGGGGGTCGCTGGCGTTTACTCTTATCGGCGGTACGGTCGGGGGTACGGTGCTGACGTTGATTTTCCTGCCGGCGCTTTATGCCGCGTGGTTTCGCATCAGGCCGCCGGCGAAAATCACCGGCTAATGGTGATCGTTTCACCAATGAATTGTTACCAAAGGTAATTGATGTCTCATCGAAATCCTTCCTGTTTTGAATCAGTTATTGCCGCGAGCTCGCGTAAACGGGCTTGTTGAGTTCCCCGATACACGCGATGCGACATTTTGCGTCGCGTTGCCGCAGGTGTCGCACCTCAAACCATTGACAACATTGCCGGTGAATGTGGCTGGCGTTGCTATGATTACCATTGGGGCGCCTGAATTTTTTGTCCGTCAGTCCCAATGCGTTTGCCTGAGGTCAGTGAATAACAGGATGCAGACGAATCCGATCGCCACCGGGTGTATGCTATGGTTATGCTGCCGGGTAACTCCCTGAAGTGCCTAAATTTTAGAACGCGACGGTGTTACAAGGTGCTCTACAGAAGAACAATTCCATGAAATTAACCTTTTCGCTTTTTGACTGGCAAGCCAGCGCGCCGGGGCTTAGCGCCGCTGATGAATGGCGCCGTTGGGCCGACCTGCCGGCATTGATTGATGCCGGCAGCCCCTTGGCTAAATGCGGCCAGCTACCGATGATGACGGCGCGGCGTCTCAATAGCGGCGGCAGGGCGGCGGTGGATTGCGGGTTGGCGCTGGTACGGCGGCGGCAGGTCGACGCCATTGTGTTTACCAGCCGGCACGGCGAGCTGGAACTTAACCTGCGAATTTTGCGGGCGCTTGCGCAGGAAGAACAACCTTCGCCGACGGATTTCGTCATGTCGGTGCATAATGCGGCGGCGAGTAGCCTGACCATTGCAGCCGGGATGCCGCTGGTGGCCACATCGCTGGCCGCCGGGATAGATTCCTTTCAGCAAGGTTTGGTGGAGGTGGCCGCCTTGCAGTTCGCCGGATATGAACATGTGCTGCTGGTGGATTTTGACGGTGTTATTCCGGCGTTTTATCAAAACCAGGTTCCGGCGCAAATGCCCCGTTATCCCTATGCGGTTGCGCTATTATTAACTAAGGGAGAAATGATGAGTTGTGAATCCCATCCGGCGGCCGAATTGGCTGAACCCTTGCTGCCCCAAAGCCTGCAGTTTTTGCATGCCGCCCTGGCGGAGCAGGCGCAATTCGTCATAGCGGGCGATCGTCTGGTCTGGCGCTGGACGCGGTATCGTGGTTGAATTCCTGCGGCCGCGGACCGTTGCTTTCAGTCTTAATCGCCTTTGGCGCCTGCTTATGACCGGGTGTTGCCTGGTGTTATTCAGTCTGGGGGGATTGTTGATGTCCCTGGTCTGGTTCAATGTGTTGCTGGTTGTACAGCGCGATGCGTCGAAACGGCGTCAACTGGCGCGCCGGGGCATTTCCGCCAGCTTCAGACTTCTTCTCGGCAGTGCTCGTTGCTTGGGGGTGCTGGATTATCGTATCGATGGCATAGCCGCGTTGCAAAGCGACCAGGGTTGCCTGGTGGTGGCAAACCACCCGACGCTTATCGACTATGTCTTGTTGGCCTCCGTCATGCCGGATGTCGATTGCCTGATTAAAGCCAGCTTGCTCCATAACTTTTTTTTCCGCGGCATGATTCGTGCGGCGGACTATTTGGTCAACAGCCAGGGGAAAACCCTGGTGGCCACTTGCCGGCAACGGTTGCTGAACGGGGATACCATCATGATTTTTCCCGAAGGGACCCGTACCCCTTATGGCTCGACGCCGGTATTAAAGCGCGGTGCGGCCAATATCGCCGTGCGCTGCGGCTGCGATCTGCGGGTCGTGCATATCCATTGCACTGAACGGGTTCTTACCAAACAGAGCCGGTGGTATCAAATCCCGCCGGTGAAACCCTTTTTTACGGTCAGTGTTCGGGAACGCATCAGTATCAGTACGTTTATGGCAAAGGAAGAGATGCCGCTGCCGATAGCGGTGCGACAACTGAACCGTTATTTACAGCAGGCGTTGACGCCTGAAATTCTATAATTTTTTGGAATCAGGTATGGAAGAATTATCCCTTGAGATAAAACACATGATTATCGACACGCTTAATCTGGAAGAGATGAGTGTGGATGAAATCGAAACCGATACGCCACTATTTGGGGATGGCCTCGGATTAGACTCCATTGATGCACTGGAACTGGGACTGGCGGTTAAACACCGTTACGGCGTGATGTTGTCGGCGGAGAGCGAAGAGATGCGTCGACACTTTTTTTCCGTGGCGACATTGGCCGATTTCATTAACGCTGAGCGCCTCAAGCGTGCCTGATAATACATAACGAGCCGACTATGGACAAAAATCAGATTTATCAGGAAATAACCGGGCTGCTGGTAACGTTGTTCGAAATCGACGCAGCGCAAATCAAACCCGAGTCGCGTCTGTATGATGATCTCAACCTGGACAGTATCGACGCCGTGGATATGGTGGTGCACCTGCAAAAGCGCATCGGCCGTAAAATTGCGCCCGAAACGTTCAAGTCGGTGCGTACCGTGCAGGATGTGGTCGACGCGATGGAACATTTGGTGCGTGCGGACTGAATGGCCCAGGTTCTTGTCTCTGCCATGGGGATGGCTAAAACCCTGATACGCGGCCTGAGCTGGTTAATGGTGCCGGCATGGCCGGTGTTGGTGTGGGTCAGCTTTACGCGCCCGCATATTCACTGGTTGCTGCCGTTGCTGGCGCTGGTGTTAGTGCTGCGCCTGCCGACGCTTTGGGGACAAAAGGGCGTCATGGGGCAAGCGGCGATAATCTTGGCGTTGGCTGGGCTTATGCTTTGTGCCGCGAGCCTGCTGCTGCGTGATAGGCATCTGCTGCTTTGGTATCCGGTGGCGGTCAATGCCGTTATGCTGGCGTTGTTCGGCGGATCATTATTGACGGCCAAACCGCTGGTGGAGCGTCTGGCGCGTTTGCGGGAACCGGAACTTTCCGTTCGGGCCGTTGGCTATGTGCGCCGCGTCACGCAAATATGGTGCCTGTTTTTCATTTTCAACGGCGGTATTGCGCTGGCGACCTGTCTGGCCGGGAGCGTGCAGTGGTGGACATTGTGGAACGGCATGGGCAGCTACCTGCTGCTGGGGTCGCTGATGGCTGTGGAAATGTGGGTTCGCCGGCGTTTGAGAGCCCGTGTATGAATGCGCCGCGACCCTTGCCCTTGAACGAGTGGCTTGCCGGCGGAAATGACCGCCGTATTGTGGCGGACGACGGACGGCAACAGTTCACCCTGGCGCGGATGCGCGGACAGGTGCGGGGTCTTCACCGGCGGTTGCGGGCATCGGCCCAGCGCCGCTGGGCGTTGTGTTTTGCTGATAGTTACCTGTTTACCGTCGCGTTGCTGGCGGCATTGCATGCCGGCAAGATCCCCGTTATCCCGGGCCATATCCGTCAATCCCTGTTGGCGGAGCAATCCGACGATTTTGACGGGGTGATAACCGATGCCGATCTGACCCTATCCTGCCCGGTCCTGGTCGTAGAAGACGACGCAGGCATAACCGATACCTTGCCCGCTATCGATCCCTTGGCCTATGTCGTGCTTTTCACTTCCGGCTCGACGGGAAACCCCCGCCAGGTGAATAAACCGGTGCGGTGCCTCGAAGAGGAATCCCGCTGGCTGGCGCAACGTTGGGGAGGGCGGCTGGCGGGTTGCCACTTTATCGCCTCGGTCAGTCATCAGCATTTGTATGGCCTGACCTTTCGTATCTGTTTGCCCATGGCCCTGGGCTTGAGTTTTGATAGTCGGCAGGTGTCCTATGGCGAACAATTGTCCTGCCTGACGCCAGGCCGGCGCTATGCTTTTATCAGCAGCCCGGCATTCCTGCGCCGCCTGGACCGGTCTTTGCCGGCGCCCGGTTGCCGGTTGATTGTTTCGGCCGGCGGCGCGTTATCCCGGCAGGATGCCGTCGAAGTGCAACAGTGGTTTCAACAGGCGTTGGACGAAATCTACGGCAGCACTGAAACCGGTGTACTGGCCTGGCGCAGCCATCAGCCGCAATCGGCGCCGTGGCAGCCTTTCGCCAGCGTCAGTCTGACCTCCGACGAACAGGGAAACTGGTGGGCGCGCTCGCCGTTAATACCTTCGCAGCACGGAATTAAGCTCGACGATAAGCTGGTGTTTGAACACACAGGCGGTTTTCAATTGTGCGGACGTCATGATCGCATCGTCAAAATAGAGGATAAACGCATCTCCCTCAGCGAGATCGAACGGCGCTTGCTGGCGTTGCCGGAAGTCGCGGACGCCGTGGCCTTACAGGTGGTCCGCCCGGGCCGCGGCGGTATCGGCGTGGCGCTGGTATTGCGTCCTTCCGTTCAGGCCGCTGATTTGCCGCAGTTGAAACGGCAGTGGCGCCATGAATTGCATCAATGGCTGGAGCCGGTGGCCATGCCGCGATTCTGGCGCATCATCGATGCCATTCCCCATAACAGTCAAAGCAAACGCGCCTGGCCGCAAATACAGGAGTTATTTTATGCTGCCCGTTGAGCTTTCCAAACGCGTCGATGCGCGGCAGGCGGAACTCCGTTTGCGGGTCGACAAGGATTTGTTCTGGTTTCAAGGGCATTTCCCCGCGTACCCGTTACTGCCGGGGATGGCGCAACTGGACTGGGTCATGGTGTACGGCGGCGAGCTGTTAGCGCCGGGGTGGCGGTTTTCCGCTGTCGAAAGCATCAAATTCCAATGTCCGATCCCGCCCGACAGCACGCTGCGACTCAAGCTGGCCTGGCAGGAGGAAAAACATCTGTTGATCTTCAGTTATGGCATTTTACATGGCGATATGGAACACGTCGCTAGCAGTGGAAAAATCAGTTTATGTCGATAGCCGGCGTCTTTTCCCTGTGCGTTATCATCCCCTGTTACAACCATGGCGCCACGGTGCCGGATGTGCTCACGCGTCTGGCGCCGTTTAACCTGCCGGTTATCCTGGTGGATGACGGCAGCGATGAACCGACCCGGCAAATGCTCCTTCAACTGGCTCGGGATCGGCCTGACCTCACGCTGGTGCGTCTGGCCCGGAACAGTGGTAAAGGCGCGGCGGTTATTCGCGGGCTGGAAGCGGCGGCCGGGGCCGGGTACAGCCATGCGTTACAGGTGGATGCCGACGGGCAGCACCGGATTGAAGATATCCCCCTCTTGACTGCGCAGGCGCGTTTACATCCCGAATGCCTGATTTCCGGGTGCCCGGTTTTTGATGCCTCCGTGCCGAAATCGCGCCTGTATGGCCGTTATGTCACCCATGTCTGGGTATGGATTGAGACGTTGTCACTCGCCATAAAAGACAGTATGTGCGGCTTCCGGGTCTACCCCATCGGGCCGACGCTGGCGCTTACCGCCAAATACGCCGTCGGGCAACGGATGGATTTCGACACGGAAATCATGGTGCGCCTGTACTGGCAGGGGACGCCAAGCCGGTTTATCGCCACCCGGGTCATTTATCCTGAAGCGGGGATTTCCCATTTCGACGCAGTGTGGGACAACGTGCGGATTTCCTGGATGCATACCCGGCTGTTTTTCGGCATGTTGCCTCGCATTCCGGTGCTGTTGCGGCGTCGGCGGCACTGGTCGGGCGTGGATGAACGCAAGGGCTTGCCGGGCATGCGTTTTATGCTCGCGGTTTATCGCCTGCTGGGCCGGGGGGGCTTTGATGTGTTGCTCCGGCCGGTAATTGCCTTTTATTGGCTGACCGGCGGCGCGCAGCGCCAGGCATCTCGGGAATGGCTGCGCCAGATAGGTTTTTATGCGCGTGCGCGGGGGGCGACGTTGCCGCCGCTGTTAAGCAGTTACCGGCATTTTTTGCGCTTTGGTCATGCCATGCTGGATAAAATCGCCAGTTGGCGCGGCGATTTGCTGTGGGGCAGGGATATTGATTTCGCACCCGGCGCGCGCGAGGTGATCGAGGCATCCAGGCAACAAGGGCAATTGATCCTGGCGTCGCATTTGGGCGATCTGGAAGTCTGCCGCGCCATGGCGCAACAGGTGAGCGGGGTGGTGATTACCGCGCTGGTGTTTACCGACCACGCCCGGCGTTTCAAACAGTTGCTGGATGAAATCGCGCCCGGCGCCGGGGTGAATCTGATGCCGGTGAATAATATCGGACCGGAGACCGCCATGCTGCTGAAACAGAAACTGGACGCCGGCGAATGGGTGGCTATCGTTGGGGATCGCACTTCGGTGAATCCGCAGCGGGGCGGGGGACTGCGGGTGGTCTGGAGTCCTTTCCTGGGCCGCGAGGCGCCGTTTCCCCAGGGGCCCTTTGTGCTGGCGGCCGCGCTGCGCTGTCCGGTGCTGCTGATGTTCGCCATACGCGAGCGAGGCAAACTTCAGGTCTATTGCGAACGTTTCGCCAACCCTGTGATGCTGCCCCGCGCCGACAGACAGGCGGCGCTGCAACGTATAGTGGATCATTATGCCCGGCGCCTGGAGCATTTCGCCCTGAAAGCGCCGTTGGACTGGTTTAATTTTTTCGATTTCTGGCGTCTGCCGGATGAGCAGCGCGCAACGGAACAAAAGGAGTGACGATGGCAAACGATCCTCGTTTAAGTCATGAAGTGGAGTTTATGGTCTCCTTTCACGATTGCGATCCGATGGGCGTGGTCTGGCACGGTAACTACATGCGTTTTTTCGAAGTGGCCCGTGAAGCGTTACTGGAAAAATTCAACTACGGTTATCGCGCGATGCAGGCGTCCGGCTACGGCTGGCCGGTGGTGGATCTGCGGGTCAAGTATCGCGCCGCTCTGACTTATGAACAGCGTATCCGGGTGCGCGCCGCCATTGAAGAATACGAGAACCGCCTGCGTATCGCCTACCAGATTTTCGACGTCGACAGCGGGAAACGGACCACGACCGGTTATACCATCCAGGTGGCGGTGGCCGAGGGTAGCAGGGAATTGAATTTCGTCTCGCCGCGAATCTTGTTCGATCGCCTGGGGGTCGCGCCGTGCTGAAAATCGTTTTCACGGCTCTGGCCGGGGTACTGGCATTATCCAGTTGCGCCGTGCAAGGCGTGACACTGGACCAATTACAGCAGCGCTTCAGCCTCCAGCCCGTGGTGCGTGCCGATTTTAGCCAATCACGCGCCATCGCGGGCATAGCGAAACCCCTGGTATCCAGCGGTCAATTGGTGATCGCCCGGGATAAAGGATTATGGTGGCACCAGGCGCGGCCCTTTGCCCTGACCCTGGTGCTGGATGATAAGCGTATGGTGCAGGTGATTAATGGTCAGCCGCCGCAAATCGTTACCGCCGAAAGTAATCCGCAGATGTTTCAGTTCAATCACCTGTTACGCGCCTTGTTCCAGGCGGACAGGCGGGTACTGGAACAAAACTTCGCTACTGATTTTACCGATTTGGGCAACGCGCGGTGGCGTCTGGTGCTGACGCCGAAAACAACGCCGCTGGACAAACTTTTTCATACCATCACGCTCACCGGACGAGATTACCTGGAAGGTATCGAGCTCAATGACCGCCAGGGCGACCTGACCACTATTGCTTTGAGCAATCAGCGCTTAACACCACGGACGTTAACCGATGACGAACAGCAGCGCTTTATATTCTGACTGGCATCGCCTCGCGGCCATGGCCTGGGGAAGCGTTTGCATCGCCCTGCTGATTGCCGCAGCCCTGTTGCTGCCTCAGGCGCGAATCACCAGCAGCGTGCTGGCCCTGTTGCCCGAACACTCCATGGGGAATATTCCGCCGGATCTGCAACAAGGGTTTATGCAGCGGCTAGATCGGCAGATGGTCTGGCTGGTCAGCCCCGGCGGCAAGGATGATGCCGCTGCCGCCGTCTGGTGGTTGCAACAGTTGCGGGCCTTGCCGATGTTGCAGCATCTACAAGGCCCCGTTGACGGCGCGCAATTGCAGTCATGGGGCAAATTTGCCTTTGAACACCGTAACGGGCTGGTGGACGACGCCACGCGCGCGCGTCTGGCGCAAGGCGGAACGGCTCAGGCGGATTGGGTGCTGGCGCAGCTTTATTCCGCTTTTGCCGGCGTCAGCGGCCGGGAAGTGCACAGCGACCCGTTATTGCTGGCGCGCGGCGCGCAATTGGCGCTGCAGGGCAATGCCGGGGGTATGATGCTGTCGCGGGACTGGCTGACGGTGAAGGATGCCCAGGGGCGGGACTGGTATTTTCTCCACGGCGAACTGAGCGGCGACTCGTTTAATATGGCGCAGGGCCGGCAATTGACGGCTCGGCTGGACCAATTGCAAACCGAACTCCAAACGCGTTTCCCCGGCGCCCGGGTATTGACGCGCGGTACCGTGTTGTTCAGCAATTATGCCAGCCAGCAGGCGCAGCACGATATTTCCCGGCTCGGCCCGGCCACCCTGGCGGGGATTTTACTGCTGCTGTTCGCCGCGTTCCGTTCGGCCAGGCCGCTGTGGCTCTGCGGGCTGTCGGTGGGCATCGGCGCGCTGGCCGGTACGGTGCTGACGCTGTGGCTGTTTGGCGAAATCCATTTGATGACCCTGGTGATGAGCCTCAGCATCGTCGGGATTTCCGCGGATTACACTTTGTATTACCTGACCGAACGCATGGTGCATGGCGGTTCGGTAACGCCCCTGGAAAGCTTGAAAAAGGTTTTGCCCGCATTGTTGCCGGCCTTGGCGACGGCGGCGGTCGCCTATTTGATGATGGCGCTGGCGCCGTTTCCGGGCCTGCGGCAACTGGCGGTATTCGCCGCCGCCGGATTGACCGCCTCCTGCCTGACCGTGGTGTGCTGGTACCCTTATTTAGTGCGAGGACTGCCGGTTCGCCCGCTGCCGGCCATGGCGTGGATGGGACGCTGGCTGGCGGCCTGGCGCCGCAATCCCCGTGTGCGCTTCGGCCTGCCGTTGCTAATTGCCGTACTCTCGCTGGCCGGCGGGTTGCGCTTGAAAATCAACGACGATATTGGCCAATTGCAGACCATGCCGGCCGGGTTATTACAGCAGGAGCGCCAGATTGCCGCATTGACCGGGCAAAGCGCCGATCAAACCTGGTTTGTGGTTTACGGCGATACCCCCGAGCAGACATTGCAACGGCTGGAAAGTCTCGCCCCGCGCTTGACGCAGGCGCGGCAAAAGGGGTGGCTGCAAGAGTGGCATGTGTTGCCGCTGTCGTCGCTGGCGCGGCAGCGGCGTGATGCGCAATTGATCGCCGCCGCCGTTCCCTCGGTTATCAACGGACTGCGCCAAGCCGGCGTGGCGGTTGCCGACCCTGATGTGCGGCCGATGCCGGTGACGCCGGCGGCATGGCTCGACAGCCCCTTGAGCGAGGGCTGGCGATTATTATGGTTGACGCTGCCGTCCGGCGCCAGCGGGGTGCTGGTGCCGGTGGGCGGCGCCCTTGCGGGCAACGCATTGACCCGGCTGGCGGCCAGCCTGCCGGGTGTGGCATGGATCGATCGTAAAAGCACTTTTGACGCGTTGTTCGGCTTTTACCGGGTTATGCTGGGCTGGCTGCTGGCGGCCGCCGTGGCGGTGATCGGCTTGAGTTATATCGCGCGCCTGGGCCTGCGGCGAGGATTGATCTGCATCGTGCCCTCGCTGTTGTCCCTGGGCGGCGGATTGGCGGCGTTGGCGCTGAGCGGGAGAGCGCTGAATCTGTTTTCGCTGTTGGCGCTGATGCTGGTGCTGGGCATTGGCGTCAATTATACCCTGTTTTTCAGCAACCCCCGCGGCACGGCGATGACCTCTTTGCTGGCGGTGACATTGGCGATGTGTACTACGCTATTAACATTGGGCATGTTGGTTTTCAGCAGTACGCAGGCGATTAGCAGCTTCGGCATCGTACTGTGCAGCGGTATTTTTACCGCGTTTTTACTGGCGCCCCTGGTTGTGCCCGAGCCAAAAGGAAAACGGAAATGACATCGTTCAGACGCGCTCTGGTATTGCTATGCGTGGTGCTGTTGTGCGCCTGTGCCGACCGTCCCGATCCGAATCGGCCGCAGGCGTGGCTTAAACCCGGCGTGCGCGTTACATTGCCGGCGCCGGGCATTACCCCTGTCGTCAGCGAGCAGCAACTGCTAACCGGCACCTTCAAAGGTCAACGGCAATCCTTGTTGGTGCTGCTGAATGCCGATGAGCGGCAGCTATCCCTGGCGGGACTCTCTTCCCTTGGGATCCGTTTGTTCCTGGTAACCTATGACGGGCAGGGCATCCATACCCAGCAGTCCATCGCATTGCCGGACATGCCTCCCGCCAGCCAGGTGTTGCTGGATATCATGCTCAGTCATTGGCCCATTGATCGGTGGCGGCGGCAATTGCCGGCCGGCTGGACGTTGCTGGATCAAGGCGATACGCGCCGACTTCGTGACGACGACGGCAGGCTGATCACTGAAATACGTTATATGACCCGTAATAATCAGCGGGAGCCCATCAGCGTACAGCAGTTTGCTTTTGGCTACCGAATCGTTATTCAACATCTGGACAGCTAGCATGATCACTATTTCCGCTGTGGGTATGCTGAACGCCTTGGGCAACGACCTGGACGACATCGCCGCCAATCTGACCGCGGGTATTGCGCCGGGCATGCGGCCGGACAGCGGCTGGCTGTTGCATGACAAGCGCTGTTGGACCGGTAGGGTCGAGGGGGAACTTCCCGCAATTCCCCCGGCGTTTGCCGATCACGACAGCCGCAATAACCGATTGCTGTTGGCTGCCCTGGCCCAGATCCGGCCCGAGGTGGATGAGGCTGTCGCCTGCTTCGGCGCCGATCGCGTGGCGGTCATCCTGGGAACCAGTACTTCCGGTCTGGATGAGGCGGAAAAATTCGTCGCGCATCAGGCGCCCGCTTACCGTTATGCCCAGCAGGAGTTAGGCGATCCATCGCGTTTTCTGTCGGCATTTCTCCATCTTTCCGGGCCGGCCTATACCATTTCCACCGCGTGTTCTTCCAGTGCGCGCGCCCTGATCAGCGGACAGCGGTTAATCGAGTGCGGATTGGTCGACATGGCCATCGTCGGCGGCGCCGATACCCTCAGCCGTATGCCGCTGACCGGCTTTGACAGCCTGGAGTCTCTTTCCGCCGGGCGTTGTTGCCCGTTCAGCCGCCAGCGCGACGGCATCACCATTGGCGAAGGCGCCGCGTTGATGCTGATTGGCAGGCAATCCGGACGTGTGGCGCTGTTGGGGATCGGCGAATCTTCGGATGCGCATCATATGTCGGCCCCTCACCCGGAAGGCGCGGGCGCGATTCGGGCAATAAACATGGCCATGCGGCAGGCGCAGCTTCAGCCGCGGGATGTGGGTTATATCAACCTGCACGGCACGGCGACGCGGATGAACGATCGGATAGAAGCCGGCGTGATCCATGCCCTATTCGGCGACGCGGTGCCCGGCAGTTCCACCAAACATCTGACGGGTCATACCCTCGGCACCGCGGGAATGAGCGAGGCGGCCATCTGCTACCTGTTGCTGACACGGGATTTGGCGCTGCCGCCGCAGGATTTTTCTCAATGCGATATGGATGAGACCTTGCCGCCGTTCGGTTTGCTCACGGCGCCGGCGCGTCCCGTTCATCCCGTGATGTTGTCCAATTCATTTGCCTTTGGCGGCAATAACGCCTGTCTTATTTTAGGAAGGACCGATGGCTGAGTATTTACCCGCCGCGCAGTATTTACCTCATCGCCCGCCTATGGTGCTGGTCGAAGAGGTGCTTTTGATTGCAGAAGATCGCGCCCATTGCCGGGTGCGCGTCGGCCGCGAAACGGTGCTGGCGCCTTTTTTGAATGCCGACGGGCAACTTCCGGCCTGGTTCGGCATGGAGATTCTCGCTCAGACCATCGGCGTATGGTCCGGTTGGCACGTCCGTCGGCTGGATAATGCCGATCCCCGCCCCGGCATGCTGTTGGGGGGGCGGGACTATCGCTGTAAGGCCGCCGCTTTTCCTGCCGGCGCCGTGCTGGACGCGCAGGTTCGGTTGTTGATGATGGATGACAAAATCGGCAGCTTCGAGGGTGTGATTTTTATCGATGGCGAATGGTATGCCGGCGGCAGGCTGAATATCTATCAACCCGGCCGCCATGAATTGCAACAGCTTTTACAACAGGGCAAGAGCTAATGTTATCTTCAGTGTTAGTGACCGGGGCCAGTAAAGGCATTGGCCGGGCGATTGCGTTGCGTCTCGCCGCCGATGGTTTTTTGATTGTGGTTCACTACCACCGAGATCGGGCGGGGGCCGAAGAGACCTTGAGCCGGATACAGGCGGCCGGCGGCGCGGGGCGTATTCTGGGTTTTGATGTCGCCTGCCGCCGGGAATGCAGGGCGGCTATCGAGGCGGACATCGAACACCATGGCGCCTATTACGGTGTGATCAGCAATGCCGGCATCACCCGCGACGGCGCGTTTCCAGCCCTGGCCGATGAAGACTGGGATCAGGTAATCCATACCAATCTCGACAGCTTTTACAATGTAATTAAGCCTTGCGTCATGCCGATGATCGGTTTACGCCAGGGTGGCCGGATCATTACCCTGTCCTCGGTGTCCGGCCTGATGGGCAATCGCGGTCAGGTGAATTACAGCGCGTCCAAGGCGGGCATTATCGGCGGCACCAAGGCGCTGGCGGTGGAACTGGCAAAACGCAAAATCACGGTCAATTGCATCGCTCCCGGCCTGATAGACACCGGCATGATCCAGATGGAACCGGCGGCGCTTGAAGACGCGATGAACATGATCCCGATGAAACGGATGGGGCGGGCGGATGAAGTCGCGGGATTGGCGAGTTATTTGATGTCCGATATCGCGGGTTATGTGACCCGCCAGGTAATTTCCATCAATGGAGGTATGCTGTGATTCGTCGGGTGGTGGTAACGGGAATGGGCGGGGTAACCGCTTTCGGCGAGTCTTGGGAAAGCGTGTCCGCGGGCTTGCGGGGCGGTCGCAACGCCGTGCGCAAAATGCCGGAATGGCAAATTTACGACGGGCTGCATACCCTCCTTGGCGCGCCTATCGATGACTTCCGCCTGCCGGAGCACTATACCCGCAAGCGTATCCGCTCCATGGGCCGGGTCTCGCTGCTGGCCACCCGGGCCACTGAATTGGCCTTGACGCAAGCGGGCCTGCTGGACGACCCTGTGCTGACCGGCGGCGAAACCGGCATTGCCTATGGCTCATCAACCGGCAGTACCGGGCCGGTGAGCGAATTCGCCACCATGCTGACGGAGAAACACACCAATAATATCAACGGCACCACCTATGTGCGGATGATGCCCCATACCGCCGCGGTCAACGTCAGCCTGTTCTTCGGGCTACGCGGTCGCCTGATCCCCACCTCCAGCGCTTGCACCTCCGGCAGTCAGGCCATCGGCTATGCCTGGGAGGCCATTCGGCACGGGTATCAAACGGTGATGGTGGCGGGCGGGGCGGAAGAGCTTTGTCCGTCGGAGGCGGCGGTGTTCGATACGCTATTCGCCACCAGCCAGCGTAACGACAGCCCCTGGAGCACGCCTGCGCCTTTCGATGCCAATCGAGACGGTCTGGTGATCGGCGAGGGGGCCGGCACGCTGGTGCTGGAAGAACTTGAACACGCCCTGGCGCGCGGCGCCACTATCTACGCTGAACTGGTGGGTTTTTTTACCAACTGCGATGCGGCGCATATCACCCAGCCCCAACAGGAAACGATGCAGGTGTGTATCGAAGGCGCATTGCGCATTGCCGCACTACGGGCGGGGGACATCGGTTATATCAGCGCCCACGGCACCGCCACCGATCGCGGCGATGTGGCGGAAAGCCAGGCTACGGCGGCGGTATTCGGCAATCACACGCCCATCTCTTCCCTCAAGAGCTATTTCGGCCATACGCTGGGCGCGTGCGGCGCGCTGGAAGCCTGGATGAGCATAGAGATGATGCGCGAAGACTGGTTTGCGCCGACGCTCAATCTGAACCATCCCGACCCGGCTTGTGGCGAACTGGATTATATTATGGGCGAACCCCGGCACAGTGATATCGGGTTTCTCCAGAGCAATAACTTTGCGTTTGGCGGCATCAACACCTCGCTGGTGTTCCGCCGCTGGCGGTAGTCTGTGCTGCGCACAGCGTTGGCTCGTATCAGCTTGCTCAGCCAGCCGGCCACCGTGGCCGACTGGCTGGCCGCGCAAATGCGTGATCAGGCGCCGGCGGGCAGGCAACGCCCGGCATGGCTGGCGGGGCGAGTGCTACTGGCGCAGTTGATCCACTGTCGGCCTTTACCCGTATTGCACTATCATGCCTCGGGTAAACCTTCTTTTATCGATACCGACCTTCCTGCATTCAATATCAGTCATAGCGGGGATTTTGTTTTCGTCGCCATGGACTATTGCGATGACATCGGCTGCGATATTGAGGTGATCCGCGAGCGCCGGGGTTATCTTGCCCTTGCCCGGCACGCTTTCAGTCCGCAGGAGTATCGATGGCTTACACTTCAGCTCTGCGAGCAGCGTAATGACGCCTTCTGGCGCTTATGGACGGCGCGCGAAGCCATCTTGAAACAGCGAAGCGCCAGCGTCTGGCAAATGCGCACCCTGGCGCTGGAACCTGAAACATTGAGCATTACAGGCAGCGAAGTATGTCATTGGCGTGAACAAGGGGTGAGTATTTCGGTGGCGAGAAGCCGGCGTGGGAATCCCTGATAAGGCATGCGCCTTTCTTAACCTCATCACCTCATAACGTCAACCGTATCGCCGTTTCCGGCTTGTGTTAACGATCACGGGACAACCCCGGACGGGTTGACGAGAGGCTATTTTTTCGCCGCCTCACGCCAGTTGTGCATCAGTATCCGGCTTTGCTCTTGAATGCACTTTTTTATCATCTCGATCTTTTCCGGTGTCACGCTGCCGGTCTCCGTCAAGGTGGGAAACAAGGTGTGGCGCAAAACATGGAAGGTGGTGACCTGGCCAAGTAATGACAAGGTACGCAACTGCACCATTTCATCCTCCGCCGGCGTGCCGCAGACGCTCGCCACCAGTTTCACCGCAACGCAATACAACTGCCCGAAGAGTTTATTGCTGAATTCTTCGGCTGTCTTGTCCGGTCCTTGTCCCAGCCGCATACGCGCGTAAAACAGCCGTTGGCCGCTGGAGCTGCTTTTGCTTAGAATTCGCTCAAGCAAAGCATCAAGCATATGACAGAGCGTCTCGATGCAGGTATCCGTATCGGCGCTGTCCGTTGCCCTGGCTTGCGCCAGGAAAGGTTGGAGCCATGCCTGATTTTCCTCGATAAGAAATGCCGTGCAAGCACGATATAAACCTTCTTTATTATCGAAATAATATTGCAATGCAGGCGGATTAACCCCCGCGTTCCTGGCGATTTGCCGGGTAGACGCGCTCTCGTATCCCACTTCGCCAAACAGTTCGATGGCGCTGTCGATAATACGCTGGCGGGTTTCGTTCCCGCGCGGGTAGCCGCCGGAAACCGGATGGCGGAGTCGTTTCGACTGCATGCTTTCTTCTGACATTGTCTCAGTTCCTGTGCAAAAACATATCGATTATACCCACTGGCGGGAGGTTGCGGGAAAATATATCACTTGACACAATTATTCCATATGGAATAGTTGTTCCAATTGGAATAATTTCATAAAAGGCTATTTCCGTGTTATCCATGGCTATAACGGCTTCATCCTCTACCGCTTCCCAGCTCCCCGCGCCGGCCCGGCCGCGCCGCAAACGACGAATTTTGCTTTATTTGATGCTGGCGGGCGCGGTTCTGCTGACGGCGGGACTGCTTTACTGGTTTTTGATTGCCCGCTTCAGCGAATCCACCGACGACGCCTACCTGCAGGCCGACAGCGTAACGCTCGCGCCAAAGGTTACCGGTTATGTGCGCGAGGTGCTGGTGAATGATAACCAATGGATTGGCGCGGGACAGCCGGTGGTGCGGCTGGAAGACGATCAATATCAGGCGCGTCTCGACCAGGCGAATGCCACTATTTTGTCCAACCAGGCGGATATTGACCGCGCGACGGCGGAAATCACCCGTCAGCAGGCGGAAATAGAAGAGGCGCAGGCCCGCCAGCGGTCGGCACTGGTGCAACTGCATTATGCGGATCATGAATACCAGCGTTATCGGCCGCTGGCCGCCAGCGGCGCTGAAAATCAGGAAAAGCTGACCGACCTGGGCCGTAGCCGGGACCAGGCGCAGGCGGATTACGACGCCAATGTTGCGGCGGTGAAATCGGCTTCGGCGCAGATCCGGTCCATGCAGGCGCAAATTGAACAAGCCAAAGCGCAATTGTCGTCCGCACGGGCGAGCCGGCAACAGTCCGGTATCGATCTGCGTGATACGGTGATCCGCAGTCCCATTAATGGTTATGTTGGCGATCGCGCTGTGCGCGTCGGCCAATATGTCCAGCCAGGCACCAGACTATTGACCGTTGTGCCGAACGATGACATCTATCTGGTGGCGAACTTCAAGGAAACGCAGTTGACCAACATGCGCCCCGGCCAGCCGGCCAGCCTGTCTGTCGACTCCATTCCGGATCATACTTTCCGCGGCGAAGTGCAAAGTTTCGCGCCCGGCACCGGTTCATTGTTCGCGCTGCTGCCGCCGGATAACGCCACGGGCAACTTCACCAAAATCGTCCAGCGTGTGCCGGTGCGTATCCGGATTACCGAACATTCGCCGGAATTGAAACGCCTATTAGCCGGCATGTCCGTGTCTGTGGATGTCGATACGCACCCGTCCCGGGCACGGACACAACCATGAGTCCGTTACCGCAGGAAAAAGCCGACATCACCGACTGGATCGCCGTGCTGGCCGGCGCGTTGGGTGCGTTGATGGCGACGTTGGATATCTCCATCACCAACTCGGCGCTGCCGCAGATTCAGGGCGAAATCGGTGCGACAGGCACGGAAGGCACCTGGATCTCCACCGGCTATCTGATGTCGGAGATCGTTATGATCCCGCTGGCGGGCTGGCTGAGCCGGCTGCTTGGCCTGCGCAATTTCCTGGTGGGCTGCGCGTTGCTGTTCACGCTTTTCTCCATTATGTGCGGCACCGCCGACAGTTTGCCGCAAATGATTATCGGCCGTATCGGACAGGGTTTTGCCGGCGGCGCGATGATCCCCACCGCGCAGATGATTATCCGTACCCGTCTGCCGCGCAGCCAGTTGCCGCTTGGAATGTCTCTATTCGGCGTTATCGTTATCCTCGGACCGGTGCTCGGGCCGGTGGTCGGCGGTTGGCTGGCCGAAAACGTAAGCTGGCACTGGTGCTTCTTTCTCAATATCCCGGTGTGCGCCGGCTTGGTGCTTTTGCTGCTATTGGGTCTGCCGCCGGAAAAGCCCGTCTGGAACGACTTTTTCAAAGCGGACTGGCTGGGTATTTTCGGCCTGAGCGCGGCCCTGAGCAGCCTGACGGTCGTGTTGGAGGAGGGGCAGCGCGAACGCTGGTTTGAGTCGAACCTGATTATTTGGCTTACGGTGGTGATGGCGATAGGGTTTATGTGTATGGCGATAGCCCAGCTTACCGCCAAAAAACCCGTTATTCGTCTCTCGCTGCTCGCCAACCCGCGTTTTGCCAGTGTGCTTGTCATCGTGTTCATCGTTGGTATGGGCCTGTACTGTGTGCTCTACCTGTTGCCGCAATTCCTGAGCGGGATTGTCGGTTATAACGCGCTGCAATCCGGTAACGTCTTGTTGATTTCCGGCATTCCCAGCCTGCTGATGATGCCGATATTGCCGCGTCTGCTCGGCAGCGTGGATGCGCGATTCATGGTTATCACCGGCCTGCTCTTGTTCGCGGTGAGCTGTTTTCTGGATACCACGCTTACCGGGCAGAGCGCCGGCAATGATTTTTTCTACTCGCAACTACTGCGGGGGGCCGGGCAAATCATGGCGATGATGCCGCTCAATCAAGCCTCGATGGCGGCGGTCAGCAATGAAGAAGCGGCGGATGCCGCCGGGCTGTATAACATGATGCGCAACCTTGGCGGCTCGGTGGGATTGGCGCTGATGGGGGTGTTTATCGATCGCCAGAATAAATTGCACAGCGATATCATCAGTGAATCCGTTACCGCCAATTCGCCGCTGGCGCAAAGCCGTTTGTCCGAAAATACCGCCCTGTTCGCCAGCCAGCACGGCGATATGCTGCATGCCAAGATGCAGGCATTAGGGCAATTGGCCAATGAAATCAATTTGCAGGCGGCGGTAATGACCTATTCCGAGTCGTTTTACGTGCTCGGCATCGCCCTGATGTGCTGCATACCGCTGGCGTTGCTGCTGCGCGCGCCGCGTTTAACTCATAAGTGAAGACTAACATGACCACTGATGCATACAGGACATTGTTCTTACAAGTCACGTTGACCCTGCTGCTGGCGGGCTGCAGCGTGGGGCCCGACTATCGGGGGCCGCCCGCCGCGCCCGCGGGCAGCCATTTCCAGCGGCTGCCTGAATCCGGCGTTGGCACGCAGCCGACGCAGGCGCACTGGTGGTTGGCATTTGACGACCCGCGGTTGAACAGGCTTATCGATAATGCGCTGCGGCATAACCCGGATCTCGCCATCGCCGCCGCCCGGCTGAAAGAGGCGCGTGCGACGCTGGCGGGCGACGAAGCGCAGCAATATCCGCAACTCAATGCCAGCGCCATAGCGGCGCGCGCCAAATTACCCGATAGCCTCGGTTTGAGCGGCGACAACCCGATGAACCTCTATAGCAGCAGCTTTGACGCCAGTTGGGAACTGGATCTGTTCGGCCAGGAACGACGCGTGGCCGAGGCCGGCCGAGCGCAGGCGCAGGCCAATGAAGCCAGTCTGGCGGATACGCAGGTCACCATCGCCGCTGAAGTGGCGCGAAATTACCTGTTGTTGTGCGGTACCAGGGAACGGTTGGCCAACCTTAATCAAAACCTGCAATTGCAGCAGAAATCGCTGGATCTTGTCCGCCAGCGGCGCGAGCACGGCGCGGCCAATGATAGTGATGTCAACCGTCTGGAAACGCAGTTGGCCAACAGCCGGGCGGAAGTGCCGTCTTTACTGGCCGACATTAACGATTATCAGGACCAGTTGGCTTTCCTGTCTGGGCTCGCCCCTGGCGCGTTGGATTCGCTGTTGGCCGGCGCTGTCCGGCTGCCGGCGCAACCCGGGCAGGTCAATGCGGGGGACCCGCTGTCCCTGTTGCGCCATCGGCCGGATATTCGTAATGCCGAGCGCCAGTTGGCCGCCAGCACGGCAATCGTCGGTGAGCACGTAGCGGATCTTTACCCGAAGATCACCTTGCGTGGTCTGCTGGGCTTCAGCAGTTCCGACACCGGTCAAATATACAAACAGGAAAACGAATCCTGGATGCTGATCCCGATGCTGCAGTGGAATGTCCTGGATTTTGGCCGCGTTCGTTCACAAATCAATGTGGCCAAGGCGCAGCGGGACGAAGCTGAAGCGCAATGGCGCAAAACCGTACTGGATGCGCTGCGCGATGCGAACAGCTCGTTGTCGCGTTACGGCCAGCAACGCCAGACACTGGTGAATTATCTACAGGTGGAAAACGCCGCCGGCCGCGACAGCGCGCTGGTCAGCCAGCGTTACGGCGCCGGCGTCGCCAGCCTGATTGACCTGTTGGATACCCAGCGCACGGAGCTCACCGCGGGGCAAAACCGTATTCAGGCGCAAACCGATTTGGCATTGGATTTTGTGGCCCTGCAAAAAAGCTTGGGGTTGGGCTGGCAGGGGTAAGCCGCGGCGGGGCGGTTGGCATCATGGCTGCAACACCGTACGTACGCGCGCATTGTCCTGGTTCCAAACCTGGGCAATTTGCGCCAACGGTATGATTTGGGTTGCGACCTGAAAGCCCGCGGTCGGGGCCGCCGTCAGTGCGCCCTGGATGGCGGCCAACAAGCGCGGCAGGGCCACGCTGCCTATTCCGCTGCCCATAAGTTGCAATGCCGAGGAGCGCAGCGCCGCGCCGGGCAGTATAATGTTCGTGCCGCTTGTCGCGCCGATTTGTACGTATCTTGTAGGCACGCCATCCGGACCGAACTGAGCGGCAGACTCAATCAATGCTTGCGCGCTCTCGCCCCACAAATAGTCCAAAACCACGTCCACGCCTTGTACAAATTCATGTTTGAGCGCCGCTTGTAAATTAGCGCTGTCTTGCGTTAGGACTACGGTCTCATCCGCGCCCAACGCTTGCAAAGCTTCCAGCGATGCCGTGTTACGGCCCGTGGCAATGACCTTTCCCGCGCCGAGGTGCTTGGCGATTTGTACCGCCAGACGGCCTGAGATACCTGTGGCTCCGTTGATGAGCACGGTTTCGCCATGGAGCAATCGGGCACGTTCCATCAACGCGGCCCATGATGACATGCCGGGTATCGCCATGGCGGCGGCAACGCTGTCATCCAACCCGTCCGGCAGCATAATGCAGTGCGCTTCGTCCGCCACGCAAAATTCGGCCATAGAACCATAGGGATGCGCGGGCAGCACGAAGTAAACCCGCTGGCCGTCCTCACGCAAACCCACTCCATCCACGCCAGCGACCAGAGGGAACCCGCTCTCGGCGCTATAATGCGCACCGGATGCGCGGCCTTTGGTTAAATGGCTGATGGATGACGCCAATACGCGTATCAGGTGCTGCCCTGCCGCTGGTACGGGCATTGGGAAATCGGAATAGATTGGGGCGCTTTGTCCCGCTTCGGTAACGATACCTGCTTTCATTCTCGGCTCCTGTCGATGTTTGGCTCTGCTGCCGAAATCCCGGCTGCCCGGCGCGCCGGATTCATTATTAGATTAGCACTGCTGGCTGATCCTGTGGAGCGCGATTAGACCAGGACCACCCGACTGTTTTAGCGCCGGAAAGTCCGGCGCCGCCGTCAATAACGTTTTCCTTTTTGCCGTCTTTAGCGTAAGCCCGCTTTGTCGAGACCGAATGCCTTGTCGGCCGAGCCCGGTACGGACCGGAATGCCACGCCGGCGCGATTCCAGGCGTTAATCGTCATGATGGCGAAGGTCAGATCGGATAATTCCTTTTCAGAAAATTGGCTGCGAACGTGTTCATAAAGTTCATCCGGCACATCGCCCGCCACTTTAGTGAGCGATTCGGTCCATGCCAGCGCCGCGCGCTCGCGGGGTTCGAATAATGTGGATTCGCGCCAGACCGCCACATGATGCAGACGCAGCGCGGATTCGCCGTGAATCGTAGCCTGTTTTACATGCATATCGAGGCAGAAGGCGCAGCCGTTGAGCTGGGAGGCACGGATCTCGATAAGACCGATAATCCTCTCTTCAATGACGCCATTTCTGACGGCGGCCGATAATTCGAGCATTTTCTGGTACTGCTCCGGTGACAACTGGGCATAATTGAGACGTTGGCTCATGGTATGGTTTCTCCTGTAATTAAGGATATAAATTATCCTTAAGGATATATCATATCCTTAATTGAATGTAAGTAAAGCACCTGGGATGCGGCGGCATAGCTATTGCGTAGCAATATTCCACTGCATGCCGACGCTGAGCTTGAAAGGGTGATAACACCGATCATGCCGCTCGAGTGGTGACACGCTCGCTTGTGAGAAGGGAGACAGGTACATCGTTAAGGCGTGGCATACCGGTGATGGATTTTTGCGATGTCAGTTGGACCGATCTAAAAGCCAGTCCATGCTGCGCTTGAGCAGGTCATTGGGGACATCCTCAGCCAGGGTTTGCGCAAGGGAGGCAAGGCTTACGCTTGCGAGCGAATTGCGCCAGGCCGTATCGGCGTCCCACATGATGCGCGCGATCGGGCAGGGTTTGCCATCGCATGTTCCGTTACCCTTGCAGGGATTATTGCCGCGTATTTCGTTGCAGATAAAGGTCTGGCGTTTACCCTCGACAGCCTCGACAATATCCAAGAAGCTGATGTCCGACGGCGCCCTGGCCAGTCTATATCCGCCGCTCGGGCCAAGCGTGGTCGTGACCAAGCCTGCCTGTGAGAGGCTTTGCAACGCCTTCGACAGATACTCCTTCGGCAAGCCGTGGAATTCCGCCAGGGTTTTCGTGGACAGATAGCGTTCCGCCGGCATGCCGGCGAGCAGGGCGCAGCAATGCAGCGCCCATTCAACCTGACTCTTGAGGTTCATGATTTTATCCGTTGCAGCGCAGCATTATTTACGGATAAATACTATCCGTAATGAGGCATTTTGACAATATGCCCCATCATCTCTGCTTAAACTTTTTGGCGCATCCTAATTGCGCGACTATTAATGCGCCACAGCATCGGATGGTATGAGGTTGGTAACAATGGGCAACAGGATGCTGTTTGTTGCGTGTGCGATTTGTTCCGGCCCTCCATGAGGCGGCCAAAGTTTCAAGGAATAATACTTCTCACGGAGTCTAGCGCGTTCTTCCAGTGACTCAAAAGCCCAAAGATGTGTAATACGCGGTAAGCCATCAAGGGCATACATATTGATAACAAGGTGCGAAGTATATTCGGCAGCGGGTTGCATCGCTTTTTCCCAGGCGGCGAGGGTGGGTTGCAGGCCGCCGGGTTTGAGATAATAAGTGCGAAGCTCGAAATATTTTCCCGCTTTGACCCGTGTTACGTCTGGCAAAAAGGGAAATTTTTTGAAGCTTTCAAGGGACACCGTAATGCCCCCATAATTTGCGGCAAATTCGCTTTGACTGGTTAATGCCTGTTCGCGTGCTACAAGCTGTCGGTTTACGTCAGGATATGACCGTAAAAGGATGACCTGAAAAAGATCGCCGATTTCTGTCTGCCATGCTCCCAGTAACGAGCTATCGAAGGTATTTCCCCTGGCGGATTGGATGCATCGCTCGGCCGTTTGTTTTACATTCAGCGCTGTTGCCCTGATATGGCATAGTTCATAAATCATTAATCTCTCCCATTCCCCTTGCACTTCAAGGGGTATCAGTCCTGGTTCGATTCAAAAAGCGAACGCAATTCTTTTGGCGGATTTTTACTGGATATATCCGATAAAAGACCAAAGAGAGGATCCCATTCCTGTATATCAAGCTTTGCTATCAGGTTTTCCCTGGTGAAGGGATCGCCATCCACCAGTGTTTTAACCTCGGCTAACGTCTCTGCCCGAAAAATAAGGAAGCCTGCGCGTAATGGTGTTCCTTTCAGCGGACCCGAAGCGATCAGTACTCCTTCTGTTATGAGCTTTTTCAGATAAAGGACATGTTCCAAAACAAAGGTATTCCATTCCGGACCGTCTGGATGGTCCATTCTTACTATATAAATTGACATTTTTTCCTCCTCTGAGCCCAACGCCTATTCAATATTTGAAATAGTATAAATTCACTGTAATAGCTTCTCTGAGTACTTAAAATGGTCTATTAGTATATTCAGTAACAACCAGGAGTAGTTGATGTTGGATAAAATCACGGGTATGAAGGTTTTTGTCACGGCGGTAAAAGAGGGATCTTTTGTTGCTGCGGCGGCAAAATTGATCCTATCGCCACAGATGATAGCGCGTCATATTGCGGCCCTTGAAACTCAGCTTGGCGTTCGTCTGCTTAACCGCACTACCCGAAAACAAAGCCTGACAACAACGGGTTATGAGTACTTTAAGCGCTGCAATCAAATCCTTGGCGCGATAGAGGATGCCGAACGAATCGCCATGGATAACACCGTGCTGCCGTCGGGCACGCTCCGGTTAAATGCGCCGGTAACGTTTGGACGCTATACGCTGCTGCCGTTTTTAACGGAGTTTATGAAGCATTATCCAGATATCCGCATTGAACTGATGCTTTCCGATGCACTGACCGATCCGCTGGAGCAGGGTTTTGATGCCGTGATCAGGATCGGGGCACTCAGCCATGATTTGCGTCTGATTGCCAGGCCGCTGCCGCCATACCGCCTGGTAGTCTGTGCCGCGCCGTCTTATCTGCAGAATAGGGGAATGCCTGAGCACCCGGATGAGCTTTCAAAGCATGAGTGTCTAGGCTTTTCACCCTGGCAGGCGGGATTAACGCATCACTGGACTTTTATCAGGGAACAGGTGATATCCGAGGTGGAGGTGAGTGGGCGTTTTTCCACTAACGACTGGGGATCGATGCTTGAAGCCGCTGTAAGTGGCGCCGGGATCCTGATTGGTTATGAAAAAGCGGTACGGGGTTACATAGAACGAGGGGAGTTAGTGCACGTATTGCCAGAATTTATGTTTCCCGAAAGACAGCTGCATGTGCTGTATGGCGAAGAACGTTATACTGAAACGAAGGTGCGCTGTTTTATTGATGAAATCGGTAAATGGTTGCATGACTGAATATTTCAGCCCAGATCTCGCCATCCGGCTTATTGAGGGAAATTGAAACCACACTGTTTTACGCCATGCCGGCCCGACTTCATTTTCTGATTATCAAACAACCTAAAATAAAGACAGGCCGTATTACCATGACGGCATGCTAGAGGGTTATAGTCGCGCCTTGCATATAGCCGTCATACTTCAAGTTGCAGGCGCGTTGGCAATACTCGGCCCTTCCTGTGCCTTGCCGCTAACTATCTTCAGCGCTGCATATCTTTTCTGATCATATCCAGAACCAGCAAATTCATGATGCTCTCGTCCAGGGATAATAAAGGTGCGGACGGGTTAAGCACAGCATCGGAAAAATGGGTGATTTCCGCCTTATAGCGATCCGACTCCGCCACGGGAATGGCGCGTACGCCTTCTGCCTGGTGTAAATACACTTCGCCCGCATCATCCAGGAAGGTGTTATCGATGCGCAACATTCCCTTGGTGCCGATAATTTCCGCATAAATACGCGAAAAAGCATTAAATCCGCAGTGAATATTGGCAATCATTCCGTCATCGTATTGCAACAGGGCAGACAGGTTGGTATCCACGCCTTGATCTGTTTCCATTAGCGCTTTACAGCGCAACGGCAGCCGCCCGGCGACCATGCCGACAAAATTTACCGGGTAACAGCCGACATCATAAAGCGCGCCGCCGCCCAATTCCGGTTTTGCTTTGATGGTATTTTCACGGTCCAACAAGAAGCGGAACGAGGCATTGATGTGGCGAATGGCGCCCAGTGCGCCGCTGTCCAGGATCTCTTTCACCACCTGAATGCGGTCGGTATAGCGGTACATAAACCCTTCCATCAAATGCCGCTGGTTTTTTTCCGCGACCTGCTGCATCTCTTGTGCTTCGGCGGCGTTTAAGCCCAGGGGTTTTTCACACAGAACGTGTTTGCCTGCGTTCAACGCCTTAATGACCCATTCTTTGTGCAACGAATTAGGCAATGGAATATACACCGCTTGAATGTCGGCATCGGCCAAGAGGGCATCATAACCTTCATACGTTCTTTCCCATTGGCCGGCGGGCAAGTCGGCGGCATTGCGCGAGGCTATTGCGAGCAGACGGGCATTAGCCGCTCTACCGATAGCTGGAATAACGGAAAGCCTTGCTATGCGGGCATAACCAAGCACGCCCCAATTTACGATATCGGTCATCTGATTTCCCTCACATGCTAAATTGTAATTTATTGTTAAATGGATACTTTATGTAGTATTTTTGAACACCGCGTCAGCAGGATGACATGACATCAACCATGTTAGCGCAAATGTATGACTAATGGTGTGACAGCTTTTACAAATCTATAGTACCAATAAAGTTTCTATCATATAGGTGGGGCATGAGTGGGGGGGATCGCACTGCTCATTGCAGAGCAGCGCTTTTGAGAACGCAATAGCAACCTGCCTACGATTCAACGGCAGTGGGTTCCGCAACCAGGCGCAGGAGCGTGATTTCAGAAGGGGCGGCCAGTCGGATCGGCGGTCCCCAATAACCCGTACCGCGACTGGTATAGACCCAGAGGTCATTGAGTTTGGCCAGCCCGTGAACAAACGGCTGTTGCAAGCGAACAAGGAAATTCCAAGGCCAGAACTGGCCGCCATGGGTGTGGCCCGACAATTGCAGCGTGAAGCCCGCCTTGGATGCAGCCGCCGCACTGCGTGGCTGATGGGCAAGCAGCAGTCTGAACAAGATATCGCTTGGTGCGCCATGCATGGCTTTCGCTGGATCGCTCGTGTGCGATGGGTCGATATGGCCGGCATTGTAATCCGTTACGCCTGCAATGATCGCGTGGGCGCCGTCGTGGTTCACGACCACATGTTCGTTCATTAACACCTTGAAGCCAAGCCTGCGAAACTCGACGATCCAATTGTCGGCGCCGGCATAGTACTCATGATTGCCGGTGACGAAGAAGGTACCGTGCCGTGCCGATAATTCGCCAAGCGGCCGGGTATCTGCCTCAAGTTGGGGTACGGTTCCATCGACGACATCGCCCGTCACCGCAATCAGGTCCGGGTTGAGCCCATTAACGGTCGCGACGATTTTCTCGACATAACCGCGTTTGATGGTGGGGCCGACGTGGATATCGCTGATTTGCACGATCGTGAAGCCATTGAGTGCGGCCGCCAGTCCCGCGATGGGGACATCGATCATCTTCACCGGCGCATTTCGCCGCGCATTATAGATGCCCAACAAGGTGAGCAGCAGGGCCAATACCGGCACGCCTATTGCGCTTAGCGCTATGGTGTCCGCCATAGTCGCGGCGGTGACGCCCTGCAATGCATTCACTATATAAAGCAGGATTAGCAGGATATCTCTAACCACTGTCAGCACCAACAGCGATGAAAATAAACCCATCATGAGCAATCCTACCCACGCCAGCAGGTCGGACAGCGGCTGTTGCCTAATATAGCGTGCGGTTATGCCGAGCGGGATCAGCAAAGCGGACGCAGCGAGCAGGAACGCCGCAAGCCATTTGAATGGGCTGCCGATGGGCAGGGCGGGAATGATCCGCCAGCCGATATACACATGCAAAAGAATTTCGATACTGATGACGCGAATGAAAAATGCAAAGCGAAGCATAGGTAATCCACCCTTTTCAAAGGGATGCCAAGTTGAATTTATATCTCCAACGCAAATCTTTGCATTGACCCTATACCACCAAGGACCTTCCATGGTCATTCATGGTTGCAACACCAGAGCTATCATCATAAATTTTCTCACCGCACTCCGTTGAGCCGATCATAGCATCCATCCCTTGAAATTGCAGACATCTCGCATAATCGGCCCCCCAAAGACTCCTGACAGAAACTGACTGATGCAGGCGTTACAATCAAATTCACAATCCTAGGAGGCCGACATGCAAGACATTACTGATAACTTACCCGATATTATCCTGAAAAATATTGCAGCGCATAATCAACGCAATGCAGATGCCTTTATCGCTACCTTTGCATCGGATGCATTGTTGAACGACGCGAAACGAGAATTTGTTGGACTTAGCGCAATCAGGGCTTGGGCGCAGAAAGAGATATTCAACGATAATGTCATTCTGAAAGTATCAAAAGCTTATGCAAATCATAGCAACATTATCGTTCATGGGATAATCACTGGTGATTTTGATAAGTCAAATCTGCCAGATCCTCTTATATTGACTTATTATTACAGTCTCCAGAATGACAAGATTTTCCAATTGGCGATTTTATTAAATACAGTTATCTGGGAGCCGCAGCACGTTTAATTCCGTGCAGTGTTAAATTTCGACAATAACAATAGACGGTATGGGTTTTGGTAAATAAATAATAATAGTTTTGCCTGTGTCGCATTTATTCGTACCGACGATTAAAATAGCAAGATTGATTAAACTATCATCATGAGATTACCCTTATTATAATTATGTTATCATGAGAATCTTACCGATAACCGCTGGGGCGATTCATTATGTCACGCGCTGAGAGGCTTCTTGATATATTACAATGCATGAGAGGCAGACATTTTCCTATAACGGCAAAAGAAATCTCAGTCATCATGAATGTGTCAGAACGGACAATTTATAGGGATATCATTTCATTACAATCAGCAGGCGCTCATATCGATGGCGAAGCGGGAGTTGGTTATATCCTTCGCAAAGAAACTTTTCTGCCGCCGCTGATGCTGACGGAAGAGGAAGCCGAGTCGCTTCTGTTAGGACTGAGATACGTCAATCAACGAGGTGATGCGACTTTAAAAAGCGTGGCGTTGACTGCGCGGCGTAAACTTGTCAGCATTCTGCCGGAGTCTATTCGGTTATGTGATTTTTCACCGGAGATGTTGCCAGGGCCGTCGGAAAAGGATTTTCCGGTAAATTCGATTTCATTGGATTTTTTTCGTAATGCCATTCGGAACCAAATACGCCTATCCATATCCTATGGTGATGAAAAAAATGATATGACAGAACGTATGATTTGGCCAATTGCCCTATCTTTTACCGATCATGTCCGAATTTTAATCGCTTGGTGTGAACTTCGTAGCGATTTCAGGTTTTTTCGAACGGATCGTATCATTTTGGCCCGAAATAGTGATCGGTATCCAACGTCGCGAATTACATTAATAAAAAAATTTAGAGAGCAATATGAATTTTAATGGGTAGACCACAGGATTTAATAAGAATTTCGATTGGGATTCCTTTCCCCCATAATCTACCCTTCGAATGCCCGACGGTTCGCGATAATGAACGCTTCAACCGGTTGCGGCGCTTTGCCGGTAATTTTTTCAATGATAGTGTTCGTACCGGCGAAAATGCCGTTCTGATAATCGATTGCCACTTCCAGAAAGTGCTGTATCAAGAACTCTGGCAGGTCGTATTTTTGCAGCAGCTCGCGATACCGCTCAATGCTGGTCGGACTGTAGATTATCTTGCGGCCCAGGATATGGCCGACGATATCGGCAATTTCTCGTTGATTATGTTCGATCGGGCCGTACAACGGATAGGTTTTGCCGATGTGTTGGGCTGGATGAGTGAGTACGGCAGTGACAACCCGTGCTTGATCTTCAGCCGAGATCGGTGCATGGCGTCCACTCCCGTAGGGAAGTGTTATCTTTCCTTCCTGCACAATCGGGTCGCGCACCCAGGGAAACGTCAGCCATTCCGAAAAAAACGTTGGGCGCAGATGGACAACGGGCACGCCGGACCAGTCGAGCACACGTTCAGCGATCCAGTGATCGCGGGCTGCGTGGCTCTTGGCCTGTTCGCGGGCGGAAATTTGCGACATATTAACCACGACGTCGAGTCCTGCGCGTTGCGCGGCGTCGGCAAAGTACGCAGTCGCCTGGATAAAACCGGGACGCACGGGATAGCAGAGGTAGGCGCCAGACATGCCCTCCGTTGCGTGAATCACATCGTCATGCTCAAGCAGATCGCCAACGATGACCTCGGCGCCGGCGTTGCGCAGCGCCACGCTGCGTTCGTCGTCGTTGTGAACCAATGCCCTAACCGCATGACCTTCATTGAGCAATAGTCTGACCGTGTGCACACCTGTTTTGCCGGTGGCCCCGGTGACCAGAAATTTACGCTGCTGCATGATATCGATTCTCCGTTGAGGTATTCGTATGGATTCCATGATGTAATTTTTTAGATGATAACTTTCATCTAAAGTGAAATCAAGGCGATCGAGAGCACTCTTTTTCAGGTTTTAACTGCCCTTGTCGGGAGAAGTCGCGGGGTAGTCAGGAATAAAGCCGTTTGGACACCGGCCGTCAAGGCCGGTGTTTATCAGTTTGAAGAAGTTTCGTTAATATCTGCCGTAGACAAATTTTTAACTTTCTGAATTAATTTGGTAATGTCCAGTTTTGCGCAGGGATGCCATTGCATTGGGTCGTTTTCACCGGTTTATCCAATCCTGCTGATGTCAGGCAGTTGTTTGACTCTATATTTCTGACCTCGGTTCCGCCCGGAGGCTCAGCCAACCACTGCTGTTTTTTGTCCTGATGGTCGCAGGCGGTAAGGGAAAGGCTGTTGTCGCCGTTATCAATAAGACATTTGCCGCCAATTTCGATGAAGTGAACCATCGACGTTTTGGCTTGTTCTTTCTCATTATCCTGGCAGGCCGAGAGGATCGGCGTATTTTGCGCGTTCTCGGTGAGGCAATTGCGCCCGTTGGCGATAGTCAGAGATCCTTTTGTTACAGTGGTGGTCAATGTTGTGACCTGGGCGCCGCTTATATCTTGTGCGGATATCTCTTCAGCATGTGCGGCCATTAAGGGTCCGCAGGCATAGGCAACGGCAAGACTTGCAAGCAACAGAGTATATTTATTTTTCATATATTCCCTTCCTTATTGGATTGAATGAAATGTAATACCAAGATTTATATTCAAATCCTATCAGGGAAATACCTTATATTCGTTATTGTCAGGTTAAAATCACCCATTAGTTTAATCAATATTTATATTAAAAGGCGGGGAAGAAGTGTTTTGTCAAGAAGATAGGCGGTGTCTGATGATATTATTATC
>Ga0255352_1000071_pt1 | contig 52882 bp, 49 predicted proteins | sample HBST0metaG_FD_189939 | JGI IMG/M metagenome (GOLD analysis project Ga0255352, IMG submission 189939) | Peat soil microbial communities from Stordalen Mire, Sweden - H.B.S.T0 | ecosystem: Environmental > Terrestrial > Soil > Wetlands > Peat | place: Sweden: Norrbotten County, Stordalen Mire...
AAGCGAGAACAAAGGAAGCACTCGACCAAGCCGTCACTGTGACGCTTCCTCAGATCACCCCGGAGAACGCCTCGGCATGGTTCAAACACTGCATCGGAGGTCTACAGATATAGAGAAAATGCTCTAATCAGAATTTTGTGACAGTACGCCATTTATGAAATATGAGTCAGTTTCAGTGAAGCTATCGACTGTCGAACCGTTGAGAAAGCGCAGACTGACGGGGGAACTCTACACTCGTTCTCCTGAGATTGAGGCCCTGCTAACCGAGCTCAAGGCGTTTCCGCGCGAGTTGCTGGCGGAACGAGTGCGGATTTTTGACAGCAACGATTCCTCTTATGTCCCGACTGAGTGCATCGTTCACCTCATTCGTGCAACTCGTAACGGTCAAGACCAAATCTGGTTCGAAGAGCTCTTCGAGGTCCTTTCAAAACGAATTTTGCGAGCATTACCGCGACCAGATCGTAACGATGGGAAAGACACGACATTTACTGAGGAGGCGATTCGAGATGAAGCGTTCGGGCGTTTTGTCGAGATTCTCTGTAATGACAGGCAGGGTTATGACGACCGTCTTGACTACTTCGAGATACGGTTCTATGGAGCGCTAGCTCGGTTGCGTTTGACCGCACAGGAGAAAGCTTGGGAAGAGCAGGCGAGACATGCATCACTAGAACGCGATGACGAAACCATGGAGATATCTGCCGAGGCGGAAGCTGCAGCAGCCACAGATCCATTCGACGTTCTGGATATAAGAGAGCTCAGTTACCGGTTGCGGCTGGATGCGGCGATTAAACAGCTATCTCCTTTCCAAGGCAGGATCATCCATATGCTGAGACTGGGCTTTCCAATTGATTCCAACGATTCCGGTGCTGTGACGATTGCCAAAACTCTCAAAAAGTCGGAAAAGACTATCAGAACCCACCGCGATCTTGCGTTCGCCTTCATTCGAGAATACATGAAAGGAGGTGCTCGATGATGCCTACTGGCGAACCAACACGTGATGAAATCCTCGACGCCTTTTCCGTTGAGCCAGAGGCCGATCGCGCGACCCTCGAGATCTATCTCTCGAAATATCCAGAGTACGCCGAGGATCTGATTGACCTTTCTCGCGCGCTCAGCTGGACAGTTCCTGAAGAAGAAGACACTCTCTCGGCTTCGGACACAGCGAGAATCCGATCGGCACTAGAAAATATCCGAAAGATCAACTTCTCAGCCAATCTGGACCCGTTCGCTGCAATGTCAACGACAGACTTGCGTGCTGCTGCTGCACGGCTCGGTGTTCCCCGCCAAGTGATATCCGCCTTCAGAGAACGTCGCATCCTGCTGTCGTCTGTACCTCGGCGTTTCCTCTCGGGCCTTGCAGAGAGCGCAAATTCCACAGTCGAAAAGATCATGGCGTTTGGTTCGACACCTCGGTTCGATCTCGAGGTAAGCCGAGCCTACAAGTCTGATTCCAAGCCGAGAGCAATTGAGCAAATCAGCTTTGAACGACTGTTGAGCGATGCCGGAGTGCCCGAACTGGATCGTCGGGAGCTCTTGAAAGATGGAAACTAGATGGATACCGTCGAGGTCGCTCGGCAGATCGCATCACAACTGCATGTCAACGCTGTAAGGGCCGGGAACGATCCTTCGACCCCCTATGTTTTCGTCATGGCTCAAGCTCAACTCCTTGATCTGGACGTAGAGCCAACTGCAAAGGGTGCGGCCATATTGGATGGCGGGCGAGCGACGTTTCTTTCCGCAGATCGCCTCATCCTCCACGAAAACTCCGGCTCCCCATTTGAACAAGCGTTCCTCGTAGCCCACGAGATTGGCCACGTCGTCCTGGGCGACGACTTCGAAAGCGAACCTGCATTTGAGGTCGATCCTGCACGCACAGCAGAGCCTTCGCCCGTCGGCTTTGATCGGGTTATCGATTACGGTAGAAAGCAGCGGCGTGAGATCCAGATGGACCTCTTCGCTCGGGAGTTTCTCCTCCCGCGATCATGGGTCCGAGCTCTTCACGTAAATGACGGCCTGACAGCTTCCCAAATAGCAACACTGGCAGGCGCACCTTTTGCCGTCGTGGCGCAGCAACTGTTTGACGCATTGTTACTGCCAAGCATAGAAACCGACGCAACACCGTCGACGCAGGAGCTTCCACTCAATAAGAGACAAGAGATAGCAGCCGGCCATCGGGGGGAAGCGTATCTGCTCGAAGCAGGTCCCGGAACAGGGAAGACGCGGACCCTCGTTGCCCGCGTAGAAGGGCTCCTATTGGATGGGGTGGACCCCCGACGCATCCTCGTGCTCACCTTTTCGAATAAAGCGGCCGGAGAGATGGCGGAACGCATCGCCCGCAAGCATAGAGAGGCCGCAGCTGCAATGTGGATAGGCACATTCCATGCATTCGGCCTTGATCTGATCCGAAGATTCTATGCTGAATTGGGGCTTCCACGGGATCCAGGAATGATGGATCGAACCGAAGCGGTGGAGCTACTGGAGGAACAGTTTCCAGGTTTCAGCCTCAATCACTATCGGAATATCTATGATCCGACTCAAATCATTGTGGATATCTTAGCTGCGGTTTCTCGCGCGAAAGACGAGGTGGTAGATGCCGCAGAGTACCGTCGTCTGGCGGAGGCGATGGGACGAACTGAAGCGGGCGAGCGTGCCAGAGAGGTTGCGAGCGTTTATGAAGCGTACGAGGCTCTGAAACGTAACGCACAGTGCATCGATTTTGGAGACTTGGTTCTGCTACCGGTGCAGTTGCTCGACCAGAACCTCGCGGTTCGGTCGCACCTTCAATCCCTGTACGACCATGTGATTGTCGATGAATACCAGGACGTCAATCGTAGCAGCGTCCGGCTGCTTTCCGCTCTTAAGCCTGACGGTCGTAATCTCTGGGTTGTCGGAGACGCCAAGCAATCGATCTACAGATTTCGGGGAGCTTCTCCTTACAGCATGAGGCGCTTCGGCCTTCAGGACTTTCCTAACGGAGTCCGCGGTCGCCTTGACCGCAACTACCGCTCCACCGAAGAAATTGTGACCGCTTTCTCTGCTTTCGCAGTCACGATGCAGGTGGGCGGCGACGTGAGAGCACTTGACTCGCATCGGGGCCCGAACGGCTTCAGACCCGAGCTACAGACCGTAAAACAGTCGGCACAACAGGCTATTGCTATCGCCGATGTGATAGAGAAGATGAGGAGTGCCGGCCACCCATACAAAGAGCAAGCGGTACTATGCACTGGAAACGATAGACTATCCGATCTCGGACGAGAGCTCGAGCTCCTTGGCATTCCCGTACTCTTTCTCGGGAGCTTGTTCGAACGCCCTGAAATCAAAGATCTCCTGTCACTGCTGTCCCTCTTTGCCGATCGACGAGCGATGGGATTAGTCCGCGTGGCTTGTTGGCCTGAATTTAGAATGTGTCTCCAAGATGTAGCGACAGTGTTGGCATTCCTGCGCTCGACCGATCCCGATCCGGCTAGGTGGATCTCGCAGGCGGACGCGATCGCCGGCATCACCGATGGAGGACGACAATCGCTCAAGCTGCTTGCCACTGCCCTCAATGGATTCGACCACACATCTTCGCCATGGACTGTGGTCGCGACCCTGCTATTTGATCGGACAAGAATTGCCGCAAAGCTGGCAACTTCAAGTCAGATTGCTGATCGTTCCCGCGCCATTGCCGTCTGGCAATTTCTGAACTTCCTGGGAGCCCAGCCCGCAGGACAGGGTTTACCCATCAAGCGGCTTCTCGAAAGAGTGCGGCGACTGATACGTCTCGGAGATGACCGCGATCTCCGTCAGCTTCCCTATGCTGCGCAGGGACTTAATGCTGTGCGTTTGATGACCATTCACGGCTCTAAAGGCCTGGAATTTCCAATCGTCCATATACCCGGTATGAGCGCAGACACCATTCCGCGAACACCTCCGCCACCGAGCTGCCAGCCCCCAGATGGGATGATCGAGGGAATAACGGGGAACCCGACGGACGCCATACGGTCCGCTCAACAGGAGGAGCAGGAATGCCTTTTTTATGTGGCGTTATCACGGGCTCAGGATCGCCTCTTCCTCTATGCGCCGACGGAGAAGAGCAACGGTCATAACCGACCTCTCTCTCCGTTCCTGGACCGGCTCGGCTCGATGCTTGATCGACGGAACACCACGCCAGTGCGGACACTGCCTCTCAAGCCTGGATCACTGTCGATCCCATTAGTCGTAGATGGTCCTCTTCGCTTTGATGGGCCCCAGCTATCACTATATGAAACGTGCCCACGACGCTTCTTCTATACGCATATCCTTCAAGTCGGAGGTCGACGCTCCTCAACGGCCTTCATGAAGATGCATGAGGCAGTGCGAACTGTGGTAAGCGAACTCATCGCCGAGTCCGATACTGTCACGGACGCTTCATTAAAAGAGAAGATCGAAGTGGCTCTTGATGGCCAGGGGCTTGCAGAGCATGGCTACCGACCTGAGTTTGCCACGCTCGCAATGACAATGCTGCGGTTTTTCCTCAGCACTCAGGCAGGTTGTCAACCTCAGGAGACCGTCACGCTCAAGCTCAGGTTCGGAGTGGAGGAGATCTCTGTTCGCGCAGACGACATGCTCATTCGGACGGACGGTAGGCGCGTCCTCCGGCGTATCCGTACAGGGCATGCACGTTCTTCAGAGACCAAAGACGTGGGAGCTGCTGCGTTCCTGTTAGCTGTCCGCGAGGCTTTCCCGGAGGCGGTCGTCGAACTGGTCCACCTGGCGGACGGCGAATCACGGCCGATCGTCCTCTCCGCCCGGGAACTTCAGACGCGGCACGGAAAGTTGCAAAGCTTCCTTAAAGACATACGATCGGGCAGTTTTCCAACCGATGCTACATCTTTCACCTGTCCCGGTTGCCCGGCTTTCTTCATCTGCGGGCCTGTCCCGAACGGAACTTTGCAGAAAATATTTCCCTGAGCTTACCGGTCGGGCCAAACGGGCGCGATTAATCCTTTAGAGCCGAGGCGAAGCCCCTGGCCAGAAAGGACTCAGCCCGATGAACAGCGATAATCTCCTCGAATTCGACGACCTCGGCGAAGCAGTGCGGGAGGGGCGCCCCTTCCGCTCTGCACGCTCTTACCGTTTCCTCTTTGCTCAGGGGAATCTTAACTTCACACACCTTGCCGTAGGCGACCCAGTTCCACTCGGTCGCCAGATCCTCGAAGCGGCCGGTCTGCACCCAAGCGACGGTTATAGTCTTTTCGCCATCCTCCCAGCAGGCGACTTCGAAGACGTTCGTCTCGAGGAGACGTTCGACCTGCGTGAGCGGGGCGCGGAACGCTTCGTGGCCTTCCTCACGGACCGTGACTTCAAGCTGACGATCAACGATCAACAGGTTACATGGGGCAAGCCCATCATCAGCGGTGCAGAGCTCTATAAGCTTGCGACCCCGCGGGAGGGAGAATGCGTCTATCTCCAGGTCCGAGGCGGCGAAGACCGCGTCATCGAGATGGGCGATGTCGTCGACTTGGCCGAGCCGGGGATCGAGCATTTCATCACAGCCCTGAGGCGCCCGGTGATCTACGAGATCATCGTTAACTCACGGCCGCGCAACGTTAACGATCGTGTCGTCTCCTTCGAACAAATCGTCCAGTTTGCCTTCCCTGGACCTCACGCGCCGAACGTCGTGTTCTCCATGACATATCGCCACGCTGCTTCTTTGCCTCACGCTGGAGAGCTTGGCGCCGGTGGCAAAGTAGAAGTCAAGCAGAAAGGGACGATCTTCAATGTCACGCGCACTGTTCAGTCGTAACGCTGACCTCAAGCGTCTCCGCGAGGAAGGTTATCTCGTTCATGTCCAGGGGAGCTTCCTTGTCATGGAGGAGGTTCCCTATGTCAATACGCAGAAACAGATTCGAACAGGCCGGCTCATCTCCAGTCTCACTCTGGCTGGAGATGACACTCGGCCGCCCGACACCCACGTTATTTATTTCGATGGTGATTTCCCGTGCAATGCCAATGGCGCTCCAATCCAAGCGATCGCCCACCAGACCGATGTTCTGCTGAACCTTGGTAACGGCCTCTCAGCGAGACAAGCATTCTCTAGCAAGCCTGAGGGCGGCTATGCGGACTACTACCAGAAATTCACGAGCTACGCCGGAATCCTCTCCGGGCCTGCAGCCGTGTTGAAACCGGGCATCAGCCCCCGAGTGATGCGGGCACCTGACGAAGAAGAGGATAGCGTCTTCAACTATATCGAGACCGCCTCCGGGCGTGCCGGCATTGCTGCTTTGACCGAGAGACTCGCGGTGGACAGAATCGCAATCATCGGAGTGGGCGGTACTGGATCATACGTCTTGGATCTCGTTGCCAAGACTCCCGTCCCCGAGATAAGACTCTTCGATCCTGATCGCTTCCTACAACACAATGCGTTCCGTGCACCTGGTGCTCCCTCGTTGGAAGAGCTTCGCGATGCGCCCACAAAGGTGGACTGCCTTAAAGGAATCTATGCCCGCATGCATATAGGCATTACCGCTCATCCGGTGGGCCTCGATGAGAATAACCTCCATCTTCTCGATGGGATCACGTTTGCCTTCCTCTGCCTCGACGCAGGTGAGCACAAGCGTCTGATTGTCGAGAAGCTGGAAGCGATAGGCGCATCGTTTATCGACGTGGGCATGGGACTCGAACTGACTGATGGATCACTGGGTGGGATCCTGCGCGTCACAACGAGTACCCCAACGAAGCGTGAGCATGTCCACCAAGGCCGTATATCGTTCGCTGGTGGAGGCATTGAAGATCTTTATGCCTCGAACATCCAAGTCGCCGATCTCAACGCACTCAACGCAGCCCTCGCCGTAATCAAATGGAAGAAGCTCCGTGGCTTCTATCGCGACCTGGAGCGCGAATATCACTCCACCTACACAACGGACGGAAACATGCTTGTGAACGGAGATCTCGATGATGCGGTATAAATACCTTCAGCATCGATTCGTAGAGCACATCCCCGAACAGCTCGAACCGGGAGTGCTCTACATCTCCATGCCCTATGCGACAGCCGCCCACAGCTGCTGTTGTGGTTGCGGTGAAGAGGTCGTCACGCCTTTCACACCCACAGACTGGAAGATGACATTCGACGGAGAGAACGTCTCACTTAGGCCGTCGATCGGCAACTGGAATCTTCCTTGCCGTTCTCATTACGTCATAGAACAAGGGGCCGTGGTCGAGGTGGAGCCATGGACGCCGGACGAAATCCAGGGAGAATATCGCCGTGACCGTGCAGCGAAGGCTGAGTTTTATGGCCGTCGTAGTAGCGAGCAACCGGCGATCGAGGCCGAAGCGTCTTCGTCGAGCAGCTCGAGACCGCCCAGCCGCTGGCAGCGAGCATGGAGCTGTATCAGGGAAAAATGCTAACGCCCCATCGTCTCATCCTCCACGGGTGAGACGATGGGGGCTCACCTTCACGCCCCCAGCATCGCTTTCTTCAAGGTTGGAATCAACTTCAACAAAGTCTTCGGATCGGCAATAAGGGGATGTTGCAACTGCGCCGTTTTATTGTGCGGAACAGCATTCCGTTGCTCATCTTTGGCTTTACCTTCCACCCAGCAGAGGCGTTTTGTTTATTGCGCATTGGTAAATATGAATAAATTGGATATAACCGAAGGCCTGGGGCAAGGGACGCTAGAGATCAACGATGCGGATTTTCCCTGCCGGATCGAGCGGCTTATAGCGTTCGTTCAGATAGGCTGCATTCACGAAACGTGTGGTTCCGTTCTCGAACGTTCCAGCCCCACCGTGAATGTGACCAAAAAGATGCACCCTGGGTTTCTTCTCCACGACGGCATTGAGCAATTCCTCGCATCCGAGATGTGCTTCGCCGGGCGCAGTCTGGTCGAGGATTCCGAAGGGTGGGCCATGCGTAATGAGAACGTCGAGGTCATCTGGGATCAGATTCCAGTATCGCTGTGCGGATGTGCCGCGAGGATACATGAAAGCCCAATTCATAAACTCAGGTGTGTACGGTGACCCCCAGAACGTGATGTTGTCAATCGTAATCCCCGTGTTTTCCAAGTAGATCGCATTGGTCAGAAGCGCTCTCGCTTGCTGTGGAGCAGCTTCGAAATACCGGTCGTGATTTCCGCCGCAGACTACGCGGTGCTTGAAGGACTGCTCGCTGAGCCATTGATTGAACGACAGAATCTCCTGTACGTCGTACCCGGAGTTCATAAAGTCGCCAGCATGGACCAGAACGTCCCCGTCGGGTAGTCCCTCAATTCTGTTGTGGAGACCATGCGTATCGGAAATCACTACAAGGCGCACCGTGTCATCCTCCCTTCTAAAGATAGGATCACGGGCCCATCTGATGCTGGCCGATTATCCTTCCCGAGCGGGAATCGCAGAACGCCGCCGCCGCCGTGGAGCAAAATGCGCTGAAACGGGGCAGAGGGTAGGAAAAATATCCATTTTCAGCCATCCATAGCCAATCGATATCCAATTGCGAGGCGGGGGATGAGCACGATCCCTACTACATTCAGCGCTAAAACGCCATCCTCGCTATTTCTTCTGGCTGCCCAGGTACGTGACAACATGCCCGCGGAGAGCGGCGACGAACCGCTGAAAATTCAAATCCTCTGCAGGCTGCGTAATGGTCGTACTTTTATGGCTCGTTGCCATCAGGAAGCACGCGGAACTATACAGCCGCTCCAGCACCAGGCGACGACATAATAATTCGTAGCGTTCGCTATAGGACACGCCTTGGTACTTTTCTTCGCCCTTCTTAGTCTTCTGCGCTTCCCCGCGGAACACCGGGTCAACGGGAAAATACGGCTCCTTGTTAGACACCGGTGTTTTCACTTTGGCGTGATCTTCCAAGAGGAAGAAATAGCCCAGAAATGGGGTAGGGGACTTTCCGAAGCGGCCTTCCCTAAACGCAGTCCAGATGTCCTTGGCACTCCCGACGGCCTCTTCGGATCGGTTGTTCACATTATTGCCGATGGATTTTCCCGCCTGCGACTTGAACTCCATCGCCAGGACGAGCTGGCCTTCGGAGACGACCATCAGGTCCCACTTCTTTGTCGCCCTGAAATAACCGGGAAGTTCCAATGCCGTCCGGGTGCGGATATCGAGTTTCTTGAGCCCGGCATCGCACAATATGTCTGCTACCAGCACTTCGAGGGCGCCCATCTGGGTGCCGCCGGTGACTTCGCCTCGGGTCCCGGCGTCGATTTTGCCGGACTGTACTTGTTTTTCCTTGTTCTTGCTCCTTGCGTCCCAATAGCTCTGCACGGCTTCCTGCAGGCGCTTATTAATGTCCAATGGCGTTCTCCATCTCTTGCTGGTCTATTCCATAGATTTTAAGCGCCGTAGCCGTGGCCAGGGATCGGTCACGGCTACGGAAGGCTCTGACCAGCTCATTTGCCTGCGCCTTGGGAAGCGTCTTAGGATCGGGTACGCGGATGCGCCGCAGGTACTGTGCCTGGAACCGGAAATAGCCGCCGCGCATGCGAACGCCATAGGAGGCGACGAAGAACTGGCCGATCGCCGAGATCAGCAGTCCGCCGAGCACCTCGAGGTCCCAGACGTCCGACTGAATGAAATAGAGATTATGGTGGGGATAGGTTTCGCCGGAATCGAGTACCGGATCGAGGATGTTCTTGATGTCGGCGATGTAGAGCTTCGGCTCTTCGGTGAGCGAATGAGTCACGCGATCGATGGTCTTGTACCAGGCATGCGCGCTCTTGATCGCCGTATGGCGTTTCTTCAGGGCCGCGCCGTGCTTCTCGAAATACGCCTGCATCCGCGGGTATCTGTCCAGGATCACTAGGCCTTCGCTGTTCCACGGGTCCACCAGATAGTGCCCCGACCACGTCATGGTGCCACTGCCGATGTCTTTGGCCATTGCCAGCTTCAGCAGGCGTGAAGGTTCCACCAGGTGTGCGTCTTTGGTGACAAAGACCTTGTCATTGCCGGTCGCAACCCCGATGCCGACCTTCGCATTGGTTTCGAGCGGCAGGAACTCGTCTTCCAGACGGCGCAGCAGCGCCAGTTGTTTGGGCGAATTGCAGGGCCAGGGATCACCGCCCTTAAACCAGCTATCGACATGGGCGGCATGCAATCCAGCCGGCATCGCCGCCAGCGTGCTGTTTGTGCTTTTCAGCAGTGTGGCGGCCAGCATTCCGGGGGGAACATGCTCAACTTCCGGGCCGGCACTTGCCACAATTGTGCGCCCTTGTTTCTCACGGCGGATCACGGTGATGGCGGGATAGGCGTCCACTTCATCCTGGAAGGCATCGGCATTGTGCATCTCGATGACGACATTCACCGCGAAGTCTGAGGTAATCAGCTCCCGCAGCTCGGCACCGTACTGGTTGCGCATCCAGCGGTCGGCGCAGATGAAGGCGCAGGCTCCGCCATGTTTCAGCTGGCGGAGCGCCGCTTCGAAAAACGCAACGTATAGATCCGCCCGGCCGCGCATGGTCGAGTAGGCGTCGCGGTAGAGCAGGGCGGTCTCTTCCGGAATCTCCTCGAGGCGGACATAGGGAGGGTTGCCGATCACGAAATCCGCCTCGACGCTCATCGAATCGAAGAGGTAATCGCCGGTGCGCACCCAAGCCTGAGCGAGGCTTTCTGCCGTGGATGCATTGACTCCCCGCATTACCAGTGTCTCGGCAGCCAATGTTTGTACCCGTTCGGCGCTTCCTTCATCGAGTTCATAGGCAATGAGGGATTTGCGGCAGTCTGAAACCGGACGGCCAAGCCGCTGGCAGGAATCTACCAGCCGCTCAATCATCAGGCCCAGGAACGCCCCTTCACCGGCGGACGGCTCGACGGCAACGGCATCGACGAGATTGGAATCAGCAGTATAGCCCGCCAGATCCAATAGCAGCTCGACGACCCAGCGTTTGGTGTACACAACGCCCTTGGGCTCCAGCGCCGGGGGACGCGGAACCAGGACGGGAAACGGGAAAGACTGTTGAATCCCGCGTGACCCTCGTACCGCTATGTGGGAATCTGCCACTGCAACCTCATTTTGCTGTCTCTTCTTATGTTAATTCCAGAACCGTGTAACCGGCGGATGGTATCCGGCTACTGCGACGCTTGCAATGATCTTAGATTGCCAATACGTTATGTGCGGCTTTCTGTATTTGCGCGCGTAAGATATTGATGAGATTCCTGATGCAACCACCTCTACCCAATCTTCCGTAAGGAGGTGGGTCGCCAATTGCGCGGGGGAAGCTTATGGGGTACTTCTCGCACCACTACGGCAATCTTCGCTATCCCATCAGCGATGGCCGCACTCAGGGATTTCGGAGTGCGCAGCTAGCGGCGATACACGCGGTTTCCACTCATTTCTTCAATTCAAAGCAGCCGGCGATCGTAACGATGCCGACAGGCGCAGGCAAGACGACGGTGCTGATGGCAATCGCGTTCCTTCTTAGGGTGGAACGCGTTCTGGTACTCACGCCCAGCCGTTTGGTTCGTGAACAGATCGCCGAGAACTTTGGTGCTCTGGTCGACCTGAAAAAGATAGAGGCCCTCCCTCTGGACCTTGTCTCACCCAGGGTCTTTGCGACGGAAGGCACAATAGGTTCCGATGAGGCGTGGGAGGACTTGCGGCGATATGACGTTGTGGTTGCCACTGTTCCCAGCGTAAGCCCCCGAGACGGGGTGATACCCGCGCCCCCAGCCGACCTCTTTGACCTAGTGCTTGTGGATGAGGCGCACCATGCTCCTGCCCGGACATGGAGCCGCTTGCTGGATCTGCTCGGTAATGCCAGACAGGTATTGTTTACCGCTACACCTTTTCGCCGGGACGAGAAGGAGATCAAGGGAAAGTTCGTTTTCACGTATGATCTCAGGCGCGCATTTCAGGATCGTGTATTCGGAGACATCGCATTTGAGCCTGTCATGCGCGGAACGGCTGCTTCCATAGATATTGCGATTGCCACGGCCACGGAGGCGAAGTTCCGCAGTGACCGTGCTGCTGGCCTTGCCCACTTGGTCATGGTGCGTGCCGATGGCCTCACCCGCGCCAAGGAACTGAAGGAACTTTACGAGCGGAACACCGGCCTGCACTTGGCTTTCGTCAACGGCAACCACAGTCTGGGCCACGTAAAGCGTATCGTTGAAAAACTCAGGAGCCAGGAACTGGATGGCATCGTATGCGTCAACATGTTCGGGGAGGGGTTTAACCTTCCGAATCTTAAGATCGCCGCCGTTCACAGTCCGCATAAATCCTTAGCGATAACACTTCAGTTCATAGGCCGGTTCGCCCGAACAGGCCAGCAGAATATCGGCGGCGCAACCTTCCTCGCCGAACCGATTAGCAGCGGGGCGGAGATCGACGAGCTTTATGAAGCGGGCGCGATCTGGCGCGACATCGTGCAGAATTTGGGTGCGGGCCGTGTTGAAGCCGAGATGCAGACGCGCGAGGTGCTTGACAGCTTTCAGATCGACGCCAGCCCGGATATGGACGATTTCTCACTCTATACAGTGAGGCCCTACTTTCACGCGAAAGTGTTTGCGACGCCTGACGGAGTTGATCTGACGGCGGAGCCTGACCTGCCGGAGAAACTGCAAATCATATTCAAAGGTGTAAGCGATCCCCACGGTGCCGCCGTCTACCTGACTCGGCAAGCGGTGCGCTCTCCGTGGTCCTCTGATGAGCGTTTCACCAACGTCGCCTATGACCTATTTATCTTTCATCACAACGCTGTTGCTAATCTTCTCTTCATCTGCTCGTCCCGCAGGAATGCGCAGCTCTATACCCGGCTTGCGGCTCGCCTGGTACCCGGAAGGCCTCGCCCCCTGTCCAACAGCAGCATCAATCGCGTCCTCAATGATCTTGAGGCCGCTGAATTCTTCAGCGTGGGTATGCGCAAGCGCAACAAGCTCGGAAGAATCGAATCGTATCGGATGATCTCAGGCCCGAGCGCCGACAAGGCCATTCAGGATACGGACGGCAGGCTGTTCGACAGAGGCCACTGCTTCGGCAAGGCAATCGAAGAGGGGGAGCAAGTCACCATCGGGGTAAGCACGTCGTCAAAGGTATGGAGCAATACCTATGACCGGATACCGGAACTTTTGGAGTGGTGCAATGCATTGGCCACAAAAATAGCGAGCGGGCGCAATCCCAGAACAGGCTCGCGACTTGATTTGCTGTCCGCAGGGCAGGACTTGGAAAGACTTCCAGCTGGGGTAATTGCAATGGCCTGGGCGACGGATGTCTATATCGATCCGCCACCTGTGTTCTTTCATCGCCCCGACGGGTCCGTAGCTGAGCGCAACCTGCTCGACTTCGATCTGCAGATAGTTGAGAGCCAGGAAGGCAGCGTCATATTCGCACTTACAAGCTCAGAAATTAGCTGGTTCGGAAAGTTTTCCGTTGGGGATGGCGACTTGTTTGAGCCTGCCTTTGAGGACGATCCTGACTTGGTTGTCCATCGAGGCAACGAAGACATCACCATCACTGAATATCTCAATGAGGAAGCGCCCAGCTTCTACTGCTCTGACCTCTCGGCCATCGAAGGACAGAGCCTTTACCCCGCTCCCGGCAATCTTGAGCCGTTCAATAATGACGCTTTTGAAACTGTCGATTGGCGGGGCGCGGGCGTAGATATCACCAGGGAAAAAGAGCCTAGTCAAAGCGGCAGATCGCTGTTCAATTGGCTACAGGATCGCCTTCTGGCATCAGGCGCAAGCGTCGTCTTCTGCGATGACGGAGCCGGTGAAATGGCAGACTTCATCGCCATCCATGAGACGGACGCAGGGCCACGCGTCAAACTGTTCCACTGCAAGGCAAGCGGAGGACCGAGGCCCGGAAATCGTGTTGACGACCTTTATGTGGTTTGCGGTCAAGCGTTGAAGTCATGCGTCTGGATCAGACCGGAACAATTCCTCGCTCGGCTTAGGCATCGCGCCACTCTCAGGGGCGTACCCGGCTACGTTTTAGGTAACGAGGCGGCAGCCAACCGGATTCTTTCGCAGCAATCCCGCCAGCAAACTCAATTTGATATGTATATCGTTCAGCCTGGTGTGTTGAGGGACGACCGTGCAGTGGATCTGTCCAATCTTCTAGCTGCCACGCGCTACTATATGTCGCAGGGTGGGATAGACATTTTCGGTGTAATTGGAAGCTAGGCTCATCATGAATGATCACCACATTACGAAACTGGATGCGGCCCGCCGTCAACTGGACACGGCCATTAGGTTGTTCTTCGACAACGAGGACAGTCTGTCCGTTCATACGCTCGCCTATGCCAGCTTCAAAATTCTGTTTGATATTTACCCGCTCCATAAAAGCGACGACTTCGCTACTAAGATTGACGAAATGATTCGCGTCATGGGCTGGCAGCGCTTCAATGAAACCGCCAACTTTGTGAAACACGCTGATCGTGATCCCGGAGAGTTATTGCGGCATCACGATGCCGAGGGCACCGAGACCTTCATTGGTCTTGCGAGCCTCATGTACCGCCGCATCGCGGGAGACTTCACTCCTCTGATGCGGGGGTTCGATTGCTGGACGGAAACACAAAATCCCGAGGTTTTCGATATTCCGCCCGACCCAGACCCAGAGCGCGAGGCATTGGAAAAGAAGATGCGCGAAGCCATTAAGGCTGCGCCTCTCTCTGAGCGTCTGGCAATGGGTAAGCAACTCACCGAAATGCTGACAGATATGTGGGAACGTAGACATGAGCTGGGCCTCGCAGACGAAGACTCTGCCGGATAATCCATGACACCGACTTGAATAGACTGAATGGCATTTTCCAGCAGGTCCATCGCACCTCCGCCTCACGGCAGCTCACAGGCTAAAAGCATACTTGGTGTCATTCCAAAGCTGAACGCCGGCGACGATCTGTGCTCCATCAGTCAAGCGCATGAGCGATCAAATGGACCCATCGTTTGCAACCGAGCACCTTCACCAGCACCTCTCCAGTGACACAGTTATCCGCAAATCTCTGCCCCCCAGGATGATTAGGGTGTTGCCAAGATTGCGACCTCTGCCGCGCCCCGGCACAGGTCGATGGTGTCCACAAGCATGAACTCAAACGGGCCATATGCGATGGTTGCAGGGACGGCCTGATTACAAATACGTTATGGTTGCAAAGGCCTGCAACGCTCCGAATTTGCTAGTTATCCCCTTCAGTCGCTCGATGGCAGCTTAGCTCAGAGTGGCCCTAGTCCGACCTCTACCGTGACAGTTAGACCCATGGTCGTAACTTATTGATTCTAGGAGCATCGGTGGCACCGATAAGCATCTAAAATCACCCAAAATCAATGTTCCGTACCGTCGTGCGTACCGTCAGAGTTTCATCCGAATTTGGTGAATGAACTGCCTGGACCCCTGCCCGACACGTGCAAAATTGCGGCAGAGGTCAGCGGCCACCCGGCCCGTGCAAACGTCTAGGAGGTGCTTTGTAAGGGCAGCACGCACACTCCAGAGGGGCCAGCCCTTCCCGCCGTATCATTTGAGGGCGATTGGATGAATACGAATCCCTTGCTGGTCGTAGCAATCTCCGAGTGGACATCCCTTGTTGCGCCGATCATGCTCCCCATGCGCAGCCATGGGTGGATTTACGGAAGCACTTTTCAGCACCGCTTTTCCCAAGCACACCGGACAGCGGAAGGTCTCATCCCGGAGGCGTAATCCGTCTTCAACGGTGATTTTCTGCCAGTCAAAAGTACGGCTCCCACCGGAGCCTTGCCATCGTCTGACTTGCACTTCAACCATTCGCGCCATTGTCTCTCCCCTAGAGTTTCACTTTTTCTTCTTTGGAGGTGGAGGCGGCGGTGCTTTTGGAGGCACATATCCGTCTGTGGTTCGGCTCCGCTTCGGACCTGGCCCTGGCCCCGGCTTCGATGGTTCTTTCGGCACTCGTGGCCTCACTTGTTACGTGGTGGCGGTGGTGGTGGCGCTTTGGGTGGCACGTATCCCCCTTTTCGAGGATTCCTTGACGGTGCCGGTGGTGGCGGCGGAGTTGGTGGCTTAGGCATGTGCCCTCACTTCTTTGGCGGCGGTGGAGCTTGCGGCGGTGGTGACGGAATGGATTGAGATGGCGGTGGAGGTGGGTTGCGGGGCGGTGTGTACCCCTTTTTCACGGTGTCCGGCTGATATGAACTCTGCGACTTGTCTGGCATCATTTCCCTCCCGGTTTTGCTAAGTTCTCAAGCGCAAATATGACCCATGCGACTACCCCAAAGAAGAGGAATCCAACGCACAAGTAATTGCACCAACTTGTAAGTGTGCCCCATCGGTCCGCAGTTCCATCGGCGTTTGGATTGCTCAACTGCGCAGCACCGTCGTCAATTCTGACAAGACACGCCTTGTGACTGAATAGGAATGACAGAATCACGGCCAACAGGCCAATCGTGAAGCACGACCACGATACGCAAAGCCAAGGCAGACTGTACGCCTGTGGCTTCGGTGCCACATCTCTCAGGAATGCGACCGAAGCACCAAACACGGCGGCACCAAAAGCCAACACAGCTTGGTCGAATGTCCGTGAACTCTCACGGGCGGCCTCTATCAGCTTGTCCCGTTCGGCCATGTGTTGTGCGTGCTTTTGCAGCGCGTGCTCATAGATTTCATCCACCATGGCCCGCCTCGCTGCTACTAATGAGATGGTCTTCGACGTATGCCGCGCCTTTTGGAGACAGCGTGATGGATTCCGTTTCCCTGTCAAATTCAAGAAGCCGGGCCTTGTGCAATGGCCCTATGACCTTGCTTTTGAACACACCTGGATTGGAATACTCAACCCACGCGCAGAGGTCACCAATGAACACGGATGAATCAGCGCAGGAATACAGGAGCAGCAATGCTTCATCTTTTGCTGCTAGTCCGTCCGTTAGCACTCGTTTCTTCCCCGCAATCTCCCATATGGACGGGAGTTGGCGAACGGCAAGGCCGTCAACTATGTCTTGTGCTTCCTCAAGCGAAAGTCCGTGATAAACCCGGATTAACTCACAGACAATCCAGTCCGCAGTCCTAGTCATAGCTGCGATGTCGATGGAGTTGGCATCTACATCTCCGCCAACGTGCCCAAGGTCGCGCTTATTTCGCATCGTGTATAGGAAGACGAGAGCACGTGGAAGAATCAATCGCTCTGATTCAGTTCCGCTGCTTGCCGGAGAAGCAATCAGCCTTCGACATTCGTCTGGAAAATTCGGAATATGCGTGCCAAAAGCCGTGTACGTTCCGAGCAGCTTATCTTGCAATAACCTCAAGCATATTTCACAAAACTTGCCGACTGCCACGCCCGCAGCATCGTGACGAGACTCCAGCGCGTTCTTCTTCAGGTCTAGGTAAGACTTGATAAGCCGTGCTCGAAAGAGTTTCGGAATCCCGGTGAGTGCCGTATCCAGAACGGGACTAGGGCTTTTTGTATTCATATTGATTGTCCGCGTTCTTCGCTCTCGTCAGTTGTCCCTCACGGACCAACTGTCCTAACTTACCTGAGATTTCATTAGCCTTAAAAGACCGCGCCAAATTGTGCTTGCAATGCTCGATAATGGCACCGCTAGTGCGTGGCTTTTTGAAAAACTCCCCTGCAAGCAATTGCGTGACAGTGGCGTTCGCGCCGTTACCGTGCGCTGATTGCTTCTTTTTCGCAGGGGATGAGCCTTCGGCCTCCACACCGGATGTCTTCGGCTGTTTGCGGCGACGGCGGACCGACGGCTTAGAGCTGCCGCTCCCTGAAGGTTTATCGCCATCAACTTTCGCCTCACCTAAAAGGTGATCCAAGAGCCGCAATTGCACGGCCTCCGACTTGAAACTATTAAGCACGGTGGCAAGCTCAGTAAGCTGCTTTTTCTTGCCTTCGATGTCCTCAATCGCCAAGGCGTCCCCCTTTCAAGAGTCAGTCCGCCGCAAAACTGCGACCCGCACAGAGCAGCTTGATTGCGTAGGAGTTAACGAATTCATGGTACACCGCTCTGCCCATTAATTGACTGCCAACTTGCAAGACGGGGCTGTGGGGCGGTGAGCGGCCTTTCCGCGATGAGGCGTCCAACGAGAGCGGTGGGGGCAGAACAGAACAGCACGGGTTAGTGTCCAATCGGGCTATACCCGGAATTAACGTAAAGCAGCCGACCCCAAAAGCGTCCAATCTAAATATTCTTTCGATTAACTTGACATGATCTATCCAATGCCTTCGACTTCCAATTGGCACAGTGGAGACTAAGAAGATGACAGGCCAGAGAATCGCTTAAACGCTGCCTTGATTGCCGATTCAGCTTCCCGGACTGGGATCCTCTCTTGCTCCAACATCCATGGACCCGCCACTACAGCTTTGAGTACCGCCTCTTCTTTCGCTGTGAGATTATCGTGCTGAGCGCTGGGATCTCGCTTGCCGACAACGGCAAACATTTGCCAGCGCTTCCAGGTTTCAGCATCCATAAGAACACTACGTAATCCGGGAAATATTGCACGGATTGACGAGAGTATTCCAAGACCCGCTTCGTCACAATCGCCCCAATATACCAGGTCAGAAGCGCGCATCCAGTTGCACGATGTAAGCAGGACAGCAGCCTTTCCGTTGCCGAGGACGGCCAATGTGTTTGAAAGATTCGGAAGGCAAAGAAACACAGCCTTGTTTTCCACAATTAGTATGCGCGGAATATTCCAGTGCATACCTGCGAAATCTTCAGCGGAAATGCTGCAGTCCATGACTGGCCATTGCACACGTTCGCGAAGGCTTGCATCGAGAAAGCGGAATCGCACCTGCGGCGGTTCGGACAGGAGATGAAATCGCTCTTCGAAAGATGATCCGTCAACATTAACGCGATCTCCGAGAACTACATCAAGCAACTCTCCCAGGATTCCAGCATGCTCCTCGATAAACTTTGTCCCAACAGGAATCGGCAATTGTCTCGGAAAGCATTGCGGAGATGGATTCGAATCGAAAAACGCGCAGACCGCAATGAGTCCGTTCCAGTCAAGGAGGAACTCTGGGATCCTGTATGCCTTCGTTCTGAGCCATGGTTCCAATTTTGGACATATGCATCGGGCGCTAAGCAGAGCTTCTCGAAACAGTCGAAGCTCTTCGTCGAGCTCTAGAGTATGGGCCAGTTTCTCGATCGACTCAAACCTGATTCGACGAGGCCAGCGTTGGAGGCCCCATTTACGCGTGTTGACTTCCTCCCAGTCAATCACCCATTCATAAGCCGCGGTTGCCAATTTCTCTAGATCGAGACGCACTTGGCCAAAATCCTCAGTTGTTGCGGGGCGCCCGAACGGAATCTGTAGTGGAAATAGATTTTCACCAGCCGCTTCAGCACGGAGCGCAGACGGCCATTTTCGCCGAGCCGCTTCCACAATTTCATCTGGCTTTCGCATCTACCCCACGCCTTGTGTCACTGAATTATCGACGTCAACGGCGTCGCTGCCGATCTCGTGACCTTCAACATCCGTCGATTCGAGGTCCTGTCTGGTTATTGCGATGAGTTGAGAGTTGTTCCCGGCAGGATTCGATGTTAAGTGAATCGTTCGCACAAATGGCACCGCCAACTTGGCCTTTGCATCGAATGGACCCACGATGACGAGTTGAAAGCCCAGACTTGCAAACAATTGCATCGCGCGCTGAGAATTTTGTTCGTCGGTGCGGGAAAACGCTTCATCGATCACAACCAAACGGAAGTTCGATGCGTCGCTTGATGCAGGCGATAAGCCGTACTGCGCTGCGAGTGCAGAAGCAAGGATGGTGAATGCCAGCTTGGCCTTTTGCCCTCCAGATTTACCCGTAGTTGCGGCATAAAAGTTAACTTCGCTATCGTCCTCTTGCCGAAGTTCCCTTACGCCTGCAGCGAACCAACCTCGAACATCAGTCACACGCTGTGTCCCATCAGGATCGTCTTGAAATTTCTCCAACAGAGATCTTACTCGACCAAAAATTCTGAGTCGCTCTTCTGGCGCAGGAGCAATGCCGTATTCAAAACACTCGCGTAACGAACGTTTGAACTCACTTACCTGTACGTTCGGCCGACTGACAAGATGAAGCTGGACATACGTGTCTTCTGAGTACTCAATGCTTCTGAGTGCCTCGTTTACTTCCTCAACTCTCGACTCAATCGTCTCTTGGTGCTCCTCAAGTCGTCGATTAAGCATAAGCAGGTCACCTACGAGATTCTCGTTGAGATAGTGCTCAAAGCGCTCGCGGTGTCTTGGAAGGTCTTCTTCCTCTACTCTACGGAGAACTGCCGTGAAACTGTCCGCATAGGCTCGCCCTACCGCGAGTGTTTGGCGAAACTCACCAAATTCCCTGATGAACTCGCTCATTGCGCCTGCCATCTTCTCCGCGGCATCGTTAATTTTACCCTGCTCGTAGTTAATCTTCCCTTGGATACTCTGACTGGCTGCGTGAGCCAACTGGTCGGCATTTTGAAGAGTCAGTTCCGTGACCGTCCCCATCAACCGAGTGAACTCTACCTCTGTCTTCTCGTGGTCGTAGGCTGGAAGGTCACGCAGCTGGCCTTTCCTCACTTCCGCTGCTTTTTCACAGTCCTGCATCTGTCCATCAAGCCGTCCGAGCTCGCCGTCAAGTTCACGGACCTTAATTTCTAATGTATCGATCCCTGTTTCTACCTGGCGCAGTCGCGAGCGCAAATCATAGAGCTCTTTAGAATTGCGCTCAAGAAGCGATTTCTCCATCCGTAACCGTATGAGTTGCTCGCTCCAGTGTTGGGGGTCTATCTCGGAGAACTCAGCCACATTTAGTAGGTCGCGCGCAGCAGAGGCACGTCGTCTAGCCAGATCAACTGAGCGGCCGGCCTCCGCGGCACCACGGGCTTCTGACTCGGCCTCTTTCTCCAATTCCACTATCCGGACTCGGAGGGCTGCGATTTTGCGGTCGATTGACCAGCCAAGAATGCGATCTCTCGCGCTTTCAATCGCTCTCGTGTCGTCCTTTATGTGACGAGTTCCATCCCGCATTAGCCCTTCGCGTGTTAGCCCTCGATCCACCTTCTCTAGATCGGCTACGGTCTGACAACACAGGTGATTGAACCGCCTTGCGAGTTCATTTGTAACCCATAGGTGCAGCGGATGATCAGAACGAAAGGCCAAGCGACCAGGCACGCGATCGTTGGTGAGATTCGGAGACATGAGCACACGCGCAGGCACCCGGTGAAAGACCAGGCGTAAACCAAGGGGCGTGGTATTTATGTATTCCGCAGCTGAGCGATACAGTTGCTCTGGAACCAAAAGGGAGAGGCCAAAGCCACGCAGCAGATGCTCGATTGCGCCGGCCCAGTCGGCGTATGCGCTTTTCACCTCCATCAGCTCGCCTGCAAAAGGTATAACGTTCGTCGTTATCTTGAGCGCCTCACACAATTTTGAGCGCACTCCCAGGAAGGTTCTAGGGATGTTAACCAGGTTCTGCTCAACGCTTCTGAGTTCATCGAGCGTGTCATTCCTTTGCGCGAGGGCGATCTCCTGCCTATGCCTGCAAGCGGCTCGAGTCTCTTCGTTCTCAATCGCTACTGCGTCCTCCTGTTGCTCAGTCGCCTCCCAACTCGCGCGGGCGTTAACGAATGAGGTAGCGTCGATCAGAAATGACGCGCCATCGAGAAGCGAGACCGATGGCTGAATGCGGTCTCGCCGTATTTGAGCATGTAGTCGTGCGGTCTCCGAGATTTCGATTTCCCGCTCAAGTGCTTGAAGACGTGGACCAACATCTGTCGCGTTTATAGCGGCATTGAGGTTATCTCGTTCCCTGCGATGCTGAGTCAAATCAGATGCGGCAATGGATCGATTCACCTCAACAGCTTCACTCGTACGTTTTAACTCAGTCGCACGAGATTCAAGAAGCTTGAGATGCCGCATAGCATAATACGGCCTGACAGAGTCTTGAAGTTCTCTCCACTGGGCAATCTGCAGTTCTGCGGCTGAAATACGCCCGGCACTTTCGGAAACGGGCCGGAGGAGCGCTATTTGCCGTTCTGCGCGATCGATGGCTGCCCAGCAGTCGAGGAGGGTTCGATAGTGTGGCTGGACAGTATCTCGAATGAATGTGAATGTATCTGCAGACGGAAGCAGAAACTGGCGCACGAAACCGTCGATATCGCCGACTTCCTTCATACCGATTGCGCGATTAAACACCTCCAATGCCTTCTCACCTGGAATGCAAAGAAGTTTCCGCATGCGCTCTGCATATGCGGAAAAACTGTCATGGACTTCCCAGTTGGTACGCTTGGCAATGCGTTTGATTTCGGCAGTATTGGTTTGTCCGGCGATGAGGTCGCTCAAGCTCCTAGTGGCTCGCGATATGGCAAAGATCTCACGAACTTCCTCATCGTATTCCCAAAGGATCTGGGCCAGAGTCACGGATTCAGATTGTCTCGAGTCAACGAACACGGCAGAGATTCCGCTTAGAATACCTGGGGCTCGCAAGTATTGCGTGGTCGGGGATGTCGAATCAACTGTGCTGGAGCTAGCCCAGGCTCCGCGGATGTACGACCTTCGAGTTCGATCGCGCGCCGAGACTCTTCGCCCATCTCCTGACGCATCGTTATAGTTCAGTAACCGCGGCGGCACCAGAAGAGTGCGTAGGGCATCAATCGCGGTCGATTTGCCCGACCCGTTATCTCCAACCAATAGCGACCACCCGCCACAGGGCTCGAGAACCTGCGCTTCACCGTGAAAGGTGCCCCAGTTCCAAAGCTCCAGCCGATCAAGTCGGAAGCCGGGAGCGGAGGTCGGGATGTCTAGATCGAACGAGTTAAGATTGGCTTTCTGCATGTCGTTTCAGGCGATCCTTTACAGACTCCAGTTCAGATGGACCGAATCTCGCTTTCAGAATGCGCATAATTTCGAATGTCTCGGATTCGGCTGCTCCTAAAGTTCGCAGAAAGCCCAGTTCCTCGAGACGCTTGATAGCGCCGTCAACAGTGCGGAGGTCGCGGACTTGATTGTTCGATTCCCGCAAGAATTGTCCGACAAGTTCTCTTAGTTGCTGTTTTGTGCGAACGAGCCGCGTCGAATCGCCGGGAGAAGCATCGAAGCGCGCAAGTTCTTCGCGTAGGCAGACGAGCAGTAGAGTGGCGGTGTACCCGAGCACTTGGCGACGACCGATTCTTGGAACTCTTTCTTCGCCATCGGGTTCGATTTGCCGTAAAAACGCATACCCCTCTGCCTCGTCAATCACCAGTTCCTGTCCAATTTGGCGGAAGTAGTGTGAAATATGGTCACGCTCAGCTCGCAGCGTCTCCCATAGGCTAATGTCCTCGTGATACACGGGAGCAACCAAGAGTTGAGCCTGCACAAAGGATCTCGCTACAAAAGTGGGGCTGGCTTCCATCGTTCTCACTCCTTACGCGCGAACAGTACTTCCGGCACACGCCAAGTCCGTCCTTCGCGTCCCTCTATAACGCGAATGTTTGCAAATTGATCTTTAGCGACGTAGTGATCGGACTCTTGTGTCGCGATTACCAGATAACCAACGATTTCTAGAATCCCTTCGCGGATTGGATATCGGCGAACGATTTCGGACAACAAGATCGAATCCTCTGCAATTAGGCAAGCGCGGACCTGCTCCCGAAGTCGAGAGAGATTGAGATCTGCTAGCGCCTTAAACCGATCAACGATCGACCAATCAAGAGTGGATTCACCAGCAAAGCAGAAACCTTCTGGAACGTTGCCCATGATGTCTGGTTGCCAAAAGGACCGGCTGAAGCTAGCGAACACCGCAGGCGGACCGATAAGCTCAAAAAAGGCCTCTTCTTGTGGAGGAACGTTTCGGGAAATGATTGCCGCTTGCTGGATCTCGTGTACAAGTTCTTGAAGCCGGCGGTCTTCACCGGACGCGGCCGTTTCCAAGGCGCGCCGTAACGTTGCGGCCATTCGCTCATTCGAGCGAACGACACGCTCACCTTCCACTAGCAGGAGGCTGGAAAGCCGCTCTATTAGTCGGTTCCCCCGCAATACTGGATCGATAGTGTCGAGGCGGTAGACCTGGCGAGTCAATTCACGCCAGCGCTGTTGACGTTCCGGCGAGGAAAGAAGATTCCAGAATGCATAAAAGCTCTGGCCTTGAGAGGAGTTCTTGATCGCAGCGTGAGTATCGAGCAACTGGCCCACCATGCGCCCTTTATTAGCTCCTGGTTGAGCATGGGCTTCCGCCAAAGAACGAGCGACCTCTTTAAAGTTCTCTTCGAGCTGACGAAAGTCCCCTGTGAGCCCTCGAGCCAGATCAAGCGCATTTGCAAATCGCTCAGTAAGTTGTACAGGCGTATATGCCGCAACTGTGTTGCTCGACTGGATCGCGTCGATCTGATCTTGCAGTTCAGCCTGTTGGGCTTTCAGGGCTGAAATTCTGCTCTCAACATCCGCGCTGGAAAATAGAACGATTTCTTCAAGGTGACGAAAAATCAACTCCAGTCGCGATTCCGCGCTGACGAACGGCTTTGTTTGAAGGTCCTCTACCCACTGCATGGCACGTTCAGCGCCAGTCGTGAGCTCAAACACGGGTTCCTCAGCCTGGTCGCTATAGAGCTTCTTAAGAAGTAATTGTTCTTCCCCACACCAAATCCCCAAGTAATCAGACGCGCTCTGGGGATAAGCTCCAGGGTGAAGCAATCGGGCCTCTTCCAGGAAGTTTTCCAAACGCGCCCGTATGTGTGACTCGGGAACTGAGATCGCGTGATGTTCTTTGAATGCGCGATGCAGAAATGTGAGTGTAAGAGCGGCGTTCTGGCTTCTCAAGAGGCGCACAGCAGGATTGTCGAGGAGTCGTTGTGTCTCCGACAAATCCCAAGGCGCAATGGCCGATGTGACACTCATCATCGAAGCCTGCAATCTTCCACATGTAAATGACTGAAGAGTGAAATTATACTACTGCAATCACGAGGTGACTCGATAGGCACCTGCAACTGAATCTGCTGCCCGGGTGGCTATGCGTGTGGGGATCCCAAATGTCGATGGCACCCTGCAACGTGGACACATGACGCTAGGCGTTCGGCTTCGTCCGTTCTAAGCGAGTGCGCAGACGCGCTTCTTGTGGGCGCGCTTAGAATGGCTATGCACGATGGATTGCAGAGATGATCTGATTACAAAGGCATTATGGTCGCGAAGGCCGGCAGCACCCCGAATTTGCTCATCATCACACTCAGTCGCTCGGATGGCGGCGTAACCCTGGGAATCGCCGGCTTCCACCTCCGCCGCGCCAGAAGAAGTGTTTTGGTTAAGGCACAACTAAAAGCGTGGTCAAGAAGACGTTAGAGATCAACGATGCGGATTTTCCCTGCCGGATCGAGCGGCTTATAGCGTTCGTTTAGATAGGCCGCATTCACGAAACGAGTGGTTCCGTTCCCGAACGTTCCAGCCCCACCGTGAATGTGACCAAATAGATGCACCCTGGGTTTCTTCTCCACGACGGCATTGAGCAATTCTTCGCATCCGAGATGTGCTTCGCCGGGCGCAGTCTGGTCGAGGATTCCGCAGGGCGGGCCATGCGTGATGAGAACGTCGAGGTCATCTGGGATCAGATTCCAGTATCGCTGCGCGGATTTGCCGCGAGGATACATGAAAGCCCAATTCATAAACTCAGGTGTGTACGGTGAACCCCAGAATGTGACGTCGCCAATCGTAATCCCCGTGTTTTCCAAGTAGATCGCATTGGTCAGAAGCGCTCTCGCTTGCTGTGGCGCAGCTTCGAAGTATCTGTCGTGATTTCCGCCGCAGACTACGCGGTGCTTGAAGGGCTGCTCGCTGAGCCATTGATTGAACGACAGGACCTCCTGTACGTCGTACCCAGAGTTCATAACGTCGCCAGCATGAACCAGAACGTCTCCGTCAGGTAGTCCCTCAATTCTGTTGTGGAGACCATGCGTATCGGAAATTACTATAAGGCGCACCGTGTCATCCTCCCCTTTAGAGATAGGATCACAAGCCCATCCGATGCTGGCCGACAAACATTCCCGAGCGGGAATATCTTTAGGCCTGAGGTGCTCTCGATACTTGAACATTCCCGTTCGGGAATGTTCAAGTTGCTCACAGGCCAAAATAGCGGTAATATTCCCGTACGGTAATTGTGGCCCTGGAGGACTCGTGCGCTACACACCAAAGCAGGTTGGAGCTCAGATTCGGCAGACGCGTAAGAATCTGGGGGTCACCCAGAAGGATCTCGCGTTGACGTCGGGAACGGGACTGAGGTTTGTCATTGATCTGGAGAAAGGCAAGGAGACCTGCGAGATCGGGAAAGCGCTCACAGTTTTGCAGACGCTGGGAATCAAGCTGACGCTGATTCCGCCCGCAGCGTCAAAAGAGGAGTAAGACATGGCGAAGAGACTCGATGTCTATTTGCACAAGGACTTCGTCGGTCACCTCATCCAGAATGAGGGCGGGCAGATGGTGTTCAATTACGCCGAAAGCTGGCTGGAAAAACCTGGCGCCTGCCCTCTCTCTCAGTCCTTGCCATTGCAGCAAGAACGTTTCACGCGCAAAGAGTGCAGGGGCTTCTTCGCCGGTATCCTGCCCGAAGAGAGCAAGCGCGAAATCATTGCCCGCAATTTGGGCATCAGCGCACGTAACGATTACGCCATGCTGGAGCGGATCGGAGGCGAATGCGCCGGAGCAGTCACCTTTGTTCCTGCTGGCGAGCTCTTGCCCGAAAGCAACTACAACTACCGTAAGCTCTCCACGGCAGAACTGATTGCGATCCTCAAAGAGCTGCCGAGGCGTCCGCTACTCGCAGGAGAAAGAGGCGTGCGGCTCTCGCTCGCAGGGGCACAAGACAAGGTCGCCGTCCGAATCGAGAAAAACGGCGTCAGTCTTCCGCTGGGCGGTGCGCCCAGCACGCACATCCTGAAGCCGGCAATCGATCGGTTTGAAGGTGTCGTATTCAACGAAGCACTTTCGATGGGACTTGCCGCGGCGATTGGCTTGCCCACAGCACCGGTCGAAACTCGAACGGTCGAAGGCATGACATTTCTCCTTGTCGAGCGCTACGACCGTGTACATCGACAAACGCCAGGTGATGAGCCCGTTGTCGAACGGGTTCATCAGGAAGATTTCTGCCAGGCACAGGGTATCGTTCCCGAAACGAAGTACCAGAAAGAAGGTGGTCCGTCGCTTAAAGATTGTTTCAACCTGTTGCGGGCAGTTTCAAGTGCGCCAGTCATTGACCTGGCGCGGTTGCTCGATGGAGTGATTTTCAATTACCTGGTTGGGAACAATGATGCCCACGGCAAGAATTTTTCTCTCGTGTATCCAGGCGCTGGAACAGGAGACCTTCATGTTCGCCTTGCCCCGCTCTATGACGTCGTAAGCACGATCTACTATCCGGAACTCAGCCCGGAAATGGCGATGAAGATCGGCGGGGAGTATTCATCCGATCGAGTCACGCCAAGAAACTTCGAGAAGCTTGCAGAAGAAGCCGGACTGGCCAAGCCGCTGGTGCGGCGCCGCGTAGCGGAACTGGCAGATGCGATTCTCGCCACTCTTCCCAAGCTTGAGGTCCGTAGTCCGGTTGCAGAAGATGTAGCGGCACTCATCCAAAAACGCTCGGAAAATGCTCGCACAAGCTTCCGCAGTTGATCCTGCTCACCTGTTCTACTCAGTGAGACTGGTGCTCTCGAGACCGCCAGTCTCAGATCCCGATTTCCTGATCGTAGTCTGCCAGCTCAGAAAGAACAGCTCGACGTTCGGCCTGCAAGTTCGATTCCCGTGCCACCGCTTTTACCTTCATTATTGCCTCGATTTCGTCGAAGTGCCAGGGGCGAAAGTCATGGGTATCCACGCCCACGTCAAGCGAAAGAGATAGAGGCTCGTCGGGCAGGTTGTCGTGCGAGTGCCCATACAGGTGCCACGCACCTTGGGCATGGTGGGGCCAAACCCTCATCGCATAATGACAAAGTACGATCCTTTGCTTGGCAACATTGACCTCTGAGAGCGTCTCCCACGACGCGAAAAGATGCTGGAGCTTTCGCACTGTTCTGTCGTGATTGCCTTCAGTGAAATGGATAGTCCTGCACGCCAGCCGTTTCCGATAGGCGGTTACTTGTTCCGCCGTTCCCATGCAGAAGTCACCAAGAAAATAGAGGACGTCATTCGTCTTGACACATGCATTCATACGATCCGAGATCGCATCGTCCATCTCCTGCGTGTTTGCGAACGGACGGTTGCAGTACCGAATGATGTTGAAGTGTCCGAGGTGAAAGTCGGACGTGAACCAAACGTCACGCATGGTTTCATTCTCGTTGGTTATCTGTCCAAATTTCAATACCACAAATTGGCTCGGTGACAAAATGCAAAAAGCCGCAGCTCTATTGCATGCGGAGAATGAGCCTACTTCTTAACCTCGTCCTCATCGTGCATTGCCTTCAAGAACGCCCCGTCATGAACGGGATCGATGCGGCCAGCTTACGCCAATAACCATTGGCAGAGTTGCAGGTGGATTTCGAATCCACCTGCAACTCTGATGTCTTCTCCAGGTTTGCTAAAGACCAGCAGCCCTAGCTTCATCGTATGAGCGCGGCAAATGATAACGCGGCAAAATAGTGCCGAGAATCATCTCCTGATGGTTCTTCAGAGCATCGTGAAACTTCTTCCAATCACTGCTTTCAAATTTCGTGTCGTAGTGAAAAGGCTTGCCAGGGGTATCCTTCTCTTCTGTTGCTCCAAGTGCGGCAAACTTCCAAGAACCGACGCCTGTCGGGGCATAGTTGAGATCTTTCATCTCTTGCTCTGACAGGGAGCCGAATGAAAATGTACCATCTCTTAAGAGCGCCAACCAGCCCTGATGACGACGCGCTGGATCAGAGCTTGAATTGGAGCGAATGGCCTGCTCGATAGCTCCCAAGTCATGGGGAGGATGTCCCAGCCATAGTTGAAAGTTGAACGGCGGTTCAGCCTGATTCCGTAGAATCGGGTTGCCAAACCTTGAAGGGAGAACCGCCGTGAAGAAAAAGTACCACACGATACGCAAGCAAGGGAAAGTCAACGAGCAGGAACTGGCCGCGTTCCTCACCAAGAACGGGCAAGGGCTGTTGCCGATGGTGGATCTGATCGAGCAGAGCCGGATGGCCTGCGATCAGCTCATCGATGTCACCGGCCGGGCCGTTCTGCAGGCAGTCTTGCAACTATCCGCCGCGCAGGTGGCGGGAGGTCCGCAGCAGCAGGGCAAACGCCGCTCGGAAAGCGTGGTTTTCCATGGCCGGCAAGCGGGCCAGGTGATGCTGAGCGACCGCAAGATCCAGGTGGAACGGCCGCGACTGCGCACCAGGGGCCTGGGCCGCAGCAAAGAAGTCGAGATTCCCGCCTACACCGCAATGCAGGATCAGTCGCCGTTGGGTGAGCGCATGCTCGACACGCTGTTGCGCGGCGTTTCCACCCGCAACTATAAGGACGTGATCCCGCAGATGGCCGAGACCGTCGGGGTGTCGAAGTCCAGCGTGAGCCGACAGGCGATCGAAGCCTCGGAGGCGGAGTTGGAAGCACTGCTCAGCCGCCGCTTCGACGACGTGAAGATTCTCATCGTATACATTGATGGCGTTGTCTTCGGCGAGCATACGATGATCGGCGCGGTAGGCGTGGATGTGGAAGGCCGCAAGCACGTGCTGGGAATCCGCGAGGGAGCCACGGAAAACGCCACCGTGGTTGCGGAGTTGTTGCAGGACATCGTGGCGCGAGGCCTCGATGCGAAGCAGAAGCGACTGTTCATCATCGATGGTTCGAAGGCGCTCAGAGCCGCTATCAACGCAGTGTTCGGCGCCGATCATCCTGTGCAACGGTGCCGTGCGCACAAACTGCGCAATGTTCTCGACCACCTCCCCGAGGAGCAGAAGGAGCAGGTGAAGAGCCTGATGCGGGCAGCCTGGAAAATGGAGGCAAAGGCGGGCATGGCGCGTATTCGCAAGCTGGCTGAGTGGTTGGAGCGGGAGTATCCTTCGGCAGCGGCCAGCCTGCTCGAGGGGCTGGAGGAATGCTTCACCATCAACCGGCTGGGCGTTCCGTCCTCGCTGCAACGGTGCATGGCAACGACCAACATCATCGAAAGCCCGCACGCCGGAGTCCGCATCCGGACTCGCCGCGTCACAAACTGGCAGAATGGCTCCATGGTCCGGCGCTGGATGGCTTCGGCCTTCCTCCGAACGGAGGAAAACTTCCGCAGGATCATGGGCTATCGTGAACTCTGGACCCTGGAGGCGATTCTGAGCGAATCGCAGTTCGTCACTCAGCAGGCAGTGGCGTAGTAACATCAACCCAACCGCCGTTGGCAACTTTCAACTACGCGTGGGACATCCTCAGTCATGGGCATCTAGCGTCAGTTGAGTGTCTTTTTCCAGATAATAGATGTACTGCGAGAATAGGCGTCGGGACGCAGATAAGAAGATGTCGGGATTGTGTCTCGTCACTGCCTGCCTGTAGCTGTTCTTGTAGATCCACGTAAGAAACGGAAGATCTGGATCTGTTAACGCTCCACCATGCCCGAGTTTAAGCAAATCTGCAGCTAGGCCTTCGATTCTGTCTACGACTCCAGACCCGATTGGATCGATGTGCGCAATGTCAAAGACGAGATTTACGCCGTGCTTGATTCCTGCGAACATCTGGTGTGAAAAGGTGTCGGCATAAACATGAGAGGTGATACCCAGACAGTGGAGGTCATTCGGCTTTCCCTTACTTTCGCGACATACTTGCCACATGTCCTCCGCAAGTGGGCTGTCTGGAGTGCACAGAAGACGCTGATCAAGCGATGACGTTGGAGGCTGCTCCGCCTGTAGACCGTTGTTCCCAGGCAGAAAATGAAATGGAACCCATACCTGATAGTCTTCATCATTTCTGCAATTGTTATCTACATCGAATATCTCGTGGGCCGAAGCTATACGCTCATACGTGGTGCAATTGTCAAAATGGATAGTTCCTTTGTTTGTTGAATTGTCAACATACTGCGAAGCATAAGCAATGGTCGATGCTTCAGTATGATGAAATCCTGCCAACCGCGCCAGTACGTAAGTTGCTGTGTGGTGGAAATCGATCTGCACTTTCTTCTCTCCCCTTCCGGTTGGCACGCTTTTATCGTGAAGCGATAACTTTCAAGATTGGCGAATCATCCTTAGGCCACCGGTCAGGAAGTGATCGTGTACATTGGAGCGAACTCCGGTATCCCGGCTGTTTGGCCTGCGATCCAGCGAAGCACATAGACCTCCGTGGGATCAGTGAGCGAGTGTGTAAGGGCGTTCGGAATGACCTCGAAAATCGCATGGGCGCCTAGGTCCTTGAAGTAATCGATATCTGGCTCCACTAGAACGCAGTCCACGCCACCAATGACCATCTTGTCGTTTTCGTGGAAAGTGAGTTGGACGTTTGCCTCCCCGAACTGAATCTGCTTCCAGCTTGACGTGGCGCCCGGATGGAAAAGCCCAGGATTGTTTTCAACAGCGAACTTGCCGGCCTTTGCGGCATTCTTCACCTGATCAATGAGGCGGCAATCGCACCAAGCGAAAACTCGATCCTGCGCCGGGGCATACGGAGCATCCCAGCGAAGTTGCTTGATGTAGTCCAACGGAGTGCCCTGCGAGAGGTAAACCTGGCTCATGGCTTCGCACAGATTCAGCAAGCAGGCGATCCGCGCTGCGCGTTTTGATGTTCGTCGATGCGTTATTGAATGCGAGCTCGATTTGTTGTAGCCGCATCTGCATTTCTGTGCGTTCGACCGCCGGCACCGCAAGGCGAGCCACCACCCAGTCACATGTGTGTTCCGCGGCAGCGCAGGCCTGGCTGAAGTTGCTCTTTGCCGCACCAGCGCGCGCACGCGCTTCCTCAAGAGCTGTTGCCGCCTCCTGGTGCGCCACGACTGCTCCCTGGTGTGCGGAAGCGGTTTCATTCCGCGTCGCGCTTGCGCTGTTCTGGTTCTCAATTGCTGCAAGCCGTTCGTCATTGAATCGCGTGCGGTGCGTCGCCGTAGCCGCGCCGCCGAGAAGAGCGGCACGCTGTCCACGCCTCTCTTCGAGCGCCGCATTGCGCGCTGTCAGATCGGCTTGGCAGCGTGTGTGCAGTTCACCATTGGCTTGAAGAATTGTACTGGCTTCGGCGAGTTTCGGTTCCAGCTCTCGCACTGCATCTTCGAGCGATCCGGCTCGCTCCTTCAGTTGGCGGTAAGCCGTTACCAGGCTGCTTATTGTGACGCGGACTCCGCTCGCATTCTTATGCAACATTTCGAGTTCGATGCTCGCACTGGCGAGGAACGGAAGCAACTCGCGTTCTGTCGTCTGCGTCTCGCTATTGGTCTTTTCCTGCGTCGCGCTGTGGCGCTGCAGCTCAAGTTCGGCTGCGTGATACTGAGTAATCCGTTCTTGTTTGATGCGGTGTTGGGTTTCAAACTGTGTCTGGGCTTCGCCTTCCTGTTTTCGCACTGCATCCAACTGGGTCCGAATCTCCTTTGTGTCGGCCAGTAGAGCTTTGGCATTTGTCAGCGACTCCTTGGCTTCGAACCCCAAAGTCGTCAACTGTTCCTGCGTCCGGGGTTCCAAAGAATCGGGCAGCGGTTTCATTAACCCAAGGGCAGCGAGCGCTGTGGCGACTGACGGACGTAGCTTGCCGAATTCCGCTGCCTCGTTGGCAGACTCAAGGCGTGCAGCTTCCATGCTTTGTACTGCTGCTCGTGCACGAGCACCCGCTGCTGCGCTCTGCGCACTTGTCTCATTGATGATGCCGGCCGCGCGGTTTATGGTTGCGTCGAGTTCCAGGCGCTGGTTCCGCAATGACTCCGCAAGCGCCTCAAGTGCATCCGTAAGATGTTCCGTATCGGCGGCATCGCGGTACGGGTGTTCTACAGCTCCACAGACCGGGCAAGCCTGGCCAGCCAACAAGAAGCTGCGCAGGTGTGCGGCCTGTTCTGAAACTCCTTGCTGAGCAAGGTCATCGAGCGGGACGAGGCGAGCGCGCGAAGCCGCATCCCGCTCCATCTCCCTCTTTGCTACGTCGAGGCTTTCGTGCGCACGCCGTTCATCGGTAATCGCCTGGTCGCGCTCGCGCTCTGCTTGCTCGAGTTTCCCTGCAGCCTCTGTGGCACGTCCCGCAACCCGGTGTGCCTCGCGCAAGTCGAGCACAAGCTGCGTCAGCTCTTGCACTCGATTCTGGAGTTCTCCTTCGTTGAGAATGTTGAGTCGATCACGAAGAGCATCGCCTTCGATTACCAATTTCTTTCGCAGCTCATCGGCGATCTGGATGTGCTCTTCGGCTTCGGTTACGTCCCTCAGTAGAGTTTCAACGGTCTTCTTTGCCGCCGCAGCCCTCTGCTCCGCTGCTCGGCAAGACCTCAGTTGCTCTTCGTGCTGCTCAAGCAGCGCGAGCACCCCATCGGATCGTTCCGCCAGAACTGCATGTCCGCTTTGTTTCTCCAGTTCCTGACTTGTAAGCACGAACTCGCGCGTCGCGGTCGCCAACTGGCGTTGAAGATCATTGAGCCTGGCTTCCTGATCCTTCAGTGTTTTCGCGGCTTCCGCTGTATTCCGCTCACTCGATTCTGCTTCCGCTTGAGCGGCGACGATCATCGCATCCAGGTGCTCGGCTTCGGTCCAAGCCGGTCCGAAACTCTTGAAAGCGGCTTCCGCATTCCGCGCAGCTTCCTCGGCCTCTGCCAACTTCGTTTGCGCCAGTCTAGAGGCGTCGGCTGCTGAATTCAGCTTCCGCTCGGTGTCCGTGACTTTCTGCTCGGCAGCCGGGAGCGCCTTCGATGCGTCCTCGGCCAAAAGGTACAGACTGCGCAGAGGCTCGACAGCCTCAAATTCCGCAAGTTCCCTGAACTGTTCCTGCGCGTCATTCCTCCGTTTCAGCGCAACATTGAGTTGCTCTTGTGCCAGTCGCAGATTCTCTTGCGCCGCCGTGATGCCGCGTCGCTTTTCCAGTTCGCTGCTGAGCCTTCCTCGCTCGGCTTCTTGATTGCTGATGGTTTGTGCGAGCGCCGTCTGGGTCTGTTCCAGTGCGGCCCGCGCAGCATCATCCAGCAAACCGATATCGCTCCGCTGCTGATCGAGCCTCTCTATTTCGCGCCGAAGTTTGTCTGTATCTGCTTGCTACGCGAGACGATCTGCGTCGCGCACCTATGAGCTCAAGACTATGTCGTTCAGTTCCCGTGGCTACTCACCTGCGAAGCCCAGGACGCTTGTATTTGTCAATCAATCGCAAAGACAGGAGTCTTTGTCGAACTTAATTCTCTATCTACGAAAGTAGTATAATTTCTGCTGCATTATTGCTGGCGTAGTGTTGTGCAGCATAACTCGGAAGGAGAAAAGAGTGGAGCATTATCGGAATCTCAATGGGAACTCAGGCGTCCTAGCGTACGAGTTTGGAGCGGGTTCTATCACGGTTGAATTCAAGGACAGATCTCTCTACTTATACAACTACGCAAAGACAGGGCAACAAAATGTTGAGCGCATGAAAGCCCTAGCGGAGGCCGGAAGCGGCTTAAATAGTTTCATCAGCAAGACCGTCCGGAATGCGTACGCAGCAAAGCTACGATGACGTTGCTCGACAGATTGAGGACATTGCCGACCGTTAACACTTAAGAGTCCAGCCTGTCTGTAAGCCTTACGACCGAATGGCCTCCGCCAAGTTTCTCCACACGTACTTGGACGGCGATGCGGTCAATCATCGCCGCAACGTGTGTAACGATCGCCACTTTGCGCCCCCGGCTGTGTAGGGATTCGAGCGCGTCGATGGCGACATCGAGGGTCTCTCGGTCAAGCGAGCCAAACCCCTCATCGATAAAGAGCGTATCCACGAATGAGGAACGACCTTCGAGTCCAGAAAGAGCCAGCGCCAACGATAGGGAAACCAGAAAGCGCTCACCTCCAGACAGACTCCGCGACGCGCGAAGTTCATTGGCCATGTCGCGATCGACCACATGTACTGCAAGGTCAGATGTGATACCTTGCGCCAACCGATACCGCGGTCCCAACGCGCTCAGGTGATCATTGGCAAGCCTGACCAAGTGTCCGAGAGTAATGCCCTGCACGAACTTACGGAATCGAGAGCCGTCCGGCGACCCAATAGCGTCATCCACTGCCTGCCACACAGTAAGCACCGTACGTTTTGCATCGATTTCTGCCGCGAGTGTCTGCGCGTTAGTTCTTGCCTGCTCATCTCGTCTAAGCTCTGCTGCATTCTCGCCGAATTGCTGCTGCTGACCGCGAATCTCCTCGTTCAGCGCGCCAAGGGAAGCTTTTAGCTCCTGTTCATTCACATGCTCGTCTACACCGGCGCGAGCGATTTCAAGAGCGACCTCTCCGTTTGGTCGAGAAGATTGTCATAGCGAGAGGCGCCGGCTGCATTGTCGACGCCACTGCCGAGGAATGGATACCGACTGTTTACGACATCCCAGCGCGCATTGACAAAGCTGAAACCGGGGCTCTTGGGAATGAGCATGATGTCAACGGTTTTCGCATACTGGTCGGAAAGAACAACAGGAGCGAAGCCTGCCTGTTGGTAACCATCTGCCCAGACAATGACGGTATAGTTGTCCCCGAAGTTATCGAAGAAGGGGAGGTCGAAAGTGATCTCGTTAGCTTGGTAGTAGTTCCGGATTTGTTGAGTTTTGTTGCCGTCGGTTATGGTTACCAGAAATTGTGCAGGCGCAGAGAACAACTGGCGCGTGCCGTCGAAAATGCGTAGGTTGAGTGTGCTTGTGGGCATCGGTCCTCCTTAAAGAGCTACGGCCTTCGCGGCAAGCTGTGAGCCGATATCAACAGCCTTTGTTATCGCGTTCAGTACCTTTGAAATATCACCCAAGTTCTTGATCGTTGCATCAAGAGAAAGCTGTTCCGTATTCATCTGTGAGACAAGCGATGCGACTTCTGGATCGTCATCATGCAGAATCCTACGAGTGGCAAGCCAGTAGTTGTCCCGGCTCTTTGCGATGGCACTACGCAATTGACTCTGCTGGGCGTCAGTAGCTCCCTGGCCGATGAGTGTTGAGAGACTTCCACGTAGCAGAATATATTGGTTTTCCAAGGCTTCGACTGATGGATTCATGACATCTCCTTAAATCATTGAGTTAGCCCAAGACTCCACAGTCTTGAGCGAGAATGGATTTCCTCGTATCGGCATAGGCTTCTCCGTGGCGAGAAGATGCACACGAGAACTCATTTCTTGCAGGGCAGAAAGCATTGCGGCAGAGGCCTCGATTTCATGTTGAGTCGAATCTTGTGCAGTGCTCTGGAGGCGTGTCAGTTCAAGCTGACGAAGTGCCTGCTGGAACTGAGGGTCAGGCTGGAGGGCTGTCAAACCGAAGGGCTTTAAGGCTGGCGTCAGCATGGATGTGGGATCGACCGCCTTACGGCTGATCAGGTCAGTGGCAACTTGGCTCGCCTGAAATAGATGTGTACGGGCAATGGAATCATATGTCGGTTCTTCCTTTTCAAAGAGAGCGACCATGGCCGCCAGGGTCTGATCCATCGCTTGTGCTGCATCTTTCTCCTTGCGTTGCTGAATCAACCGAAGGAGCAGATTGCCCGCTTTTCCCAGAGCATCAGGGACTGGTGATCCGCCAGGCAGAGCTTTGACACTAACAAGTTCATTTCCGAGGGAAGCCGCCGCTGTCTGGACATCAGCTGGGGCTGTCGAAACGGACAATCTAGTCATGCCAGAGGCGAGCTTCGCCAGGGACTGGGCGAGGTCTTTTCGCTTCAATATCTCTGATCGAGTTTCCTCAATGGGCTTCCGCTCCGCAGAATCGAAAGGGATCTTGGAAAGTGTGGCATCTAATTCGTTGAGTGCAATGGTATCTGTCAGTGAATCGGCGATCGCCGCGTAATACGAGGTCAGGGCGGTGGCGGTCGCGGTCATCTGCTGTGCTGCTGCGACGGCATCGTCGGAAACTTTGCAGGCGCAAAAGCACGAAAACAGGAGCAGCAGACCAACGCTGAAAGGCGATTTCCTCAAACTCCCCACTTTAGATCCTCCCTTGTGATCGAGAAGTAAGGGGCAAGCCCCTTACTTCTCTCGCCGCACGCCCTTAAAAGGAGCGCCATCCTGCTTCTGATCAATAAACCGGCCAGTATTCGTATCGCGCTTCGTCCAGTTTTCGTTTTTTGGGTTGAAGACTTGCGACCGCTGAGTCACTGCTCCATTACGGTGCCCATCTCCACTCGGTGGATTGGTGGCCATGTCAAATTCTCCTATACGAGAAACTTCTAACAAAAGATGTACACCTTGGCGACTCCGACGTCAAGTACAAGAGAAAATTCCTTTCTGTGGGAATCTGGATGTATGCTGCTCTTTAGGAGGTGGCATGGAGGCAGAATTCAATCTCGTCCGGTTCGGAGAGCGTCTTAGAGAGGTTCGAACGAAGCGGAAGATGACGCTCAAAGATGTCAGTGAAGCAACAAGGATCAGCGTCCCGACGCTGTCGCGCGTAGAGCGCGGTGAAGCAAAGGAGGTAGAGAGCAAGACTTTATTTGTGCTATCAGCCTGGGCTGGATTACCTCTAGAATTGTTCCAGGAGAAGTCTGGGATACAAAAAACAAAGAACGACAGCCGACAGCTTTCGACGCCCGATGCGGTGGAGTTGCATTTGCGCGCGGACAAGAACCTTAATTCAAAGACTGCCGAGCTACTGGTCAAGATGTTCCGCGCGGCATATGAACAGGCTGCCTCGGAGAATTAGGAATGAGTCCGTTTCTGCCTTGGAGTGAAAGGTCAAAAGGCTGGGAGCCGCATGCTGAGAGGCTCCGCAGACTCGTGCCCCACAAATACGGAGATCCAAACTCGTTCGACCCGTGGGAATTGGCGCCAAAGGTGAGCTTGCATGTCATTGAGTGTCAGTTCCTTGGACTCACTCCAGAAGAAAGGGCGCATATGTCGGGGCTCGCAAGTTCACACTGGTCGGGTGGAGTATTTGCGACGCCGCTTCCCGACGGCAGGCATGTCTGCATGCTCAATCCGTCTCACCCTCACCGTCGAAACAAGATCACTCTCATGGAAGAGATTTGTCACTGTTTTCTTGGGCACACTCCCACGCAGATGGTCGTGAGTGGCGATATGAGATTTCGCGACTTTAACAAGGGACAGGAGGAGGAGGCATATGGAGTTGGAGCGGCAGTTCTGCTTCCGTGGCGTCTCTTTTACACTTTTCTCGATAAGGGTTCAACCAGAGATGAACTCGCAGAAGAGTTCGATGTAACGCCAGATCTCGTTGCATACAGAATCAAAATCTGTGGAGCATCACATCTTTACACTGCACGCCAGCGCAGGCGAGCATAACGACAGGACAGTGAAACATTACGGAACGGCAGAGATCTAGCCTGGCTATCCGTTTAAGAGTGACATACAGACTAGAGCGGCGATGGCAAGTTAATGGCTGACGATAAAAAGCTCGGGATGCCCTGGCAAGATGACGAACTAGACTTGATCGTCACTGACTACTTCACGATGCTCTCGGCTGACCTCGCCGGGCAGCGATATGTGAAATCACGACATAGCGCGGTGGTCATGGCAGAAACTGGCCGCACGCACCGCTCCGTTGAATTTAAGCACCAGAATATTTCTGCTGTGCTGGATGAGCTTGGACTACCGTGGATTCCTGGCTATATACCCAAGAGAAATTACCAGAACGCAATCTTCGATGCGATTGATCGTTATCTCACGCTGCATCCGGTACTTCTTGAGACAGTTCCGGCTTCGCCAATGTTGGCACCCATGTCGTCTGCAGTTTTTGTAGATCCGCCGCTCCCCTCGACAAACGATCAACCGGTTCCCGAACGTCTACGACGGCTCGTACAAAAATTCGATCCTGTAGAGCGAGACCATCGTAATCGCTGTTTGGGCAGGGCAGGTGAGGCTTTTGTCTTGGATATTGAGCGAAAGCGACTCACTGAGGCAAATCGTGGAGACTTGGCCCGGAAGGTGCGATGGGTTGCTGCAGAAGATGGAGACGGAGCAGGCTATGACATCCTCTCCTTCGATCATGGTGGTTGCGAACGCTTGGTTGAAGTGAAAACTACGAACGGCGCGGCACGAACTCCCTTTTATCTGAGTCGCAATGAGTGCGATCTGGCGATGGAGCGCCCCACGGACTGGCTCATTTACCGGGTTCACCTCTTTGCCAGGATACCCCGGATTTTTACCATATCGCCTCCACTGGAAGGTGCTGTCAGCCTCCGGCCTGAAACATGGCGAGCATCCTTTTAACTGTTACGGCATGGCATCTGATTAGCGCGGCAAACAGCTATCAGAACGATTGGAACAACGATGCGATTGATCATGGTCCCGCAGTCGCCATCGATCAATACGATGGTTGCCTTTTCCACGTATCTCGATCTGGACAAGGAATGAAACTCGGCTGAGATGATCGAAGCGCGCCAGAGGACTCATGAGCTGGGAAGCAAGAACTGGGATCATTCCCGTTTGGAAGTGATTCTGAATTCTTTGAGAAGCTTGCATCGATGTACAAGCTTTCAGGCGACATGGCCCTCATCTACGAGAGCACGCTTGGCTAGTACGCCCCCCGCTACTTTATCTTTGCACACGAAAACTGCCAAATTGACGAACTTCGTAAACTCTTGAAAGACGATATATACCGAGACCTTGAGAATCTCTATACCTTGTATCTCAGGAATGAAAAAGGACGCAGTAAAAAGACCCAGCAGAAATGGGAAACCGAGTGCCTTACAACAGAAGACAGATTCTGGAAACAAGAGCGCAAAGATTGATCCTGTAGCCAAGGAATCAGCAGCGAGGCCGTCTTGGGGCAGCGCATCCTGCGCTGCGTCGGGAATTGCCGGGCGCACCGCCCAAGAGCTCCTTTTTGTATATGCAGAGGCAGTCTTCGATCTCCGATGGTGCCAGGCGTGCGAACAGTTTGGGCAAGATCTTCGGGTGAAACGAATCGCCGCCGATGCCAAGTGCTCGCGCGCCGACCCTCACCCCGGCATGCAGGTACACACGCTCAGGCGCTTTACCGAAGTAAGCGCCGATGCGATGAGAGATGTCGTAGACCGTGAGAGCACCGATTCCCTTAATGGAGCCTATTTCTTGTTCTACTAAACGATGCAGCGCATCGAAGTCGGCTGCATTAGAGAGCTTTCGCCGGATGGCTTGAAGCTTGGTCTCAACCTGTTCAAGGAACCATTTGGGAGTGCGCCTCTGATGGTCGTGGCGTTTTCCGCTTTTGAGTTCACAGAGCGCGGCCAGGCGAATCGCCGCTAAAGGGTTAGGTTCATTCGCAAAATCTTTCATATCCTCGCCCGTATACGGACGCTGAGAGCGGATGCCGGCTGCGGTCGAACCGATGATAAGAAGATCTCGTCGACGTACTCCGCAATAACGGAAGGTTTAACTGCCTGAAGATTCAGCTTTGTTCTGTACGGTGCTCCGCCAATCGGTCGAGCCACTCCACCAATAATCTGCGCTCTCCGGGCGAGAGCGGCGCCTTGTCATCCAATAGCGCTCGAAGCGTGATCGCAGCGTTCGCAAGGTCAGGCCTTTTCGATGTGGGTAGATCAGTGAGGATGGCAGCCAATGCTGCCTCTCTCGCCGTGTTTGAGAGGGACATATCGCGCGCTTCTACGGCCATGTTCAGCAGCGAAAGAACCGTTCCCAATGCTGACGCATGGTACAGATGTGCCGCGCTCTTCTCACTGATCCGAAGGCGTCCCTCTGCCGCCACATCACGGATGTGCGCGCGCAAGAGCTGAAAGGAATGTTCGGCGGCCGGCGATCTGCCGCCTTTGCGTGGTTCTGCATACATAAGTAAATAGAGGGCAGGATTCAATAGGCCAAATTCAACATGCAAATCCCAACCCGCTCGAAGACTGTCGATAGCCCCTTTCCCTGAAGGTCTGAGCTGCTTCTTTGCGAGATACCTTACGAAGGCGTGCTCGGCCAGCGCGTCAAGCAAGCTGTCTTTGTCCTTGAACAGACGGTAGAGCACGGGGGGCTGCACACCCGCAGCTTCAGCCACGGCGCGTGTGGTTATCCCGTCGCGACCAGCCTTCGTCAGCAGTCGGCCCGCCACCATGAGGATGCGCTCCCGAAGCTCATTCTGGGTGTTGCTTGCATGGGCGCGGTATTTGGACTTGGCGGGGCTCACTCTTTTATTACATTACTCGATCGAAAGAAGTATTATCAACGGTAATATTTATGTGTTATCGTCGAAAACAAGAAGGGTATTTGCTCATAGAGGAGGAGAAGGTGATTGTTGTTACCGGCGCCAATGGCAAACTTGGTCAGTTGATTGTGGAGAAGCTCCTTTCCAAAGTGAATGCAGAACAGATCGGTGTCAGCGTCCGAGATCCAGAGAAAGCAACGCACCTCGCCGAACGCGGAGTCAGGGTACGTCAAGGCGATTTCGCTGAACCATGCGGTCTCTCTCATGCCTTTGAGGCCGCCTCACAGCTGCTGCTGATCTCCTCAAATGCTCGAGCCTTCGGCGGTGATACTTTGGCACAGCATCGCGCTGTCATCGACGCGGCCCGCACAGTTGGAGTACAGCGCATCGTCTATACGAGCCATATGGGATCCAGTCCTTCATCGGCCTTCCCTCCCATGTGGGATCATGCGGCCACCGAGACGATGCTTCAGGAATCCGGCGTGCCATGGATCGCTCTCCGTAATGGCTTTTATGCGAACAGTGCTATCGGATACATGGGAAGGGAGTGGCAAGAGGGCCTGATCGAAGCTCCCATCGACGGGAAGGTTTCCTGGACGGCGCATAATGATCTGGCTGAGGCGGCCGTAGAGGTTCTGTTGACGGAAAATTACACGCAAGGGCCCACGGCTCCTCTTACGGCTTCAGAGGCGCTCGATCTGGCAGATCTTGCCGCAATCGCTTCTGAATTGTTAGACCGTCCTGTGCGACGGAAAACCTTGGAGGCCGAAGAGCTTAGAAAGCGTCTCTCCCAGTCCGGAATGTCGAGCCAGATCGACATCATTCTCGGGCTCTATGAAGCAAGCCGCCTTGGTGAATTCGCAACGGTTGATCACACCCTTGCGCAATTGCTCCACCGTCCCCCAATTTCCGTACGTCAGGTTCTAATGGATGCAATTGCTGCTCAATCGTAGATGGCTCAATGAGCACGCTGGTTTAGAAAACAAGATACGGCCAGTGTGCTCAAAACGTAGTGACGCATAAAGGCAATGAAGCCACCCCCCAATGCTCGTTGCCATGTTCGCACTCTTGAGATGCAGGCCTCACCCATTCGATTGTTCGCCGTCAACGCGCAGAAGCGCTACCAACAGGCTGCCCCCCGGGCGCCCTTCTTCGCCGAACAAACGCCTCTGCAAGTCGATAGCAACCGGTAGCGCATGGCGTAGCGTCGTCAGGCCAGCCGAGGTGACTTCGATGCGCTTCGCGCGTACATCCGTAGTGCTACGGCGCCGTACCACCAAGCCCTTCCTCTCAAGCGTTTTCAGCATTAGCGAGACCTGCATCGGCTGGATGCCACCGAACCGCGCCAGTTCGGTCTGCGTCACGGCTTCGCCTGAGCAGCCCATCCACGCGGCCATCGCCAGCGTCATGAACTGAAGATTTGTCAGGTCGAGAACGGCAAGTGCGCGGTCTAGCTCTCTTTGATAGCGGGCGACAACGCGCCATAGCACGAAACCGATAGCGTTCTCAGGCGCGCCAAGGGAAGCAGTTTCGAACAATTCTTTGATGACATCTGCTTTCATTCTCATAAAGTCAGGTTAGTCGATTTACATTGCGGAAGAGAATCGTAGCGTATTTCAACTCCTCTCAACCTGATACCTTCGGTCTTGCATACTAAATTACTTTACTATATTATTCATCTTGTGTATCGGATAGTAGTGCTTGGTTGGTTGCATCTCCATCGTGGCGCGACCGATAAATATCGGTGAGATGCGCCTTGCAGCGCAAATTACGGTCCGCGCCAGAACACTGAACTTGCACCGCAGAAAAACTACAGTGGGGGTGCTGTGCGCTGATAAGCATACTATCTATTCTGAAATCAGAAAAATGACTAGCCGACTGATGATGAAGGAGGCGCCGTATATGGTCTGTTCCTGCGTGGAAAGCTTAGTCAACGCCGGAACCTTGGTCGGGCTTTGCAATGCTCTGTCTGGACGCGAGCGGATGAGGTGCTCCGCGAAGGATGCTGAAGGCACACAACGCAGGTCAAAGACTTTATGAACAAAGCCTCTCAGTCTGGCAAGTTACCCAATAAGAGAACCGTGAGTGTTGCAGGATCGCGGTTCTTGCTCTTTGTTGTTCTTGCAGGATTGTTTGCTGCGGCAGGCTTCCCTGCTTGCTCTCAGGTTCAACTGCCGACCGTTAACCCTGGGGGACACAAACTTCGAGGATGCATTTGGCGAGCCAGGCTGGTTTCTAGAGGAGTTTCCTGTAAGCTACATCGCAAACGAACTCAAGGACGCCAAAGGAAAACCGGTTCCTGGATCGAACCGAGTGAAAGTGTACAGCACGACCAGCCACATTGCTTTCATCAACCACAAACGTTTCCTCGGCGGCGGCGTAGCCGCGGAGGTATTGGTGCCGCTGGTCGATGTGGACATGCAACTCGCCAACGGTAGTGACTCGGAAGTGCGAGGGTTTGGCGATCTACTTGTTGGCTCGGGAATACAATGGGCGCCGATAAAGATTAGAAGTGGAGTACTCGCACAGCGTGTGATAGCCGATATCGGCGTACCGACCGGCAAGTACAGCGATGCCCGCGCAGTGAACATCGGCAACCACTTCGTCGTCGTCAATCCCTACTACGCTGTCACCTATGAGGACAAAAAAGTGGAGTTCAGTACTCGGCTTCACTACCTCTGGAATTCCACCAACAGCGATCCCTTTGTTGGTCAGGGGATCAGGAACATGCAACCAGGACAAGCCTTCCACGCCAATTACGCTGCTTCCGTTGAAGTGTTCAAGGATGTGAGGTTTGGACTGAATGGTTACTGGCTGCAACAGCTAACCGACCATGTGATCGACGGGATCAGCGTTGCCAACTCCAAAGAGCGCACGATCGGCCTTGGTCCCGGAATCCAATTGGGCGGACCGGCAACATGGTTCCGCTTGAATAGCTATCTCGAGACGGATGTGCGGAACCGTCCAAGTGGAATCATGGTGACCTTCCGCATATCCAAAGCACTCGCGATGGGCAAAAGCAAACCCTAGTCTACTGGAAATCTCCTGCGCCGAGACGCCGATACAGGGCCATGCCGAACCTTAAACGAAGGAACAGAATCATGGAGGAAGTTCGCGATGAACAAGATCAACATTAACGTTGGTTGCTATGACTATGACCGCGTACGCGCGTTGGCTAATGGCACGGTGAAGTTCGCCGGCGTCGATGCAACCTTTCACAGCGCGCGCATTGTCACGGAGATTTTTGAGGGAATGATCCGTGAGAAGAAATTCGATGTGGCCGAACTCGGGATGACCTATTTTCTGAGGACGTTTGAAGGCAACGAGTCGCCCTTTATTGCCATTCCTGTTTTCCCGAATCGTGCCTTCCGTCACTCGGCGATCTACATCAACAAAGCCAGCGGCATCCAGAGGCCCGAAGACTTGAATGGCAAGACCATCGGCGAACTCGCCCTGTATAGCCACGACGCAGGCATCATGCCCAAGGGGATGTTGTCGGACGAGTATGGTTTCAAACCGGAGACATGCCGCTGGGTCATCGGTGGGCTCGATTGGCCATTGAAGCCGATTGACTTTGTCCCGCATCCCCACCCTGCAAACGTCCAGATCAGCAACGTTCCGAAAGGAAAGGAACTCGGCGCCATGCTGGATGCTGGAGAGATCGATGCGCTGATCTCAGCCGATGTGCCCAAGTGCATGCTGGATGGTTCGCCGAAAGTCGCGCGACTCTTTCCCGCTTATAAATCGGTTGAGCGAGAGTACTACAAGCGCACCGGAATCTTCCCGATCATGCACACCGTCGTTATCCGCAAGGACGTGCTCGCGGAGCACCCTGAATTGGCGAAGATTGCCTATGACGGCTTTTGCGGCGCGAAGACCGCGGCTGTCGAACAGTACAAGCACGGCCTCATATTCAACAACATGAACACCATGTTCCCCTGGTTCAGCGACCTTATCAACGAGGATCGTGAAGTGCTGGGCAAGGATTGGTGGCCGTACGGAATCGAAGCCAACCGGAAGGCGATCGAGGCAGTCCTGCGCTATCACTTTGAACAAGGCATCACCGCGCAGCGCTTTCAGTGTGAAGACATCTTCGTGCCAGAGATGCTTACGACATAACGCTGAGCCTGTCATCGCCGCACCTTTCGTCGTCGGTAATCCAATCAGGAGGCTGCCTCATGAAAATCGTTGCTCTGGAAGAGCACTTCGCCACGCCAGATGTCATGACCGCCTGGGAGACGCTCTCTCCCGCATTGAAGGACATCGCCGTGACGCAGTCGAAAATCGGCGAAGTCGAGCGCCGCCTGTTCGACCTCGCCGACGAACGAATCAGGCTCATGGACAACAGTGGCATCAACATGCAAGTGCTGTCACTCACCACGCCCGGTGTCCAGAGCCTTGACCCCGACAAGGCCGTCTCGCTGGCGCGCGCAAGCAATGACATTCTTGCAGAGACGGTGAGCGGCCGGCCTGACCGCTTTCAGGGTTTCGCGACGCTCCCCACCCCAGTTCCTGATGAAGCCGCACGCGAACTGGAGCGAGCCACCCGCAAGCTCGGCTTGCACGGCGCCATTCTTTACGGACGCACGCGCGAGCGCAATCTCGATCATCCGGATTTTCTGCCTGTCTTTGAGACTGCCGCAGCGCTGCACGCGCCACTCTACCTTCATCCGCAGTCGCCTCTTCCCGCGATACGTAATGCTTACTATCACGGTTTCGGCGACAAGTTGGATGCCATGCTCGCAACGGCGGGGATCGGCTGGCACTACGAAACGGGCATTCAAGCGTTGCGCCTGGTGTTGTCTGGCGTGTTCGACCGGTTTCCCAACCTGCAATTGGTTCTTGGGCACTGGGGCGAAGTGGTTCTCTTCTTTCTTGAGCGGATCGACTTGCTTTCAAAAGAAGCAAATCTCGGGACTGGACTTCAGCGGCCCATCTCCTCATATTTCAAGACCAACATCTCGGTAACGCCAAGCGGTCTTTTGAGCCAGCGCTACCTCGCCTGGGCACGCGAGGTTTTGGGAGTCGAACGCATCCTCTTCTCCATCGATTATCCCTATCACCTCGCACCTAACGGCGGCGCGCGCAGGTTTCTTGAGGAGGCGGACCTGAGCGACGTGGAGCGGGAAGGCGTAGCCCACGCGAATTGGGAGCGGATGTGTGCCGCCATCCGGCGTTGAGCGCGTGACCGGATGACCCGCGCCGCACGTTTCTCTTTGCGTACGACCAGGGCGAGGAGATGCTGGAGGAAATTGCAGATTGTCTTCTGGTAAGCGTGGGTTGGGCGAAGAAGATTTCCGCACAACGAGAACGCACGCGGCAGGCTGAACGAGTACCACATCGAGCCGGGCACAGGTGACGGGCCCGGAGCGGCGCACAACACCAGGTAATGAAGGGGAACCGGATAGCTGAACCATTGAGGCCAAGTATGAAGAACAGAATGGGTTCGAGTCGCCTTTCGCCAAATGTACCTTTTGCTTGCTGTCCCACATGACTGCGCGTGTGTTTGATTCTGTTTCGGAGCTTTTCACTCTCCATGCAGATTGCCGATTACCTCTTACAATCCGAGAACGGAGTCAACGTCGAGGTGGTCTGGGTGAAGGGCCGACATTACATGTCGCGTCAGGATGGGAGAGAGGGTCAAATGGCGGGCAAGATATATTTATTGCTCGCGGGAGTAATCCGTGGACGACCGATCTTCCATGCACGCTCATTTCTCCGTCTGACCATCCCTAGGAGAAGAGTTGCAATTTACTGCTTGAAAGGGCTGTCAGGAGCTTTCGTCGTCTCCCGCTACAGGGCAAGTTCTGCAATGCCAATGCGGACCGGAGCCGTCCTCATGATCTGCCTGCTTAGAAGCAAGGATTTTAGAAGTCACCGCTAGGAGTTCGGCAAAAAACTCGGCCTCTACAGGCGTCGCTCCTGTCAATTGATTCTGTAGAGGAAGATCTATTCGTAGGTGTCTGTTTGCATAACCGACTCGCGGAAGCGACTCTGGAGATTGGCACGAATGGGCGGAAAGAGCAGAGCCTCGCATATCGATAATGGTGTGCACCACTTGGCAGCTGTGACAATTTCCCTCTTAGCGGGAAAGTGGACCATCGGGCTAATTCTCGTCTTAGCAGATGAGAAGCAGCGTTTTACCGCGCTCCAACGTCTTCTTCCAGGAATCTCTCACCATGTGCTGACGAAAGAACTGAAACGATTACAAGCGTATGGGATTATCTCCCGTACGGTCTACCCAACCACACCACCAAGTGTTGAATATGAACTCACCACTTCCGGTGCCGCACTATATGTGGTTCTGCAGTCGGCGTCGGAATGGGCAACGCGCTTCCTGGATAAGGCTCCGTCTTTGGGCGGATCCCAGAGATTACCAGGTAATAGCCGAGAGCGGATCAATTCAGATGTGGCGTAAATGACAATAAGGTGCGTTCTTCCCAACGAAGCTAATCGCATATAACATCTCTTTCATTCAACAGGCGTTCGCCTGTTCTCATTGTCGATAGAGAGCGAATCTCATTCGCACCGCGTAAACAAAACGAAATGCCAGCTCGCTCGAAGTGGAGACTGGCGATCTGGCTTCACCGAGCGTGGAGAATTGATTTTCGGCTATTTCTAATCGGCAGGAGCCATCATCTGGATCGAACGACTACGCGCACGTCGGGCACTCCCCATGACCGACCGAGAGCTGACCTGTACTTGCGCTCACGGGTCTCGCCATGCGCCGGTTCAACATCAAAATGGATGGGCAGATTGCCGCCCTCGCAGTAGCGGAGAAGGGCTCGTATTCGGCAGCCGGAAAATCGCTCGACATGACAACGTCTGCGGTCAGGAAGCAGGTCGAAGGTTTAAGCACTGAAATTGGGACACCGATATTTCAGCGGCTGGGAGGACGGTTGAAGCCAACCAAAGCCGGTGATATATATCTTCCCGACATCCGCGAATCCGTCAGACGAGCACGGGTTGGCTTCGATCGCGTGCAGTCATTTGTCAGGGCGCAGGCAAAAGACCTGCGCATCGGGTATTCAAGTCACCTTCCAGACAAGCTGCTTGAGACCATCGTGCAACTTTACCCGGAAGGCATCGGCCCTTCCGGGCGAGAGAGTCTGCTGACGCACCAGGTAGTTTCACGCGTGCTCCACGGCAAGCTGCACGTAGGTTTCGGCTTCCTGCCTATTCATGAACCGGAGCTTCTGGTGCGGCCTCTCATGCAGGAGTCACTAATGGCGTGCCTGCCTGCAGGCCATCGTTTGAGTGGCAGACCGAGCGTTGACGTAAAAGAACTGGAGAACGAACCGATGATTGCTGTAGCGCGTAGAGCGGTCCCCGACATTCACAAGGAGATTACGGAATACTTCGAAGGCGAAGGCATCTCTCTCCGGTTCGTCGGTGACGCCTATCTACCCAGGGAGGCCCAATGGCTCGTAAGCAGAAGAATCGGCCTGGCGTTGATGAGCCGCTCTTTTGCCACGCCATTGCGTCCCGATGTTGTGCTACGGCCACTGTCCACCAAATTCCTCACAGTGAAGAGCGGCATCTTTGCCCGTCGCGATCACCACATCAGCTACATCAAGGAATTTATCGACACCGCATGTGCTACGACGGCTGCGCTACGGCCGAAACCAGCCCAGCCAAAATCGGAAGAAACGCAATAATCACGGTCTCGTATGCCAGCACGACAACTCAATCAATCTGCCCCGGAGGATTCATCATGCGAAGCATCGGTTTCATCTCAATTGCGGGTCTTCTTTTGCTTGCCGCTTGCAGCAGCACAAGGAAGCCGAGTGACGCGAACTTCACGAAGGCTATCAACCAATATCTTGCCAAGCAAGGCGAAGCCTGCACGGTGCTCAACCGCCAGTTTCCACTTGACCTTCCCGAGAGAGAACAGAAGGAACCATATGGGATCGGGCCAAAGCTGGCAGCGCTGGAACAGGCGGGGCTGCTGCACGCGAGCGACACAACAGCGGTGGTTCACGGGATGCTCGATGCCCTGCAAGGCCCGACGCCACCCCAGCCTGTGAAGCATTACGAACTGACGGCGGAAGGCGGGAAATACTTTCAGGAACTCACCGGAGGTTTCGGGCGGGCATCCGGCCTTTGCTATGGACGGAAGCAGGTCGATTCCATCGTCAAGTGGACGGAGCCGATGACGATGGGCTCGTACTCTCAGACCGAGGTCACGTACACCTATAAGATTGCGTACCTCGCAACATGGGCAGAACGTCCGGAGGTTCAGCGTGCGTTCTCCGACATTCAAACGGCGATAGCGGGACAATCGAAGGCAACTCAGATCGCAGGACTACAGTTGACGAACAAGGGTTGGGAAATTCCAGCACAATGAAACACAAAGGGGCGTAACAGCTGAAGCTATGTTTCATGCGCTATGTGGCGCCCACATTATTTCCGGCCATATTCAGGATGTTCTGAATGTGCCGCTGTCCATCAACACGGTCGATATGCACGACCAGATGGATGGAGGAACAGATCTCCGCATCGGCTTCCGCGGGCAGCAGCGAGGATGCGCCGCGCATCAGCAGAGTGCGCAACCGGAGCAATGCTCCCTGCGCACTGCTGGCGTGGATGGTAGCCAACGCCCCACGATGTCCGGTGTTCATCGAGTCCAGCAGCGTCCGCGCCTCGGTCCCACGGATTTCTCCAAGAATGATGCGGTCGGGACGATGGCGGAGCGCGGCTTTGAGCAAGTCGTCGAAGGTGACAGGGTGCCGGTGCGTATCGGTCTGGGCTTCCTGCTGGACCACGTGCGGTTTGCGGATGTGCAACTCGGCGGTGTCTTCGATAATCAGGATGCGCTCCTGTTCCGGTATGGCGTCGGCGAGCACGTTGAGCATGGTTGTTTTGCCCGTTGAGGTTCCACCGGAAATAAGGATGTTGTCGCCGCGTCCAACCGCGTCTGTGAGCATATTTGCCTGATTCGCAGTCAGCATCTTTCGCTCGATCAGATCGTCCATTGTGTAATCGCGCGAGGTAAAGCGGCGTATAGTCATCAACGGCTGTGGGTGGACTATAGGCGGGATGGTCGCAGCCAACCGGCTACCATCGGGCAGGCGGAGGTTCATGATCGGCGAGTCCGCATCGAGCTTCTTACCGAAGCGGTTGGCGATCACTTCGAGCGCGGTCAGCAGCGCACCGTCCTCAAAGTGGATACTGGCCACAGGTTCTATGTGGCCCTGCTCTTCAATCCAGACGGAGCCATCGGGATTCACCATAATCTCAGAGATGGTTTCGGATTCGAGCAGATGTTGAATCGGCTTTAGAAACGGGATAATGATGTCAAAACTCATGCGCGTAATCTCCTTGGGTTAAAGCGAATCCGTTCCTGATCGAACCAGGTCATGGTCACAGGCAGGAAGTCGAGCTTCAGGTAGCAGTAGGTCGGCGGCAAAGGGCTGACGCCGTCGAACGCAACGATGACCGATTGCGCATTCTTGAGATCGAAGAACACGTTCTCCTCGAACAACGGCTCCTTGTGCTTCTGGTACTGCTTGGAAGCAGACACGGACCCTTTGCTGGATGAAGTGCGACCCGACAGCCATCCGACATTGGCGTTGTTGGATGATTCGGAAACGGTGTAGCTGATGCGCGTCCGGTCCACCTTGCCGCACAACTCCGATGCATAGCGGGCTGTATCCGGGTCCGCCGTTGAGAGAAATACCTTGGTCCTGAAAGCTTGCAACAGGGTCTTCACACCCTCATTGGGCAGTGCTTCCTTGAGACTGGATATGCTCTGCGTGGCGACTACGGGAATACACTTCGGCTGCCGCGACAGAGAGAGAAATCGCTCGTCTCCACTTGGATTATCGCCACCCACAGTGGCGAAGTTCTGGTACTCATCACAGATGAACACCGTGGGCCGGTAATGCCGCTCCGGGTGCTCATCCATTTCCGGGATGCGCAACAGCACGGACCGCTGATAGTCCACCTTCATGAGCGTGCCGATTACTTTCGCCAGCGCAGGATTGAGGGCCGTGGGGAAATTCAGACCCACGACCTTGCCCGACTCGATCAACTCATCGAATGGTGGCAGGACCCGCGCATGCGGATCACTGGCCGATGGCTGTCCCTGGTACAGCTCCTTCGGAGGGCAGAAGACGCGGCGCACCTTGCGGTCGGTCTCGAACAGTGAAAGAAACACGGCGATACCCTGGACGATTGAGGTCTTGACCTCATCACGAAAGAACTTCCAGTGCTCCCAGTACCAGTAGTGGATGCTCCGCCACGTGTCGGCCGCATCCTCATCGCCGAGTTTGCGGCTATATATGGATGCACTGACCGCGGTCTTGTTGAGAACAATGGACTCCAGTTCCTCTGTCCAGCGGGCGATATGCTGATTGGCTTTGTTATCCCATGCAAATCCTAACGGAGCAAGCACGGATTCATATTGCTTGTACTCGGTCTTCCCAATACCAACGAAAGAAACCGCGTTAAAGCGCCTCCCAGTCTCTGTCAGCATCTGCTCCAGTGTCCTGGCGCTGATGACGGTACGAAAGATGTCGAGCATGGTGACGTACCCGTCACGGACGCGGTGCAGCATAATCACGTACCGGACAAGATCGGTGTAGGACTGTTGCCAAAACGGCTCTCTGCCTTTTCCCCAGATGGCGACGATGACGGAGGCGATGTTGAACGCCTGTGCGTAAGCATCAGCATCATTGTTCAACGGGTTGTAGCGGATATCGCCATTGAGCGAAACATCGATATAATCCTCCGCTCGTCCACAGTCTTTGAGGATGCGCCGAGCCTTGCGGCAGAGATCGCCCTTGACTTCGAGTACGATGCCAGATAGTTTCTGTTCCCGGTCCTCAGCCTTGTAGGCAAATAGCTGGCGCATCGCTGGAAGGATAATGGCCCGCGTCTTTCCACTGCCGATTGCGCCCACGACGCAGATGCCCGTGTACAGGCCCAGCTCCGAGATCGAGAGCCAGCGCGGCGCGGGCGACGGGTCTGGCTTCAACTGGTGGTGCACTTCGCCGACGATCAACTCCAATTCCTCGCGCAGCATGGGATCGGGGTACGGAGGCAATGGTCCGGTGATCTGTTCACGCTGGGGCGCATACAGGTGAACATAGGCCAGCGAGAACAACATCGAGAACAGCAGGAACGGCGTGCTGTAGAGAAACAGGTCGTAGCTCCAGACCAATCCCCGGTAGATCGCGGGCCGCTCGAATGCCACGAGAAGCAACAGCGGATCGGAATTGTGGACCGGATAGAGCGTCTGGAGCACGATGCCGCAGGCCGCGCTTAATCCGATGGACAGCAACAGGCGATACTCGATCAGAAGATGAAGCGCGTCCTGAAGACGCGAAGGAAGTTTCATGGGGAGGTCACCTCACTTATGCGTGAACTGTCGCTGGTTGGTCAGCCTTCGGCATCGCGTCTGGACCGGCCTTGGTTGACGACGATCCCGGCTTCACACTGCTGGAAGATTTTTGTGGACTCGTAGCAAGACCCACCTTGTACTTTTGGAAGTCCTCTTCCTGGATCAGCGCGAAGTGCAGCAGTTGGTTGATGACATACTGCGGCTCGTTGTTGGACCAGTCGGCCAGGGCCTGAATATCTTCAGCAACGGATTGATCGATGGATGCCTGGAGCTTCGCGCGGCGTACCCGGCTGACTCCGTGTTCAATCTTTAGCTTGCTCATGGTGTATTCCTCCTTTACTTCGGAACGAATCTGTTGTGGATCAAAGCTGGATCATTCTCAGGTGCCGGACGGATCAACGAATGATCCGCACCGGATAGCATTCATATCCAACAGAGATCGGTTCGAGATCGGCGCCAGATATTTTTCAGAACGCTCTTCTGGGGTGTGGGAGGGAGCGACAAGCGCGGCGGAGCCGGCGCGGCAGGCTGAAAGCCGGGTCGCTCC
>Ga0255352_1000079_pt1 | contig 49594 bp, 51 predicted proteins | sample HBST0metaG_FD_189939 | JGI IMG/M metagenome (GOLD analysis project Ga0255352, IMG submission 189939) | Peat soil microbial communities from Stordalen Mire, Sweden - H.B.S.T0 | ecosystem: Environmental > Terrestrial > Soil > Wetlands > Peat | place: Sweden: Norrbotten County, Stordalen Mire...
AGAAAGGTCGCAGCATTGGCGTCTACGTCAAAGCCCACATCGACGCGCATCACGTCGTTGACGACGATGGCGTCGACGCCCTTGCGCAGCAGCTTGGCGCGACCGTTCTCCAAGCGATTTTCGGTCTCGGCGGCAAAGCCGATAATCAACTGTCCGGGCCGGCGGCGCTTGACCACCTCGGCCAGAATGTCTTCGGTCGGCTCCAGCTCAATCGTCAGCGGACCGGTGCGCTTCATCTTCTGCGGGCTCACCTGCACGGGCCGGTAGTCGGCCACGGCAGCGGCCTTCACCACCATCGTCGCCTCAACCATGCGCTCAAGCACGGCGGCGCGCATTTCGTCGGCCGTCATCACCTTCACCAACTCGCAATGGATCGGCGGCTGCACGGCCGTGGGGCCGCTGATCAGAATCACCTTCGCGCCGCGGCTGTGCGCGGCCTCGGCCAGCGCGTAGCCCATTTTTCCGCTGGAACGGTTGCCGAGAAAACGCACCGGGTCAAGCGCCTCGCGCGTGCCGCCAGCGGTCACCAGCACCACTTCGCCTGCCAGATCGCGCCGCACCCCAAGCGCCTTCACAACCATCGCGGCAATCTTCTCCGGTTCGGCCATGCGCCCGGCGCCGATCGCGCCGCAGGCCAGTTCGCCCTCGCCCGGCTCAATGACGCGCACGCCGCGCTGGCGCAGCAGATCAAGATTGGCCTGGGTCACCGGATGGTTCCACATATTTGTATTCATGGCCGGAGCCACAAAAACCTGCGCCTCGGTGGCCAGATACATGGTCGAAAGAAAATCGTCGGCGAGGCCATGGGCGAACTTGGCCAGAATGTCGGCCGTCGCCGGAGCCACCACCAGTGCCTCGGCCCACTGGGCCTCGGCAATGTGATCGATGCCGTTCTGCTCGCTCTGCCCCGCCTCACAACCATCCCACAGGCTGGTGATGACGCGATGGCCGGAGAGCGTCGCAAAGGTCAGCGGCTGCACAAATCGACACGCCGCTTCGGTCATCGCCACATGCACATCCGCGGACCGCCGCACAAGAGCGCGCACCAGTTCGGCGGCCTTGTACGCGGCAATCCCTCCCGAGACGCCTACCGTAATCCTCATGGCTCGATTGTAGCTGTTTTAATGGCGGACGATCTTGTGGAATCCGAAGAGTCCCCCCGCAAATTGGTTATGGCAGAATGGAAGCATGATCGAGAGCTTGAGCGCCCCAGGCGCCTATCGCACACAGTTTACCGATGGCAGACACACGAACTTTTGCGACGTGCCTGCGGAAAACGGCGGCCAGGACGCAGAGTTTTGCCCCATGGATCTGCTGCCGGCGGCTCTGGCCTGCTGCGTGAACATGACCGTGCGCATGTACGCAGACAAGCACGGGATCCCGCTGGGCGAGGTCCGCACCAAAGTCGAGCTCGACCGCAGCGTGGCCGAGCAGCCCGTCTTTCGCTATGCTATTGAACTTGAAGGCAATTTTACGGCGGAACAGCGCGATAAACTCTTACTCGCAGCCAAAGCCTGTCCAGTCCGCCGCATACTTTCCAAACCGGTCCTCTTCGAGGAACTGCCGCCGGAGCCTAACCTTGCGCTCTGATCGATGCCGTCCCGGTCCGCAAGAAATCTAGCTGGTCATAATAGGAACCGCTGGCCCTTCGATCAGCGGCTTGTGTACTTCTGTCTCTTGTTTCACGTAGGCAATCTTGCCCGCGGCGATCTCTTCCTGGGCAATCTTGCACACCTGACTTGAGTGAGTTTCCACGAGCGCATGCGAGCCGTTCTGCAACTGCCGGGCCCGCCGCGCTGCAACCACAACCTTGCGATAGTTCGAATCGAACGTGGTCTCAATCGTCATCGGCATCCTCCCCGAAGTTCAATTTTGCCTGTGCCGGATCGCCCATCATGCCGAAGGCATCCAGCACCGGTTGAATTCGTTCCTGCGCATTCTTCTGCAGGCACGAAGCTGCTACTTCCAACACTCTTCGCGAACGGTATGCGATGGTTTCGCCGTTGCGATAAAACCGCTCCGCCAACACCACCGCCTCTAATTGAGCTACCGCGCGATCCAGCTCATCGTTGACCAGAATATATCCGTAATTGCGATAATTTTCTATCTCCCGGCTGGCTTCGCTCAAGCGCCGGTAAAGTTCGGCCTCGTTGATGGAACCCTCGGCGCGGCTGCGATTGCGCAACCGGGTCCGCAGAACCTTCGGCGTGGGCGGCATCACAAAGATGCTGACCGCGGCGGGAAGATTGTCGCGCACCAACTGGGCGCCCTGCACATCGATGTCGAGCAGAAGATCGTGGCCATCCACGCGCGCTTCTTCAAGCGACTGCCGCGCCGTGCCGTACAAATTGCCGAAGACCTCGGCATGTTCCAGAAATTTATCCTCAGCAATCATCTCCTGGAAGCGCTCGCGCGTCGTGAAGTGATACTCGCGTCCGTCTTCTTCCTGACCGCGCGGAGCGCGCGTCGTCCAGGAAACCGCAAAGTCAATGCCGGTCACCTGCTTGCGCAACTCACTGACCAGCGTGCTCTTGCCCGAACCGGACGGCGCCGAGATGATAAATAAAATTCCTGCCACTTTTTCTGTCCTCCCCAAAAGCAGGCGGTCTTGCCGCCTATTCTACATTCTGAATCTGCTCGCGGGCCTTTTCGATCTGCGCCTTCATCGCCAGCCCCAGCTCGGTGATGCGCGTTCCCTTGCCGCCCACCCCGCCGGTCTTCGATAAAAGCGTATTGGCCTCTCGGTTCATCTCTTGCAACAGGAAGTCGAGCTTTTTACCGATCTCGCCGCCTGCCGCCAACAGCTCGCGAAAGTGCCCGATGTGGGTCTTCATCCGCGCCAGTTCCTCGGCCACATCGCTGTGGTCCACCAGCACCGCCACCTCTTCGAGCAGCCGCTGCCGGTTGAACTCCGACCCGACGGCAGCCGTCAGCCGCTGCGCGAGTCTCTCCTGATATTGTTGCTCAATGGCGGGACGCAGCGCTTCAACGCCCTCGGTGGCCTCGGCCAGCCGGTCCATCGTTTCCGATAGAATCGCCGCCAGAGCCTCGCCCTCGCGCTGCCGCATGATCTTCAACTCTTCGAGCAGCGGAGCAATGGCCGCACGCACGCTGGCCGCCAGCGCTTCCTGATCCTGGTCGCCACTACTCTCCCCCTGCAACGCTCCGGGCAGCCGCAACACCACGTTCAGATCCGGCGCGCCCTCCAGCCCGTTCTCTTGACGCGCCTGCTCAAAGGCAGCCAGATACGCGCCGACCAGTTCGCGATTGTAGCCGGACCGGGTGGCCGCATTGCGCTCGACCGAAAGCGTCACATCGACGTGGCCGCGCACCAGCGATTCCTTGATCGCCTTGCGCAGGTCCATCTCCAGCGCGTCCAGCCCCGAGGGCATCCTCAACTGCACGTCCAGAAAGCGATGATTCACGCTCTTCAGGCTCAGGGTATAGCCAAGCTGGTCGTTGATGCGCCCCTGCATCCGCGCGAAACCCGTCATGGAAAAAATCGGCATATTGTCGTGCTCCTTCGGCCCTGGCTATTTTTCGTCGGCCGGAATCGCGGTCGCGTCGCTCTCCTGCATATTCATGAACTGCAACGCGTACAACCGCTGATAGGTCGGCGAAATGTTGAGCAGCTCCTCGTGCGTGCCAATGGCGGTAATGCGGCCATCCTCCAGCACCACGATGCGATTGGCGCGGCGCACCGTCGAAAGCCGGTGGGCGATCACGATCGCCGTGCGTCCCTGCATCAGGTTGGTCAGCGCCGCCTGCACCAGCGACTCGCTCTCGGAATCGAGCGCCGAGGTGGCCTCGTCAAGAATCAGCACCGGCGCATTCTTCAAAATGGCGCGCGCAATAGCCATCCGCTGCCGCTCACCGCCCGACATGCGAAAGCCCTTTTCGCCGATCACCGTATCATAGCCCTGCGGCATGCGCAGAATAAAGTCGTGCGCCAGTGCGGCGCGCGCCGCCCGCTCCACCAGCTCCGGCTTCACCTCGGGCTGCCCGTAGGCAATATTGTTGCGCACCGTGTCGTTGAACAGGATCGTCTCCTGACTCACCTGCGCCACCTGCCGCCGCAACGAACCGAGCGTCATCGACCGCAGATCGACCCCGTCCATCTTGATCGCACCCGAGGTAACGTCGAAGAAGCGCGGAATCAGATTCACCAGCGTCGATTTGCCCGCGCCACTCGGCCCCACCAGCGCCAGAATCTCGCCGGTCTTCACATCGAGGTCGATGTTGTGCAAAATCTGATGTTCGCCCGCTTCTGTCGAATACGAGAAGCCCACGTTTTCAAAGCGAACGGAGTGCGTGAATTTTTTGAAGACCAGCGCATGGGGCTTTTCCTTCACATCGTCCTCGGCGTCGAAGAAGGAGAAGATCGACGAGGAAGCGCCCATCGCCTGCTGGAAGCTGTTGTAGAAGTAAGCGAACTTGCGCACCGGATCGTACAGCTTGAACAACAAAATGATGAATGCGCCGAACAGGCCCATCGTCATGCGCCCGCGCATGATCTCGTTGCGCCCGATGAACAGGAACAGAGCAATGGCGATGGCGCCGATGGTGTCCATCAGCGGCGAGCTGATCGACTGAATGCGCGCGCTGCGCAGGTTGGCGCGAAACAGCCGCCGCGCCGCCTTTTTGAAGCGCAGCACCTCCCACACCTCGGTATTGAAGGCCTTCACGATGCGGTTGCCGGTCACGGTCTCATGCAGAATATTCTGGATCTCGGCGAGATTGTCCTGCCCCGAGCGGGTACGCACCCGCACCTCGCGGCCGATCTTGCGCGCCGAGGTGATGACCACGGGAACGAACAGCACCAGCGCCCAGCTCAGTTGCCCGCCCAGCCGAATGACAAAAACCAGCCCGACGACAAAGGTGAAAAACTGCTGCAGAAATTCACCGATCACCGAGCTGACCGCGTTCTGCACCCGGTCCACATCGTTGATCAGCGTGGAAAGAATGGTTCCCGTCGCGTGCTTGTGAAAGAAGCTCGAAGAGCGGCGCAGCGTGGCTTCATATAAATGATTGCGCAGATCGGTGATGGTGCCGAAGCCGGCATAGCTCACCAGATAGGTGCCCAGGTAATCGCAGATTCCCTTGCCCATCGTGGCCAGAACCAGCGCAAAGGCCACCACGTTCCAGGCATTGTGCATGTGAACGAAGGGTGGAACCAGTATCCGCAGGTCGAAGTGCCACGGGCTATTGAGCAACCCCAGGTAGATGGGGCCTTCCGGCGCATCGGGCCGCAGAACCTGATCGAAGATGGGCTGCAGAAGAAGGACGCGAAAGGTGTCGAGCACGCCCACCATGGCCAGCAACAGCACGCCGGGCAGCATCTGCAACACGTAAGGGATTCCGTAGCGCAGCAGGCGCAGAAAGTTCTTCATGCTCTTTTTCCTGCCCGCGGAAGGCGCATCAAGACGACGCACTCCAGATGGCTCAAAGACTCCATCTGGCTATTGTATCTGGCTCATATAGCTCAGACGTGCGCCACCGGCTCGGTCTTCGGAACAGCCGAAGTGGAAAATTCGTCTCCCGTGGCAACAATGCGCACCTGTCCGCCCCAGGATTCCACCTCTTCGGCTCCGACGATGGTGTCGCGACGATAATCGCCGCCTTTGACCAGCGCATCCGGACGAAGCTGCACAATCAGCTCCAGCGGCGTCGGCGCATCGAAGACCACCACCGCATCCACCGGCGACAAAGCCGCCAACAGACGCGCGCGCTGGGCCTCGGCCACCGCCGGCCGCCGAAAACCCTTCCGCGCGCAGAGCGAATCATCGCTGTTGATAGCCACGATCAACCGGTCGCCGAACTGCCGCGCCTGCTCGAAGAGCGCGATGTGGCCCACCTGCAACTGCTCGAAATAGCCATTGGTGAAAACGATGCGCTCGCCGCCTTCCCGCCACAGCGCAACGCGGCTCATCAACTGCGCCAGCGTCAGCACCTTGTCATTCACCGTGCGAGCCAGTTGCGGCTCAAGCGCCGCCAACAGTTCCTGCCGCTCGATGGGCATGGTGCCCACCTTGCCGACCACGATGCCCGCGGCGAGATTCGCCACCTGCACGCCGGTCTCCGGTGCGATTCCCGAGGCCATGCACAGGGCCAGCGTAGCCACCACCGTGTCACCCGCGCCCGAAACGTCGAAGACCTGCCGGGCCAGCGCCGGCGCATGCACGGTTCTACCCGGGCGGATCAGCGCAATGCCCTTCTCGCTCAAGGTCGCGGTCAAAAACTCCAGGTCGAAGTCCTGCACCAGCGATTCGGCGGCCGCCAGCAGCGCATCGAACTCGCGCGACGGCAGGCCAACGGCGCGCGCAAGCTCGCCCAGATTCGGGCAGATGGTCGTCGCGCCCCGGTAGCGATGGAAGTCGGCCGATTTGGGATCAACCAGCACCGGAATTCCCCTGCGCCGCGCCTCTCCGATGATCCTCTGGCAGACCTTCTCATTGAGCACGCCCTTGGCGTAGTCGGAAAGAACCACGGCGTGGCAGCGAGGCAGTTCCTCAAGCGCACGGGCGATCAGACGGTCGCCGTCCTGCGCCTCATGCTCGGCGATGCGCTCACTGTCGAGCCGCAACATCTGCTGGCGGCCGCCCAGAATACGCAGCTTGGTGATGGTGGGAAAATCTTTGGTTTCGACAAAGGCCGGCTCCACTCCCGAGGTTCGCAGACAGTTTTCAAGAACCTGCTGATTTTCATCCCCGCCGGTAAAGCCCACTACCACCACCTGCGCGCCGAGCCGCGCCAGATTCAGCGCCACGTTGGCCGCCCCGCCCGGTTGCTCGCTCTGCCGCGTGGCACGCACTACCGGCACCGGAGCCTCGGGCGAAATCCGCGCCACCTCACCCCAGATATATTTGTCGAGCATCACGTCGCCGACGATCAGCAGCCGCCTCGACGGCCAGTCCTGCTCGATGAGATTCACCAACTGCTGCACCTGTTCGATCACCACCACGACTCCTTTCGCCGAATCTACGCGCGCGCAAATCTCTTCTGGAAATGGATAGAAGTTCTTATATCATGCCTATGTGAAGAATACGTGGCGCATTTCTCCTCCTCAGACATTCCGTACGGTATTTCTCGATCGCGATGGCGTTTTGAACCAGAAGATGCCGGAAGGGGAATACGTGCGCTCGCGAGCCGATTTCCACATTCTCCCCGGCGTGCGCGAGGCCATCGCCCAACTCAACCAGCAGAACAAGCGCGTTCTGGTCGCCTCCAACCAGCGCGGCATCGCACTTGGCCTCTACACTCCGGGCGATCTGCACGCTATCCATGAGGAATTTCAGCAGCAGTTGGCCCGCGCCGATGCGCACATCGACGGCTTTTTCGTCTGCCCGCACGACAAAAACGCCTGCGACTGCCGCAAGCCCAAGCCTGGACTTTTTCTGCAGGCACAGAAGCGCTTTCCCTCCACCACACCCGCCACCAGCGTGATGATCGGCGACTCACTTTCCGATATCGAATTCGCGAAAAATATTGGCATGAAAGCCATCTTCCTCGAAGGCGACACCGCACACCGCAAACCCGGAGCGGAGAAGGCCGACGCGCTGGCCGATGCCTGCTGCTCATCGCTGGCCGAGGCCGTTGACTTGCTACTCGACTAAACCGACGCCGACCGACTGGGGCTGCGCCGCGAAGACCCGCGCCACGGCCTGCTCCATCTGCGCAACGGTAATCGAGCGCATGCAGGCGCGGTCGCGTTCGATGCAGGTTTCCAGATAACAGCCCGCGCATTCGATCTGCGGATAAAGCACCTGATGGCCCTCGCCGAAGGGATAGAACGCTCCGGGAATGGTGCGCGCCGAATAGGCCGCCACGCAGGGCAGGCCGAGGCTCGCTGCCAGATGCGTCGGGCCGGAGTCGTGGCCCAGGAAGACGAGTGCGTGCTCCAGCACCGCCGCCGTTTCGCGCGGCGTGAGCAGCCCACAGAGATTCACCTTCGCGCCGGTCCATCCGGCCAGCACCACAGTCCCGATCGCAGCCTCTTCGGCGGCTCCAACCACGGCCAGCGCGCACTGTGGATACCGCGCGCCGAGCCGCTCGACGAGCGTGCGCCAGTTCTCCACGCCCCAATCCTTCGACTGCATCTTGGTCCCCGGGCCGCAGACGATCAGATGTTGTATGCCGAGCGGGGCCAGCACCTCGGCGGCCTTCTTCCGCTCGGCCACGGTCAAACGCAGATCCCAACTTGCACGCGCCTCAAGCCGCGCATCGCCCAACGAACTCAGATGCCGCGCCAAACGCACGGGTTCAGGCTCATAGAGTCCCGTCGCCGCATCCAACAGGCGATGATGAGCAGCCGAGGCGTTGTCGGGAACATCTCTTCGTTCCAGCTCATCCGGCAAGCCCATCATGCGCCGAATGCCGCAGATTCGGCGAAAGAAAAAGAGGTCGCGTGGCACGGTGCTAGCCTTGCGAACGGCCATCAGCCAGATCAGCAGATCGGGCTTGAAGCGACGAATGCGCAGGGCCAGCCGCAACAGTTCCACGGGATCGCGCGTGCCAGCCGCATAGCGCATGTAGCCACTCACCAGACCGGAATCGCCGAGCACGGCAGCGGCCGCCGGGGCCTTGGCATGAACGGGGAAATTGGTCAGCAAAACGCGCTCGGCCGCCGGGAAGGCGCGCTCGATCAGGTGGAAGCACGGCAGCGCGAAGACCGTATCGCCGAGACTGCCGAAGCGATAGATCAAGACCCGTCGCACTGGAGGTGGCTCGCGCACGTGGCTTTCTCCTTCGCCGCCATTCTAGAGCATTTCTCCAATTGCTGTAGGGCGAAAGCAGGATGCCGAGTGGCTTTTTCCTTAAGAAAAAACCACCTTGCGCGCAACTCAACACGGCACGTGTATGGGAGAAATGTTCTAGACGCGCGCCGCATCCTTGCAGCGTTTTGGCGCAAAAATAAAAATGCGCGCCACGAGCTTTTCCGTATAAGCCCGCAACGCGCATTCGATTTTCGCAAGGAGAAAGCCTCGCGCGGATTTTAGTAGCTCTTCAGTTCGAGAATCGCCTTCAGAATTCTGCCCGGCTGCGGCAGAATCTCGTCTTCGAGCAGTGGCTGATAGGCGACGAAGGTATCCATGCCGGCCACGCGACGCACCGGCGCATCTAGATCCTCGAAGAGTTCGTCGGCGATGCGCGCGGCAATCTCCGCCCCATAGCCCCAGCTTTGCATATCCTCGTGAGCCACCAGTACGCGGCTGGTCTTGCGCACCGAGGTCGCAATCGCCTCCCAGTCATAGGGGCTCAGCGTACGCAGATCAATGACCTCGATATCGATGCCATGCTCGCGGGCAGCAGTTTCGGCGGCCTGCAAAGCGCGCGGCACCACCGCACCATAGGTGATGAGCGTCATCTGCGTGCCCGGCCGCACCACCTTCGCCTTGCCAAAGGGAATCATGTAATCCGGTCCCGGATAGAGCCCCTTGCCGAAAGGTTCGCGATAGAGCCGCTTGTGCTCAAGGAACAGCACCGGGTCGTCGGAGCGAATGGCCGTGCGCAGCAAACCGTTCGCGTCCAGCGCATTCGAGGGCATCACCACACGCAGGCCGGGAATGTGCGTGAAGATGCTCTCGCCCGACTGCGAGTGATAAATGGAGCCGCCCGTCAGATAGCCGCCGATGGGCACGCGCAGCACTACCGGCGCAGCCCAGGCACCATTCGACCGCCAGCGCATCACCGCCAGTTCGTTGCGAATCTGATGCATCGCGGGCCAGATGTAGTCGAAGAACTGAATCTCGACGACCGGCTTCATGCCACGCACCGCGTAGCCGATGGCGCGCCCCAGAATCGCGGCTTCAGCCAGCGGCGTATTGAAGACGCGGTCGTCGCCGAACTCGCGCTGCAGACCGGCGGTGAGTTTGAAGACGCCGCCCTTGCCCTTGGTCTCGGCCAGAGCCGTGGGACGACTGGCATCGGCCACATCCTCGCCGAAGACCACGATGCGGTCGTCGCGGCGCATCTCGTCGTGCAGACAAGCATTGAGCAGATCGGCCATGGTCCGCGCCACAGGAGCCTTGCCGTCGGCATCGGCCTTGGGCGCGGCTGGCTCGGTCGCAAAGGCTGCGCCGGTCGGGTCAATATTCTCCGAATACACGTGCTTCGTGATGGAGAAAATCTCGGGCAACGGAGCCTTGAGCGCCTTCTCGGCAGCCGCGGCCGCAATGCGATCCTGCTCCTTTTCAAGCGCGTCGAGCTCGGCCTCGGTCATAATCTTTTCCTTGAGCAGACGTGCGCGCATCCGCACCAAGGGATCGCGCAGAGCATCGGCCGCGCGCTCGGCCGCCGTCCGATACAACTTGTCGTCGTCGGACAGCGAATGCGAATACGCCCTCATGCAATGGCCGTGAATGAAGGCCGGTCCGTGACCCGCGCGGCAGTAGGCCGCGGCCTCCTGAAAGGCCAGATAACTCGCCTCGGGATCGGTGCCGTCAATCTCGGCAAAGTGGAAGTTCGGGAAGCTGGCCACCAGCTTCGAGATGTTTCCGCCCGGTGTGTTCACCTCGACCGGAACGCTGATCGCATAACCGTTGTCCTCGACGCAGACAATCACCGGCAGCTTGCTGTTGGAGAGCGCGCCGATCGTCTCCCAAAACTCGCCCTGCGAGGTCGAGCCCTCACCGACGCAGGTCAGCACCACCTCGTCGCCCTGAAACTTCACATTGCCGAAGGCGCGATAGTCGTCGATGTGTTTGGCGGCAGCCTCCGGATGCTGGTTGTAATAGCGGCCCGCCTCGGCGCAACCGACGGCGTGCAGCAACTGTGTCGCTGTCGACGACGAGGTGCTGACGATGTTCAGCGCGTTGTCGCCCCAGTGCATCGGCATCTGGCGACCACCGCTGGCCGGGTCGGTCGCGGCACCCACCGCCTGCAGCATCATGGCCTCGGGCGTTACGCCCACAGCCAGACACAGCGCGCGGTCGCGATAGTACGGAAAGAACCAGTCAGAGCCAGGCTTCAGCGCCAACCCCGCACCCACCTGCAGCGCCTCGTGGCCCGCGCCTGAAATCTGGAAAAAGATCTTCTGCTGCCGCTTGAGCAAAATCTCGCGGTCATCCAACCGCCGGGAGAGAACCATCCACCGGTAAAACTCCACTAACTTCTCCGCGCCCACGCGGCCTGCCGCCGTCGTCTTTTCCTGCGCGTCGGAAACTTTCAATGCCATTCCTTCTCTCTCTCCCGTCCGGGCGTCCCGGACCTGATCTCCCTTAGATTTTATCAACTCGCGACTTCGCTTTTGTGCACATCCGTCATCTGCGCTGTTTCGAGGCCTTTTGCCCTGCTTTTTGCCCGCATCGCCGAACTTCCGCCCAGAGATCGTTTTTTGCGATTTCCCTGCCGCGCACAGGCCCGTTCGCTCTACTCTAGGAAGAGGAGGATCGTTCATGTTGGCTGACCTGCTTGCACTACGCACCGGCATCTTCGCCGAAGGCCGCTTCCTCGGCAAGGTACTTGATGAGTGGGCCAACGACGCGCAGGAGTTCCTCCACACCAAACTGCCCCATCTGATCGTCGTCGCCGGCATCGCCTATCTTCTCAGCCGTCTACTACGCCTCATCACGCAGCACATGATTCGCGTTGCCGAGCAGCATGCCGCCGGCGGCAACCGCGTTCCGCAGGTTAAAACGCTGGCTGGTGTTATCCACACCACCGGTGTCACCATCATCGCGGCCATTGCCGGCATGTTGATTCTGGACTCGGTGGGCATCAACCTCGGCCCCCTGCTGGCATCGGCTGGCATCGCCGGCGTGGCCATTGGCCTGGCGGCGCAGAACATCGTCAAAGACGTGCTCAACGGCGTTTTCATCCTCATCGAAGACCAGTTCAACGTGGGCGACACGGTGCGCGTGGCGGGCGTGGCCGGCGTCGTCGAAGCCATGACGCTGCGCAAAACCACCGTCCGCGACGCCGACGGCACACTCTACGTAATCCCCAATTCGCAGATTTCGACCGTCGCCAATCTTTCGGCAGGTTACACGGTAACCACGCTCAACATCAGCGTCGACTTCTCCGCCCATCCCGACAAGGTTTTCAAACTGCTTTCGCAGATCGCCATGGAAATCCGCACCAGTGACGATTTCCGCCAGCTCTTTGTCGCGGATCCGGAGATCCTCGGCATCGACGCCATCAAGGGTTCCGAACTCATCTTCGCCATTACCTTCAAGACTCTGGCCACCAAGCAATATGGCCCCTTGCGCGAATTCCGCCGCCGCGTCCGCATCGCGCTTGAGGAAAATCATATGCTGCCCGGCGACCCGTTCCGTGTCTTTTCCAGCTTCGAAGACACGAGTCCCACAACGCGCCCTACCCTCGAGCAGGCTGCCGCAAAAACCTCCATCGACCCGACCAGCATCTCTGCACCCTCCATCAACCCCTTCACGGGCGAATAGTTTTTCTCCGGGGCGATTCGATCCTCTTCCTAAGAGTCTGGGTCTGGGATAGATTGATCTCCCTCTGATGGGCGGATTTCGCGTGGCTTCTTTTCCATCGTCGTTGCATGATTGGCTTCCGGCTAAAGCAATTCTCCAATTGTTGTATCCCGAAAACTGAAGGCAAAGAGGCCTTTTCCCCGCGCTGAGGCCGTACTTTTTTTGTGCGGAGAACTGCTTTAACGCTGGTCGAGCACCTGCTGGTAATAGCGCACATATTGAGGAACCACCTGTGCGGCGCTGAAGCGTTCGACGGCTGTTTGCCGCGCGGCCGAGCGCATAGCGTCGAGCTTTGCGCGGTCGCCGAGCACCTCAAGCGCGCCCTCTGCCATGGCCTGCACATCGCCCACATCAAAAAGCCTTCCGTTGATGCCGTCGTCGATCAGCTCCGGCACGCCGCCGACGCGCGTGGCGATGGGCGGCACGCCGCAGGCCATGCCCTCCAGAGCGGCTAGGCCAAAGGACTCCAGCTCGCTCGGCATCAGCAGCAGATCGGCTAAAGGCAGCAGTTCATGCACGCTGTCCTGCTTGCCGAGAAAATGCACGCGCGGGTGAATGCCAAGATCGTGCGCCAGCCATTCGGCCGCCGAGCGGTCCGGCCCGTCGCCAGCAAGAATCAGTTGCGCCGGAATCTCTTTGGCTACGCGCGCGAAGACCTTGATCACGTCGGTGACGCGCTTGACCGGGCGGAAGTTCGACAGGTGGAGGAAGAGCGCCTCGTCCGGCTGGGCGTAGTGCAGCCGTGCGCGGGCGCGCGCCTCCTCGTCGCGGATTGGCGCATAGGTCTCAATGTTCACGAAGTTGTGAATCGTCTCGATGGGCCGCGAGATGTTAAAGTGCGTGATGGTCTCGCGCTTCAGATATTCGGAGATGCTGGTGACGCCGTCGCTCTCTTCGATGGCGTGGCTGGTGATCGGCAGGTAGCAGCGATCCATGCCCACCAGCGTGATGTCGGTGCCGTGCAACGTGGTGACGAACGGTAGTCGACGACCGCGCTTGGCGAGCATCTGGCGAGCCAGCAGGGCGCTGACCGAGTGCGGAATCGCATAGTGCACGTGCAGCAGATCAAGGTCGTAGTATTCGGCGACCTCGGCCATGCGCGAGGCCAGCGCCAGCTCATACGGCGGAAACTCGAAGAGCGGATAATTCGAGACCGGCACCTCGTGATAGGAGATACCCTCCTCGCGTCCGGCCAGACGGAAGGGCTGCGAGTAAGAGATGAAGTGAACCTCATGGCCCAGATGCGCCAGTTCGATGCCCAGTTCAGTGGCTACGACGCCCGATCCGCCGTAGGTCGGATAACAGGTAATTCCAATCCGCATGTTCTTGTGTGCCTCGTCTTGTTTCGATGCGTGCGGTTCAGCAAAAGACGCAGACCGTGCTCAGTGCGTGTGCAGCGCGGCGTAGGAAACCAGCTCGATGCCGCTGGCCTTGCACACTTCCAGTAATGCCACACGTTCTGTTTCGCGCGAGGCCAGCAAGCGCGTGTGCGCCTTTTGCAGGTCGGCGTCATTGTAGCCCGGATGCGAGACCAGTTCGAAAGTACCTTCCTTCGGCAATGCCCGGAGCAGGCAACGGACGGTGGCCGCATCCAGCGTGCCGGTGGCCAGCACGCCCACTGCGCCGTCGGTCGTGGCGAATTCTTCTTCGGCGACGATTTTTTGGAATGTTTTTTCGAGTTGCCGCAGCACAGTCACTTCGAAGCGGCGCAGCCAGGGAGCACCCGGTGTGGCGCGCACGCTCCATGCCGGTTCGAAGGGATTGCGCACGACGCTGATTCCGCTTCGACGCGCGGCGCGCAACACAGGCCGCAGCACGGCTGGAAACATATGCACATGTTTGTGCGTGTCGATGTGCGTAAGGCGAACGCCCTTTGACGCGAGCGATTCAATCTGCGCCGCCGTCTCGGCCTCGATCTCGGCGGCACGCATGTTGCGCAAATGCAAAAGAAATCTTCCGAGTTTGGGATGAAAGCGTCCGTCGGTGCCGACCAGTGTTTGCATCCGGTCGCGCGGCAGCAGCGGTTCGCCGTCGACCAGCACGACATGGCAGCCGACGCCAAGCATCGGTGTTGCGAGTGCCATCCGGACGGCCTCTTCAGTGGCCGCAGCGCAAGCCATGAGGGTGGCGCAGGTGAGGGCTCCGGCGGTGTGCAACTCGCCGATGGCGCGGTTGACGCCCGTCGTCAGGCCGAAGTCGTCGGCATTGATAATCAGTTTGCTCACGGGCTTGAGTTTATCAATTCCGCAACCTGCGCGCAGAGGGAGACGAAAGACTCAACCACTGATAGAATAGGAAAGTCCCACTCACGTGGGCGGTTAGCTCAGTTGGTTAGAGCGCCTGCTTTACAAGCAGGATGTCGGGGGTTCGAGTCCCTCACTGCCCACCAAATAACGGTTATCTACTGAGAAATCAGGAGATAACCTATGTCACACCTCTCTCTCCTTGATAGAGCCCCTGCCGATTCTCGTCGGTACGGCTCTCATCAAAAAATTGCATCTCATCGGCAATCTAGTTGCCCGTGCGTGGATGCAGATTTATTCTTCGGCGTCCCCCACAAAACCTTTACATTACTTTTTCCCTATCCGGTCCTCACGGCCCAGAGTCTGGCGGTGCGCGGATGAGGGATCCGAACGACCGTTCTACCATTCCACTGTTTGGCGATCTGGTCGAGCCGCACGACGAGCCGCGACTCGAAGGCCAGCAAGAGCGCGTGGAAGCCCTGATGGCTGACAGCTTCTGGCACACCGTTCCCGAACTCCAGAAAAGCCTCAAGCAGCGTTTCGGCCAGCTCTACAGTGAAACCTCAATCAGCGCCCGGCTGCGCGCCATGCGCCAGCGCGGCTACATCGTGATGCTCGCGCGCGCCCGCGCCGGATCGTCACTTTACCAGTACCGCGCCGAGCGCGCTGGGAAGGCGGTGGCCGCATGATTACACCTATCCTTCAGCCTCGCAGCGAAGATTCGTACGTCCGCACCTTCACCGGTGCCAAATTCTGGCCGCTGAATCCTCGCCCAGAGGATGTGCGCATCAAGGACATTGCTCACGCCCTGGCATACATCTGCCGGTTCACCGGCCACACCTACTGCCACTACTCTGTGGCAGATCACAGCCTGAGAATCAGCCACCTGGCCGAAGGCATGGCGCTCCATTTTGCTCGCACACATTATTTTGCCGCTTTTGACCGCATCTTTTTTGCGCGGCAAGTGGCGCTTTGGGGCCTGCTGCACGATGCCTCTGAGGCGTACCTGTGCGATTTGCCGAGCCCGATCAAGCATTTTTCTGACCTTGGGGTGCGGTACCGGATCGCCGAGGACCGTTTGATGCAGGTGATTGCCTCGCACTTTGGCCTCGCAGGGCCAGAGCCAAAGATTGTGAAGCATGCCGACAAGGCATTGCTCCACACGGAAATGCGAGACCTGATCAAGGGCCAGCGCTACGACCGCGCATTGGTGTTGCGCGAACGCATCTCTCCCTTGTCGGCCGAGGAAGCCGAGGAACGCTTTCTGTTGCGCTTTAAGGATCTCTGGTCAGCCACGCAAGCTGAGCGCATTGCCGCGAAAAGGGGACGCCATGCTTGAACGACTTGAAGTGAAAACTTGCGAGTGCTGCTGTGCGCTTTTTTTGCGCCCTTGCGGCAGCGACCACAGGTACTGCCAAGGCTGTGATGAACGCCTGACGAGCATTCCGGCACCGATAGCTCGCCTTCGGCGAGGCCGTCCACCTCATGTCAGCACCCCGTGTCCTGGAGGCTACGCGCTTCCGCACTATATGCCACACCGCAACGGCAAAGAGAAGAAGTGAGGTTTGCGATGAAGTCATTTGTAAAAGATACGATTCGAGTCGAACGGAACATTTTCGTAAGTGCCTTGAAGATCGTCGGCAGTGTGATTGAGCGCTCTGCGGCAATTCCTATCTTGCAATGCGTGCGCATTGACCAGATTGACGGCAAGCTCGCCCTGGAAGCCACCGACCTGGAGACAGGCGTCCGGATTATCCTGCCAGACGAAGGGCCGAAAACCCCAATCGTTACGCCCTTCGAGCGGTTTTCCGCCTGGACTCGATGCTTGGATGGAGACGAGATCATTCTCCACGCATCGGATCGAAAAGCCACCCTCAGGTGCGCCGATGCGCGTGCATCGATCCCTTTGCTTGACGCCGGGACCTGGCCGAATATTGTTATTCCCGATTGCGGTTCTCACCGCATCGAACTGTTGCAAGGGCAGTTCTCCCGAGCTTTGTGCTTTGCGCAGGTGGCTATCAGCGACGATGCCAGCCGATATACGTTGGCCGGTGCCAAGATTGAGGGCAATGGCAGTGAGGTTAGTGTGGTTGCCACAGACGGCCACCGCATGTTGGTCTATCGCTTTGACGCCACTGCGGAACTCGATTTCTTGCTGCCGAGCAAGCAGATCAAGATTCTGTGCGGGCTGCTGGCCGAAGACGACAGCGCAGTCGATATCTCGATTGACCAATGGATTACTGCACATCTCTGCAAACAGGTTGTGACGGATACAGGCAACGCAGCTCACTACTATGTGGCCTCCAAACAGATCGCCGGTCAGTTCCCCGCATGGAAGGCTGTGCTGCCGTCTGGCCCGCACAAAACAGCGGTTGTGCCTGCCACAAAACTGATGGTGAGCATTGAGCGCGCCGGCCTTTTGAGCGACGATTCCACCGCGCTGGATTTGACGTTTACTCCGGGGGAACTGCAGATCCATGCAGCCAACGCTGAGTACGGCGAGGCCGACGAGTCAATTGTCATCACCGGCGACCTAGACGGCAAGCGTGTGATCCGCGTGAACGGCGATTACCTGCGCGGCATGGTCAAAAAGCTGAGCTGCGATTTGACGATATTGCTCTACGAAGCCGCCGCAAGCCCGCTCGTTATCCAGGCAGAACCGCACGAAGGCGAATCGCTGACCTACATCCTTATGCCCATGCGCCGATAGCCGCCGCAAACCCGAACAGGAGATACATTCATGGCATTGCGCGCGGTTCCCGAACATCCAAAGTTCGCGCAGCTTAAACAGCGGCTCGGCAGGCCGAAGTACGTCACGCTCGGTCTGCTTGAGGCCGTATGGCACTTCTGCGGCCGGTTCACACCGGCCGGCAACATCGGCAAATACTCCGACCAAGCCATCGAGGCTTGGGTGGAGTGGGAAGGCGATCCGGGAGCTTTGATCGAGGCCCTGGTCGAAACGCGCTGGATTGATCGCGATCCAACGCATCGGTTGCTCGTGCATGACTGGCAGCAACATGCCGACAAAGCAGCAAAACAGGCGCTTCATCGCGCAAAAGAGGAATTCTGTGCGCCCACCGTGGACACATCGGGCGCACATATGTCCACACATGGAGAGCATGAAGATCAACACGAGCGCGGTGAGTTCCAACCGTGGGGACTACCAGTACCAGTACCAGTACCAGTACCAGTACCAGTACCAGTACCTGTACCGGGGGCAGATGCGCGCGAGCCGCGCGAACTTCCCCCGAACAAACCTGCAAATGACGACCCTCCCGAAGGACTGATGCCGATGCAGTACGCCGTAGGCATTCTCGAGCAGGCTACCATCCCTGCCGGGTTCGCTCTCAAATCCAAGATGGCTGAGGCCATTGAGATGCTGGCGAAGCTGGAAACCTGCACGCTGGCCGAGGGCGCCAAGCGCATGCTGGCCCGCGTGCGCCAGGCGCAGGAACGCAACGAAACCGTCAACGGCTTTTGGCTCGAGGATAGCAAGTGGAAGGACACACCGCATGGACCAGGTCAGTCTTCAAACGCTCACGGGCGCGTTGCAAAAAACCACGGAGCGCTTACGTCCGCAGTTGCCCGACGACTCGGTCGCGCAGTTGGCGATTCTGCTGGACCAGATGCAGTGCCGGTATCCGCATCAGGACCTGGCGGACTCGATGGAGGGATACCTGCAGGACTACGAGCAACTGGCCCTGAAAACCTCACTCGAAGCGGTCGAGGAAGCTCTGGAGGAATGGCGCATCACGCCAGGAGCGAAGTTCTTTCCTCGGCCGGATGAGATTGCCGCGGCGATAGGGTCGCGTGAATCCAGGCGGATCCGCGAAGCGGAAGCATCCAGCCGCGCGGAGCGCCGACAAGCGCAGGTTGACGAGTTCTGGCGACTGCTGCCGGAGTGGATCGCGATCACCGGCCAAAGCGAAGAAGAAATCCTGGCACGCTGGCCGAGTTACAAGGGCACGAAACCGAGGGATCGAGATGGAGCAAAGAAAACTTGATGTCGGCAAATGGCAGGCCGCGCGGCCGCAGTGGGTGTACTCGCCGGTTCTCTGGTTCTTCTACCGGATGATCGAAGAGGCCTACATCGACGCTTGTGCTGGCGTGCCCATGGTCGGTCCGCTGCACGGCGGGGAAACGCGCATCCTGTTGCCGACTGATGAGGGCCTACTGGCGCGGGACTGGATCGCACGTTCGACGCCGGTACACAACGCCGGGTACTACAAGTACGTTTCTTTTTCCGAGTGCTGCGAGATGCTCAGCCTCAACGCTGATCGGCAGCGCGTCGAGTTGCTGAACACGATTGACGCGGTAGTAGACATGGACAATGACGAGGCTTGGGCGCGGCTGGAACGACTGCGCGCGCGCGAGCTTCCTGACGACACAGAGCCTCTGTTTGATGCGCCACGCGTGGTGCCGGTGCGTGACCAGTTGGCGCTGTTTTGAGAAAGGATTGATATGAACAGCGGATTTAGAGAAGAAGAAATCTACAAAGCGAAAGAGCTTTGCGTAAAGCTCGGTGAATGCATTACCAGCTACTACCTTGTGTTCCTGATTGACGAAGTTGAGCGGTTGTTGCTCGAAGAGAGAAAAATGAAAGATTTGGGAATAATGATTCGGCGATTAGTGGCGCATCTCAATAAAATTTCGCCTCACGATGCGATTGCTTCGCAGGCAATGATTTTGCTTACCAAACATAGTTTGCAGGGGGAAATCATAAGAGAACAACCTGCATCTCCCGCGCAACCGAAAACTATAGGTCCGTTGCTTAGCTGCAAGACCTGCAAATGGGAATGCAAGGTAGAGGGAGAAACGTCACATCGTAATAACTATTGCATGGCCAATGGGCTATGTGACTGGGAACCAAAGGAAGGCGGTGAGCTATGACGTGGAGCAGAACAGATGAGCAGGTACGCACCGATGCCAACGGCATCATGCTGCGCCCGATAACGACGGATGTCTTTGTGCGTCGGCGCGCTGTGGAGCTTTTCGAGGCGTCGAGCGGAAGAAAGCTGACCCACACTGATCGCGAAGACTTGGTCGTTTGCATTGACGCAGATGATGGATTTGAGATTGCCAAAGCCCTCGAACATCGAGGATGGTGCGATGTCGATGCGTATCTCGTCGACGAGCTGGATCAGGGATTCATCCGCGAAGCGCTCGACGAACTGACCGAACAGTGGGTCCGTGCGCTTGGCGTCAAACTGTCGTTCAGTTGCGGAGACGCTGTGCGATACCGTGGCATAGCACGCACCATCGTGAAAGTCTTTCCTGACCACGCGCGCTACGGCCTCAACGCGCCCGGACACGATAGCAACACATACACCGTTGTTTCAGCCGAAGATGTTTCGGCTCTCGAACCGATGGAGGTGGAACAGTGAAAGAAAGTCCAATTTTATTCAACACCGACATGGTTCGCGCGATCCTTGACGGCCGCAAGACGCAGACGCGAAGGATAGTGAAGTGGTTTGGCGCGGATGGTCTCAACTTAAACGCTAGCAGTTTGTCTGTCTCGAACGTGGCTCCGGACAAATGGGCATTGATGAGTATGGGCGCGTCCTGCTGGGAGGAACGCGCCCACGCCAACTGTCCTTACGGAGTTCCCGGTGATCTGTTGTGGGTCCGGGAAGCGTGGGCGCCTGGCTATCAAGACGGTGGACGGGGAACGATCTTTCGCGCAGATGGCTCTTTTTATCTTGGTGCCCGAAAACATGAAAGAGGGCCGTACTTTCATGCAAAGGAAGTAGGCTCCTGGATTCGTTGGCGTCCGTCTATCCACATGCCACGCTGGGCCAGCCGCATCATGCTGGAGATCACCGACGTGCGCGTGCAGCGATTGCACGAGGTCACTGACGAGGACGCGAAAGCGGAAGGCGTTGAGCCTCTGCAGCTTTCCTCCGAGGATATTGCCAACATCCAGATCAGCGATGAGAACGCGCAGATAAAGGAGCTGGCGAGATTGCTCGGTCCTGGGCAATTCAGTTACAAGGCTGAATTCCGGATGCTTTGGGATTCCATCTATGCCAAGCGCGGCCATGGATGGGACGTGAATGACTGGGTGTGGGCCTACACGTTCAAGCGCATCTAATGCGCCCGGATGGGCATGTCTTCGCGGAAACGACAGTAAAGGAGATATATGGGAATGACAAGTGAATGGGTTTGGTCACATGACGGAGAGAGATTCAATGGCGGTCCAGAGGACTCTCGGGAAGCAGCAATCGAGGAAGCCAAAGCAGAAGGAGCAACACAGATCGGAAGGAAGGTTGACTACGATCTTTTCAATTGGGATGTTGTCGATCACCTTATAGAACAAGAACATTGCGAGGCTTGTGAGGAAGTGGGAGAAGTTGCAGACTCTTGGCCCCATGTCGATGCACGCGCAGACGAGTACAAAGTAGCGCGAGAGAAAATCGTTGCTATCATGCGCGAGCTCGTAGGCAAATCGTCCTTCTACACGGTAGAAGACATAGAAGAAATCGGAGACGAATCCCAGTAACGTCGTGATCCGCACAGAAATACATGAGCCCGGCTTCGTCCGGGCTCTTCTTTTGCTCTTTTCATTGAGTGGTGCACGGTTTATTGCTTAATCGGCGATTTTCTCACTCTAGAAATTGACGGCCATAGAAAACAGTGGGTTTCTTGCGTGGTTTCTGCGTTTGGCTACCAAAATAGCTACCAAGGATGAAAAACAGCCTAACAGTTGCCAAGATTCGCGCTTTCGAGCCGCGCGCAGCGAAGTACAAGCGCTCGGACGGGCGCGGATTGTCCATCGAAGTGCGACCGTGCGGCACAAAGGTCTGGCGTGTGCGGTACACGCTTCATGGACGGCGGTCTGAGCTCACGATGGGTTGTTGGCCTAGTGTAAGTTTGGCGGACGCAAGAGAGCAGCATTCTGCGCTACTGCGCGGCATTGCAGATGGAAAGTCGCCAGCGGATCAGCGCCGCGCGGCCAAGCAGATCAGCGTGAACGGCATCACGGTCGAGGTATTTGCGCAGAAGTGGCTCAAAGAGCAGGTTGCACGCGTGCGGAAGAAGCCAGACACGGTGCGCAGGTATCTTGAGCGTGACGTGCTTCCGGAGATCGGCAAAAAGCCGCTGGCGTGTGTTGAAAAGAAAGAGCTTCGAGAGATTATCTTTGCGAAGATCGCGGACGGCCATGAGCAGGCGGCGCTCGCGATTCGCAACCTGCTCAAGCGTATGTGGGATTACGCGGTTGAATGCGAGGTGACGGAAACCAATCCAGCCGCGGCGATCAAAGCCAAGTTCATCGCGCCGATTGCCAGCCGGTCTCGAGCGCTGAACGAACGTGAGCTTGGCGCGTTTTTGCAAGCGCTCGATATGGCGCGGATTCGTGACGAGATGAAAGACGCGTTGATGCTGATTCTGTTGACGTTGGTGCGCAAAAGTGAGTTACGCCTCGCGCGTTGGCGGGAGTTCGATCTGGACCGTGCGGAGTGGGCCTTGCCGATGGAACACAGCAAGATGGAAACGCCGCTCGTGATTCCGCTGAGCCGACAGGCTGTAACGCTGTTGCTGCGTCAGCGTGAGCGGCATCCGAACGCAAGCATCGTGTTTCCAATGCGCGACGCGGTCGATACACCGATTGCGCCGTCAACACTGAACCGGGCATTGGCACGTATCCCGTTGAAGATCGACCACTTTACGGTGCATGACCTTCGACGCTCAGCGGCCACCAACCTGGCAGAGCACGAGTACAACGAAGCGTGGATCGAGAAAGCTTTGAACCACAACAAGAAAGGCGTGGCGGGTATCTACAACCGTGCTCAGTATGCAACCCAACGCCGTACCATGCTGCAATCCTGGGCGGATCGGTTGGATTCATTGGCCCAAACTGGCGCGAATCAGCAGCGCTGAGGCACAACAGAGATAGAGCGGCTGCGATGCGCTTCGGCTCGCGGGCCGATGCAGATGCATACAATCCCACACGGGCCAGCCGCTCATTGGAGGACACGAGAAGCAAACTCATTGAAGATCAACAGCTTGCCGAGCAAGCACACGACCGACCCCAGACGCTCACGAGCGCGCGGGTCCTTCCCCCGGGCCACCCCATGCGGGTGACGCGCCAGCCCGGCTATTGCCTAGCGATAGGGATTTTTTGCCCATTTCCGTTTCCGCAACTATGGCTAAAGACGAAAACCCGAAGAGTTATGCGGCCATGAGTGTTTCGGACGTCGCCGAGTTACTCGGACTTACCGATAGGCAGGTCCGTAACCTCATAAACGATAAAGGCTTACCAGCGACGAACGATGGCCGAGGTTTTGTGCTTGATTGGCCGACCACTCTTGAGTGGTATGCGGGCTATCGGAGTACCCAAAAGTGCGGAAATGGAGGAAATCGGCGTCCGGAAACTGGCCAGAACGACGAAGATGAGCAGCCCGAGACATTTAACGAGGCGATTCTGCGCAAAACGCGGGCCGAAGCCGACCTCAAAGAGCTGCAATTGGCTCGCGAGCGGGGCGAGGTGGCGGCCATTGCCGACGTGGAGCGGGTGCTCACTGGCGCGAACAAGGCGATCCAAACGCGCATCCTGGCGTTGCCGGCCAGTTTGTCCACTCAACTGCTTGGCATCGACGACCGGAACCGCATCTTCACTATCCTCGATCGCTCCATGCGCGAGCTGCTGACCAACCTCGCTCGCATCAACGCCATCCAGGAGGCCCGTGCCATTGAGCCTGAAAGCGAGGACGAGTGAAGCCATACTACGACCACGCAGGAATCACGATCTACCTCGGAGACTGTAGAGAGATTCTTCCGCAGCTCCCGGCGTGTGATCTGCTGCTTTGCGATTCACCTTATGGATCTGGCTTATCGGTTGACTATGCAGAAAAATTTCAGCCTGGAAAAAGCCAGTGGTGGCAGAACAGCGACCGTCATCTTAGTACGCGCCACCACTCCAAGCATATTTTTGGTGACACTGAGCCGTTCGATCCAAGCCACCTTCTAAAACATCCGGCGAATGTGCATGTGCTCTGGGGTGCGAACTGGTACGCGAACAGGTTGCCTGATAGTGGTGGATGGTGGGTTTGGGATAAGCGCAACGGACAGCGCGATGTGACGGAATCAGATTGGCCGATGGGTGAGGGTGAGCTTGCCTGGACCGACAAAGGGAAAGGTGTGCGCATCTTCCGGCACACGTGGTTCGGGCTGATTCGGGACAGCGAGCGCGGAAAGCATCTGCATCCGACCCAGAAGCCGGTAGCGCTTATGGTTTGGTGCATCGAGCGATCTGGAACTAGTGGACTGATTCTTGATCCATACATGGGAAGCGGGCCTGTGTTAGAAGCTGCGAAGATGCTCGGACGCAAAGCTATCGGAATAGAAATTGAAGAGTGCTATTGCGAGAAAGCGGCGAAGAGACTTTCGCAAGAGGTGATGAATTTTCAATCTCATGAGGTGTGCACCGCATGATCCGCCCTCGCCACCTCTACGTCACCTCGGTCGAGGGCATGGACGCGCTTGGCTCGGCCTTCAAGGTTGGCCAACGGATGTTTATGCCGCCGCCGGCGCTCACGCTTTCCGAGTGGGCCGACCGTTACGCCTACATTCCGAAGGAGGCCGGTGCCTTCCCAGGAAAGTACCGCACAGACTTCGCCGAGTTCCAGCGCGGCATTCAGGACGCTATTACCGACCCGGACATTGAGACGGTCGTGATGATGATGGCCGCGCAGACCGGCAAGAGCCAGATCCAGCTCAACGCCATCGGTTACTACTCGCACTGGGACCCGTCGCCGATTCTTACCGTGCAGGCCTCTGAGCGCGAGGCGGAAAAGTACAGCAAGAACCGCATCGCGAAGATGATTCGCGATACGCCGGTCCTGCGCAAGCTGTTTCCGTCGCCGCGCTCGCGCGACTCTGGCAATACGCTGCTCAACAAAGAATTTCCCGGCGGCGTTCTGGTCATCGCCGGAGCCAATGCCCCGGCGGGCCTGGCCTCCATGCCGATCCGCGTCCTTATCCCGGATGAGGTGGACCGCTATGAAGACAGCGCGGGCACCGAGGGCGATCCGATCGATCTGGCCTCCAAGCGCACAACCACCTTTTGGAATCGCCGCATCATCCTGGCATCCACGCCAGGCATCAAGCACCTGTCACGCATCGAGCGCGCTTACGACTCCGGCGATAAGCGGAAATATTTTGTTCCGTGCCCGCATTGCGGAGAGATGCAGCCACTTGAGTGGAAGTATTTGAAGTGGGATACAGAAGAGGCTGAGGGGGATCGTCCGCGGTTGCTCAAATGGTGGTATGTCTGCAGTGTGCATGGCTGTGTCATCGAAGAGCGCAGCAAGCATGAGATGATCCGCCACGGAGAGTGGCGTTCCACTGCGCGAAGCCATGATGGAAAAACGGCCAGTTTCCACCTAAGCGCTCTGTATTCGCCTGTACTCGATTGGGCCACGCTGATTCGCGAATGGCTTGAGGCGCAGAAGTCGCTCGAATCCATGAAGGTTTTCGTCAACACTCGCTGGGCCGAGACGTGGGAGATTCGCGGCACCGGCGCGAACATGAGCGAGCTTGAAAAACGCAAGCGCTTCGACCACGAGCTGCTGCCCTCGGGCGTCCTCTGGCTTACCGCCGGAGTCGATACGCAAGACAACCGCCTGGAGTGCTCCTTGTGGGGATGGGGTCTTGATGACGAGCGTTGGGCCATCGATCACAAGGTTTTTCCCGGCGATCCGGCGTTGCCGGATACTGACCCAACCAGCCCTTGGGCGGGGCTGCGCGAGTATCTGCTCGAAGAGTGGGAGCACACGGCGGGCATCACGATGCGCATCTCGGCCGCGCTGATTGATTCGGGTGGCCACCACACCGAGCGCGTCTATGAGTTCACGCGCAAGCATCGGCTGCGTCGCTGGATTGCCATCGTGGGCCGCGCTGGCATCGGCCGCCCGTTGCTCAGCAAAGAGTCGCACGTCGGCCCCTATGAAACCTCGCTGTATGCCGTGGGCGTCGATACGGCCAAAGAGGATGTTTATACCTCGCTGCGCGTTACGCAACCAGGGGCGGGTTACACGTACTTCAGCGACGCGCTTGAGGCGGAATACTTCCGGCAACTCACCGCTGAAAAGCTTGTCAAGACGACCAAAGACTTCATTACCACCATGAAGTGGGTCAAGACCTCCGAGCGCAATGAGGCGCTGGATTGCGCCGTCTACGCGCGCGCCGCCGTATCCGTGCGCCGGCCAAACTTCCGCAAGTTGGCCAAGAGCCTTTTCCGCGTGTCGGAAAAGCTGCGCGCCGAACGCGAGGCCTCCGGCCAGCGTTCGTCCGCGCCCGTCGACGAGATTGTTGCGGCAACTGGCAAGGAAAGCTTACAGGTTGAATCAACGGCAAAGGATGCGGTTGCGCTCAAGCAGGCGCTGCAACCAAAGCCGACAACCGTGCGCCGTAAGCGCGCGAACATCGCAGCGCAACTACGGAATATGTGCAGGTAGATTTTTTCAGCCTGAGGATGAAGATGACTTTGAATAAAAAACAACGTGAAGCTTTGCGCCTGATGTTCGGCGGTCGGTGTGCGTACTGCGGGTGTGAGCTTAAGGGAAAGTGGCACGCTGATCATGTCGAGGCAGTAGAGCGCGGCGGTGGATGGGTAAAAGTTCCGAGAGACAACGCGCCTCTTGGGTACGACTGGAAATACAAAGGGAATGGAAAAATCGGACATCCAGAGAATGACCGCCTTGATAACTTGTTCCCAGCATGTGTAAAGTGCAATGTTCTCAAGTGCGCTGGGAACGTTGAGTCGTTTCGCAAAGTCCTGAGTTATATGGCAAATAGTATTCCGACAATCAAGACATATTCACATGTCCACCACCTGATGCGATTCAGAAAGCTGACCATTGATCCGACGCCAGTGGTGTTTTGGTTTGAGCGCTATAAGCAAGATCAGAAAGAGGAAACGGCATGACATTTGCAATCACGATAGACAAACGCTGGGGCGGATTCTATTGCGGTGGTGGCCACCGGATGTGGAGAATCTGCGCCGGGTTCATTGCCATCAACTTCTTTTCATCAAGCTTGGAGTTGTATCTCCGTAAGCTTTTTGGCCGAATTGAGTTTCTAGAAAAGGCAATGGCTATGCTAATGTCAGCCGTTTCCGGTGATAAAAACGCCTTAATCCCGCCTAAATCCTCCTAAATTCGCGCTATTTTCGGCTTCTGGCGCACAACGGAACTATGGGAAGCCTGAAGAATCCATCGACACCTATCGCCCAGCTCCACGATCCCGCCGTACCGTTTGTACCGACACAGTTGCGCGCGGGGGATTCGTGGAACTGGATGCAGGCCTTTGGCGAGTATCCTGCCAACCTCTACAACCTCAAATACGTCTTCAACTCCGCGAATAACCGTTTTTTGCTCGACGGCACGCTTGCCACCGATGCGCCCATCACGGCCGCTGCCGATGGCGAGACGTTTGCGGTGCAGGCCGCAAGCAGCGTCACGGCAGATTGCCCAGCAGACACCTATCAGATCATCGCTGTGCTGATCGGCATCGCGGGAACGGATGCGGCAGGCCAGCAGGTCACGCTGCCGCTGCAGGATGTGACCGTCGAGCCGAACCTGGCCACGGCTACCGCCCCTGTGGATCAGCGCAGCTTCATTAAGCGCCGGCTCGACATGATCGAGGCCGCCATTGCGGGCGATGCGCGGCCCGACGTGCAAGAGTACACCATTCAGGGCCGCCAGCTTCGCAAGTGGGAGCCGGACAAGCTTGAGGCGCTGCGCCAGAAGTATGCAGCCATGTACCAGGCCGAGCTGCGCGCCAAGGGGCAGTATGCCCGCCCGCGCATGATTGGCTTCCGCAAAACCTTCATCTAAGAGGCGCACCGTGGCAAACACACATCGATCTGGTTTTATCTCTCGTGCTGTCCGCGCTATCGGCAATGGTTTTGCCGCTGCGCGCCGCTCGCTCACCTCCGATTCCACGTTGGCGCAACTTGGTGGCTCGGCGGGCAACATGGGCTTTCAAGCCGCCAAAATCACGCGCCTCAATGCCAACTGGCCCTCGGCCTCGCGCTCTGCCGATCAGGATCTGGTGATCGACTTGCGCAAGCTGCGCGCTCGCGCGCGACATCAAGCCATCAACAATCCGATTGCGGCCAAGTACATGAGCATGGTGCGCACCAACGTGGCCGGGCACAATGGCGTCAAGCTGGTATTCAAGGTGCCATCCTTGCGCAAAAGCAGCAAGGGCAGCGGACTTGACGACGGCACCAACGAAAAACTGCGCCAGGCGTGGGCCGAGTGGTGCAGAAAGGGGTCTTGCACAGTCTGCGGGCGCTATTCGTGGCGCGAGTTGCAGGGGCTGCTCTGCGAAAACATCGCCCGCGACGGCGAAGTGTTACTGCGCAAGGTCTATGTGCCCAAAAGCGTCAATCCCTTTGGCTTTCAGTTGCAGCTCATTGATGCCGACCAGCTCGACGACACTTACAACCTGATCGGTCGCGCCGATGGCACTGAAATCCGCATGGGCGTCGAGGTCGATGCCAACAAACGCCCCATCGCCTATCACCTGTTTAACGGAAACCCTTATGAGGTTTCGTTCGGCTCGGCCCAGCGTGTGCGCGTGCCGGCCAACCAGATCATTCACTGGTTTATTGCGCACCGCACCGGCCAAACGCGCGGCTATCCATGGATGGCTGCGTCAATGGGGCAATTGCAAACGCTCGGCGAATACTTTGAAGCCGAGCTCGCTGCTGCCGATATGCAGGCCTCGCTCATCATGTCCGTCGAGGACAAGGAAGGCGGCGAAGCCGCAGCCGAAGAGATTGAGGGCGATGGCATCAATCCGGATGGCTCCAAGGCGATGGACATTGGCAAGGGTAGCGCCATCGACCTCACAGGCACCGGCAGCACGCTCAAAAACAACACGCCCACGCACCCCAACAACGCGTTCGATTCCTTCGTCAAACGCAGTGGCAAGCTGGCGGCTTCGGGCTCTTGCGTGCCCTATCACTCGCTGTTCAGCGATCTGGAGGGCGTCAACTATTCAAGCGCGCGCATTGGTGAGCTTGAGGTGCGTGATTTTTGGATGGAGTTACAGTCCTCGCTGATCGAAAACGTACTGCAAGAGGTTTACGATCCGTGGCTCGGTAGTGCGCTGCTCAACGGCACGCTCGATCTTGCATTGTCTGACCGCAAGCGCTTCACCGGCACGGCAATCCGCTGGGAGCCGCGTCGCTGGGCATGGACTGACCCACTCAAAGAAATCCAGGCGAACACGCTGATCAAGCAAAATGGCTTCGACACTCACAGGCATCTTCTGGCAAGTGTCGGCCTTGACCTGGAAGAGACGTTCGAGGAGCTTGCCTATGAGCAGGACCTCGCCGATAAGTTCGGCCTCGTGCTTGGTACAGATATTCGCGGCCAGCAGACCAGCGAAGTCAACAACTCCGACAATCCCGAGGATGACGAGGGAGCGGCCAAGGATGGCGCAGAGAAGTCCACAGTGCCTGTCGTCAAGCCTGCCAAGCCAAAGGCACCCACCAAGCCGGCGCCAGCCAAGCCCAAGCCCCGCACGCTTGAGCGCGGCATGCACCCGGCCAACGCAGCACTGTGGAATCTGACGGAGGATGAAAAGTGAAACGCATTGTCTTGATTTTGGCAATCATCTGCGCGGCCATGGCGGGTGCGCAAACCGTCACCGTGACCGCATCGAACTTTGGTGGCAGCACGCCTTTCACCGGCATCATCTCCTGGCAGCCTGCATCGGCTGACGGCAAGCCGGTAAGCGTGCAGCTCTCGGGCGGTGGCCAAACCACCGTGCTGCCACTCAAGACTTATGTCACCAAGGGCGCGTTTTCCATCACCGTGCCGGATGTGATCGTGGCCAGCCCGCAAAGCACCTGCTACCGCGTCACGGCACTGCTCAACGGCGTGAACGTGCTCGGCCCTGGATACACCTGTGTGCAGCCGCACGCTACCGCCATGAGTACCGGCGATTGGTGCCAGAGCGGTGTGTGCAACTTCGACGCCTACGTCCCCAACCTGGCACCGGTGAGCCTGGTCGGTCCGCGCGGAGCGATTGGAGCGACAGGGCCGCAAGGTCCAGCAGGAATTGGAGCGGATACTAACTGCGCTGCAAACGGTAGCGGCGGCTTGAACTGCAAAACTGTTGCGACAGTCAGCGTGTTGCCTCCACTTGAAACATACTTTGATTGCGAAGGCGATTCGATCACTTACGGGCATCTTGTTACGGTAACCACTAATCGATTTTGTGATCTTGCTCAGAATCTTCCAGCGTTGAGTGGCAGAGGCTACACCTACACAAACTATGCTGTCAGCGGGTCAAAAATTGCGGACTTGGTTGCGCGCTATACCACCAACGGTGTTCAGACGCATTGCCAAACCGGAAGTTCGATTCTAAGTGTCCTGATCGGCACTAACGATCTGCCTGTAGGGACAGCGGCAGCAAGCATTTTTTCGGCCATAGCGACTTATTGGTCACAAGCTAAGAGTGATGGTTGCAAAGTGGTTGCGTACACCATTCTGCCAAGATCTGACTCTACTTGGACCGCGACCATGGAAGTCCAGAGAAAAGCGCTCAATGAATTGATTAGAGCGTCAAGCATCCCGAATTACTTCGTCGATCTGGACGCAATTATTAATAACGCCACCGATACAACAGCCTTTCCCGACGGGCTGCACCCAACAGATTCTGTACACGCCCGCATGGCGCAACTCCTGAACGCAGGATTGCAGGGAACGAAAGTCTATGCGCAGACTCTTAATACGACAACAGTCTCTCCCGTTTATTTGAATGCAAATTACGCTGGCACCGGTATCGACCTAAACACGATGACTTCTTGCGGAACTTACGATGGGCAGAATTGGGTAAATGGTCCCACCGGATTCTCAACAACGTGGGCGCACTTGGCGGTCCTTTGCCAGTCAACTACCCCAACAGGTGGAAAGTATGCGCTGCAAATGCTGACCAGTTTCATCGGCACCACTACTCTGCAAGTATGGGTGCGGTATGAGTCGGGGGGAACATGGAACGCGTGGCGGCAGATAGGCCCCGAGTCGTTATCCGGAGTGACCGCAAGCATTGGTGGCACAGCGCTCGCTGCGGGTGGTTGCTCATGGGGCACAGCGACTGTTACAGGCGTTACGTCCACTTCACAGGTGCCAGTTGCAGCCCCAACGACCTTTCCTGGAGCCGGATTCTATTGGTCAGCTTACGCAAGCAGCGCCAATACAGTGACGGTTGGGGTTTGCGCTATAGTAGCCGGAACCCCGATAGCTAGCACTTACAACGTCGTTGTGCCGGTGATTTAACCGCGTTGTAGCAGCACAGAAAGGCCCGCCAAATTGGCGGGCTTTTCGTTTTTGCTGAGACTGTCGGGATTAGAAAGGGGAATCAATGAAGCATTACATGCGCATTGCGCTGAGGTACGCGCTGCTGGGGCTTTTTGGCGTTCTGTCTTTTGCCCAACAGCAGGTTGCCGCAACCAATACCGGCACGCCGGTTTATGCCTTGACCTCGGACGTGATTACTTCCAGTATCACGATTGCATCAACCAGCTTTACAAACTCCACGCTGACGCTTCCCACCACGCCGACCAATACCACGGTCCACGGGAAGTGCCACCTTGTCTATCAGCAGGCCACGGCAGTCGCAACTGTCTCCTTCGGATTCGGTTTGTCGAATGCGCCCACCGAGCTTTACGTCACATCTTCCATCGGGACATCTGCCACATCTGCCACCACCGCCTATACGGCCATCACCACAGTCGGCCCGACCATTGTTGGCGCGGCGGCCACGCCGGGTGCAGCCGCCACCAACTATGCTGCGGATTTTGACTTTGTGCTGGTTACTGGCTCAACCAATCCCGCCGCGTTGACGTTGTACGGCCTCACCTCCAACGCTGCTGATGCTCTGGTCCTTGAGCCTGGATCGAGTTGCAGCTATCAGTGGTAGTCGTGAAATTCGCCTGAATTTGCTGTTTGAGAGCAGGTTGAAAGTATGAACAAGAAACGCATTCCTTCCGCGCTGCCGATCATGCACCGCGCGGCCAAAATAGACGCGCCGCCGCCGAAAGATGGCGAGCGCCTATCCGGCCCCGATCCTGGTCGGTTTGAGTTTGCCGTTAGCAGTGAGGAGCCGGTGCGTCGTTGGTTCGGTGACGAGGTCTTGCTGCACGACAAGGAGAATGTGCGCACGGGCCGTCTGGATGCGGGGCAGGTGCCCGCGCTGTTCAACCATGATCCCAATCAGCAGCTCGGCATCGTGGACAGCTACACGCTCAAAGACGGCATACTTCGCGTTTCTGGCCCGTTTGGCCCATCCCCCTTTGCGCAAGAGAAGCGCGCCGACTACGACGCACGCATCCTCAAATCGGCCTCGGTGGGCTACAAGGTCCACAAAATGGTGCGCACGGTCACCGAAGACGATGGCGACAACACTGACGAAGACGACGACGACGCGCGCTGTGAGGTGCGCGATTGGGAGCCGTTCGACGCATCGCTTGTAACCATTCCCGCCGACTACACCGTGGGCGCTGGCCGTGCAGAAGACGCAGGCCAGGAATACCCGGTGCAGATCGAAACCATTACGCTGCGCTCCGCAACTGCGGCCGCCGCACCTGTCGTGGAGGTTACCCACGAGCAACCCATCAACAAGGAGCGAACCATGGCCGACCCGGTCAAGGACCAGAATGCCGAAGCTCAGGCGGAACTGGCGCGGCGCAGCGACATCATGGCCACTGCGACCGACGCGGACTTCCGCAGTTACGTCACCATCGACGAGGCGCAGAAAGCCATCGCCGACAACACCCCCGCCGATAAGTTCCGCGACCTGGTCGCACGCAAGATCGTGGCCGCCAACAATGTGGATAAGGTCGGCACGGCTGGCGACAACCTGTTCCAGGAGATGGACAAGCGAGACCAGAAGCGCTACAGCGTGTTTCGCCTGGTTCGCAGCATGGTGCAGAAGGACTTCAACCTTTCGGCGTCCATGTGCGATGCGACCTTGGAGCGCGAGTATAGCGCAGAGCTTGCCAAGCGTTTGAAAATCAGCACTGCGGGAATCCTGATTCCGGCGAACATGCAGCGCGCCCTGGGTACGCAGGGCGCGGCCGCTGCCGCCGGCCAGCTTGGCCTCACCAGTGAAGCTGCGGCGATTTCCACCATCACCCAGCCGGAAGTCATCGAGTTGCTGCGCAATCGTCCGCGCGTTGAGCAGCTCGGCGCCCGTCACATGGGTGGCCTGCAGGGCGTGGTCAAGTTCCCGCGCCAGTCCGCTGCGGCCTCGGCTCAGTGGGTGGGAGAAGGTGCCAGCGTCACGGCGGCCGATCTGGCAATGGATTACCTCACGGTAACGCCGCACCGCATCTCGGCACAGACGGCCTGGACCATTGAGTTGCTGGCGGAAACCTCGCCGGATGTGGAAGGCTTGGCCCGTGCGGATCAGGACAAGGTGATTCAGTTGGCGCTCGATCTGGCGGCCCTCAGCGGCTCCGGCGGCGTGCAGCCCACGGGCTTGACGGCCACGAGCGGCCTCGCGCTGCTTTCTCCCACGGGCACCACACAGACCAGTGGCGGACTCGCGCTGTCCTGGGCTGACATTCTTGCCTTCGAGGCCACCGTCGCGGCGTCCAACGCCGATTCGGCCACCTCGGCCTGGATGTTCACTCCTGAAGTTCGGTCGGCCCTCAAGGCCACGCCGAAGTTCGCTTCGGGCTACGCGGTGCCGATTTGGAATGACGGGCCCAAGGATCCGCTGGGCATCGACACGGAAGGCCCGGCCGGTTATCGCGCCGCAATCACCAACCAACTGTCCAAGACGGGCACCAAGAGCGGCGTGACGGGATCAGTGCTGCATACGTCCGTCTTTGGTGACTGGAGCCAGCTCGTCATCGCTGACTGGGGCGCGCGAGAGCTCGTGGTCGATCCGTATACGCAGGCCGGGAACGCCGCCGTCGTCGTGACGCAGCGCGCACTGTACGACATCATGATTCGCCATATCGCGGCTTTCGTGGCGAACCCGTACGTCGCGGTCAAGTAAACCATAACCACGCCGGGCGCGCTGCAACGCGCCCGGCCAACCGGCGGCACTCCGCAAGGAGTGTTGATTCCTGATGAGGTGACCGATGCTTGTTTCAAACAGTAAAGCGGACCGGGCGAAAGTAAAAGCCGTTCTGTTGTTCACCATGGTGATTGGCGACGGCGACGATTCCGACGTGAAGGAAAAGGGCGACGTCGTCGAGCTATCCAAACGCGAATTTACCTACCTTGCGGAGTATGGCCGCGTGGCCGAGGCAACGCCGGAAAACATCGACAACGTTAAAGCGGAAATCGCGGCCGAGAAAAAGGCGGCTGAAAGCCGTGCCACCGAGCTGGGCGAGAAAGACGTGCTGCGCGCGCGCATTGCACAGCTTGAGGCCGAGCTGGGCAGCAAGAAGGGGAAGTAGGCCGCCATGTTCGGTGATGCCGATCTGCCTGCCATCTTCGGCGATTGGGGCTTCCCGGTGATCTGGAATGGAACCACGATCACCGGGATGGTCGATGTCTTCACAAATATTTTTCAGCACGGATCAGGACCCGGCAGCTACGAGACGACGGAATACGTTCTGCATCTGCCTCGGCCCGGCATGGCGGCCACGCCAAAGCCTGGAGAAAAAATCATCGTGCCGCCCAATGACAACTTGCCCGCCGAGTTCGCGCCCGGCACTTACACCGTGAAGGCGCTGCAAAAGTGCCCAGATCTGTCCATCGTGGATTTGATTCTGAAAGGACCATCCGCATGAACGCGCAACAACCATCCCAGCTTGTAAACCGGATGCTGAAACCGTACCAGGGAGTGACGTATGGGAAAGAGTGTGAATAGTGTGACGGTGATCGGCAACGTCGGCAATCCTCCCGAGGTGAAGACCTTGCAGAGCGGCGCCCTGGTAGTGAACCTGAGCGTTTGCACCAATGAACGGAAAAAGGTCGGCGATAAGTACGAGGATCACGCCGAGTGGCACTCGGTTGTCGCCTTCGGCAAGCTGGCTGAGGTAGTGAGGGACTACGCGCACAAAGGGTCAAAGCTCTACGTCTGCGGCCGCCTACGCACGTCGTCGTGGGAAGACGATCACCAGATCACCCGCTATCGCACAAGCATCGTGGCGCAGGACATTGTTTTGCTCGACCACCGCGACAAGGGCGCCGACCAACCGCCCGCTGAATCCTACGAAGGAGCGTTCTGATGCCCTCGATCTGGATGCAAGCCGGAACGGCCATCATGGCCGCGCTCAACGCCGATGGCGCACCGGCACAGGCCTTCCGCGCACGGTATGAGCAGGTCGGCCAAGATGAAACCGCCCTCAATCTGTTCCCGACCAAGATTGATGTGCAGCAGGGAGACGCCGCACATGACTCGGTCAAGGTCGAGGCTACGTTCGTTGTGCGTGCGTATGTCGCGGCCACCAACCAGGTCGATGTTGCGCTCGATCCGCTCACGGTGTGGGCCTGGCAGCAGATCAAAGTAGACCCCACTCTTGGCCAGTTGGTCAGCGACGCGTACATCGACAACATCGAGATTGGCTACGTCGATAAGTCCTCATCCGATCAGGTTTGCGCGGATATTTCAGTCCGTGTTGAAGTGGACGTAGACAGGAACGATCCAACCGTCAACAAGACGTATTTGTAAAGGAGCATCATGGCAGCCATCGCACCCACTGTTACCGTAACGCCGGCACAGTCCAGCATTGTCAACACGCAAACGCTGCAGGTCACCATCGCCGTCGCGGGCTCTGGGGCAACCCCCGCCGGCACGGTGCAGCTTGCGTCCAGCAGCTACACGTCGAGCGCCGTGACGCTGGCCAGTGGCGTCGCTACCGTCACGCTGCCTGCGGGCGTTCTGGCAACGGGCTCGGCCACGCTCACGGCCACCTACACACCGGATACGGCCAGCACGGCCGCTTACACCACGGCCACCGGAACGGCTACCGTTACGGTCTCAGTGGTGAGCGTTTCGCTTCCGCAGAAGCTGCAGGGCTACAAGGCGCAGCTCGCCTACAACCCCGGCTCAGGCAACGTGCTGATCGCGGGCCTCAAAGATGTGGATGGCGGTTTTACCGTCGAGGAGCTCGACGCCACTGACCACTCGAACAACGGATGGAAGTCGCGCTTGGCTGGCCTGAACGATTTTTCGGGATCGGCCACGCTAGACTTTATCGCGGGCGACACCTCGCAGCAGTATCTGCTCAATGCGGTGCTCAACCATACCGCGCTGACGTTGACGCTATATCCTGTGGTGTCAGCCGGTTCGACGGTGCAAAGCTTTGTCGGCTCGGCCATCATCACCGACTGGAAGTGGAACGGGAAAACGACCGACCTTCAGGGCGTGCAGATCACGCTGAAGGGCAACGGCCCGTTCTCGGTGGTCGCACAATAAGTTTTCACGACGTGCGCGTTTTGTGCGTTGCGAGGCAGGGCCAGCCTTTGGAGAGGGGCTGGCCCTCTTTTTATCAGCAAACAAGGAGTGGACCGCATGGCCTCAGTAAGCATTCTCAAAAAGCCGATCTACGTGGACTTTGACCGGCGTCGGCAGATCGTTTTCAACCTCAACACGGAAATCCTGATCCGACAACAGGGCGCGGGCGAAAGCTCGCTTTGGAGCACCATCGGCGAGCGCGAGAACCCGAAGACGGGCGCGGTGGAACGCATGCTCGATGTGAACCTGGAAAACCTGCGCCTGTACCTGTGGGCCACGCTGCAACCGGATGCGGCCAGCCATGACGAACAGCTCACGCTTGAGGACGTAGGCGCGCTGCTCACGCGCCGCAAGTGGGTTACGCGTGCCGTGCTGGCCATTACCGAGGCGCTCAGCCAGTACTACGGAGACGACCCGGCGGGGGAAACAAACGCCCCAGCCGTAAGCGCGTAACGCGGGGGCGCTCGTCGCGCAAAAAACTCTGGACGTGGGAAGACGCCTTCCGCGTGGTCTGCGGCGAAATCGGCCTTGCGCCCTCGGAGTTCTACAGCCTGCTCTACAGTGAACTGCTGCTGCTGCTGGAAGGCCACCGCGACCGCGCCAGGCGCGAGCTGCGCCAACGCCAAGAGAATACCGCTTGGGCGCTGAGCTGGTTGCTGGCACCGTATCACAAAGAGGGCACGGAGCCGATCAGCATGGACCAGATTTTAGGGCGTAAGCCGCGGCGAAAGGTGCGCCGGTTCGCGACCATGGAAGAGTCTGCCCAAGCATGGTTCGAGGCCTACAACAAAGCAAAGGAGTCCAACAATGGCAAGTAAAGGCGTGATCGTTGTCGTTTCCGGCCAGGATGATACCGGCAAGCTTTTTGCTGCAATTGACCAGCATATGAGCGAGATGCGCACTAAAGCAGAGGAAACGTCCAGTTCGCTCGGAAAAATGGGAAATTTCCTTTTGCATGGAATTGCCATTGCGGGAATCTATAAGACTGCTGAAGATTTTAAACACCTTGCGGAATCAGCCGTGGAAACAGGTGTAAGCCTTGGCCACCTCTCACAGCAGACAGGCGTCTCGGTCCAAAATTTATCAGTCTTACGCTATGCCTCGCAGCAAACTGGCATTGAATTTGAAACCCTGACGAAAGGTTTTAAAAAACTATCTACCGGGATCAATAAGTGGGAGAACGGATCAAAGGAAGCCGGGAAAACCTTCACGGCTTTGAAGATTTCTCAAAGCGATCTGAAAGATACTGGCGGAGATATGTATAAAATTCTCGGCTTGGTTGCAGATCGGTTTAAGAATATGCCGGATGGAATCAATAAAAACGCCGCAGCGACGCAGCTTTTTGGCCGTGCTGGCCAGCAACTGATTCCAGTGCTGAATGAGGGCGCAGAGGGAATCGAGAAGTACAAAGCGGAGGCGCAGAGTCTTGGTCTTATTCTTGACGCAAAGGGCGTCAAGAAAATGGAGGATCTGCATAAGGCGTCAGTAGAGGCGAAAGGCGCGATGGAAGGACTTGCGCTCAGCTTGGCCGGAACACTAGCACCAGCCTTCCAAACTGCAGCACTTGGTGCGTCTACGCTGCTTGAAAAATTACATCAACTCACATTGGGCGCAGCAGGACAGGACGTACCTGCGTTCGCATGGATGACGCGTGCAGACCAAGTACATCGTGCGGCTGAGATGATGAAGTCGATCCCCGACGAACTTGCCGGCGCGAGCAATCCAAGTGCTCTTGCGGGCGACGCCGCAAGCAAAAAAAAGAAACTTGAAGACGATTTATCGCAACTCGAAGAGCATTACAAAAAGAAGCAAATTTCGGATAGTGCCTATCTGAAGCAAAAAACGCAGATACAAAACCAGTGGAATCACATGGACCTACGGCAAAATCAATCTTATTTTTCTGCGTTAGAAGACCAAGTGGCGCGGGCACAGCAGCAGGTCGAGAAAGACCAGGCGTCGCATCTGGAAGCGTCGATGGACACCTTCGATATACAGAAAAAGCACAAAGACCAGCTTGCAGCGTTGATGGAGCAAGAGCGCACCACGATGGACCGCATTGATACTGCGAAAGGTAAAGTCGCTGCGGCCAATCCTCCCAAAAGCGGATTAGACTTCCACCTAAGCGACGAGGAAAAGAACAAAATTGAAGAGGCGCGTCATCAACTTGCAGAAGCAAATCGCAAATTAGCAGACGAAGCCGCGAAAGTGGAGGAAGCACGTCAGAAACAGGTCAACGAAGGAGCATTGGCCGTGCTGGAAGGCGCGCATAAACTCATGCTGATTTCAGATGCTCAGTACTATGCGCAGAAAAAAGTCCTCACTGAAAGCAGTTTTGCTGCGGAGCGAACAGCCATTGAAAAGCAGGTGGCAGATGCCAAGCGGCAATATGCGACGTTAGAGCACCAACCGGCTGCGACGACTGCTGACCAAATCGAAAAACAGGCAAGGCTCACGACATTACGCGCTTCCGAATTGCAACTCGAAGAAAAGATTCTTGATCTGCAGGGCAAGCAAAAGGCCAGTGAGATAGACATTCAGACTGCCATTGATGAGTCAATCAAGGCGCGCGCCAAGAGTATCCTGCAAATGGAGTCCGAACTTGAAGAGGCAAGTAAAAGTTCAGGCGCGGGCAGCGCGCTGGCGCTCCAACGCAACAATGCAGGGCAGCAGCGGCAGGATCTGCAAAACGGCGGCGCTACACCGCAGCAGTTGGTTGAGTTCGATGCGCTGCAGAAGATCAAGGAACAGCAGATTCAGGTGACCGCGCTTGATCGGCAGCGCGAAGCGATTGCGCTCGAAGCTGGTATCCAACAGAATCGCATTGATCAGGACGAGCTGTCTCGTTCCATATCGAAGGAAGAGGCCCAGAAGCGTCGTGCACAAGCGCAGGAACAGGAACTCTCAAAGCTGCGCGAATTATCCAATGCCTACGCGCAGTACGGTGAGGCAGGTAAAAAAGCCGCAGCTGACGTACAGCAGGAAATGACCACCACGATGCGGAGCATCCAGAGCGAGGCCAACTACGCCGTGCAGGACACAGCCGAGAAGTTTGCCCACGGAATTTTTGATCCGCTCTTTCAGATGTCGGGAGACTGGAAGCGCACCTGGCAAGCCATGTCGCAAAATATGATGCGTGACACTGGCAGCATGCTTGAAAAGCAGATGTTCAAAACGATGTTCGGCCCGATCGATCCTCGCATGGGGACGGCAGGCGGCAACCCGGGGTCGCTGATTACTGCAATGCCGACTGGTAGCGGGCACAACGGAATATCGTCCGGTGCGGAGAAAGTTGTTGGTTCTATTCTTGGTCTGTTCGGCAAGAAAAGAGGTAACGCCACCACCTCGAATGGAGGGCTGGGAGCGGGTGCAGGTACCGTGGCCACAGACGCGGCGAGCTTGATGCAGATGGGCAAATCTGGGAGTGATGGCGGTGGTGTACAGGTCACGCTGATCAACCAGGGCCAGCCAATGCAGGTATCACAAACTTCTCAATCCAGTGACGGCGGAGAGCAGCATGTAGTGCAGATCGTGCTCAAACAGCTCGAAAACAATGGGCCAATAGCCCAAGGCATTCAAGGGATGATGGGAGGACTTTAAAAAACATACGTACAATCGCCAAGGTGCAGTATGGTCTTTGCGGGATATGCGTGTTTGTATGCATTTTTCGGACGTTCAAAATAGACGACTCCGACGAGTCGGCCTTCTTGCATCAGAGTAGTGTGCCGGAGGGCCGATCCTGTTCCCGCTTGATATGTTTTGTTCAATGCATCTTGCCGAGCGTTTTGCTCAGCATCTTGCAGGCTCGTGGAATAAGTGATGGCCTGACTTCCATTGGCATCTGTGACAAAGGCCTTTTGATCTCCATTGATGGCTCGATCTGCGAACGAGAACAGAGAGTTCATCAGAGTATCATGGCGCAGTTTGTTGGCTAAAGCTTGATCGGGATTTGCCACTGGGACGACGATTCCATCGGTCAAGTACGCCGTAAAGAATTCCGGAGCCACATCGACATTCTGGCTTGTGTGATTGATAACGCCAACCCATTGGAAAAATAGATTTTTGCTAAGGTCATGTACTGCCGATGCGACTATGGAGACGCCATTATTTTTTATGATCGTGAAACGTTCTCCATGTTGCCAAACCTCTGAGCACGTCGCGGCATTTTTATCCACCAAAGCGCAATCAATGATAGAGCATATTGCATTGTTATTCTGTATTTCGTTCTTTTCTGTTGTGGTGCAATCAATGGTTTTCTGTCCATAGCTGATGCCTTTCAGCAGAGAAAGACTAACCACTACCGCTCCGACAAACCGACGCATATTAATCTCCAAAAGTTGTGCTAATTATACTATCATCCCTTAATCTTTAGGCAACGCACCATGGCTTTGTTCAATACTGATTATGCGGTCTCGTCGAAAGCTCTTGAATTTTCCGTTTTCAAAAGCGCCGAGATACTCATTTCCGTTTGCATGAATTCCCTTGAAGTGTTTAACCGCAACACGTCTTTTGCTATATTCCCCATATCTATCAGCATATTGGATATTGTGCCAAAGCGGCGGGTCTTGAGTGTCTTCCCATGCAATTTGCGCATGCGAAAATCCCTTGTTTTCCGACGGGGATTCTAAAGCCTGGCCTGAACCTGTTTTCGATGCTTCACGAATCACCTTTTGCAGCGTGTCATCATCAACGTTGTTATACGTGACAGATTTCCCATCGCGAACCAGTACAACCTTCACACCGTTGCGCTTTGAGGGGACTTCTTGAGTGGATCTGTACCCCTTATAAACTAGCCAAACGGCAATCGCAATAAGGATGACGTAGTAGACCATTGATTCCGCCTTGTATTTGGTATAGTGCTCACATTCTATGCCTTTATCTTCAGTCCGCGTAGCATGATTTGCTTCCACGTTTCATCCCAAAGTTCCGGGAATGCCGCGCGCACAGCCTCTTCCACGTCTTTCTGCATGTCCAGCCGGGGCTTGATGTGTCCCTCGGGGACCAACAGATAAAACGGGTATGCGTCGCGATCTGTCCAGTAGCGGCCCATGATCGCCTTGCGGCCGTCGGGCATTTCCTGAAGAAAGAAGACGAACCCCTGCACGACTTTCTGGTTGCGTAGGGCGATCTGCCCAGTCTTGCGTTTGATGTCCGTAAACCGGCCACCGACCGCGCCCAGCAGGTTGCGTGGCCGCAGCTCGGCCGGAATGATGCCGGGGGCCAGTTGGCGCAGGTACTTGGTGGGAATCGCCAGGTACTGCCGGCCAGCGTGGGGAACCTTTTCGCCGCCCTCTTCTTGCGCAATAAGATAGTCCGGCGCGCCCGTGCTGCGGTTGGCCGTATCGGTATGCACGTCGGCCTCAATGTGGTCTGAGTCCTTTTCGGCAGGCTTGATGCGGATGCCCTGGCGCGTGAAGTTGTTGCGCAGGGTGAATTTTCCGCCAAGATTCTCTTGCACTTTGGCTTGGCCTGCTTTGGCGCATCCGGTTAAGGTTTTGGCCATAGCAAAGGGAATCTGGCGTTTTTGCAGATCGGCTAGGCCCGCCATCGCCTCGGAAACATCCACACTCACTTTAATGTCCATGCCTACAGCGTGCCATAGTAGCGCAGATTCCCGCGCTCGCGGCACGCTGAAGGCATGAGCTACGTCCTCATTTTTCCGTCGTTGTCGCGCGCGCCGTCGATGGACTCCTCAAAGACCATCGAAGATGACACGATCCGCGACGAGATGGAGAGCGGCTACGTGGCCACGCGGCCGCGCTTTACGCGCGCGCGGCGCACGTGGAAGTTGAACGTCCGCAACCTGCTGGCCGAAGATGTGCGCGCCATCGACGCTTTTGCCATGGGCGCTGCGGCGCGCGGAGGCAACAAGTTTCTGTTTCCGAATCTGCTGTCAAACGGGAGCTTTGAGCTTCCGGCTACGCTATCCACCGAACTGGTCTCGGGTTGGAGCATCGCCGCGACGGCGGCGCAGGCGGCCATTTCCGCCTCATCTGCATCTGTGGAGGATGGATCGCTCGCGCTGGCGTTTACGACGACGGCAAGCACCCTTGCAGCCTCGGCAACAGCTACTGCCTCGGTGGTGTGTTCGCCTGCAATCGCGTGCAAGCCGGGCGAGGTGTACGCCTTTGCTGGATCGGTCAAAGCGGTACAGGGGAATCTGTCGAGCGGCGTGCTTGGCACTGCGGTAGTTGCCACCTTCTATAGCTCCGAGGGGGGCACGGTTACCACGCAAAGCTCTTCCGTGGCGCTGGCCAGTGGCTGGCAGCAATTTGGGTGCCAGTTCACAGTGCCATCCGGCGCGGTATCCCTGTCGATCAGGCTCACAACCACGCTGACCAACGCAACCTCGGCAGCTATCACGCTGGACAGTTCGGCCTCAATCACCTGGGATGCCGTAGGGTGTGCGCTGCTGACGCCGCTCACGGGCTATGGCCGCATGGTGGGCAGCCAGCCGCTCGGCTGCTTTGTGCGCTTCTCGAAGTTGCCGGAGATCTCTGATATTGGCTTCGGCGGCGGCGTAAAGCGCTACGGCGCCAGCATTGAACTCACGGAGGTGTAGATGAGCACCGGATACAGTCCCATGGCCGTGCTCTCGATTGCGGCCAACCAGGACAAGTCGAAGCTGGCCTCGGGCGATGCGTGGCTTCTGCTGCTCGATCTGGTCTACGACGGCACGCATGTGCGTCTGGCGCGCAACGTGGATGCGATCCAATTCGACTCAGGCGATGGCAACGGCGTGCAGACCTATCAGCCGTTCAATTTCGAGCTCACCATTGAAGAGAGTTCTTCGGCGCAGTTGCCCACGGTCATCATCCGTGCGTCGAACGTGATGCGCATCCTACAGGGCTACATCGAACAATACGGAGGCCTGGCAGGCGCAACGGCCAACCTATACGTCTACAACACGGCGCACCCGGCTGGCGAGCCCGATCTGGCCTACTCCTGCACGGTGATGAAGACGGACTGCACGGCGACCATCGTATCGCTGTCGTGCTCGGCCCCGTCGCCGATGCGCACGCTGTTTCCCAAGTACCTGTACCGTGCCAATTTCTGCATGTATGTGAGCAACTACAAGGGCAAACAGTGCGGATATACCGGTACCATCACCAACTGCGACGGCACCTATGACGGAACTAACGGCTGTGTTGTGCATAGCAATGCGCAGCGTTTTGGCGCTTTCCCCGGCATCGGGACCAACGGCATCGCCATCGCGTCGCAGTTGTAATGGCGGCGCTGGCACGAAGGCAGTGGAGGATTTGCAATGAAAGATCAACCTCTGGAAGTTTCTATTGTGGAAGATGAGCTGGTAATCCGCATCGGAATCGACGTTGTCGCATTTGCAGCCAACGAGAGCGATGATTTCAAACCATACAACCCCGACGCCGAGGATTGGGTGCAGAAGTTCAAAGTGAAAGATGCGCTGGAGTTTTCCAAAGACATTAAGCGAGCGATGCTGGCTGAAGGTGAGGATGGCAGCTCTCATCTGTCTCGCTTCCTCGACAAAATGAACGTGGCCGCGCTAAATGATAGATCGACGGGAGTCGAGTATCTCGAAGATCAATAGTGCCGTAGTGATGACCAAAACCCTTCCATGCTCGCTTTGGCTGGATCTGCTCGGCAAGCCATATCGTGCCGGTGGGCGCGGGCCTGACGCCTACGACTGCGTCGGGCTCATGCTGGAGCTTGAGCGGCGGCTTGGTCGCACCTTGCCGCCGTGGGGCAGCCATGGCCGCAATCTAGCGGCCGCGCTGGCCTACTGGGAGCCGGTAGACGATCCGGCACCCGGCGACGGCATCCTGCTAGAGTCCGACGACACGCCGTGGCATATTGGCGTGGTCTGCGCGGAAGGGTGGATGCTGCACGCGCATGCATCGTGCGGAGTCGTAAAGGAGCGCTATAACGCCTGGCCATGGCAAAACCGTATTAGAGGGTTTTATCGTGCCAGAAGAAACGACCAGCCAGCTCGCTCTTGAGAGCGTCTCAATTATCTCGGTGCCCGAGTCGCGCAACGTCTACGAGCGCGACGAGCTTGCGCTGCGCAGCATTCGCATCATAGAAATCCTCAACCCTTTTCGGCCCGGCGAATGCGAAACCCGCGAAGTCTCTGCCCTCGACAATGAAAGCCTTGGAGCGGTTGTGGCGCGCGCGGACCGCGATGTGGAGCGGTTTGATGCCAGCATCAACGGCGAGCGCATCGCTGCCGAGGATGTGTGGCGCACTGTCGTGCATCCAGGTGATGAGGTCGTGCTGTTTCCGTGCGCAGGCCATGGCGGCCTGAAGTCAATCGGCATGATGATGATGGCGCTGACGGTGGGTCTCGTGTCATGGGGCATCGGCCTATATGTTGGCATCTCGTTTCTAGGCATGTCGTATACGGCAGCGTCGATACTCGGCTCTGCGATTGGCATGGCTGGTAATATGCTGATTTCCTGGGCGCTATCCGCTGGGCAGCCATCCGCGCCGGCGTGGAGCTTGACCTATGACCCGACCGGTCCGAAGGGCTTGGCGCAGCCTGGAACGCCCGTGCCGAAGGCCTACGGCGCCATGGGGTGGTGTGGAAACATTATTTCCAGTTTTGTCGATTTCGACGGCTCGAAGGCGTACATCTACGCCCTAGCTTGCTACGGGTTTGGCAAAGCGACCAGCATCACCGACATCAAGCTCAACAGCAAGTCGATTTCCGATTACCAGAACACCACCTATCAGGTGCGCTATGGCACCAACGACCAGACGCCAATTGACGGCTTTAATCGCACGGTGAATGGCTATCCGCAGGAAACGGAGCTCAAGGTCTCGAATGGTGCCGTTACCGTTGTCGGCACGGGCACCGAGATTCAAGGCCTGCAGATCACCATCAAGTTCCCTGATGGCCTTTACCGCATCACCAACGACGGAAACTATGTGCCACTCAAGTGCATTTACACCATTCAGATCGCAGAGCACGGATCGAGCACTTGGACCGAGCCGCTGTTTCCCTACACAACTAAAAGCATTGCCACCACGCACAGCGACGGCTCAGAGACGTGGCCAACGTGGGTTGTAGTGCCCACGGATCGCTTTGCGGGCAGCGGCCTTGTTTACGCCTACAACAATGACAGCCACACAGCCGGAGATGCATGGTCGTCGACGATGGACGTGAAGACGGTGGCCATTGATGGCTCTACCTCGACAACCTCGTCTACCTTCCAAGGCAGTTGGCAGCTTTGCGATTCGGCGCAAGAGCAGGTCGAGGTCACAGCGTGGCAGCAGGGCTATCGCGTCATCAACAGCTTTTCGCTGTCGGCATTTTTTGACACGGTTACAATCTACGGCCTCAGCAAAGCCCAGTGGGATGTGAAGGTCACCAAAATCGGCTACGCCTGGGACCAGGGCAGTGCGGGTGACACGGTCTATGCAGATCCCACCGACGCCAAGCACGTGTGCGACATCTGGCTCTGGAACATCAACGAGGTCGAGTTTTCCGACCTCGCCTATCCCAACATGATCCTGATCGGCGTGCAAGCGCTGGCGACATCGCAGATGAGCGGCAGCGATTTGCAGATCATGGCCACCATCACGCATCTGCTCGGCGAAGACACTACACTGCCGACGCAACTCGCAAGCTACGAGACTGACAACCCCGCCATTGTGGCCTATGACGTGCTGACCAACACGCTCTACGGCATGAGCATTGCCGCGACGAACATCGACATTCCAGCCTTCAAGGCCTGGGCTGATTTTTGCGATGAGACCGTCACCAACCAGGACGGAACCACGGTGCGCCGCTTCATTTTCGACGGCGTCTTTGACCAGAGCTCCGACGCATGGAAGACGCTGCAGACCATTGGCCGCATGAGCCGCGCCGCTGTGGTGCCCATCGGCACGCGCTACACCGTGGTGATTGACGGCCCGGCAGATCCTGTGCAGTTGTTTACCGTGGGCAACACCAAGCGTGACAGCTTCCGCGAGTCATGGCTTTCACTTGACGACCGGGCGACGCTGATCGAGTGCGACTTTGCCGATGCGGCGCGCAACTACCGCATGGATCTTCCGATCAGCGTAATGACATCCGAGGATCTGAACTCGGGCATCAATCCGAAGCCGACGCGCACCAAGCTGATCGGTTGCACAAGCCGCGACCAGGCGTGGCGGTGGGTCTATTACCAGTTGCTGAGCACCAAGCTCAGCCTGCGCACCATCCAGTTTGAGGCGGCCATTGAATCGTGCTGCTGCAGGCCAGGTTCCGTGATTGCCGTGCAGAATGACACTACACAGTGGGCTAGCGGCGGCCGCATCCAGTCTGGGTCCACAATCACCACGCTCAACATCGATCGCAACGACCTTACCTTTGCCGCCAGCGATGGATACGCGGTCAGCGTGCAGCACCCCTTGGTTCTGCGCGGCACGGCCACGGTGCAAACGATTGCCAGCTCCACGAAAACGGTCTCCATGACCGCCGCGCTGCCCTCGGGCCGCATTCTGAAAGCGGTCAGCGCAGACGGCACTGAGTACGTGGTGGAAGGCTACGGCGGCAGCACACTTGTGCTGTCCACCGCGCCGTCCTTCGTTGCCGGTACAGTGCTATCTCTCTACGACGTGAACATCATCGAGTCGCTGGATGTGGTGAGCTACACCGCCAACGACACTGGCGCGGTGCTTGGCGTGGCTGGAGACTTTGCCGCGGTGCCCACGGAAGATTGTGCCTGGGCCTACGGCCAATCGGCCGGAGCGCAACCGGCGAAGCTTTTCCGCGTCACCATCATGAAGCGGAGTGGCGATTTCAATTACACCATCAGCGGTCTTGAGTACTCGGCCACCGCCTACGAAGACGTGACGCCGAACTACGGCGAGGTGGTTGGCGTGCCAGACTCTTCGCCTTACATCACCGAGCTAACGTTGAGCGAGCAGTACGGCAACAGCACGGCAACCGGATCCACCACCACGTCGGTGATCGCTGTCGGCTGGAAGAACGGCAACACCGCCGTGGGCGCGCTGATTGAAATGCAGGCCAACGGCGGAAGCTGGACGACGGTCGGCAAGACTACCGGCCAAAGCTGCACGCTTACCGGCACGGTCGGAATCGAGTATACCGTGCGCGCCACCGGCTTTGACTGGGATGGAAACACGCTCGGAACCGCCGTGACCGCCACCATCACAGTGACGGCCTCGACGAATGCGCCTGACGATGTAACGAGCTTTACGGGCACACAGACCTCGAGCGGCGCCACGCTGACGTGGGATGCAGTCACGAGTGCGGATCACTATGAGCTGCGCTATAGCGAGCTCACAACGTTGGCTTGGGACACGGCCACGGTGCTCAGCGACACGCTAACCGGCACCACCTTCACTGAGACGACAATCCGCACCGGCACATACATGATTGTGGCCGTTGGGCCAACCACGTCAGGCAGCCTCGAAAGCACGGATTACGCCTCGCTGAGCATGTCTCCCGCGCCGCCTGTTGCGACAATCACGCAAAGCACAACCTCGTCGAGCAGTTCTACCTCTGGAAGTAGCGTCAACACCACAACCAGCGGCACCATCACGGTAAGCACGAAAGTGTATCTGACGATTACTTGGACGTGGAGCAGCAGCTTCCGCACCCCGACCGGCTTCCAGGTGGTGGCATTCACCGGCGACGACCCGACGAACACCACCAACTATCTTTTCGACATTGTCACGGTAGATGCTTCAGCGCGAAGCTACACGGCTGCGATCACGCCGGGGAGCAACATCACCGTAAACGCGGCAGTAAGGGCAAATTATGAGTAACTCGGCATGGACTGAAACCGGAAGCTCTATCACGGTGGGAGCAACCACCACCACAATTGACTCGACGGCCACATCGAGCACGGATTACCTCTCGAATGCCGACAAGCTCAGCCTGATGGCGGACTATACCGCCGAGTTGGCGACAAAGACCAGCCTTGACACCACGGCGGCCAGCCTGTCATGCAGCACTACGGCTTACGATGCGGCCGTCGCCGCCATCAACACGACGCTGGTCAACGCGGGCGCGCCGGCGACTTGGGCCACCACCTGGCCGGATGGCACGATCTTCGGCCCGGTGGTCGGCATCAAGACGTTGCTTGCGCAGGACTGGGCGACGGTGGCCACCACGCGGACGGCGTTGCAATCAGCCATCTCGGCAGCCAATGCCGCGGCGGCGCAGTCTGCTGCGGTAGCTTCGGCCGCGACCGATGCCGCGACGAAAATGAATGCCGCCATCGCGCAAGCGCAGACCGATGCGACCACGGCACAGGCCAATGCGATTGCCGCGGCCAATACAGCGGCCAGCACGGCCCAAGCCTCCGCCATTGCTACAGCGGCAGCCTCGGCGGCGTCTGATTCGATCATCCCGAATGGTGGATTTACAACGGGAGATTTAACGGGGTGGGTCACCAACGACGGCGGTGCGATCAGCAGAACGCTCAGCAGCTCGGGCCTAGTAGCTCCCACGGGAGGCGGGGTAGTCACCCACTCGTTTCAGGTCACTCCAGGACGCAAGTACAAACTGATTTTCTGGTGCTATGGTGCTTCTGGAAACAGTGGCGTTTACCACCGCGTTTTTTATGGGCCGACGCAATATGCCAATCTATCTGACCTCATCTCAGGGTCCGCGTCCGGCTACACTGACCTAATGGCGTTCGGCTCGGTTGCATCATCGGCAACATATTATTCTTACGACTGGACTCCGGCGAGTGGCGTGAACTACGCAAGCCTTGCCGTGTACTCGGTCTTCGATTCAGCGATCACGATTCTCGGTGTGTTTGCTGTGCCATATGTGCAAGCGGACTATATCGACGCCGGAGCAGTAACGGCCAAAGCGTTGGCGGCGGATGCAGTCACAGCCAACAGCATTGCTGCGGACGCAGTCACGGCCACTGCATTGGCGGCGGGATCAGTTACAACCACTGCATTGGCGGCTGGCTCAGTGACCACTACGGCTCTAGCGGCGTCAGCAGTGACGGCCACGAATATCGAGGCGGGAGCTGTAATTGCATCAGCGCTCACCGTAGTCGATACAACAAATTTATGCAAGAACCCAACATGGGCAGACGGGCTCAGTTCGTGCTGGACGTATGATCTTGGCCCACTAGGCGGGGTGCTATCAGGATACGGAAAAACCGGCGGAACGGCCCTTGAAGTAAACCCATACCCAGCCTCGGCATATGAAATTAGAAATGCCAATCTAGTTCCCGTGGCTGTGGGCCAGACATACTACGCAGAGGTGTGGATTGCGCTTGCGGATGTAACAAGTGGCGCGATTTATGTACGGTTGAGTTATTACGATGGTGCAGGTGCAGAGATAGCCTACGCGGACGGGAATCATATCACGTCATCTTTTGCGACTAGTGGGTGGCATCTTAGCAGCGTATCAGCCGCCGCGCCCTCAAATGCCGTAAAAGTCCGTCTTGCTATTATTCCAGATTGCCTTGCGGGCTCTTATGCCTTAGTATCTGACTGCTTTTTACGCCGATTGAATGACGCATCGCTTAT
>Ga0255352_1000081_pt1 | contig 48876 bp, 43 predicted proteins | sample HBST0metaG_FD_189939 | JGI IMG/M metagenome (GOLD analysis project Ga0255352, IMG submission 189939) | Peat soil microbial communities from Stordalen Mire, Sweden - H.B.S.T0 | ecosystem: Environmental > Terrestrial > Soil > Wetlands > Peat | place: Sweden: Norrbotten County, Stordalen Mire...
CTTCACCAGATCGCGCACCGCTGAATCGTAGCCGGAGATCATGCTGCCGACAAAGCTCGGCGAATGGATCGGCACCAGATAGACCTCGCGGTCCGGGTACTTCTCCTTGAGCAGGCCGGCATTCAGCTTGACGATCAGTCCATCAATGTCGTCGCCGATCACCTCCGTCGAACAGGTGGTGATGATGGGAACGACCTTCACATGCGGATAGCGCATCAGCAGCACATCCACGGCCTCTTCCGCGCGCTTGAGACCGCCGAAGACCGCAGCTTCCTCGTGGATCGAGGAGGAAGCCAGCTCAAAGCTTTCCTTGAAGTGCTGTGAAAAAATCAGCCGGACAAACATGACGCAGCCCTGGCCGCCGTGCACGATGGCGATGCAGTCCTTGATGCCAATGCTGGCAAACTGCGCGCCCGCCGGCTGGCAGGTAAAGATCGGATTGATAATCCCGGCTCGCTGCCGGGTCGTAATTTCGCACGCCATACGCTCTCCTTAGTAGTGCTCGTCGGTGAGTTCTTTATTGAGCGATCCAGTGATGGTCTGGTAGTCGATCTTCTCGCGCACCTTCTGCATCACCTCCGTGATCTCGGCATTGCTCAGTTCCTTGACCCACGGAAAATGCTTGCGATAGTTGCGCGCCAGCATCACGGCGTCCACCCAGTGGCAGCGATCGAGACGCTCGGTCGGCTCCTCATTCTCTTCGCAGAGAATCTCCTTGGTCTTGGTCAGGATCTCGCGATTCTGCCGTTCTCTATCCCACTTGCGCGAATGAAACTGCCACAAGCAGTTCTTCATAATGAAGTCGACGAGCTGATCGGCGCGCACATCGACACTTGTTTCTAGAGTCGCTTCCATCGCTGTTCCTCCTAGGCGATCTGCTGCACCTTGCTTTGCTTCAGGTAGGGATAATCCTTGGTCGTCTTGGCACGCAACGCGGGCGTGACATCGAATTGGCCAGTGTACTGGCGCAACTTCGGATCGTTGGCGACTTCGGGCGTGAGCTCCGTATCCGAGAGCATACGACGCGTCTCAAAGTTCTTCGTCATATCGATCTCGTCCTTGCTGATGTCAACCATCGCGAGCTGATGCACGGGCGAGTTGATGGCGTTGTAGATGTCGCGCGCAAACCGCACCCAACCCTCGAAGCCCTTCCACGGTCCGTTGTGATAGCCGTGCGCATTCAGGTAAGGCACACGCACCTTTTTCGCGTATTCGCCCGGACGCTTGCCGGTGAAGATGCAATCAGGCTTCAGCTTGTAGAGCGCTTCCAGACTCTCCAACTCATTGGGATCGTCGATCGCGAGTGCGCCTTCTTCAGCGCGCGCGATGCCCTTTTCCATGTCGCCCTGATGGCCGAACTTGGTGTAGACCGAAACCACGTTGACGCCCATCTCCGCATGGATGGCATGGGCCCAGTGCCAGAGCTTTGAGCCGCCCGGCCACAGGCAAACACGCTTGCCCATGAGCCGCTCCTTGTACCAGTCGAGTTCCGGCTTCCAGCGCGCGGTCTCCTCGGCGATGATCTTCTCGGCGCGATCTTCGATGCCGAAGAAAAGGCCGACCTTGCGCAGCGAATCCGAGAGAGCCTCGAAGCCAAAGCCATCGATATCCAGACGCGGAATGCCGTATTTGACGCGCAGTTCGTTGCACAGATACTCCGACGAGCGCGCGCATTCGAGCACGTTCAGATGCGCCCTGTGCATACCGCGCAGGTCGTCGTAGGAACCGTTGCCGGTGAAGGTCGACAGCACCTGGATGCCCATGCGCTTGAAGTAATCCTGCATGACCTCCTGGTCGCCCTGAATGTTGTACTCGCCGACGTAGTTGATCACGTAGTCGCTGGTGATCTCCGGCTCGACGGTGCCCACCTTGTCATGGAACCAGGCGATGCAGATGGTATGGTGACCGCCCGACTGACTGGGACCGCGGAAGCCCGGCGAGTTGCAGACGAAGATGTCCACGCCCGGCAACTCCTCCATCACTTCCGATGCGACGGCACCGATGTCATCGCCGATCAGCGCCGAAGCACAGGTCTGGTAGATGGCCATGCGCTTGATGTTCGGAAAGGCCTTGAAAGCATCGAGGATGTTCTGCTTGAGCAGTTTCTCGGCGCCGAAGACGACATGCTTTTCCTTCATGTCGGTGGCGAAGGTGTACTTCAACTGGAAGTTGTCGTTGTCGCTAATGTAGCGCTTGGTCTGCCACGTATCGTAGGTGCATCCCACCGGACCGTGGCTCAGGTGAATCACATCCTTCATCGGCTGGCCGATGACGTGTTTGGCCCCGCAATAGGCGCATCCGCGCTCGGAGAGCGTGCCTGGAATCGTCGCCATGTAACCGAGCGGGAGCGCGTCATTGAGCCCTTCGCCCGGCCCCTTGAGCACGGCATGCTCTTTTCTGGAGGGAATACATTTGCTGCAATCGAACTCGTGATACGACATAGGTCTGTCTCCTCGTTGCCCATGCCGGCAACGTTGGTTGAATGTGCGGATGCGCGCCGCGGCGGGATTAGTCGCTCAGTCCGTACTTGACGACCATGGCTTCCAACTGGTCCATCGAGAGTGGCTTCGGGATCACGAAATTCTTGTTCTCGATGATCTTGCGTCCCAATTCGCTGTATTCGCGCGCCTGATTCTGCGTCTCGTCGTACTCGGTCACGGTCTTCTTGTTGAACTCGGCCTTCTGCACCATGTTGTCGCGCGGCACGAAGTGAATCATGTAAGTGCCGATGGAGGCCGTGAACTCTTCGATGAACTCCTGCTCGCGGTCCACCTTGCGGCTGTTACAGATGATGCCGCCAAGGCGCACGCCGGACTGCTTGGCATACTTCACCAGGCCCTTGCAGATGTTGTTGGCCGCATAAACAGCCATCATTTCGCCCGAGGCTACGATGTACACTTCCTGCGCCTTGCCTTCACGGATCGGCATGGCGAATCCGCCGCAGACCACGTCGCCGAGCACATCGAAGAAGACGAAGTCGAGATCGTCCGTGTAGGCCTTGTTGTTTTCCATCAGATCAATGGCGGTGATGACGCCACGGCCGGCACAACCAACGCCAGGCTCGGGGCCACCCGACTCCACGCACTGAATACCCTCGTAGCCGCGCTTGATGACCTTTTCGTTGGTGACCTTTTCCGCGCCCTGCTCCCGCAGCACATCCATCAAAGTCTCTTGCGGCTTGCCGCCGAGAATCAGGCGGGTTGAGTCGGCCTTCGGATCGCAGCCATGGATGAAAATCTTCTTGTGATGAAAGTGGGCCATGGCCGCTGCCGTATTCTGTGTCGTGGTCGATTTTCCGATGCCACCTTTGCCGTAAATTGCGATCTTCCTTGTCATCACTTCTCCTTGTATGCGGACCAGGTCCGCTTTATGCGTGTTTGCGTGGACTCCGTCTTCGTGGCGCGCGACGTTGGACATGACAGCCGCGGGTGAAGATGACTTACTCTATGCAACTGGCGCGCCATTCTTGGCGCAGACGCCTTCGAAGAGTAAGACAAAATGCTCAAAATAAGATCTAGGCCTTTGTTTTGTTGAAAATAAAAAAATACGTTTCTATACGAATGGAGATATGCTTTTCAATGCCGCGGCCCGTTTTGTCTTACACGCTCCTCGCCATTCCCAGCGCGGGGTTTCGATTTGTTCGCCGATGTACACTGGCGGGGCGAAATGTTCGGATCGGTTCATCTGCTATGTGCGCACGCGCAAGCATGAAAAAGCGCGCCGTCAAAGGCGCGCTTGTGGTGTATCCTCCCGCACGATGGGTTCATCAAGCCTGTCGCGCAACGCGAAAATCCTTGTAGTTGATGCCGTGCTCTTTCATGCGCAGCCCGAGAATGCGTCGCGTCAGACCAAGCATCTGCGCGGCCTCGCTCATGTTGCCGTCGCTGGCCTTCAGCGCATCGACGATCATCTCGTAGGCATAGGCCGTGATGCGCGACTCGAAGGTGCCGGTTTGCGCAACCTCGGGCGAGGCCGGCATTTGCAGCGAAGGTGGAAGATCGTAGCCGTGGATCACACCATCTTCGGCCAGAATGGTGGCGCGTTCGATGACGTTTTCAAGCTCGCGCACGTTGCCCGGCCAGTGATAGCTCATCAGCATGTTCAGTGCAGGCGTCGAGATGCGCTTGATGTCCTTGCCATTGCGCTTGGCATAGCGCTGCGTAAAATAGTCAGCCAGGGCGATGATGTCCGCGCCGCGTTCGCGCAGTGGCGGCAGCGTGAGGGGAAAAACATTCAGGCGGTAATAAAGATCCTCGCGGAATTCGCGCTTCGCGACCATCTCTTCGAGGTTGCGATTGGTGGCGGCCACGATGCGAATGTCCACATGAATCGGTTTGTTGGCGCCGACCCGCTCCAGCGTCTTTTCCTGCAAGACGCGCAACAGCTTGGCCTGCGCCGCCAGAGGCAGTTCGCCGATTTCGTCAAGAAAGATAGTGCCGCCGTCGGCATCCTCGAAGCGGCCCTTGCGCACGCCAGTCGCTCCGGTGAACGAACCTTTTTCATGTCCGAACAGTTCGCTCTCAATCAGATTTTCCGGCAGCGCCGCGCAGTTGAACTGCACGAAAGGCCCGCCCGCATTCAGTCCGGAATAGTGAATGGCGCTGGCCGCCAGCTCCTTGCCAACGCCGCTCTCGCCGAGAAGCAGCACCGTCGTCTTGGTCTTCGCGACCTTCTCGATCAACTTGTACACGGCCTGCATGGCCTTGCAGTTGCCAATGATGTTCGATGGCCGATAGCGATCCTTGAGCGCATCCTGCAAGCGTTGATTCTCGCTAAGCAGCGTGGCCCGGTCGAGGGTTTCTACCAGATAAAGCTCGACGGCCGGGGCCATCATCGCGGCGACAATGCCGATCATTTCCACGTCGAGGTTGAGCAAGATCTCGTTGCCGTACAGACGCTCTATGCTGATCGTTCCCAGAACCTTGTTGCCGCGCATGATGGGCACGCAGATGAAGGATAGATCGTCGTCCTGGTCGGTGTGCGTGCGGGTAAGGTTAAGGAACTCCTTATCGTCGCCGATGCGCGGCAGAACAATGGTTTTTCCCGTCTCTACCACCTTGCCGGTGATGCCTTCTCCAAACCGATAGACGCCGCGCGCTTCCTGCTCTTCGGTCAGCCCAAAGCTTTGATGGATGAAGGTTGTTCCCGAGTGGCGGTCGCACAGGCTCACCGTGCCGCGCACCACGTGCATCTGCTTTTCCATGATGCCCAGAAGAATTTGAACCGTGTCGGCCAGATCCGCGCTCTGCGTGAGCACCTGACTCATTTCATACAGCGAAGGCCATGCCTGAATGCGACACTCTCCCGCCAGACAGTTCCAATCGCTTTTTATGATGCTATCCATCGATATGCCTCGTTCCATAAGTGCCGGAGCAGATTGAGCGCATACGCCTCCGGCGATAAGGGCGCGCCTTGCGCATGATGCAACAATTCAGCCTTGCCAGACCGTATGAATCTGCCGAAATCGTTCCTGGTTGTTTCGGCATTACGCGGAAGCAGAGCGGCGAGGTCGTAAACAAAAAATGCTTTGGCTGTATCGATTAGAACAGCCAGAATGCGAATCGAACGAAATCTAAACAGCCTCGATGCAGGTTTGCATCGAGGAACACTTAGAGCAGAGCACGCCAAAAATGTGTAGATAAAAGGACCAGATGTGTGTAACGTAGCATGGAATATTTATCATGTCAAAAATATAGATTCGTAGGGTTGGAATCATATAGAGTCGTTCATAAAAAATCTATGTGCGCCGCGCAACGATGGCATTCTGGAGATTCAGCAGGCGACGCGCAGGGCAAGCGTGGCAGGCTGCACCGAGGATGCCTCGTGTTTTTTCAGTGCGTGATAGCAGCTTTTGAGCGCTTGCGACGAGAGCGGTTCCTTGCTGGTGCGATAGTGCTCTCGCACAAAGTCCAGAATCTGCCGGGCTTCGCTGCCTGCAAGTTCAATGCCCATCGCGTCGAAATACCAGAGCACGGCCGCGGTTCCCGAGTGTTTGCCGAGAACGATGTGGCGCTCGCGTCCGTAGGCGGCTGGATCTAGAAACTGATAATTCTGCGGATCGCGCAGCAGACCATTCACATGAATGCCGGACTCGTGCGTAAAAATCGCCTCTCCCACCACGGCCTTGCCCGCCGGGACCGGACGGCCCGCAGCCTCCGCCACCAGCGCGGAGAGTGATTGCAGCGCCTTGGCGTCAACGCGCGAAGGCTTCACACCGAACTGCCGCAGCGCGGCGACCACTTCTTCAAGCGGTGCGTTCCCGGCGCGTTCGCCCAGGCCGTTGACCGTGGTGCTGACGTGCGATGCGCCGCCGCGCACTGCGGCCAGAGAGTTCGCCGTGGCCATGCCGAGGTCGTTGTGTGCGTGAATCTCAAGATCAAGATCGGTGTGAACGCGCAGTGCGGAAAACCTTTCGAAGGTCGTGAAGGGGTCAAGCACGCCCAGCGTATCGGCGAAGCGAAAGCGCTTGGCGCCTGCCAGTTCGGCGACGTCAATCAGCCGCAACAAAAAATCCAGATCGGCGCGCGAACTGTCTTCGCCTCCCAGAAAAACCGTGAACCCCATCTCCCGTGCCCGGCGAATCATCAAGTCGCTTTGGCGCATGACCCAGGCGCGATCGCGGCCCAGCTTGTGCGTAATCTGCTGGTCCGAGGTGGAGATCGACAGGTTTACGGTCGTCACGCCCGTCTGTCGCGCGGCCTCCAGATCGCTCTCCTGCATGCGGCACCAGGCAATCATGCGCGGCTTCAGGCCAAGGCCTACCAGCGCGCGCATCTCTTCCTGCTCTTCGACGCCCATCGCCGGCGTGCCGATCTCAAGCTCAGGCACGCCCGCTTTATCCAGAGCTCGCGCAATGCGGATGCGCTCTTCCAGCAGGAAACAGACTCCGGGCGCCTGCTCGCCATCGCGCAATGTCGTGTCGTTCAGAACGATCTCGCCGAAATCTGTCATCCTCTGCCTCCTTCGTTTTTCTATGAGCAGCCCGCGCGCTCCTCGGCGGTGCCGCCGCTGCAATGGAATCCCTGCTTGGCCATAAAGCTCAGATCGCCGCCGGTGGCTATCGCCGTCAACGCCTGCTGCACGCTGCCATCGACGATGCCCACCGTCAGTCCGCAATGCGCCATCACCTTGCGCGGCATCACGCCCGCGCCGCTCACCAGCACACCGGCGCAGTCTTCCAGTTGGTCGGCGATGCGCAACCAGCGCGCCGCACCCTCGGCCTCATTGGCCACCGTGCGCACGTCGATCAGTTGCGCGCCACGCTCGGTCGCGCGATAGATGCGCAGCGTCTTGGCCTCGCCCAAGTGCTGGTTGATCGTGAGCCCATCCGTGCTGGCTACGGCGATGTAGGGCCGCGCCTCGGTCGTCGTCAGCGCCAGCGTCGGCGCTTGCGGCGCGCTCGCAATGCTTTGCAGCAGTTGCTGATGCTGCGGATTGTTTTCGCCGAGCATGCCTGCCGCATCGGCGCGGCAGCGCGTGCAGTGTGCCATCTGCGGCAGATATTTTTCCGCCAGCTTGCGCACGCCGTGCAGCGTCGCGCGATCCGGCTCCGGTAGCACGCCAAAGGGTGTACCCGTGGTCGGCAGCAGCGGCATGATGTTCAACACCGTGGCGCCCAACACCGCAACGGTCTGCGCCACCTGCGGGATGTGATCGTCGTTGATCCCCGGCGTGTAGATCGTGTTGATCTTGACCGCGAGTCCAGCCGCAGCCATCGCGCGGATGCCAGCCTGCTGCCGCTGCCACAACTCCGCGGCGGCCTCGATGCCGTGCGCACGCGAGCCGTCGATCTCGATCCACTGATAAAACTGCGCGCCAATCTCCGGCTCGACGGCATTCACCGTCAGCGTGATGTGCGAAAGTCCCAGCGCGACAAGGTCGTCGATATACGGCAACAGATTCAATCCATTTGTTGCAAGGCAGAGCGCCAGATGCGGAAACTCGGCCTTCACCATGCGCAGCGTTTCGAGCGTCTCCTGCGCGCAGGCCAGAGGATCGCCCGGTCCGGCAATGCCGACGACGCTCAGGTTCGGAACTTTTTGGGTGAACTGCCGCAGATACTCGATGGCCTGGCCCGGCTTCAATATTGCGCAGGTCACGCCCGGCCGGCTCTCGTTCACGCAGCTATATTTGCGATTGCAGTAGTTGCACTGCATGTTGCAGCGCGGCGCCACCGGCAGGTGAATGCGCGCATAGCTGTGCCGCGCCTCCTGATTGAAGCAAGGGTGGCGCAAGAACTTATCCTGCTCTGGTGCTGCCTTCGACTCGATGGACATTGCCTCACGCCTCCCTTGTTGGTGGATGGTTACAGAATCGCGGCCTCGCCTGCTTCGCCGGTGCGCACGCGCAGCGCATCGTCGATAGGGCAGATGAAGATCTTGCCGTCGCCGATCTGCCCGGTCTGGTTGATCGAAACGATGGCGTCCTTCACCTTGTTCGCTGCCTCGTCCGGCACAATCACCGACAGCAACCGCTTCGGCACATATTGCACGCCCAGGGTCCCCGCTCCGCTGTTGTTGACCGACACGCCGAGTTCTTCGGCAATGCCGCACTGGTTGCCGCGTCCCTTCACGGCGATGCCGGTCAGGCAGGTGTAGCCGAGCTTGACCAGCGCATCGCGTGTCGCGCTCACCTTCTTCGGGCGAATGATCGCGATGATCTCTTTCATATCGCCTCCTTAAAGTTCCGCAGCGCCGGTGCGCACCGTGTAGGCCGCATCGACCGGTGAAAGAAAGATCTTGCCATCGCCAAAGTTGCCCGTGTGCGCTTTGTCCTTGATGATGCCGACGGCCTCGTCGACCTTGGCGTCCTCGACCACCATCAGGATCAGCGTCTTCGGCAACTCGTCATAGTGCACCGTGCCCAGCGTGATGCCCTTCTGTTTACCGCGGCCAAAGACCTGCACCTGCGTCATCGAAACAAAGCCTGAGGCGGCCAGCGATTCGGCAATGCCCTCTGCGGCTTCGGGGCGCACAATCGCGCGGATCATTTTCATCGTCATTTCCTTTCCGTTCGAGGTCTAAAGCATTTTTCCAATTGGTGTAGAGCGAAAGCAGGATGCCAAGTGGCTTTTTCCTCAAGAAAAAGCCACCTTGCACGCCACTCAACACTGCACGCGTATTGGAAAAATGCTCTAAAGGCGTGGCGTGCACCGACCTGCGGCGTGCGTTGTGGAAATATCTTTTGTGCGCGGGCAAGACGGCTTCGGCGCGTTTGCTAGCAGTAGTGCAAGAGCTGTGCCAAACCTGTCATGCCGCTCGAACTTTATAGAGCAAAGCCGAGCACGCGCCCGGCAATGGCGCTGCAATGCGTTCTTATATTTAGATTTGCCCGCAAGAAAATATCGCACGCCCATCGGCTGAAGAGCCTTCAGAAAGAGCGCTGCCGCAGAAAGAAAATTTTCAGGAGAGGGGAAGTTGTACGGATCGGAACGATCGCCGCGAAATTGTTCGCCAACGTGCAATCGACACAGCCGGACAGAAGAAGGCAGCGCGAAAAATTAAATTTTTACCTGGTCGAAGTACGCGGCCACGTCCTGCCAGTTGTTGACGCGCATGTAGCCGGTGACGGTCATGTTGTGCGGCGCGGAGTAGAGCAGTCCCGTGCCCTCGAAGCAGGCCAGATTCGCCGGCAGATCGTCGATCAGATAGCTGGCGCGCAGAATGCGCTTGTCGCCGCAGAAAACGTAGTTGGTGGGCGGAATGAACGGGAAGTGCCGTTGCAACCAGCGATACTTCGGCCCAAGCGAGTTGGGCACGATCATCGCCTGGGTGGCGATGTAGAGGTCGAAACGCTGCGACAGCGTCTTGAGCACCGGCTGCGCGTCGGCCATCACCTCGAGGTCCTCGAAGAAGTCCTCGGCATCCAGGAAGGCGCGCAATTGCTGCTGGCGATCAAGCGGCGCCACCTCCCACAGACCTTTGCCGACCAAGTCCTCTGGGGTGACCTCATCATCGAAGGTCTCGTTGTAGCGGCGCAAAAATTCGGCGAGGGTGTCGGCCATCACCTCGTCCATGTCCACGCAGATTCGTCGCAGTTGTTTCTTTCTGGTCATCTCTCTGCGCAAGGGTAACAGGGCTGGGCCCATGAGCCGCTGTGATGGAGAGAACAGTGGCTCAGGTCGCGGCTATGCCGGTCGCGTACGGCGTACGGCGCGGCCCTGTCCGGGCGCCAGCGACGGCCGCTCTTCTTCGGCGGCGGGAGCCAGCACCGGGTCCCAGTAGAGAATGCGTCCGCAACTATCGCAATGCTCCGTCGCGCCCTCGCGCAACCGCAACCAAACCTGCAGACGAATGCCCATGCGGCAGCCGGGGCACTGCTGGTTTTCGGCGCGGACCAGCGCCAGCCCGCCGCGCTTGGATCCGATTCGGTCGAACTCCGCAAGCAGATCGGGATCGACCCGCGCACGCAGCGCCACGGCCTCGGCCTGCTGCGCTTTGACGCCGGCCAGATACTCCTGCTGGCGCGAGGCAATGCCTTTGCGGATCACCGCCAGATTCGCGGTTGCTTCCGTGACCTCGGCCTGTGCGGGTTGCAGCGCGGCCTCCTGCGCCTCGCTGCGTTCCAGGCTGGCGAAGGCCTCGTTGTCGAGCCGGTCGGCCTCGCTCGAAGCAAACTCGATCTCGTGTTCGAGGGCCGCGGCCTGCTCCGGCGTTTTCACCGTGTCGATCTGCACGCGCAGGCGCGCAGCCTTGTCGCGATGCGCGGCAATCGTCAGCTCCAGTTCGGCGCGAAGTTTTTCTTCCTTCGCCAAAAACCCGGTGGCCGCATCGACCTTCTGCTGCGCTGCCTTGAGAGTCCTATGGGCCTGGGCGAACTCTTCGGGAAGTTTTTGGAGCAGTTGTTCGAACCGTGCCCGTTCGAGCACCACCGCCTGCAATTTCGCCAAATGCTCTATTTGATCATCCATGGGTGCCTCAAAGTCTATGCCATCGAGCGGCCGGGATGGAAATGGGTTCTTCGGGATGGGGGAATCGACGACAAAGTCGTGGGCTGGGAAATTGCATTTGGATTTTCCAGAGATTGCTCCTCGATTTTCGGTTTTTATCGGGAGGGAGCAGGGGTATTTATGCCCCTGAAGAAGGCAGCAGACTTTTGCCTTCAGGCGCGGCAGTTCTTTTTGGGGGAGTGAAAGGCCCGTGGCTAAAGCCTTGTCACTTTCAGCGTGGTTTCAAGGGCATAAATGCCCTTGCTCCCTCCCTAAAAAGTGCGACAGCTTGATTCTGCCAAGAAGCTTGCCGAAAAAATCTCAAAGGCGATTTCCCTGCAGCCGTGGATGCCTTCTTTCTTCCAGGCAGGTGCGCGGCCCTACACTTGGTCTGTACAACGGTTTTGGTTTGGTCTGCGCCGCGCTCTGGCAGCAAACGCGGCGGCGGGCAAGAGGAGACAAGGATGTTTTCAGCGAAACACGGGCTCAAGGGAATCGGCGGCGGCATGGCGGCCCTGCTCCTTTGCGCCGGAGCGATGACCCTGGCGGCTCAATCCGCAAAACCCAGTCCACGCAACCGGGTTTCCATCGTCCCGCAGAACGCGCCGCAGACAACGACGGTGAGCAGCGACCGCGACTGGTGGAAGAACGCGGTCATCTACGAGATTTATCCGCGCAGCTTTCAAGACACCAACAACGACGGCATCGGCGATCTGAGCGGCATCATCCGTCGGCTCGATTACCTGCACGAGCTTGGCGTCGATGCCATCTGGCTGACGCCGATCTATCCCTCGCCCGAGGTCGACTTCGGCTACGACATCGCCGACTACCGCTCCATCGCCCCCAAATACGGCACGCTGGCCAGCTTTGACCGGCTGGTTGCCGAGGCGCGCAAACGGCATATCCGCGTGCTGATGGATATGGTGATGAACCACACCTCGGACAAGCATCCGTGGTTCGCCGAATCGCGCTCGTCGAAGGACAACCCCTTCCGCGACTGGTACATCTGGAAAGACGCCAAGGGCTTCACCAAGCACGGCGAGCCCATTCCGCCGAACAACTGGCAATCGCTGTTTGGCCACTCGGCCTGGCAGTGGGACGCCAAAACGCAGCAGTTCTACTATCACAAGTTTTATGCCGCGCAGCCCGACGTGAACTGGAACAATCCCAAGGTGCACGCGGCCTTCGCGGAGATCGTCAAGTTCTGGCTCGGGCGCGGCGTGGGCGGCTTCCGCTTCGACGCCATCACCACGCTTTACGAAGATCCGAGTCTGGCCGACGAGGGCGTCCTCAAGGACAAGAACGGCAAGCCGGTCATCAATGCCTACGGCGATCCGCAACTGGACGGCGCGAAGACCGACAACCAGCCGGGACTGCATGAAGTGGTCCACGAGATGCGTCTCGCCAGCGACAAATACAACAGGACGGCCTTTCCCGGTACGCGCGTGCTGATCGGCGAGACCTATCTGCCCAACGTGCAGGAGCTGGCGAAGATGTACGGCACCGCGGCGCGGCCCGAGTTCCACCTGCCGATGGATACGCAGGTGGGCATGATCAACAAGCTCGACGTAGCCGCCTTCCGCGCCCGGTTGAACGACGCCGAGACACAGCTCCACGGCAATCCTCCGCTGCTGTTCTTCGACAATCACGACAACCCGCGGATGGACCTGCGCTACGGCGACGGCGTGCACGACACCGAGATTCAGCGCGCGCTTTCGACCGTGCTCTTTGCCTCGCGCGGCGCGGCGCTGCTGTATTACGGCGACGAGATCGGCATGAAGACCACGCCGCCCACGCGCAAGGAAGAGGTGAAGGATCCGATTGGCCTTGTTGGTTGGCCGAAGGAGAAGGGCCGCGACGGCGAGCGCACGCCGATGCAGTGGGATGCGGGTGCCAACGCAGGATTTTCGCAGTCGACGCCCTGGTTGCCCGTGCCGGAATCGGCGGAGAGCATTAACGTGCAGGCCGAGCGCGGCGATCCTGATTCGCTGCTGAATTGGTACAAAAACCTGATCAAGATGAAGAAGACCCTGCCGGTCTTCGCGCGCGGAAACAATGTGATGCTCGACGCCGACAACGACAAGGTGCTGAGTTGGATGCGACAGGCTCCGGGTACGGCTCCGGTGGTGATCGCCGTCAACTTCACGACCGAACCGCAGACGGTGAATCTGACCGGCGCAACGCTGCGCCCCGTACATCCGCGCACGCTGCTGAAGAGCCCCGGCGGCATCGATCCGACCTCGCTCGACCGCGTCGAGCTAGCGCCCTTCGGCGTGTATATCGGCGAGCTGGATTAGCAGGGAACAGGGAACAGATCCATTTTGCGCGCTGAGCTGCGGGATGGATGCTTGAATCAAAAAACAACCGGCGCAAAGGACAAAATCCTCTGCGCCGGTTTTCCATTCCCTATTCCCTGTTCCCTAGTCCCTCAGTCCCTGTTCCCTAGCCCCGTCTACCGCTTCGCCCGTTCCTGCTTCAGGTATGCGAGCCAACCGTCGAAGCCAGCGCCGGTCTTCGACGAAGTCTCGAAGATTTCAATGCCGGGCCGAATCTCGCGAATATTTTTGAGCGCCTCGTCACGCTGGAACTCGCACGGCTCGGCAAGGTCCAGCTTGGTAATCACGGCTGCGTCGGCGGAGTTGAACATGGTGGGATATTTGAGCGGCTTATCCTCGCCCTCGGTCACGCTCAGCAGCGCCACGCGGATGCGTTCGCCCAGGTCGTAACTCGACGGGCAAACCAGATTGCCGACGTTTTCGATGAACAGATAATCGAGGCCCGCGAGTGGCCGCGCGGTCCACTCGTCGAGGTGCTTGCCGATCATCTCGGCATCCAGGTGACAGGTGCCGTGGGTGTTGATCTGCCGCACGGGCGCGCCGCTGGCGGCAAGGCGTTTGGCGTCGTTGTCGGTTTCAAGATCGCCGACCAGAGCCGCGGCCTTCGCTCCAGTGGTAGTCAACTCGCGCAGCGTGCGCTCCAGAAACGCCGTTTTTCCCGAGCCGGGGCTTGAAACCAGATTCAGCACCAGCACGCCTGCCTGGGTGTAGCGATCACGCAGCACATGCGCCAACTCATCGTTCTTCTTCAAAATTCCCTGCCGCAACTCCACAATTCGCGTCGTCATTTTTTGATCCTCACTCACTGGTTCAGGCATCCTTCTTCGCCGGTTCGTCCTTGCCGTCGTCGATCTCGATCGACTCAATCTCCATCTCGCGGCCATGCAGCAACTCGTTGACAGGCTCGTGGCAGAGGGGACATCGGAAGCTCTGCAGGCTTTCGAGCGTCACGTCGGCGTTGCAATGGTCGCAGCGCATCACGATGGGCACGGCGGCGACGACCAGTTCAGCCGATTCGAGGGGCGTGTCCTTCGTCGTCAACTCCCAACAGAAGCGCAGCGAGTCTTCGACGATGTCGGAGAGAGCGCCGAGGCGCAGGCTGACCTTCGTCACGGTCGCGCCGGGATAGGCTGCGACCGATTTGGCGACGGCCTCGACGATGCTGGTGCAAATGGATAGCTCGTGCATGACTCTTTCAGAATAGATGCCGGGGCGGGTGGGCGTCTTGTGGTTTCGGTGCTGAAGCCCCGGCATTCGCTCGCATTTTCCATGAGCCTGAAGACGCGGGTGGGGTGAAACGTGGAGGGATCAGGAGCTTTCAGGCTCCTGAACAGATCGCGGGAGAAAGAGGCTTTAGAGCATCTCTCCTGACGCTGTAAAGTGGCAAGAGTTTTGCCAAGTTGCCGCTCCCTGATGGTCGCGTCAACGACGCTGCATCGACTCGCTCTATACCTTCAGGAGAGACGCTTTAGCCCCGGAGACTTTCCGGAAGAATGCGCGGGACACGCGGGCTACGCAATATCGTGAATGTGCGGCGTTTTAGTGCGCGCCAGTTCCCAGGCCTTCACGTACTTCCAGTGAATGTAGGCCGAATGGTTAAGGTGTTGCAACAGGCCCGCGCAGCCGTCGAGAAAACCTCCGCGAACAAAATAGTTGTAAACGAAGGTCGCAGCGGGGTTGAGCACGGCCTGCGCAAGCAGCGCGGTCTGCGTGCGCGGAGCGCGGCCCTCGGCGACGAGCTGGCGGGCGGCGGCCGAGCTGTAGCGATTCATGTGTTCGATGTACTCGTCCAGGCTCGCGTAGCAATGGTGAATCAGATGGCCTTTGAGCTGGACCACGGGGAGCTGGGTCTCCATCGTCTCGTGAACGGCACGCTCGCGGAAACGCGCCGTGCCGCGCGGAAACAGGCGCAGCTTGGGGTCTGGCCAGTAGCCGCCATGACGCAGCGGCGCGCCCAAAAAGTGATTGAGTCTCGGAATCTTGTAGGCCGTTTGGAGAGGATTTTCCTGCGCGAGAAGCTGCTGGATTTCCGCGATCAGCGCAGGGCTGAGCTCCTCATCGGCGTCGAGCGAAAGAATCCAGTCGCCGGTGGTGCGGTCAATGGCGGCATTTTTCTGCGCGGCGAAACCACGCCAGGGTTCGGAGAAGAAGCGCGCTCCGGCAGCGCGGGCCATCTGCTCGGTCTCATCGGTCGAGCCGGAGTCGAGCACGACGATCTCCTCGGCCCAGCCAATGCTGGCCAGGGTGCGCGGCAGGTTGGCCGCTTCGTTCAACGTGATCAGGACGACGGAAAGACTCTGGGGCATCGAGGCCAGAATATACCGAAGTGGGGCCTGTACGGGAACCGGCGTGACGCGGGCGACGTAAGAGAGAATGTAATGTACGGCAGGGTGCGCAAGGAGGCGGAGGATGACCGGGACAAGCATTCCGAATGCAGAGGCAATCTTTTATCAGTACTACGAGGCCACGCGGCGCGACGAGGTGGTGGGCATTTTGCTGGCGCTGTTTCTGGGCGGCTTCGGGGCGCACCGGTTCTATCTGCGGCAGACGGGACGGGGCGTGCTCTACCTTCTGTTCTGCTGGACGGGAATTCCCTCGCTGATCGGGCTGATCGAGTGCTTTCTGATGCCGGGCCGGGTGCGAGAGTTCAACGCGCTGCAGGCGGCGACCCTTGCCGCCTCGCTCGGGCTGGCCGCACCGCCCTGGAACTATCCGGCGAGAGTCTACGCGGAGGTGGCGGCGCTGCCCATCACGGAAGCGGTCTGCCCCCGCTGCGACAAGATCAATCCCCCCGAGGCAAAATTCTGCTCAAGCTGTGGTGCGGCACTTTAGAGCATTTTTCCAATACGCGTGCAGTGTTGAGTGGCGTGCAAGGTGGCTTTTTCTTGAGGAAAAAGCCACTTGGCATCCTGCTTTCGCTCTACACCAATTGGAAAAATGCTTTAGCGGGATTGCTCCGGGGCTGAAGCCCCTCGAAGAAACTGTCGGGGTTTCCTGGGCCTGAAGGCCCAGGCTCCCTCCGTGGCTTTTCCTTTTTCTGCGGCCAAGGCAAAATCCCGGGCAGCTCTGCGTGAGCGGTCCGGGATTTTTGCGCTTGCCGAAGGGCAAACTACATGTTGGCCTGGCCGGAGCGCATGGACTCGCTGAACTGCGGCTTGGTGAAGTTCAGCGCGGCGTCGCGGGCGGCTTCGAATTCGGCGGCGCGAGCCAGCAGAGCCGGCGTGGCGGCGGCAAACTCTCCATCAAGCTGGAGCAGATCGCCTGCGGCGGCGGCGGCGGCAGCCAATTCGGCAGGAGTCGCGTTCAAGTATTGCGCGTCGCGCGGGTCAGCGATCCAGACGGGCTGATTGGCCCCAAGCACTCCCGAAAGCCAGTAGACCTTGCACAACAAATAGTGCAAACGCGTCTCGACATCCGTGTCGGTGAAGACAAACGTCTTTTTCCAGTGGCTGTAGTAGCGCGTGGTCACCTGGACCGGCTGCAAGGTGCCGGACTTGATGAACTCGATCTGGCCGAGGTCAATGCCCTTGCGCAGCACATTGAGCACAAAGGACTCGGCATAGGGCTGCTCCATGGCCGGGAGGATGCCGGCAAAGGTCTGCGAAACGGCGGCGGCAATCTTGGCACGCAGCTCGTTCTTGCCGTCGGCCAGATGCACCTCGCCGTGGACGATGTAGGCGTCAGAACCGGAGTTGGCGCTGTGCAGTGGCCACTGGAAAGCCTCCAGAGAGAGGGGCAACCCGCCCAGAGTTACCACGCAGTCGGGGCGCGGATTGCGCAGACGCTTGGCGACGTCGGCCAGATGCGTCTCCAACTGTTCGACCAGCGGGCCGGCGTTCAGGTTGAAGCCACTGCTGAGGGTGAGCTTGAGGGTGGGCTCGGTCCGGCCGGGAAGCGCCAGGCAGAAGACCAACGTGGGATTGCCGCCGAGATCGAGACTCGGCTCGACGGAAGCAACGGTCAGGCCAGCCTTGGCGGCCGCCGCTTCGAGCGATGTTGCAAGAGAGGTTTTGCTGTCAGTTGTCATAGTGTTGGGGATCCTGGAAACGAAATCAATAGCACTTTAATTTTACGGGAGCCAGCCGCCGCAGGATGCTTCGGCAGGCTTGCCCGGGTACAATGAGGAACGTGCAAGCAGAAACGCCGTCTCCCATTATTCGTGCCGAAAACCTGACCAAGGTCTACACCAACGGCCACATCGAAGTCGCCGCCGTACGCAGCCTGTCGCTGTCCATCGAGAAGGGCGAGTTTGTGGCGATTGTTGGGCCTTCGGGCTCGGGAAAATCGACGCTGTTCTACCTGCTGGGTGGTCTGACCCAGGCTACCTCGGGCCGGATCGTGATCGACGGCGTGGACTTTGCCACGCTGAACGACGGAGAGCGGACGCGGCTGCGCAAGCACCGTATCGGCTTCATCTTTCAGAAGTTCAACCTGCTGTCGACCCTGTCGGCGATGGGCAATATTGAGGTCGCCTACAAGATCAGCGGCCGCAAGGAACCGCTGGATCATGCCTACCTGGATCACCTCAGCGAGTTGCTGTCGATTCAGGGACGGCTCAAGCACCGGCCCTCGGAGCTGAGTGGTGGCGAGCAGCAGCGCGTGGCGATTGCCCGCGCCCTGATCACCCGTCCGGCGATCGTGCTGGCCGACGAGCCGACGGGCAATCTGGATACGAAAAATTCCGACGCAGTTTTGCATATGCTGCTGCGTTCGAACCGCGAATTAGGGCAGACGACGCTGATGATTACGCACAATCCCGAGGCCGCCTCGGTTGCCAGCCGCATCCTGTATATGCGCGATGGCGAGATCATCCGCGAGGAACGCGGCTCCCGGGCAGACATGGAACTGCCGCGTTCGGCATCCGTTTGACCTGGAACCAGCCCCTATGTATACTCGAAATTGTTGCGGGAGTAGCTCAGTGGTAGAGCATCGCCTTGCCAAGGCGAGGGTCGCGAGTTCAAATCTCGTCTCCCGCTCCAAACCTTCTTCCGGTGCTGACCGGATACGATCATGAGGGTTTGAAGCGAATATCCCGAACGGGAGCAACCCTACCAAGGCGCGGTACCCAAGTGGTAAGGGAGAGGTCTGCAAAACCTTTATGCGCCGGTTCGATCCCGGCCCGCGCCTCCAAAATTCCAAACAACTTAGTGCAGATAACCGTCAGAGGCAAAAACGCCACTGTAGCGGAAATTTTTATTTAGGCATTTCATATATCTAAATATGCAACTCTTGGTATCTCACAAGGCGAGGATCAGGGTTTATAAATGCTGCCTCACCCTCGGCATCAATCAGACCCGCTATCTCAGCCCGGCTTCGTCGACGCATCCCTGCACCCTCTCCGTTCGCATTCATGTCTCAACTTCAACACAGATCAAAAGCCAATGAAAGAGTGCGGTTGTTCGGACGAACGCCACTCACCGATGTATTTTCCTGAAAAAACGGGTCATCTTTTAGCGCCTCTTTGTAGACACTTTTGACCGGTATGCCCCTTATGAATCTATTCCAAATGCAAAATATAGATTGCAATATAAAGAAAATAAATATGTTATATATTTTATTTGAAGCGAGTAGTTTATTCTTGACAATCTTCATTCCGAAACAGAAAATTATTGCGCTTTGAAAGCTAGAACTGCCGATGACGTGTAAGCGACGGTTCTTCGAAAAGCACTAACACTTCTGTTTGGAGGAAGAATGAGACGCAATTTGCAGCTTCATCCTGCAAAGACCATCCTGACGCATTCTTTAAGGCGGTTCGGAAAAGGTCTTCTTGCAGTTGCAATTTTTTTGAGTTGGACAACTCTAAATGCTGCGGCCCAAACAAGCAGTCAAGGCGCATTGGGAGGAACTGTAACCGACTCAAGTGGTGCCGTAATCCCCGGCGCTCAAGTCACGGTGACCGACGAAAACACAAAAGTACAGACGACACACACGAGTAATGACGTAGGCGCCTATAACTTCCCGGTTTTGCCCGTCGATTCCTACTCGGTATTGGTGACCAAGGATGGTTTTGCGGCCTACAAAACCAAGGGCATTGTGCTGCATCCTGCCACAACGGCAACGGTGAACGTGCAACTTCAGGCGGGCGATGTACAGACCGAGGTAGTGGTTACGGCAACGGCTGCGCAGGTGGAAGTGGCTACGCCGGAGATCTCGAGCGATGTATCAAGCGCACAGGTGGAAACGCTGCCGCTCAACGGTCGCAACTATCAGGCGTTGGCTGCGGTAATGCCAGGCGTGCAGAATACCAGCGCCGGAAGCTCACTCGGCACCGGTGGTCGTTCGACCTCCAACGTGGTTTCGGTGAACGGTTCGCTTTCCAGCACAACGGTCTATTACCTCGACGGTATCTGGAACGAGAACTCGGGCAACATGAGTCAGACGACGGTGATGCCCAACCCGGATTCGCTCGAAGAAGTACGCGTGCTGCAGAATGACTTCAGCGTGCGTTACGGCTTTATGGGCGCTTCGGTGGTTCTGCTGCAAACTAACTCGGGCAGCGACAAGTTCCACGTCAAGACGTGGGAATATTTGCGCAATGACGCAATGAATGCGCGCAATTACTTCAGCACCAACATTCCCACTCTCAAGCAGAATCTGTTCGGCTATAACATCGGCGGTCCGTTATTCATTCCGCACCTCTTTAATACGACCCGCGAGAAGACACATTTTTTCTGGAGTGAGCAGTGGGCCATCATTCACGCACAGAACCAACTGTATGGCTACACGCTGACCGATGCGCAGCGTGCCGGTCACTTTACTGAAAATCTGAAGAACCCGGCAACGAACACCAGCTTTCCTTATAACTCGACCGGCGGGTACTACGACCTGTCAGGCTATCTGAATTCAAGCGCCGTGGCTTATGCCAACGCGCTGTTTCCTGAGCCTAACTACTCTAAGTCTGGTTCGAGTTACAACTACTCCAACAACACGCCGCAGATTACCGACCAGCGGGACGACGAAATCAAGGTGGATCATTACATCACGCCCAAGCACCGTCTGACGGTCGAATTTCTTGACGAATATCAGGACTACCGTCTGAACTCGTTTAACAGCGCCAACAGCGGCGAAGTCTTTGGCGTAAATTGGGAAGAAGACTTTACGCACAACAAGCTCATGGGCGTTTCGTTGACCTCGACGCTGACCGACAACATCGTGAACTCGTTCAACGTTTCGTCGAACATCTACGACCTGGACTTGGACATCAAGGGCCTGACCGATGTGGGATCGCTCTCAGGCTTTACCTCTAACATGCCATATTCGGGCACGCTGTCAACGCGTATTCCGTTGGTAACTTTGTCGGGATCGAGCACTTCCTATTCCCCCGAAGGCATTCCGGCCGCACGTCCGCTGACGCATGCCGCCGATCTTGACAACCTGATTGCCGACGACTTGAGTTGGCAGCACGGCCACCATCTGTTCCAGGGCGGTCTACAGGTCATGTTCAACACCAAACGCCAGAACACGGGCACGGCTACCAACGGCCAGTGGACCTTCAACTCCAGCTACACAAAAAACACTGTTGGCACCACATCGTACTCGAATGCCATGGCCGACTTCCTGACCGGCTACGCCAATACCTTTGCGCAGGTCAGCGACGAACGCCGCATTCCGGTGCACGCCACGGTGATCTCGCCCTACCTCGAAGACCGCTTCCAGGTGGCGAAGAACGTGACAGTGACGGTGGGCATACGCGCGACGCATCTTCCTTTGCCTCATCCCACCGACGGGCAGGTATCACTGTTTTTGCCCAGCGCTTACGTTGCTTCGCAAGCGCCGACCATCAACACCTCTGGTGTGATTACTTCAACCGGCTATAACACCACAAACGGTTTGATCACCAATGCGGTGAACGGTGTTTCCAATAACTTTTTCAACAATCATAACTGGTATGTCGGGCCAAACGCGGGCTTTGCCTGGGATCTGCTGGGCAACGGAAAGTATTCATTGCGCGGCGGCTATGGCCTGAACTACTCCCGCATTTTCACGAATCAGGATTGCTCCTTCAACTGCGTCTCGAATCCTCCATATCTCACTTCGACGAACCTGACCACAGTGAACTTTGGCCAGGCAACAGCGAGTGGAACAGCGACCAAGACAATTCAGACGCTTTATAGCGCCGATTCCGACATTCAGGCCACACAGGTACACACCTTCAGTCTGAGTTTCCAGGCCGACCTGAGCCATAACTGGCTTGCTTCGGTGACTGGTGCCTCCAGCCAAGTGCGCCACCTGGTAGGCAGTTGGAACCTGAACCAACCGGAGCACTACGGCACCTACGAGTTCAATCCGGCCATCAATGCGGACACCAGCTACTCGACCTACTACTGGGCACCCTATCAGGGCTATGCGGCAATCACCACCTACAACACGCGGCAGAGCCAGAACTGGAATGCCTTTGAGGGTAGCCTGAAGCATCCGGTGACAAACTCGATCTTCTTCACCCTGGCCTACACCTGGTCGCACAACCTGTCGAACTACACCAACGCCACGACCTTCAACGTGGTCGATCCCTACAGCCCGTCAAAGTATCACGGCAATACGGCAGGACTCGATTTCCGTCACTCGGCTTCGGCTACGTTCATGTATAACCTGCCGTGGTTCAAGAACGGCAGTCGTTTGGAAAAGACCGTGCTGAGTGGTTGGCGTTACTCCGACATCACTACGTTGCGCTCGGGCACGGCGATCGATCCGACGATCAGCTACACGGGTTCGGGTTTGGCAACGCGTCCGAATCGCGTAGCAGGTCAAGCGCTGAAGGGACCCAAGAGTGCTTCCCAGTGGTTTAACACCAGCGCCTTCACCAAAGCCGACGCTGGCTACTACGGCAACTCTTCGCTGGGCCTGATCACGGGGCCAGGCATGGTCAGCTTCGATATGGCTCTCTACAAGGACTTCCCCATCGTGGGCAGCCACAAGGTAGAGTTCCGCGGCGAGTCATTCAACACCTTCAACCACACGAACTTCAACGGCATTGCTGCTGCGTATGGCAAGTCAACCTTTGGCCAAGTAACCAGTGCGCGCGATCCGCGTATCTTCGAGGTCGTGCTTCGCTACGAGTTCTAGCGCATTCTCAGAATGGGTGTAGACCGAAAGCATCCTGCAGAGTGGCTTTTCCTTTGGGAAAAAGCCACTCTGCATCCAGTCTTCGGTGTATAGCAATTGGAGAAATGCTCTAGCCTCTTTTGGTAAGGCGGAGTTTTATCCACCCATAAAGGGCTATTGGCTATCTTGCCATAGCCCTTTATGGGTTAATTTATTTTAGAGAATATAGCGCGACAGATCCTGATCCTTCACCACGTCGGCGACCATCTGCTTCACGTAGGCAGCGTCGATGGTAAAGACCTTCTCGGCAGACTTTTCCGGGTCAGTGGCTGCACGTTCTTCGTAAGGGAGAGGTGTCGAGGATTCGCTTTTGATGGCTTCGGCGAGCGCCGCCGCGGCCTCTTCGTTCGGAGCCTTGCGGGCCACGTCGGGAGCCAGGAAGCTAACGTCTTCGAGCACGCGCTCCATGATGGTGTGCAGGCGGCGCGCGCCGATGTTCTCTGTCATCTCGTTCACCTTGAAGGCAAACTCAGCCATCTCGCGCAGCGCGTCGGGTGAGAATTCGAGCTTGACACCTTCAGTCTCAAGCAATGCCGTGTACTGCTTGGTGAGCGAGGCCTTGGGCTCGGTGAGAATGCGAAGGAAGTCCTCAACGGTGAGCGACTGCAACTCGACACGAATCGGGAAGCGGCCCTGCAACTCGGGGATCAGGTCGCTTGGTTTGGAGACGTGGAAGGCTCCGGCGGCGATGAACAGGATGTGGTCGGTGCGCACCATGCCGTAGCGAGTGTTGATGGTGGTGCCTTCGACGATGGGCAGAATGTCGCGCTGCACGCCTTCGCGGCTGACGTCGGGGCCGTGGCTTTCGCGGCCCGCGATCTTGTCGATCTCGTCGAGGAAGATGATGCCGTTCGATTCGACGCGCTCGACAGCGGTGCGAGTCACCGCGTCCATGTCGATCAGCCGGCTCTCTTCTTCCTGCACGAAGTAATCGAAGGCGTCGGTGACCTTTTTCTTGCTCTTCTTCGAACTGTTGCCGAAGATGTTCGGCAGCATGTCGCGGAGGTTGCCTTCCATCTCATCGATGTTCTGGTTGGAGATGATGCCGATCTGCGGAAGGCCGCGGTCGCGCACGTCGATTTCGACGGTGCGGTCATCGAGCTTGCCCTCGCGGAACTGCTGGCGCAATTTTTCGCGCGAGCGCTCATAGCTGTCGTTGCCGGGCAGGGTAAGCTGGCCCTCCTGCGCGGCGGGCGAAGCGGGCGGCGGAGGCAGCAGCACGTCGAGCAGGCGTTCCTCGGCGTTCATCTCGGCGCGGTCCTCGACCTCGTCGAGCCGCTCATCGCGCACCATGTCGATGGCGACCTCGACCAGATCGCGGATCATTGATTCGACATCGCGACCGACGTAGCCGACCTCGGTGAACTTGCTGGCCTCGACCTTGAGGAAGGGCGAGTTGGTCAGCTTGGCCAGACGGCGCGCAATCTCGGTTTTGCCCACGCCGGTCGGCCCAATCATGATGATGTTCTTGGGCATGATGTCGTCGGCGAGTTCGGGCGAGAGCTTCTGGCGGCGCTGGCGGTTGCGCAGGGCAATGGCGACGGCGCGCTTGGCGGCCTTTTGACCGACAACGTGCTTGTCAAGTTCGGCAACGATCTCGCGCGGCGTCAACTCGTCGAGCGCGAGATCCTGTTCTTCGGCGGATGCGGGCAGGTAGATGGCCATGGGGCTTTCTTGAATGTGGCTGTGGCACGATGGAAGTCGTGCCTTTCAAAACAAAATCGACCGCACGGACGAAGACGATTAGCTCTTCAGCTCTTCGAGCGTGATGTGGTCGTTGGTGTAGATACAAATCTGGCCGGCGATGGCCAGAGCCTTTTCGGCGATCTCGCGAGCACCAAGCTCGGTGTTCTCAATCAGGGCACGGGCGGCAGCGGTCGCATAGGGTCCGCCGGAACCGATGGAGGCCAATGGCTCGTCGGGGTCGATCACGTCTCCCGAGCCGGAGATGATGAAGGTCAAATTCTGATCGGCGACCAGCAGCAGAGCCTCCAGATTGCGCAGCATCTTGTCGGTGCGCCAGTCCTTGGCCAGCTCGACGGCCGAGCGCTCCAGATTGCCCGCGTACTGCTCCAGCTTGGTATCGAAGCGCGCAAACAGATTGAAGGCGTCGGCGGTCGAACCGGCGAAACCGGCCAGAATCTTATTCTGGTAGAGTCGGCGGATCTTGCGGGCCGAGTGCTTCAGCACCGTATCGCCCAGGGTGACCTGACCATCGGCGGCCATAACGACCGTGCCGTTGCGGCGCACGCAGACGACGGTGGTGGAACGGATTCGGGCGCGCTGCGGCCCGGCAACTCTTTCATCGAAACCCAAGAAAAAACCTCCGCGGACGGGCGCGTGACAGGGAGCACGTTGCCATCCGATGCAACCTAAAGTATAGGACATTGCGCGGGCGGGGAGGATGGTCGATGCTGCCCAGCCTGTGCCCCCGGACCTGCGCGCCGCCGCGTTTTTTGTGGAGAAATGTCCGCAACAGCGTCAGAAGGGTCTTTTGGCCTATTTTGGCGTGCATGAAACAGGTTTCTTCACGGTTCAACCATCGCGCAGTTCGTGCACCTGCGTTATGCTCTAAATTGTTCCTGTCTCAGGAATTGATCGTCACGCATGACTCTTCTGTATCAAAACGAATGGGAGATTGCCGTCGGACTGGCGGCAAGCGCGGTGGTCTGTGCCGTGGCTTTGTGGCTGGTCTTTCGCCGACGGCCGACGCCGGAAGAGATCGAGTATGCTCGGCGGCATTTTCTGGTCCAGTCGGGCCGGTTGGTCGACGGCATGTTGTTGGACATCTTCGACGTTTCCGACGAAAAGGGAGAAACTCGCTCGATGCTGCTGTACAACTACCGCATCGGCGGGGTCGATTACGAGTGTTCGCAGGACGTGACCTACATGCGCACCCTCGTTGATCCGGCCACGGTGCGTGTGGGTTTTCCCTGCTCGGTGCGCTATCAGCCGGGCAACCCGCAGAACAGCATTGTGGTGGCCGAGGAGTGGTCGGGACTGCGTGAAGGGCTGCCGATACTGCCCACCTTCGACGACCCGGAACCGACCGACTACGGACGGAGAAGGCCGGGAAGCGGCCGCCGCGACTAATCCGGGGCCATACGCCCAAGAGAGCTGCTCCGGGACTGTTGGCGCGAAGGCTGACGCCGATTACACTCTCTGTATGCACACTCATGCGGCGCCCGAGGGCCCGGAAGCAAGCAAAACGACCTCCGTGTTGCGGCTTTCGCTGGTGTTGACGCTGATTTACGTGGGCGTAACCTTTGTGGCGGGGCTGCGCGCGCATTCGCTGGCCCTGCTCTCCGAGGCTGGCCATAATGTTTCGGACTTTCTGGCACTGGCGCTGAGCTTTGCAGCCGTCTACTTCCAGAGACGTCCGGCCGACGGTCAGCGGACCTTCGGCTACCAGCGCGCCGGCGTGCTGGCGGCCTTCATCAACGCGGCCACGCTGCTGGTGATCGCCCTTTGGATCGCGATTGAGGCCGTGCATCGGCTGGCCGTTCCGGTCGTGGTGCAACCCCGGTTGATGATGATCGTGGCCGTGGCCGGCGTGCTGATGAACGGCCTGATTGCCGTGCTGCTGTGGGGCGTGGCCCGCGATGTGAATCTGCGCTCGACCTTTATCCACATGGCCGGGGATACGCTTTCGACCGCGGCGGTGATCGTCGGAGGCCTGGGAATTTTGTGGACCGGGCTGAACTGGATCGACCCGGTGCTCTCGCTGATTATCGCGGCGCTGATTCTATGGTCGAGCATCGGCATCGTGCGCGAAACCCTGAATATTCTGCTGGAAGGCACGCCGAGCGGGCTGTCGCTGGACGAGATGCGCACGGCGATGGAGTCCGTCAGAGGCGTCGTCAACGTGCACGATCTGCATGTCTGGAGCCTCGGCTCACAATCGCGGGCGCTTGCCTGTCATGTGACGATTGCCGACATTCCACTATCGGAAAGCACCGTGATCCTGGACCGGCTGAACCACCTGCTGCGTGAGCATTTTCATATTGCCCACACCACCGTGCAATTCGAGCACATTGTGTGCGGCATGCACGAGGGCTGCGTCGTGTCCCTCGAAGAGATGACCGGCACGACCGGCCATGAGCACGGTCATAGCCACTAGAGATATTGCCGAGGAGGCTATTTTTGCTGTATTCCCGTATTGCTTTTGCCTGCGTAGGCGCTTCCCTGCTTCTTCCCGGATTCATGGCGGCATCGTCGGCAGCGAAAAAATCGCCTCTGCCGACGATGGTGGTTACGAGCATCGTGCGAGTGCCGCAGTCTGAACTGCAAGCCCTTGAAGGCTCCTACACCTCGGCCGAAGACCCCGATACGCCGCTGAGCGTGTCTTTCAAGGACGGCGGCCTGCTGCTTGAAAGCGAGCGGCAGGTTCCGCAGGAACTGAGTCCGAGTACGGCCACGGAGTTTACCCTTCCCGGCGGCCATACGACGGCGCATTTCGTGCTCGATGCAGCAGGCCACGCCACGGCGCTGGAGCTTTCCGGCAGCAAGAAGATTACCTATGCGCGCTCTGGCGGCGCGGTACGGCACAGCTTTCACGACTACGTGCGCAGCGAGGCGATGATCCCCATGCGCGACGGCGTGAAGCTGCACGTGGTGATTCTCAAGCCCGCCGACATCCACGAGTCGTTGCCGTTTCTGATCCAACGCACTCCCTACGGCGTCGATCAGACCACGCGCGAGTGGTTCTTTCAGGCAAGGCCGGAGCTGGCGCGGGCCGGCTACATCTACGTGGGAGCGGACATTCGCGGCCGCTTCAAGAGCGAGGGGCGGTTCGTGATGATGCGCCCGCTGGCCGACCACCGCAACCCGAAGGCCATCGACGAAAGCACCGACGCCTATGACACCGTCGACTGGCTGGTGAAGCACATCGACGGCAACAATGGCCGCGCGGGCTTTGTCGGCACCAGCTATCCGGGCTTTCTGTCGATGATGGCCGGCATCGATCCTCACCCGGCAGTGAAGGCCGTCTCACCCCAGGCGCCGATGATCGACACTTGGCTGGGCGACGATTTTTTCCATAATGGAGCCTTTCGCCAGACCTACGGTTATGACTACGTCTACTCGCTCGAATCGAGCAAGGAAGACACGCCTGTGGACTACGGCAAGGGCGTGACGGGCAAGCCCGTCGACGGCTACGACTACTTTTTGAAGCGCGGCAGCTTCCACGAGGACGTGCGCCAATCGGGTGCGAAGAAGAAGCTACCCACCTGGGAGATCTTCCTCAAGCATCCGGCCTACGACGCCGTCTGGCAGGCGCGCGGCGTCGAACGCGATCTGACGCGGGTGGCTGTGCCAACGCTGACCGTTGGCGGCACCTATGACCAGGAGGATATGTTCGGCCCCGAGCACGAGTACGCGCGGCTGGAACCGCATGACGCAAAAAACGAGAACTTTCTGGTGCTCGGCCCCTGGCGGCACGGCTACTGGTCCTCGTCGCAGCGCCACCTGGGCGCGATCGACTACGGCCAGCCGATCGGCAAGGAGTTTCGCCAGCAGATCGAAGCGAAGTTCTTTGCGCTCTATCTGAAGGGGGAACCGGGCTTCGACCTAAAAGATACGGCCAGCTTCCAGACCGGCTCGAATGAGTGGCAGCGCTATGCGGCCTTTCCGCCGAAGAACGCGCGCGAGACCAGTCTGTTTCTCAGCGGCGCGGACGCTTTAACGTGGAAGGCAGCGAACACCGAGGCGCGCACCAGCTACACGAGCGATCCGGCCAATCCGGTTCCCTATCGCGCGCGGCCCATTCAGCCAACCTATGGCGATGGCTCCCAGTGGTACAACTGGCTCACCGAGGACCAGCGCTTCGTGGCCGGCCGCAAGGACGTGGCGAGCTGGAAGCTGCCGGTACTTGAGCACGACCTGACGGTGACCGGCGAGGTGGTTGCCGACATCTTCGCCGCGACCACCGGCACCGATGGCGACTTCGTGGTGAAGCTCATCGACGAGTACCCGGCAGACGACGCGGACCCGAAGATGCGCGGCTATCAGCGGATCACCAACGCGGAGATCTTCCGCGGACGCTACCTCTCCGGCTTCGACAAGCCAGCACCGATCACGCCGGGCGTGCCGCGTGAATATCGCTTCTCACTGCACGATGTGGACCACGTCTTCAAGGCCGGTCACCGGGTCGTGGTGCAGGTCCAAAGCTCGTGGTTTCCACTCTATGACCGCAATCCGCAAAGCTTCGTGAAGAACATCATGAAGGCCAAGCCGGGGGACTATCGCCCGGCAACGATCACGGTTTACGGCGGCGCGGGCCACGATTCCCGGCTGGTGCTGCCGGTCATCGAGCGGTAGGGAAATTTCGTTGACACATAATATGTGCGCACGTATTATGTGCGCATGGGCAAGAATCTCACACTGACGGTCGATGAACGTTTGCTTGAACGCACGCGGGAGAAGCTGCACGCCGCGGGCAAGACGGTGAATCAGGAGATTCGCGAGCACTTCGAGCGCATTGTCGGCGACGATGCGCAGCTCGAGGAAGATATTGCCTTCTTTCGACAAACGGCTGGATGCGGCAACTCGAACGGCTGGAAGTTCAACCGTGACGAGATCTATGAAGAGCGGCTGCGGTGGCCACGCGTATGAGTGCTTCCCGTACTGCCCTTGTCGAAATGCCCATGCGCCCGGTGCGCACCTTTTTCGATACCAACATCCTTTTGTATTGCGACGACCAGGCCTCGCCCAGCAAGCAGCAGCGGGCGCTCGATCTTGTCATCGCGCACAGAGAACGGCATTCGGGCGTGGTTTCGTTACAGGTTCTGCAGGAATACTTTGCGAATGCTACGCGCAAGCTGGGAGTGGACGCGGCGCTGGCGCAGAAAAAAGTTGAGGCTTATGCGCGTCTGGAGGTCGTCGAGCCGACAGTGTCCGACCTGTTGGCCGCCATCGATCTTCATCGCCTGCGGCAGGTTTCCATCTGGGACGCCCTGATTCTTCACGCGGCCAGGAAGGCGGGCTGCAAGGTCTTGCTGACCGAGGATTTACAGCACGGGCAGACCATCGACGGTGTCGCGATTTTCAATCCCTTTCTGTAGGCGTGCGCCAATCGCGCTAGAATATATACAACGTGGTTCTTCATCAGCCCATTCCGGCTCTGCTCTAGCGGTTCCCACCGCTATCGACGCCACGTGCCTTTTCGAATCCCAAATCACTCGTCCAAAATTTAAAACCCCGGAGGGGGATTATGTTTGACCGCTTGGAACAAATGGAGCAGCTTTACGTGGACCTGCAGTCGCAGTTCGCGTTGCCCGAGGTGCTCAACGACCACGAACGCGCGCAGAAAATCTCCAAGAACTTGCATGAGATCGAAGAGCCGGTCGAGAAGTATCGCGTGCTGAAGCAGGTGCAGCAGGAACTGGCCGAAGCGCGAGCCATGCTCGAAGACAGCGACGCCGATGTGCGCGCCATGGCCGCCGAGGAGGTCGCTTCCATCGAGCCCAAGGCCAAGGATCTTGAAGAGAAGCTGCGGGTTCTGCTGCTGCCTCAGGACCCGAACGACACCAAGAACGTGGTGCTCGAAATCCGCGCCGGCACCGGCGGCGACGAAGCCACGCTGTTTGCCGCCGAGGTCTTCCGCATGTATCTGCGCTTTGCCGAACAGCATCGCTGGAAGGTGGGCATCACCGATGTCTCCGAGTCGTCGGTGGGCGGCTACAAGGAAGTGGTGGCCATCATCGAAGGCGACCGCGTCTATTCGCAGTTGAAGTGGGAGTCGGGCGTGCACCGCGTGCAGCGCGTGCCTGCCACCGAGACCCAGGGCCGCGTGCACACTTCGGCGATCACCGTCGCCGTGCTGCCCGAAGCCGAGGACGTCGACGTCAAGATTGAAGCCAAGGATATTCGCATCGACACCTTCTGCTCGTCGGGCCCCGGCGGCCAGAGCGTGAACACGACCTACTCGGCCGTGCGCATCACGCACCTGCCGACCAACACCGTGGTGAGCTGCCAGGACGAAAAGTCACAGATCAAGAACCGCGAAAAGGGTATGCGTGTGTTGCGCGCCCGGCTCTACGAAAAAGAGATGGAGAAGCAGAACGCCGAGCAGGCCGCCGCCCGCAAATCGCAGGTTGGCTCCGGTGACCGTTCGGAGAAGATCCGCACCTATAACTTTCCGCAGAACCGGCTCACCGATCACCGCATCGGCCTCACGCTGCACCAGCTTGACCTGATCATGGAAGGCCGCCTGCAGTCGATTGTCGATGCGCTGGTGGCGCACTATCAGGCCGAGCAGTTGAAAGCTGAAAGCTCGGCGGTCTAAACCGTGCAGCTTGCCGAATGGCTCAGAGCGGGCGAAGCTCGTCTCGCGGGCGCGCCGCACCCGGAGCGCGCCCGCCGCGACGCGGAGACGCTGCTGCGGGCACGTCTGGGCCGCGACCTCGCCTTTCTGCTGATCCACGGGGACGATGCGTTGAGCGCGGAAGATGCCGAGGCCTACGAAAAAATGCTGGCGCGTCGCGAAGCCGGCGAGCCGATCCAGTACATTCTTGGCGAGGCCGAGTTCTACGGACTCCTCTTTCGCGTCACGCCCGCCGTTCTGATTCCCCGCCCCGAGACCGAGCATCTCGTGGAGAAGGCGCTTTTGCTGGTGCAAGACGATGCGGCTTTACGCATCGCCGATGTGGGCACCGGTTCGGGCGCACTGGCCGTCACTCTGGCCGCGCAGTTCCAACAGGCGCAGGTTGCGGCCGTTGATCTGTCGTCGGAGGCACTGGCCGTAGCGCAGGAAAACGCCGCGCTCAATGGCGTCGCCGGCCGCATCCGATTTTTCGCGGGCGATCTGCTTGCGCCGGTTGCGGACGAACGCTTCGATCTGATTGTGTCCAATCCGCCGTACATTCCAGAAGAAGATCGCGCGACGCTGGCCGTCGAGGTGCGCGCGCATGAGCCGGAGCTGGCGCTGTTTGCCGGCGCGGACGGGCTGGCAATCTATCGTCGATTGATTCCCGCAGCCTTCGCGGCGCTGGAGCCGGGCGGCTGGCTGCTGCTGGAAATCGGCTACGGACAATCGGAGGCTATCGCCGCGCTGATGGCCGCCGCAGGATTTGGCGAAGTGGGTTTCACCGCAGATCTGCAAGGGATTCCGCGCGTCGCGGCGGGGCAGCGGCCGCGCGATGGGCGAGACTCCGCCAGTGCCGCGCGTTCCCGCTAGAGCAGTTCGTAGCCCGCGAACCAGTAGCCGAGTTCGAAGGCTGCGGTCTCGGGTGCATCGGAGCCGTGGATGGCGTTCTCCTGCAGCGATCCGGCGAACTTTTTGCGGAGGGTGCCTTCAGCGGCGTTGGCCGGATTGGTCGCGCCCATCAGCGTGCGCAGGTCGGCGATGGCGTTTTCCTTTTCAAGAGCCAGCAGAACCAACGGACCCGAGGACATGAAGTCCGTGAGTGCGCCGAAAAAGGGCTTGTCCTTATGAACCGCATAGAAACCGGCGGCCTGAGCCTTGGAGATCGACTGCTTGCGTAGCGAGACGATGCGGAAGCCGGCCTTGTCCAGTTCGGCGAGAATTGCGCCGATGTAACCCTTGCGAACCGCGTCGGGCTTGATGATGCTGAAGGTGCGTTGCAGCATGGTTCTATTCCTCCGAGGGAATCTTCTTTTGCTCTCCATTGTACTGAGGCGTGGGGATTCCATCGAAGATGTTTTCGAGCGACCGTGCCGCCGGGCCAACAGCGAGAGCGCTTAGAGCATCTCTCCTGATGCTGTAAAGTGGCGAGAGTCCTGCCAAGTTGCCGCTCCCTGATGGTCGCGTCAACGAAGCAGCATCGACTCGCTCTATACCTTCAGGAGAGATGCTCTAGCCAGATCGGTGTCTCTGCAGTTGATCGAAAAACAACCGCAGATCCTTCGACTCACCACCCCCAAGCTGAAAAACGCTTGGGGCCCCGTTCGCTCAGGAGGACAGCCGTTGTTGTATTGCGGGCTCCATGGACTATCTCCTAGTCTATGGAGATTAGTCCCTGTTTCCTGTTTCTAGATTCCCTCGCCCATCGACACATACTGGCGCATGCGGTCGAGTTCATCACGATAAGCCTTGCGTTCAGCGGCTTCGGCGGTGAACGGTTCGACGGCGACCGAACGCCCGTCAAGCTGTCGTTCGAGATCGTCGACGCGTGCAGCCAGCGCAATCAGCGCGTCGGAGAGCGGGTCTTTGATGTCGTGCGGATCGGTGATGAGCAGCCGTTCCCCGTTGCGATAAACGATGTGCGCGGGCACGCCGACCACCGTCGAGTTGGGCGGCACATCGGTGAGCACCACTGAACCCGCGCCCACGCGCGAGTTTTCGCCGATGGTAATGTTGCCGAGCAAGTTGGCGTTGTTGCCAACGAATACGCCATCGCAGACGGTGGGATGACGCTTGCCGTGCTGTTTGCCGGTGCCGCCGAGGGTCACGCCCTGATAGAGCGTCACGTCGTTGCCGACAACGGCCGTCTCGCCAATCACCACGCCGGTGGCGTGATCGATGAAAAGCCGACGACCAAGCTCGGCACCGGGATGAATATCGACGCCCGTAAAAAAGCGCGCACCCTGGGAAAGGAGACGCGCGAGCAAATGAAATTTAGCCTTCCACATGCGATGCGAAACATGATGAATCCATACCGCCCACAAGCCCGGATAACAGAGCAGGACCTCTGTCCAGGAGCGAGCAGCCGGGTCGCGCTCAAAGACCGAACGGACATCGTCGCGAATGCGGGAAAACAAGGCCATGACTCACATTCATTTGGATACGCGCGGGCAGCTTGAAAAAACGCCGCCGCGCGCGCCAAATGTCTTTATCTATTTGTATTGTATTTATAAACTCACGGCTTCGGTAGGCAGCCCCAGTGCCTTTTGCCGAAGCGACTCGAACAAGGGTGAAGAAAGATAGCGCTCTCCAAAGTCAGGCAGAATGACGACGATCAGTTTACCGGCGCTTTCGGGCCGCGCGGCCACCTTGATCGCGGCCGCCACGGCCGCACCAGCGCTGATGCCGACGAAGAGACCTTCCTTCAGCGGCAACTCGCGCGCCGTATCGATAGCCTCGTCGTTGGTGATCTGGATGATTTCGTCGATCAGCTTGGTGTCAAGCACGCCGGGAACAAAACCGGGGCCGATACCCTGAATCTTATGCGGGCCGGGCTTGCCGCCAGAAAGCACGGGGCTGTCGGTCGGTTCGACGGCGATGGCCTTGAAGCCGGGCTTGCGTTCCTTGATGTACCGGGTGATGCCGGTCAGCGTGCCGCCGGTGCCAGTGCCGGAGATAAGGATGTCAGCCTTGCCGTCGGTATCATTCCAGATCTCGGGGCCGGTGGTGGCATAGTGAATCGCCGGGTTGGCCGGGTTTTCAAACTGTTGCGGAATAAAACCATTCGGCGTTTTGGCAAGGATCTCATTGGCCTTGGCTACGGCACCCTTCATGCCTGCCGGACCGGGCGTGAGCACGATCTCTGCGCCGAAGGCCAGCAACAGCACGCGGCGCTCAAGGCTCATCGTTTCCGGCAGCGTGAGGATCAGCTTGTAACCCTTCACCGCAGCCACAAAGGCCAGCGCGATGCCGGTATTGCCGCTGGTCGGTTCGATCAGAATCGTCTTGCCCGGGGTGATCTTGCCCGCCTTTTCCGCGTCATCAATCAACGCCAGTCCGATGCGGTCCTTCACGCTGGCCACCGGGTTCTGGCTCTCCAGCTTGACGACAATCTTGCCCGGCAGACCGGCGCCCAGACGATTCAACTGCACCAGAGGAGTGTTACCAATCAATTCCGTAACGTTCGCGGCAATATGCGCCATGATACATCTCCTTTTTCTGAGAACACTGCCTCAGCGAGGTGAATACACCTCAGGTTCGATGAATGAATTTTCAGACAATGGAAATTTTGATTTTGAAGAGAAACGGCTCATGAAAGAGCACGGCCTCGCGTCGGGCATTCACCGGAACGGCTTAGCGACATCGACGCGTTAACATGGCTTAAGCCTACCTCCGGGCAGGTGATTTCCGCAAGCACTAAGAGAATGAATTTTATAAATTTTTTTGCGATAAGAAAGCTGCGAGGACGAAGCGAAAAAAGCATCTTCCCCGCAGTCGTTTTTTAGAAACCGTAAGTGATGCCGAAGGCGAACCGCGCGCGGGCCTTCAGGTCCGTGCCGGTGGCGATACGTCCGGCGGCCTGCAAAATGCCGGCATCGATGTTGAGCCTGTGCTTGGGTGTCGGTACAACACGAATCGCATAATCGATCGAAGTGGGAATATCGAGCGCCGAGTAGCTCACGCCCGGGGCGGTCGAGAACCGGATGCGGTGCGGCTGCTGCGCGACCTCGGAGGCGAGAATAATCGTGCTCTTGCCTGGACCGGTGAAGACAAAACCCAGTGCGCCAAAGGCCCGCGCCGTAAGATCGGGCGCATTGCCACCCAGCCCCCACAGCGAAGCATTGGTGCCGCGCACGCCCACGTTCAGCACCAGGGGAACCTTCTTGGTTTGCGTCACGATCTTGGTGGCCACCAGATAAACATCGGCGTTGGTCTTCGTCTGCCCATTGGCGCCGTCGCCGACGTTGGTGTCGTTGGTGCGCACGATGCCGCCAATGGCCACGGCCGGAATCCATTTGATTTTGCCTGCGTTTTCCGGCACCACAACGGCCTTGGCATGAAAGAGATTCAACCCGTTGGTCCACAGTGAGCTCAGACTGGCGCTGCTGCCGGCCGAGTGATCCTCGCGCGTATAACCGACCTCTAAGCGCTTGGCGAACCCTTCCGTGAAGGAAACCGTATTGAAGTCGCCGATGACCGGACCAGCAGCAAGCACGTGGTAGGCAATCGTCGGATGGCCTATGCCATGAACCGGCGAAGGAGAGACTGCGGCCAAAGGCGTGACGAAGATGCCGGTCGGGCCTTCATAACCCAACTGCGCATGTGCCATGGAGACCAACAACGCAGACAAAATCGCGGCAGACAGTGCGAGTGCGGACTGGCGAAAAACAAACGACAACAAACGAACCACGGAATTACGCATAGACTCATTTCTCCTGAATTGCTTCGGGTTGAGGGATGAGGCAATGCGGCGGAAGATTTCCATGCGCGAAAAACGGCACGAAGCCCTGCAAGCGGGCACAAGTGAGGCGTTGCAGATTCTCAAAAACCAGCAGCAGTGATTCAGAACAACTGGGGAAGGACACGGATCATCCGTCGCGAAAAGAGCGCACCTAGAAACGACAACAGGCGCGAGGCCGAACGGCTTGGAGCGACGAATTCATGAATGCAGAGAATCTTATCCTTAAAACCGCAAGAAGACAAGATGGCGTTCCATCCTTTCCATGGAACGCCGCCTATTTTTATCTATCTAAGCTAAATTGGGAACTTACCGAAGATTTCTACTTATGCGTCTTCAAGTTGCAGCATGAGTTCTTCCCATTCCGCGGTAAACTCTGCCAACTGCGCGCGCAGGCTGGCCACCAGATCGGAGAGCCGCTGCGTCTCTTCGGCGGAGACGAAAACTGCGAGCTGCTGCTCGGTCGCGGCGATGGAGGCCTCGACGCGTGGCACCTCTTCTTCAAGAAATGCGCAGCGATCCTGCATCTGTTTCAGCTTGATGGGATTGACGCGGCGATTTTCCTTTTTCTCTTTTTGTGGAGCTGCTTCCGAGGCCGGCGCGACTTCAACAGCGGACACCGTATTGACGGACGATGGCACCGTGGCAGCGCCTGCTGCCTCAGCCTCCTTGCGCCGCAGATAGTCCTCGTAGTTGCCCTCGTAGGAGGTCACCTTGCCGTCGGCAATTTCGAGCACGCGCGTGGCGAGTTTGTCGATAAAGTCTCGGTCGTGCGAGACGAAGACCACCGTGCCGCTGAAGGCGGCGATGGCATTGAGCAGCACGTCTTTGGCGCGCATGTCGAGGTGGTTGGTGGGCTCGTCAAGCAGCAGCAGATTCGAAGGCGAAACGAGAATGCGCGCCAACGCGTAGCGGTTGCGTTCGCCGCCCGAGAGCACGCCTAGCTTCTTGAATACATCGTCGCCCTTGAACAGAAAACAGCCGAGCAGAGAACGTAGTTCCGACTCAGGAACCTTCAGCGCGGCGCGGCTGATGTCATCGAGAATGCGCGCCTCCGGGTCGAGCACCTTGTACTGATCCTGCGCGAAGTATTCGGGAATAACGTTGTGGCCCAGCTTGACCTGGCCGCTGGTGGGCAGCTCCTCGCCGATCAGCAGCTTGACCAACGTCGATTTGCCCGCGCCGTTGACGCCCACCAGCGCCACGCGATCGCCGCGTTCGACACTGAAGCGCGCGTTCTTGAGCACGTGCTTCTCGTCGTAGTTTTTCGATACGCTTTCCGCATCAATGACGGTGCGACCCGAAGGCGGCGGCTGCGGAAATTTGAAGTGGATGACCGGCTCTTCCTCGGGCACCTCGATGCGCTCGATCTTATCCAGTTCCTTGATGCGCGACTGCACCTGCTTGGCCTTGGTGGCCTGCGCGCGGAAGCGGTTGATGAAGGCCTCCAGGTGCTCAATCTGTTCGCGCTGATTGCGAAAGGCGGCCATCAGCAACTCGCGCCGTTCATCTTTCAGGCTGAGATACTTCGCATAGTTGCCCGAGAACAGCGTGAGCCGCTTGTTCCACAACTCGGCCGTGCGGTCGACGGTCACGTCAAGAAAGTAACGGTCGTGCGAGATGAGCACATAGCCGAAGGGATAGTTCTTCAAATAGTCTTCGAGCCAGTTGCGCGTCTCAAGGTCGAGATGGTTGGTCGGCTCATCGAGCAGCAACAGATTCGGCCTGGCCAGCAGCAGTTTGGCGAGCGCGATGCGCATCTGCCAGCCGCCGGAGAACTCGTCGGTATGCCGCGTCCAATCTTCCTTGCCGAAGCCAAGACCGGTCAGCACCGAGCCGACCTGCGCGTCGAGCGTGTAGCCATCAAGCAACTGGAAGCGCTCCTGCAAGAGCGAGTAGCGTTCGGCGACGGAATCGTAGGCGGCCGTGCCATGCTCCTGCACAGAGAGCTGCACGGCCAGTTCCTCGGACTCTTTCTGCATGGCGCGCAGATCGTCGAAGATCGTCAGGCACTCGTTGAAGACGGTGCGGCCGGTCATCTTCAGGCCCTCTTGCGGCAGATAACCGATGCTCATGCCGCGGGTCTGCTCAACCTCGCCGTAGTCCAGCGGCTCAAGCCCGGCAAGAATCTTCATCATGGTGGACTTGCCGGTGCCGTTGGCGCCAACAAGTGCGGTTTTTTCGTTGGGACGAATCAACCAGTCGGCCTCCATGAACAGTTCACGGGGGCCAAAACGTTTGCCAGCTTTTTTGAGTGAAAGCATTCTCTTCTATTTTCGCAGAACCGCGGGGACAGTGAAGTTCCGCATCGCCGCAACCGGTCGCGAAGCAGGCCCACAGATGCGTGAAAAAGACCTACAGATGATTGATCAGCGAGGCCATGGATGCCGCGCCGAAGCCGTTGTCGATATTGACCACGGCAACGTTCGGCGAGCAACTGTTCAACATGCCGAGCAGCGCCGCGACGCCGCCAAACGATGCGCCGTAGCCCACGCTGGTCGGCACGGCGATCACCGGCGCATGCACCAAGCCGCCGACGACCGTCGGCAGCGCACCTTCCATCCCGGCACAAACAATGAGGACCCGCGCTGCATGCAATGCCTTCTGCTGTGCCAACAGACGGTGAATGCCGGCCACGCCAACGTCGGCGATCAGTTCCACCTCGTTGCCCATCAGGCGCGCACTGACGGCGGCCTCTTCGGCCACGGGCAGATCGCTCGTGCCCGCGCAGACCACGGCAATGGTTCCCTTGCCGGGTGCGACGACGGCCTGTTCGAGCGTGATGGCGCGCGCCTGTTCGTGAAAAACAGCGCGCGGCTCCACGGTAGCAACGGCGGCAAAGTCTTCGCGCGAGACGCGCGTGGCCAGCACATTGCCACCGGCATGGACCATGCGCGCGAAGATCGTCGCCACCTGTTTGCTGGTCTTGCCCGCCGCGTAGATCACCTCGGGCATGCCCGTGCGCAGCGCGCGGTGATGATCGATCTTGGCAAAGCCGAGATCTTCAAAGGGAAGATCGCGCAGTTTCTCCATCGCCTCGGCCACATCGGCCTTTCCATCGCGCACCGCCTGCAACAAGGCTTCAATCGCTGCCGGATCCATCAGGCATTCTCCTTTGCCTGTTGCGCGTAGGCCGCCACCGCAGTCTGCATCACCTGCTTCAGTGGCACGCCATTTTCCTCGGCCAGTTCGCGGCAATCCTCGAACTCGGGCTGCGCGTTCGTCACCTCGCCCGAGACCAGTCGCGCGACCTTGATGCGCACCACGCCCCACGGCGTTGCCACTGTGACGAACTCGCGCTTGAGCGCACGCTTGGTTTCGATGCGCCAGCGCAGGCCGATGGTTGTCGTCTCACGAAAGAGAATCTCTTCGAGCGCGGGCACTAGGTCAGGCCGGCAGAGCACGGTCATCTCCACGCCAGCGCGGCTCTTTTTCATCTGCACGGCAGCGCGATACACGTCCCAGGCTCCGGCAGCGAGTAATTGCTCGCTGGCATAGGCAAGCACTTGCGGATTCGCGTCGTCGATCACCGCCGTCATCACGGCGATGGGCTCCGTGTCGCCGTCGTGCGGAACGGCAATCTTTTCCTGCGTCTCGCCAACGATCAGCCGCAGCAGATTCGGTTCGCCCGGCAGATCGCGCCCGCCCGCTCCATAGCCCGAAGCCACGACGCGCACGACAGGCAGCACATCATAGCTCACATTCAACATGCGCAGCACCGTTGCGCCGGTCGGCGTTACGCGCTCCATCGGCGTGCCCGCCGCATAGACCGGCGCATCGCCCAGCAACGCCAGCGTGGCCGGAGCGGGCACCGGCAGCGTTCCGTGCGCACACTTGACCGTGCCGCTGCCAACGTTGAGTGGCGAGGCGATCCAGCGATCGACGCCGAGCCGTTCCGCACCCACAGCCGAACAAACAATATCGATGATCGTATCCACCGCACCGACCTCGTGGAAGTGCACCTGCTCGACGGGAATGGCATGAATCGACGCCTCGGCCTCGCCCAGCAGTTGAAAGGCGCGGCTGGCGCTGGTTTTCACCGCATCCGGCAATTCTGCTTCAGCAATGATCCTGAGAATGGTGGAAAGATGCCGGTGCGGCGCGTGCGTGTGGACTTCGCCGTCGTGAACGTGGCTATGATCGTGGGAATGCTCCGCCTCATCGACGAGCACATCGACCTTGGTGGCCGACAAACCGCCGCGCGTCACCTTGCTCCGCTTGAGCCGCGCGCCCACCTTCAGCGCGGCCACGGCCTCTTCGAGAGCCTCAAAGGAAACGCCTGCATCGACCAGCGCGCCCAGCAGCATGTCGCCACTGATGCCGGAAAAACATTCAAGAAAACCAATTCGCATCGCGTTGTGATTGTAAAACGCCGACGCTGCCTTTTTTGAAAGCGAACTCGAGGCCTTTCGCAAAAATTCTGCCGAAAAGTAATTTTACTTGCCGCCGCCAGCTAGAACCTCGACGGGCAGCAGCGCATTCAACGATCCCGAGTGAAAGCCGGAGCAGTCAAGCGTAACGTAGCGGAAGCCGAGTTTTTTCAACCCTGCGGCGATGGCATCGAACATCTCCATCGAAAGCGCACGGGGCAGTTCGGTGCGGGCAATCTCGACGCGCGCCGTCGCGCCGTGATGGCGCAAGCGCAATTCGCGGAAACCGAGCGAGTGCAGAAAAGCCTCGCCCTGTTCAATCTGTTCGAGCACCTCGCGGGTAACGGCTCGGCCATACTCAACGCGAGAGGCTAGACACGGCGCGGCCGGACGATCCCAGAGCGCGTAGCCGGCCTCGCGCGCCAACAGACGTACCTCGGCCTTGGTCATACTCACCTCGGCCAGCGGAGCCAGCACGGCATGTTCGGCGGCAGCGCGCTGTCCGGGCCGGTAATCGCCACGATCGTCGGCATTCATGCCGTAGGCAATCGCCTGAAAGCCACGCTTGGTTCCCAGGGCTTCCATGGCCACAAAAAGTTCGCTCTTGCAGTAGAAGCAGCGGTCGGCGTCATTGCGCGCGTACTCGGGGTGGTCGAGTTCGTCGGTCGGCACAATCTCCAGCGGAAATCCCTGCGCGGCAGCAAAGGCCTGCGCCTCAGCCAGATCGCGGCGGGACAAACTCGGCGAATCGGCCAGCACGGCCACCATGCGCGGTCCGAGCACGCGATAAGCGGTCGCGGCGAGAAAGGCCGAATCCACGCCCCCCGAATACGCCACCATCAGGTGGTCGATTGCCCCAAGGCGCGCCTCAAGCCCGGCCAGCTTGGCTGTCGCATCCTGAAGCAAAGAATTCACTGTTGCCGCCATAAAGCCGATTATAGCGTTCCGCAATCCGAAAGGCCGACCTCTTTAGATCGTCAAAATATGAGATGTGCTTATTACTATCTCGTGTGGATTTCTGCAACAGTTTCAAAATGGACATTAGAATGTTTCGTTTCCACACAGCGGGAAGAAGGACCGGTTTTCACCCTCTTTTGCGCTAAGACTTTTTCTCATATATCCCACCGGTACGCCGATGAACAGGCTAGTGCAAGAACGACTCTCCGGAACTTGTGAGCGGCGAGGGTCGGTAAATTCAACTGCCGTCTGTATCGGAGGATTTCATGGCTACTTCGTTCCCGTCTTTCAACCTGTACAACACACAACAGTCGTTCGCTCCCTATCAGGCATCTTCCGCGCAAGACACTGCGAGCCAGGACACCCAGAGCGCACAAACGACGCAGAGTGCCTCTTCACAGGACGACACCGTCCAGCTTTCGGAAAAGGCCAAGGCCAAGCTGCTTTATCAGCAAGGAGCGAGCGTTTCGAACATTGCCTCTGAGCTCGGCACCTCGGCCAAAGAAATCAACAGCGACCTGAACCTTACGGACGCTACGGAAAAGATTCTTGAGGAAACCGCCTCTACAGCGACGGCCTAGAACTTTTCTCCAATACACGTGCAGTGTTGAGTTGAGTGCAGATGGCTTTTACTTCCACCCTGGCGGCGAAGGCCTGTCGTCAGGTGCCCGGTTTTCTTGAGGAAAAAGCTACTCGGCATCCTGCTTTCGCTCTACAGCAATTGGAGAAATGCTCCAGCACTCTTTTTCTTTTGTAAGTTTTTGTACCGAGGCGCGCGTAGTCCTTCGTGGCTACGCGCGATTTTTTCATTTCTTCCGCTGCTTTAATCGAAGCGATACGCACTCAGCGCTGCTCCCATCGGTTCGTCGGCAAAGATCTTCCTGCCCGACGCCGATCCTCCCGCACCCGCAGCGATCATGAGGGGAATCAAGTGTTCCTCGCGCGGATGCGCAAAGGCCGCGAAGGGCGCCTCCTGCCAGTCCGCCAGCCTTTTCGCACGCTCCGGCTCCGACAAGGCCACGGTTTCCGTGAGCCAGTCGTCGAAGGCGCGCGCCCGCTCCCGCGTTCCCGGTTGCAGATACGCGCGCAGATTGTGGAAACTCATCCCGCTGGCAACAATCAGCACTCCTTCGTCGCGCAGCGGAGCCAGAGCGCGACCGGCAGCCAGGTGCTGCGCCGGATCAAGTCCAGCGACGAGCGACAAAGCCACAGTAGGGATTTTCGCCTCGGGAAAAGCCACCTTCATCGGCACAAAAACGCCGTGATCGAAGCCGCGCTCCGCATCGAGCGCCGCAGGCAGGCCAGCCTTATGTAACAGCGCTATTGCTCGTGCCGCCAAGGCCGGATCGCCCGGCGCGGGCCACCGCAGCCGATAGGTGTGCTCGGGGAAACCAGAGTAGTCGTAGATCGGTTCCGGCGCGGCATTGGCACTCGCGATGAAAGAAGCCGCCTCCCAGTGCGCGGTGACAACCAGCAAGGCGCGCGGCGGCGCGGGCAGACTTGCGGCCAGTTCTTCGAGAAAGCGCTGCGTCGGCTGCCAGGTTTCGGCAGGACCCCAGGTCCAATCCATAAAGAAGCAGGGTCCGCCGCCGTGGGGAAGAAAAATCGAGGGCTGGCGCGTTGTGGATGCTGTCATCGAATCGACCTTCCGGCGCGAATGTGCCTCGGCGCCTGCTATTCGTTTAAACAACTATCTATCCGATGCGCAACATCGCCCCAAGGATTCGTTCCCGCAGCCGCAGGAAAAGATCGCCGAAAACTCGGTTTTGGTGAGAATGCTGTTTTTCAAGGCACGCAAAGCCCAAAAGAAAAAACCGCACGGCAAAGGCTGCACGCGCGGCGTTTTCTTCTTGTTTTGCTCTTCTTGATTAAAACTAGCTGAGTGTCTCTGAAGTCCTTTGAAAAACAACCACAGATCCTTCGACTCACCACCCCCAAGCGGAAAAGAGCTTGGAGCCCCGTTCGCTCAGGAGGACAACCATTTTTGTGCTGCGAACTTCGGAGACAACTTGCTAACGCTTACCGTACTTTTCGCCGAACTGGCGCAGCTTGGCAAGGGTGGCGGCGACCAGGCCCATGTCGATGGCCTCGGTTCCCATGGCCACGCCCTGCTTCAGGTCGCTGGCGAGTCCGGCGGCCACCAGGGCAGCGGCGGCATTCAGCAGCACGATGTCGCGCCGCGCGCCCTTGATGCCGGTGATGACGTCATAGAGCAGCGAGGCGTTGGTCTCGACGTCGCCGCCGACAAAATCCTCAAGGGTAGCGCGGGGCAGTCCGGCCATCTCTGGAGTCACACGCGCGGCTTTCAGTTTTGACTTGCCGTCGACCTGTTCCTCGACGCGAGCCACCACCGACTCGCCGGTCGTCGTCAGCTCGTCGATGCCGTCCGAGCCATGCACCACAAAGGCGCACTTGGCGCCGAGTTCGGCCAGCGTCCTGCCCACCAGCAGAACTCTGCTCGGCGCCAGCACGCCGATCACCTGCGCACGCGCGCCGGCCGGGTTGGTCAGCGGCCCGCAAAGGTTGAAGATCGTCCGGAAGCCGAGAGCGCGGCGCAGCGCGCCAACCTTCTTCATGGCCGGATGGTAGAGCGGCGCGAAGAGGAACATGAAGCCGGTCTCACGCAGGCACTCGACGGCCAGCTTCGGGTCGAGTTCGATGGGCACTCCGAGCTTTTCCAGCACGTCGGCGGTGCCGCAGCGCGAGGTGACGGCGCGGTTGCCGTGCTTGGCGACCTTGGCTCCGGCAGCAGCGGCTACCAGCGCCGCTCCGGTTGAAATATTGAAGGTGAGCGGCCCACCGCCGCCGGTGCCGACCACGTCGACCAGCAAGGCGCGCTCGTCTTCTCCGAGCGGCAACGGCGTGACGCGCTGGCGCATCACATCGACAAAGCCGGCCAACTCGGGAGCCTGCTCGCCGCGCGTGGCCATCACGGTCAAAAGCGCCGTGGTCTCCACCTCTGGAACGTCGGTGTCGAGAATGGCGCGCAGAACCTCGGCGGCCTGCGCACGGGTCAGCGCCGTGCCCTCTTCGGCGAGCGGTCGCAACAGATCCTTCACAATACTCATGGTTTTTATGGTAACGGGTTTGCTTGCCCTCGCGAAGGCCTAACTCGAACGGCTCCGTGCGTCGCCATTTAGAGCATTTTCGGAATACATATAGACTTTTTAAACGGTGTGCAAGGTGGCTTTTCCTTGAGGAAAAAGCCACTTAGCATAGTGCTTCCGGTCTACACCAATTCCGAAAATGCTCTAGCATAAAAGAGATGATGAAGATTGTTCTCCCCCTGCTTTTTGCCCTGACCGCCGCTGTTGGCAACGCTATATTTGCCCTGGCGCAACGTCGCGCCGCCGGAGCCCACAACGGCATTGCCATGACTGCCTGTTCGGTGATGGTTGCCGTGGCACTGCTGTGCTGCGTGGCGCCGATGACCGGCCAACTGCATCTGGCCGAGCTGGTTGCAACGCAGGGCAAAACCCTGCTGCTGGGCGGTTTCGGGCTGTTCCTGGTCTATATCGGTTTCTATCTGATGTACTCGCGTTTTGGCGTCTCGCCTTACATCCTTTACGCAGTGCTGTCGATTCTGACGACGACGGTAGTGGTGGGCATTCTCTGGCTCAAGGAGCCGATCAATGGCTTGCGCATTGCCTCGATCGTGCTGGCGCTGGTCTCGGTGGTGCTGTACTCCTTGAGCGAAACGCAACACGGATAGCGCCGCATCTTTTTGGGAAGGTCGGCGGCACGCGCGTGACCTTTGCCGCTGGCTTGCAGCTTTTTCCGGGCGCGTCTCTCGCGGGCCACGGTAGTATTTCCTGTACTGCGGACGCGGAATGGATGGCGTCTCTGGCAGCGAGAACTTCGCTTCCCGGGGCGCGCAGGGGGAAGCTTCTCGCCACCATGAAGATCCACGAATATCAGGCAAAAGAGATTCTGGCAAAGTATGGTGTCGCCGTGCCGCGCGGCGTGGTGGCCTCGACGCAGGAAGGCGCAGCGGCGGCGGCGCGCGCACTGTTCGCGGCGGGCGCGGCGGGCGTTGCCGTCAAAGCGCAGATTCACGCCGGAGGCCGCGGCAAAGGCGGCGGCGTCAAGATCGCCCGCACCCTGGCCGAGGCCGAAGCGCACGCCCAGAAGATTCTCGGGATGCAACTGGTCACGTACCAGACCGGCCCCGAAGGCCAGACGGTACGACGACTCCTGCTGGAAGAAACCGCCGCGATCGACCGTGAGCTCTATCTGGGCATTGTGCTCGACCGCGCCACGGGTCGGCTGGTCTTCATGGCCTCGCGCGCTGGCGGCATGGAAATCGAGGAGGTTGCGGCGATCACGCCCGAGGCGATCTATAAAGAAGCCATCGATCCGGTCCTCGGACTCGGCTCGTGGCAGGCGCGCAAGCTGGCCTTCGCGCTGGGCCTTGCGCCAGAACAGATCGCGCCCGCCGTCAGCTTTTTTCAGGCGCTCTACCGGGCCTTTCTCGAAACCGACGCCTCGCTGATCGAGATCAATCCCTTCATCACCACCAGAGACGGGAGGCTTTTGGCGCTCGACGCCAAGATGAACTTCGACGACAACGCGCTCTTTCGCCACCCGGAGATTAAGGCGCTGCGCGACCCGGACGAAGAGGACCCGCTTGAGGTCGAAGCCTCGCGTTACGCGCTCAATTACATCCGGCTCGACGGCTCGATTGGCTGCATGGTCAACGGCGCAGGTCTGGCCATGGCGACGATGGACATCCTCCAGCACGCGGGCGGCAAACCGGCGAACTTTCTCGACGTCGGCGGCGGCGCCAACCAGGAACAGATCGAGCACGCCTTCGAGATTCTGCGGAGGGACAGAAACGTGCGCGCCCTCTTCATCAACATCTTCGGCGGCATTCTGCGCGTCGACCGGCTGGCTGCGGGCGTCGTCGCCGCCGCGTGCAAACTGGCGGTCACATTGCCCATCGTGCTGCGGCTCGAAGGCACCAACGTCGAAGAAGGAAGGAAGATTCTGGCCGACTCGGGACTGAATTTTCTGGTTGGCGCAACCATGCAAGAGGCGGCGGAGCTGGCAGTCGCGGCCGCACGAGCGGGGGCATAAGATGGCGGTGCTGGTTTCCAAACAAACACGCTTGCTCGTGCAGGGCATCACCGGCAAAGAGGGCAGCTTTCACGCCCGGGGCTGCGCCGAGTACGGCACCAACGTGGTCGGCGGCGTCACTCCGGGCAAAGGCGGTTCCCTGCACGAGGGCTGGCCGGTCTTCAACACCGTCGCGGAAGCGGTGAAGAGGACAAGCGCCAACGCGACCATGATCTTTGTGCCGCCACCGTTCGCGGCAGACGCGATTTTCGAGGCCGAGGACGCCGGGATCGCGCTGATCGTCTGCATCACCGAGGGGATTCCGACGCTCGATATGGTCAAGGTGTGGGCCAAAATCAAAGACTCAAAAACCTCGCGGCTGATCGGGCCTAACTGCCCCGGGGTAATCTCACCCGGCAAGGCCAAGATCGGCATCATGCCCGGACGCATTCACAAGGAGGGGCCGGTGGGCATTGTCTCGCGCTCGGGCACGCTCACCTATGAGGCCGTCCACCAGCTCACGCAACTCGGCATCGGCCAGTCGACAGCCATCGGCATCGGCGGCGATCCGATCATCGGCACCACGCACATCGACGCCCTCCGGCTGCTGAACGAAGACCCTGAGACCGAGGCCATTGTGATGATCGGCGAGATTGGCGGGACCCATGAAGAGGCCGCGGCTGCGTATGTGAAGGATCATGTACGCAAGCCCGTCATCGGCTTCATTGCCGGCCAGACCGCGCCGCCAGGCCGTCGCATGGGTCACGCCGGAGCGATCATCAGCGGCGGACAGGGCACGGCAGCCGACAAGATGCGCGCCATGGAAGAGGCCGGCATCCGCGTCGCCGTCTCGCCAGCCGAAATCGGCGCAGCCGTCGCGCACGCGCTTGGCAGATTCAAGAAGCCGTTCTCCCCTCCATGTGCCCTGCCTCCTGTCTTCGGTGTACGGCAATGAAAGAACTGCTCCTGATTTTTTCATGAGTTTTTTCATAAAGGGACAAGGTTCGCCGACTCAGGCAAAGCTTTCTGTGTCTGCGCCAAGGAAAAAAGCGCCCCAACGGCGCATCCGGGGCCACAAGCGGCTCCACAGGCATCTTTGGACCGCAAAGGCCTGAAAATTCGCCAAGGAACCACCCCCCAAGGCTGGCACACAAGTTGCAGAAACGAGGGGTGATGAAAGAGATGTGGATCGCACAAGTGCACATCCTGACCCCGCCGTCTGCCTGCGGCAACACCCGCTGTTGCACAAATGTTGTCACCTGGGCGACCGGACCGCAGGATTACAAAACCCGCCTGTCGACTGACTTTGAACAAAGATATTGGTCAATTCTAAGTATTTACGGATGCAAACGGGTCTCACATTGCATCGCTTTCGGCGACGAGTTGGCTCGACAAGTCGAGCGCGCTGGAGGTTCTCCAAACCGTTGCGTCTTCGGCACGCTGCACTATTACCCGTCGAGACCAGCTTAAGGAAGGAGCGTTCGTTTCATGCCAGAGGACGCACCGCATATTGCGCTGTACAGCTTTGTTTTTGCGCGCACCGGCTACGGGACCGCTGCCCGGGCCTACATCCATGCGCTGGACGCGGCCGCCGTCAGCTTTTCCGTCGTCAGCCTCGACAGCTTTCCGCACCGCAAGCTAAACGATCCGATCGTCAACATGCGGTTGACCGGTTACGGCCATCCGGCGCTGCATCTTTGGCACACCGAGCCGAACCACGTGATGCGGCTCCAGCGCAGCTTTGAGCAGTTGATCGTGATGACCACCTGGGAGACGGAATCGCTGCCCCAGATCTATGTCGATGCGCTGAACCGCGCCGGAGAGATCTGGGTTCCCAGCCATTACAACCAGGATTTCTTCCGCACCCAGCTCAGCGTCCCCGTCTTCCGTGTGCCCCATCCGGTCGACGCCCTGCCCGCGCCGCGCTATAACCGCGCCGAGTTCGACCGCGAGATGAACGTTCCCGCGGGCAGTTTTGTCTTTACCAGCATCGGCACCTGGCAGGAGCGCAAGAATCTGGAGGGAGTGATCGAGTCCTTTCTGCGCGCCTTCCCGCGCGAAGACGACGCGATCCTGATCGTCAAAACCTCATTTGCCTTTGTGGATGAAGCCATGGCGCGCCGGCTGATTGCCCGGGCCATCGTGCGCTCCGGAGCGCCAAACCCCGAGCAGGCCGAGGCGCGCATCCGCATCTTTCCCTACTACTGGCCGGACGAATGCCTGTCGTCGCTGCTGCACCGAACCGATTGCTTCGTCTCGCTGCATCGCGGCGAGGGCTGGTGCTATCCGCTGTTCGATGCGGCCGCGCTCGGCATTCCGACGGTTTCAACCGGCTATTCCGGCCCGCTCGATTATCTGGATCCGCGCTACCACCGGCTGGTCAGCTACAAGCCGACAGCAGCCAACCAGCAGCCACACACCATCCGCTTTGCCTTTGACCGGTCGATGACCTGGGCAGCGCCGAATCTGGAGGACGCAGCCGCAAAGATGCGCGAGGTCTACGAGCGGCGCGAAGAGGCCAAGGCCGATGCCATCACGGCCGCCGCAGAGATTCGCCGCGCCTATTCGCTGCAGGCGGTGGGCACGATAGCCAAGCAGCGCTTTGCCGAACGCGCCGCTGAAATCAAAAACTCCGGCGCGGACATGCAGGAAGAACTTTTCTGCCGTACGCCCGCGCCGTTGGTTTCGCTTACCATACCCGGCAGGGCGTTGCACTCACCATCGCCGCTGTCGGCTTGCAACTGAAGCTTTTGGCGAAGGCGGGCAGATCCTGGAGCACCGTGTTGGTGCGATACTCGTCGGGAGCATGCGGATCCGTCAGGGCCTGGCTGCGCAACTGCTCGGGCCGTGTCTGCGTGCACCACTGCTGCGCATAGGCGATCCAGAAGCGCTGATCTGCGGTGTAGCCGTCCGCCTTCGCACTCATGTCGACGTGCTCGGCCTGCGCCTTGTCGAGCCATGCCTCCCAGGCTAGCCAGAGTCCGCCGAGGTCAGCCAGATTTTCGCCGAGCGTCAGCTTGCCGTTCAGGTGCACGCCGGGGACGGCTTCGATGGCGTCGTACTGCTTGACCATGCACGCGGCCCGCTCG